>Ga0136610_1000331_pt1 | contig 13513 bp, 15 predicted proteins | sample AntDrymUQ1342206_2_FD_104804 | JGI IMG/M metagenome (GOLD analysis project Ga0136610, IMG submission 104804) | Polar desert sand microbial communities from Dry Valleys, Antarctica - metaG UQ134 (22.06) | ecosystem: Environmental > Terrestrial > Soil > Desert | place: Antarctica: Dry Valley...
GACGACGAAGACCAGGACCGGCCAGCCGTCCAGATTGAATCCGTTTCCGAGCTGGACCGGCACCACGGTGCCGACGGCGTCCGGAACGCGCTTGACGAACCCGGCGTCCACCAACCCGATCAGGGTCAGGAACAGCCCGATGCCAACGCTGATCGCAATCTTGAGCTGTTGCGGGATCGCGAAGAAGATCGCCGTGCGCAGGCCGGTCACCACCAGGATCGCGATCAGCAGGCCCTCGAGAACGACCAGACCCATGATCTCTGGCCAAGACAGCTGGGTAACGGCGAGAAACGCAACGAAGGCGTTCAGGCCCAAACCGGTGGCCAGCGCGAACGGGTAGCGACCGATGATTCCCATCAGGATCGTCATGACGGCCGCGACCATGGCCGTCGTCGCCGCCACTGCGCCAAAGGGCAGCGTGGTGCCGTCGACGTCCTCGCCGCTCAGGATGATCGGATTGAGGACCAGGATGTAGGCCATCGTGAAGAAGGTGACGAAACCGCCCCGCACCTCACGGCCGTAGGTCGAGCGCCGTTCGCTCACTTCGAAATAAGCGTCCAGACTGCTCTTCGGCCTGATCCGCGGACCGCGATTGACCCGCGGACCGGTCCTGGTGCTGACCTCGACTTCATCGGTCGCCGTGGCTGTTCCGCCGCGCGGGAGTCGGACCCGTGGGAGCCGACGGCGTGGGGCGACCGCGGCAACGCCCGCGTCTCTGTCGGTGTCCGGGTCACTCTCCGTGCCGTCGACATCGTCAGCTTCGACATCGTCGGCCTCGACACTGCTTACACCGTCGTCGACATCGTCGTCGTCATCGAGCTCGTCTGCGTCGTCATCGAGCTCGTCTGCGTCGTCATCGAGGTAGTCGTCAGCAACAAGGTCATGGGCATCGTCGGCGACCGGATCGGCGCCGGCATCTGTGGCACCTTGCTCCCCGGCTGATGGCTCAGGCGTCGCGTCCTCGCGCTGGGATGCGGGACGCCAACCTGAGGGCGGGGTGGACGATGCGATGTGGCGAAGGGACAACGTGACCTCGGCGTGGGTGACGACGGCACAAGCGGATGTGCCGCGCAGGGATGGTGGCTGAGCAGCGAGCATCGTGTCACATCCCAGCCGCGTCAAGTGCCCCCGTTGCCCAATTCCCGTAGCGTGGCCGCGTGACGCCCGCGCTGCGCCCCGCGCCTCCGCCTCGGGAGATCAACACCGTGCGGGTCGCTGTAGCCGGAACAGCGCTGTCCCTGGTCGGCTTCCTGGTGTTGTTGTTCTTCATCCCGGCCCTGCGACGGGCCGACGCGATGGTCTGGCTATGGTCGTTCCTGGCCGCGTTCCTGATCGGTCTATGGGGCTTGGGAATCGCCCTGTGGCAGGGCAAGACGCGCCTGCCCGAACGGCGCAAGCCTTCCTAGTCGACCGGCAGGATGTCGAAATCTGCAGTGTTGTACGACGGCCCGACCTCAGGCGGCGCGGGCTCGACGACGGCTTCGGAGTGCCCGCCGCAGCCGAAGTCCGCATCCACAACATGGCCGTCGGCCGGAGACATCACGTTCGCGCAGGCCCCGAACAGTTGTCGCATCGAACCCGCGATCGGCAGGAAGTAGCCACACGAGGCGCATTCGCCGGGAGCATGCCGCGCCATCGGCGTCGCCGGACCGTGCTCGCCGGCGTGCCAGCGATCAGCGGCCTCGGTGCGACCCTCGCGGGAGAGCACCCGTACCCGGCCGACGCCGAGCTCGAACCTGATCGGTTCGACGCCAGGGTCCTCGGCGGCCGGATCGTCACTGCCCAGATAGCTGGGAACCAAACGGATGTCGTCGGTGCCGGTGGGCATGACGTCGGAGACGCTGAGGTCTCCTGGCAGGATCCGCTCGCTCCACGGGACCCAGTCCGGCGCCAACAGCGCACCGTCCCCGGGCAGGAGCACGACCTCATCCACAGTGATCTTCTTGCTCCGCGGGGCCCGAGCCAGCGTGACCGACCACTGCCAGCCGCGGTAGCCCCGGGAGGTGCTGGTGAACCTGTGGGTGAGGACCCGGTCAGTCTCCACCTCCGCGACCACACCGAGGTGATCACCGACGTTGTCCCCGCCGAGCTCGACGGCCGCGGCGCGCGCAGTGGGCTCACCGTCACGCAGCACAGCGTCGACGGATGACGCATGTCCACGGGAAGAGGATGCAGGACTCACCGGCCCATCATCCCCGATGCACGAGGCGCTGTTGCAAGATGGGTTCATGGCTCGGGGAATGCGGCGCGCTGACTCGGGCTCAGACCGCGCGCCGATGCGTCGCGTGCGCGGCCGGCCGCCGCCTGACCCTTCAGCGCCACGACGCCACGACACGGCGCCCATCCCGTACGAGCGGCCCGGGACCGAGCCGATGCGGCTGCGTGACCCCGAGACTCGCCGGGCCGGTAAACCTGGACCCGGGCGGGTCACAGTGACGCGAGTCGCGGCCGCGCGGACCAGGGAGATCACCGGCAACACCGTGCGACGGATCAACGCGGCCAGCCGAGCCGACGGAGCCGGGGACACCGGCCTGTCCGGACTGCTGTGGACCAACGCCCTGCACACCGCCGGTGATGCTCTGATCGCGGTTTCGTTGGCCGGCACCCTGTTCTTCGCAGCGGCCGTCGACGCCCAGCGAAGCAATGTCGCGCTCTATCTGCTGATCACCGTCGCCCCGTTCGCCGTCGTCGCGCCACTGCTCGGCCCAGCCCTTGACCGCCTGCAGCGCGGCCGACGCGCCGCGCTGGCAGCAAGCCTGGTCGGTCGCGCGTTGCTGGCCTGGATCATGGCCGCCAACTACGACAACTTCGCGCTCTATCCAGCCGCCTTGGGCGTGCTGATCCTGTCCAAGGGTTTTGGGGTGCTCAGGGCTGCCGTCGTCCCTCGGGTCCTGCCCCCTCAACTCGCCCAGGTCGCCGCCAATGCGCGACTGTCCATCTTCGGGCTGGCCTCGGGCGCGGTTCTCGGACTGGTTGGGGTCGGCGTGGCGAAGGTGCTCGGTTTCGGCTGGGAGCTGGGACTGACCGCCGTGGTCTTCCTCCTCGGCGCGGTATGCGCACTCCGTCTCCCCGCACATGTAGAGACCAGCGAGGGTGAGGTCCAGGCCCGGGTGCTGACCAGCGGGCAGGACGCGACCGGGCAACTCGATCGTCGGGCACTGGGTTTGCATGTCATCACCGCACTGCGGGCTACTTCTGCCCTGCGCGGCCTCGGCGGGTTCCTGACGATTTTCATGGCCTTTCTGATCCAGGCGAACGTCGGCACCGACTGGGCCGGCACCCTGACCCTGGGCGGGGTAGCCGCAGCCGCCGGGCTCGGCAGCTTCATCGGTACGGCAATCGGTTCGCGGGTCCGCGACACCGACAAACCCGACTTCCTGGTGCTGATCTCTACCGGAGTCGCGGCGACCGTCGCCGTCCTTACCGCGTTCACCTACAGCATCCTGATGGCTGTACTGATGGCTCTGGTCGCCGGAATCACGAACTCCCTGGGCAAGACAGCCCTTGATGCGATCATCCAGCGAGAAGTCCCGGAGTCCTTGCGCGCCTCGGCATTCGGCCGTTCGGAAACCTTGCTGCAGTTGGCCTGGGTCTTCGGTGGTGCGGTGGGCATCCTGCTTCCCACCATCGGCTGGATCGGTTTCACCGTCGCAGCGGTGTTGTTGGTGGTTGCTTTCGGCTTCACCCTGTACGGCCGCAACCGGCCCCGCGCGATCCGGGTCAAGGACCCCCGCAAGGCCCCCGGTGAGCCACCCCCCGCACCGCTCACCGAACCGCTCGACCCGGGCACGTCCCGGCAGACCCATCCGTACGAGTGACCGGGCCACCCACGAACAGGTCGCTTCGGGCCATTGCCTTGAGCCTGGCCCTGCTCACCTCTGCTTGTTCGGCCGACAGCGCACCGACTGTCTCGGTCACCGTGGGCGATCAACAGATGGACGTCGAGGCGACGCAGTACTGCCTGGACGGGGAGGGCAAGCGCTATCCGGTCACCCCGCAGGTCCTGCAGGTCGAACCGGAGGAGACGATCCTGATCGAGGTGCCCGACGACGTCGCCGAGTCCGGCTGGTCGTTCCAGGTGTTCGAGCAAGGACTGCAAGACGATGGCCTGATCGGAGAGGTCGACGTCGGCCAAGAGGCCAGCTACGAGCTGTCCACCTCGGATGCGATACCAGCGGCGTACTACATCGTCGTCGTGCAGAACTCGGGCCAGGACTGCGAGGGGTTGTCCGGCGCGTGGCCGATCGGATTTCTGAGAGGTTGAAAGCCGTCAGCCGGCGATGTCGTCGGCGACCGCGCGCATGACCGCAGCGACCTTCCGGGCATCTTCGCGTTCCGGGTAGCGATCGCGGCGCAGGGTGTTCGACGTCTTGTCCAGCAGCTTGATCAGGTCCTCGATGATCGGGACGAGTTCCTCGGCAGGGCGGCGAGAAGCTTGGACCACCGAGGGCAGCGGGTCGAGCACCTTCACCTGGAGGGCCTGGTCACCGCGACGGCCTTCGACGATCCCGAACTCCACCCGTTGGCCGGGCTTGAGTTCGGTGACTCCTGCGGGCAGCGCGTCACGATGCACGAACACGTCGGCGCCGTCCTCGCGGGAGAGGAAGCCAAACCCCTTGTCCGCGCTGAACCATTTGACCTTGCCGGCTGGCACGGCGACTCCCTGCTTGTCTCGTGAGCATGGGCGGCCGCCATCGGGCCCGTGCCGTAGGGGGCCAAGGCTAGTCGCAACGCACAAGAGGATTCCTCGAGCGGGTCAGTCCGGATGAGTAGATCCCCTCAATGGCACCAGGTACGCGGACCGATGTCTGGGCGCGTCCTGCCCCAGATGCTGGTCCAGACAGCAAATCCATCGACCTGAGGAGCCACTCATGACCGCCGAACGCGCCCAGCGCCCCGATCGACACACCGCCGCCAGCACCGACCAGCAGATCGCGGCACCGACGCAATCCTCGCGCGCCAAAGTGCACGCCATGCGGGCCCTGAACGTCGTGGCAGTCGTGGCGGTCGTGGCAGCTGTGTCGCTGTTCCTGTTCTACGGGCTGCTTTTCGTGTTCCTGGCTGGCTCGGGTTTCTGAGCGCCACGATGGACTCCATCGGCCTGTACGCACTCAAGCCCTGGTACGCGGTACGGCTGACCGGGATCCGAGACTGGTTGATCCGGCACCAAGTCAGGCCAAATACGGTGTCCTGGGCCGGGATCGGATTCGGTGTCGCTGCCGGTGCCGCACTCGCCGTGCTGCCAATCGGCTGGGCGGGGGTCGCGGTCGGCCCGCTGTTGGCAGCGCGCCTGGCCGCTGCCAACCTCGACGGTGCCCTTGCTCGGGAGACCGGTAGCCGGACCCGTCGAGGGTCGGTACTCAACGAGGTCGGGGATCGGGCAGCCGAGCTTGCGGTACTCGCCGGCTGTTTCGCTCTGGCTCCCGCCTGGCTGGTCCTGTTCACGATGCTGATCGCATCGGCTCCGAGCTGGGTGTCGCTGGCCGGAGCAGCGGCCGGACCCGAGGGGACCCGGTCGCGGATCAACGGAGGACCGATGGGCAAGACCGAGCGCTGTCTGTTGCTTACCGTTGCGGCCATCATTCCTGGCAGCGCTACGGTGCTGCTCGTGGCGATCGCAGCCGGATCCGCGCTGACAGCGGTCCTCCGGGCGCGCACCCTGTTCGGGGCGGCCGCCGAGGACGATGCCTGAGCATCGATGATGCACAGTGGATAGCCCGCACGAGGGCAACGCCGCCCCCGACTTCCTGCTGCCGCTGTGGCGGGCAGTGGTCGCTTTCCGGCTGATCGCCTGGGTAGTTGCGGTAGCCGTGTTCGTCCGGGGCTGGGATCGTTTTCCGGACCACAGGATCGCCATCGTCCTGCTTGTGCTGATGGCCGCTTGGACCGCTGTGGTGACCGTCGCCTACAGCACCGATGCCGGCCGACGCAGCCGGATGGCCGGGTACGACCTTGTGGTGACGGTGGCATTCGTTGCGGCGAACCTGCTGACCCAGTCCGCGGCTGCCCTGAGTGACGGCGCACCGATCCTGACCTCACTATGGGCGACCGGGCCGATATTCGCGCTGGCCGTCGAGCGCGGCCGGGACGGCGGCATGATCGGTGCGGTAGCCATCGGCGCGGCCCTGATCGCGCTACGTCAGAGGATTGGTGACCAGGAGATCTTCAACACCACGTTGTTTCTCGTGGCGGGCGTGACCTTGGGGTACGCCGCGACCACCACGAGACGGGCCACCTCAGTCCTGCGCGAAGCACTAGCCGCGGAAGGGGCTACTGCCGAACGGGAACGGCTGTCCCGCTCGATCCACGACGGCGTCCTGCAGGTACTGGCCATCGTGCGTCGGCGGGGCACCGAGATCGGTGGGGACGCAGCTGAGCTCTCGGCGTTGGCCGCCGAACAGGAAGTGGCATTGCGCAGCCTGATGACCAGCCGGCCGACCAGCAGCGGGGGGCAGGTCGACCTGGCCGCGACACTGCGCCTGCGTGCTACGTCGCGGATCGAGGTCGTCACTCCGGCCGGTGAGCTGATGCTCGCGCGCCGTACGGTCGAAGACATCGTTGCCGCCGTGGGCGAGGCGTTGAACAATGTCGTCGAGCACGCTGGCAGCGATGCGCGCGCGTGGATCACCGCTGAGGACCTGGGTGATCGCCTGCTCGTTTCTGTACGAGATGACGGAGTGGGAATCGCTCCCGGCCGTCTGGTTGTAGCGCAGGAGTCGGGACATCTGGGTGTCGCGCAGTCCATTCGCGGCCGGATCGCCGACCTGGGTGGCACCGTGGCGCTGCAGACCTCGTCCGGCCAGGGAACAGAGTGGGAGCTGACCGTGCCGAAGGCTCGACCATGACCCGCGTGATGATCGTCGATGACCATCCGATGTGGCGGGAGAGTGTCGCCCGGGATCTCGGCAGCCGGGGGTACGACGTCGTCGGCACCGCCGCGGACGCTCCGAGTGCGGTTCGGATCGCTGCCGCCGTTCGCCCGGACGTGGTGGTCATGGACCTGCAGCTGGGTACCACCTCCGGTGTCGACGCCACCCGCGACATCGTCGCGGCCGCACCGGATACCCGCGTGTTGGTGCTCTCGGCCAGCGCCGAACAGGACGACGTGCTGGACGCCGTCAAGAACGGTGCTTCAGGGTACCTGGTCAAGTCCGCGTCGCTGGACGAGCTCGACGACGCGGTAGGCCGTACCGCAGACGGAGATGCGGTGTTCAGCGCCGGGCTGGCAGGTCTCCTTCTCGGGGAGTACCGGCGATTGCATGATGCCCCGGATGACGACGCGCCGACGCTGACCGAGCGCGAGACCGAGGTGCTGCGGCTGGTCTCACGAGGACTCAGCGCCCGCCAGATCGCCACCCGGTTGACGCTGTCCCATCGAACCGTGGAAAACCACGTGCAGAACACCCTGCGAAAACTGCAGTTGCACAACCGGGTCGAACTGACCAGGTACGCCATCGAGCACGGCATCACCGACGATCCGGAGTAACCGCCGCTCCCTTGAACCTCCGATCGGGCACCAATCGAGGATCATCCGACACATCGAAGGCTTGAGTAGAAACCCCTGTGCTGCAGCCGTAGTCCTCCGGCTCTGCGTGAGCTGTGCCGGCGCAAGGCTCATCTCATGGAGCCGATCACCCTTGCCACGTCCGCACTTCTCGTCGGTGGTGTGGCCACCAGGGTCACCCGCAACACAGAGGTGCGCGCCCGTTTCCGCACCTGGCTGGCCGCCGCACCAGTCGTCCTGATCCCACTGATCCTGCTCGGCCCCTAGGGTGCGGTGGCATTGGCCAGCGTCCTGGGTGTCATCGCTGCGACCGAGTACGCTCGGCTGTCGTGCCTGCGACGGGTGGATGCCCTGCTGCTGGCCATGGTCGTCGGTCTCTTGCCGGTCGGAATCCTCGTCAATCCTCTGCTCACCCTGGCCACCGTCAGCCTTGCGCTGCCGCTGGGGTCGGCCATCGCGCCGGTCCTGCACGGGGACAGCTTTGAAGGGGCCCGGCGCAGTGCAGCAACGTGTTTCGGGATCGTGTGGCTAGGTGGTGGACTCGCCGGGATCGTCCTGCTCGAACCGGCAGTGGCTGCGGCGGTCTGCATCGCCGTGGCCGTCGCCGATGTCGGCGCCTGGTGCGGCGGCCGTTGGTTGGGCAGATCGGGACCGCTGAGCAAAGGGCTGTCCTCGCTCTCCCCGAGTAAGACCTGGGCGGGGGTCCTCGGCGCGGCGATCGCCGGTACGGGCGTCCTGGCCCTGCTCGGCCAGCTAACGCCCTGGACTTGCCATTGCCGTCGTTGTCGGCGGGGTCCTCGGCGACCTGGTGGAGTCGATGGTCAAACGCTGCGCCCGGTGCAAGGACGCCGGAACGTGGCTGCCCGGCTTCGGTGGCCTGCTCGATCGCATCGACTCACTGCTGATCGCCCTGCCGCTCTGCCTCATCCTGACCGGGGCTCTCGCATGAGCGCCGAAGTCATCAAGACGCCCAGGCCCCAGCCCTGCTCGAGACAACACCGACCGTGATCGCGAGCGTCGAAGGATCGTTGCGTCAGCCACCGCGCCTGTGGCGTCCCCGATCCGTTCTCCCGGCAACCGTTGCCGCCTGTGTGCGCCGAGCGTTCTGGCGCATCGCGCTCATGATCACCGGTGGCGTCGAGGTCACCGGCGCGCTGCCGAGTGGCGGTTGCGTCGTCGTTGCCAATCACAGCTCGCACGCTGACAGCGCCGCGCTGCTGGCCGGGCTCGATGCCCGGCACCGGCCGCGGGTAGCCGCGGCCGCTGACTACTGGTTCAGGAAGGGCCCACGGGCGTTGCTGTGCCGGATGCTGGCCGGAGGATTCCCCGTACGCCGCAACGGTGGTGGCAGCGCCGATCTGGCTCAGGCGACCCAACTACTCCGCGCCGGGCATGCGATGATCATCTATCCGGAGGGCACCCGGTCGCGGAGGGGCCGGGTTGGCTCCTTCCACCTAGGACCCGCACGACTGGCCCGCGCCGCCGGCGTGCCGCTGGTACCGGTCGGTCTGTCCGGCACCGCACGTCTGCTGCCCGCTGGCGGACGGTTACGGCCTGGCCCGGTCTCGGTGCGGATCGGTGCTCCGATCGCCGTTCCCGACACCGAAGCCGGGCTGGTCGAGGTCACCCGACGCTGCCGCGTGGCCGTCATCGGACGCTGCGCACTGCCGATCAGCAAGCCAGACAGTGTCGCCCGCCGACGGATTTCCCGCCTCGCCCTCAGCCGATGGGGCGTCGTCGCCGTCGCGCAGTGGTCCTTCGCCGAAGGGTTGTGGTGGCCACTGGTCCCCGAGGTCGCTCTGTTCATCGTGTTGCTCGCCGCCCCGCAGCGCTGGCGCGTACTGATCCCGGTCGCGGTGCTGGCCAACGTCGCCGGCGGCCTGGCCACCTTGATCCTCACCGGAAGCGGGATCAGCACACCGCAGCCGCTGGTCACCGACCAGATGCGTCAGACCGTCTCCACCCAGGTCCGGGAAGGGGGCGTAGCCGCCGTCGAGCATCAGCCCCTGGCCGGGATCCCGTTCAAGGTCTATGCCGCTGAGGCCGGACGAGTCGGCCTACACCCTGTCGAGTTCGCGCGGGAATCCTTGCTCGTACGCGGAACACGCATCGCCGTCCTCGGCCTGATCTTCGCGATCATCGGCACGGCGTTACGGCGTCGACCCCAGGCCTACCCGTACGTCGTCGCTCCCGCTCTGCTGTCCTTCTTGATCGGACTGGGCCTTGTCGTAGTTAGCTGGTCCTGACCGAAGCTGCGTTCTCCAGGCCGAGTTCGCTCACCGAGGCCTCCCGCATCTCGACCTTGCGGACCTTGCCGGTCACGGTCATCGGGAACTCGGTCACGATCTTGACGTAGCGCGGCACTTTGTAGTGCGCCAGCTTCCCGGCGCAGTACTCCTTGAGCGAAGCTGCCGTGACCTCCTGGGCACCCTCGCGCAGCTGGATCCAGGCCATCAACTCCTCGCCGTACCTCTCATCCGGTACGCCGATGACCTGGGCGTCCACGATGTCCGGATGGGTATAAAGGAACTCCTCGATCTCGCGCGGGTACACGTTCTCCCCGCCACGGATGACCATGTCCTTGATCCGGCCGACGATGTTGAGATACCCGTCGGCGTCCATCGTCGCTAGGTCACCGGTGTGCATCCAGCGGGCAGCATCGATCGCCTCGGCGGTCTTCTCCGGCTCGTTCCAGTACCCGAGCATCACCGAGTAGCCGCGGGTGCAGAACTCGCCCGGCTCGCCCCTCGGCACAGTCAGGCCGGTCTCCGGGTCGACCACCTTGACCTCGATGTGCGGGTGCACGGTGCCGACCGTCGAAGTACGCCGGTCGAGGTCGTCGTCGGCCAGGGTCTGGGTCGAGACCGGTGAGGTCTCGGTCATGCCGTAGCAGATAGTCACCTCGGCCATGCCCATCTCGTTGATGACCCGCTTCATCACCTCGACCGGGCACGGGGAGCCGGCCATGATTCCGGTCCGCAGCGAGGACAGGTCGTAGTCGGCGAAGTCCGGCAGGCCGAGTTCGGCGATGAACATCGTCGGTACGCCGTACAGCGACGTGCACTTTTCTTCCTGTACGGCCTTGAGCGTCGCGGCCGGGTCAAAGCCGGGCGCCGGGATGACCATGGTCGCGCCATGCGAGGTGCAGGCCAAGTTGCCCATCGTCATGCCGAAGCAGTGGTAGTACGGCACGGGGATGCAGACCCGATCCGCCTCGGTGTAGCCGCAGCCCTCCCCGACGAAGAACCCGTTGTTGAGCAGGTTGTGATGGGTCAGCGTGGCGCCCTTGGGGAAACCCGTTGTGCCGCTGGTGTACTGGATGTTGATCGGGTCGTCGGCTGACAGCTCGGTCTCCCGGGTCACCAGCAGGGACGCGTCACCCCCCCGCCCGTCGGCGAGCAACTTCTCCCATTCGGGGTCGCCGATGAAATAGACCTCCCGCAGGTCCGGGCAGTCTGCGCGTACCTCGCCGACCATCGCCCGATAGTCACTGGTCTTGAAGGCGGTCGCGGAGACCAGCACCGAGATCCCCGCCTGCCTCAGGACGTATCTCAGTTCGTGGGTGCGATAGGCCGGGTTGATGTTGACCAGGATCGCGCCGAGCTTGGCCGTGCCGTACTGGGTGAAGACCCATTCCGCACAATTCGGCGCCCAGATGCCGACCCGATCTCCCTTCCCGACTCCACGGGCAGCCAGCCCCAGCGCGGTGGCGTCGACCTCGGCAGCGAGTTCGGAGTAGCTCCACCGCCGTGAGGTCGCGCAGTCGACGAGCGCGTCATGGTCGGGTCGGGAGGCCACCGTAGCGTCGAAGTTCGCCCCGATCGTGTCGCCCAGCAGCGCGAGCGGACCCGTGCCCGAGGAGTACGACGAATCAGGCATGGGTCAGTTGGCCCCGGCGCGGTTCGGACGCGAGGTCGGTGGCCGGTAGCCAACCTGCTCGGCAGGCAGTGGCAGCGCGTGGTCCTCACCCCACGGTGACAACGGTCCCTGGGTCTCGGCGATCAGTTCGGTCAGCGGCGGACCTCCTCCTTCGCTGGACCACCAGGTGGCCTCGACCGTCGACTTCTCCCGGTGGCCGGCCTTCTTGCCGTGCTTTATCCGCGCCATGTGCGCCTCCTCGATGCGTGCCCGCCCTGTCCAGCGCTGATCGTCTCAGATCGACGTGCCGTCATGGTCGATATCGACCAGGCTGACGCTCCAGAGGGAGCAGCCCGTACAAGTTGTTCATTCCCTGCGCGGTGAGCACATAGCTGCCGTCCTGGGCCGGGCAGAGCAACACCTCGCCGTCGCGGTAGCCCACCACCGCACGCACCCGCCATCGGCTGGTGGTCATCAGACGGACGTCGACGCCGCGCTGCTGGTCCCCGTCGGCATCGGCGGCGGTCTCGGCGTCCGCGGAGAACACCAGCCGCAGGTGGGGGCCGGCCACCCGCAGTCGGGCCCGCTGCCATGGGGCCCGCTGGAGAACTCTACGAAACCGTTGGGCCCGTACCAGACCCCCGCCGCCGATGATGAGACCGAGCAGCCCGAGAATCACAGCGGCGACGATGAACACGCCGAGCCCGGGGCGTTTCAGGACCTGTACGGCGTACGCGGACAGGCCGATCGCCGCAGTCACGCCGACCAAGCCGCCCGCGAACCAGCGTAGCGCGCCACGTCGGTACGCGGCGAACGACCGCCTGGTTTCGGGCCGTGCCCACGCCGCCGGATCCACGAGCGCATCGTCTCGCGCACCCGGCGCCTAGCGGTACGCGGGTAGCCTGGAGCTTCTATGTCGTCCTCGGTGTCAACCCGTCCACTCGCGTCGTCCTTTGCCGAATGGCTCCGCGCCCGGGACGACGACTGGCTTGCCGAGCTGCTCCTTGCCCGCCCCGACGTGGCTCGTCCGACGCCCCCGGACTTGAGCACGCTGGCCGGCCGACTCATCGGCCAGGTGTCGATCAGCCGCGCCCTCGACCAGCTCGACGCGGGTGTGCTTCAGGTGGTCGAGGCCATGGTGGTCCTGCCAACCCCGGTCGCCTTGACTGAGCTGGGCGCCCAGTTGGCCGGCGTCGCGCCCGACGTCCTGGCCCGCAGTACGCAACGGCTGACCGAGCTGGGCCTCGTGTGGGGATCGGCCGAAGCCCTGCACCTGGTCGAGGCGACCCGGCCCTTGATCAGCTACCCGTGCGGCCTGGGCCGGGCGCTGGTCGTGTTGACCGCCACGCCGGATGCCGATCCCGAAGTGCTCGTCGGGTCACTGGAGGGCCTGGCCGCAGATGAGTTCGCCCTGGCGAATCGCCTGGCCGCCGGTCCGCCGCAAGGAAGGTTGCCCGACGGGTGGACCGACGACGAGCACCCTCCCGGCACCATCAGCCGTCTGCTCCGACGTGGAATTCTGGTGCGGATCAACGACTCGACGGTTGAACTCCCCCGTGAGATCGGGCTGGCTCTGCGAGGAACCGCGCCGTTCGGTGCACCGCGCTTGCGCCCGCTCCCGATGACCGGCCAGGTCGAGCCCGCCACGCTGGACAAGTTGACCGCCGGCGCCATTCTCGGCGTCCTGCGCAACGTCGAGGACCTGCTGGCGGCACTGGACCTCGACCACGCGGGAGTTCTGCGCAGCGGTGGCCTCGGCGTACGAGAGCATCGGCGGCTGGCCCGCGTGGCGCACGTGGACGAGCCGACCGCCGCCCTACTCCTGGAGATCTCGCTGGCCGCCGAACTCATCGGGATCGCCAGCGACGGTGAGCACTGGTTGCCGACCCGGCTGCTCGACGTGTGGCTGGACCAGCCGCTGGCCGACCGGTGGGTCACCTTGGCCGGGGCATGGCTGGGCGCGAACCGGCAGGCCGGGTTGGCCGGTCGCCGAGACGGCGCAGGGCGCACGCTCGCCCCGCTGTCCCCGGAGCTGATCCGACACGGTGCGCCGGTCGCCAGAAGAGCCGTCTTGGAGCCGCTGACCACGACCCGGCGGGGGACGAGCTGGTCGGCCGAGGAGCTGCTGGCGCTGGTCGCCTGGACTGCGCC
>Ga0136610_1000333_pt1 | contig 13505 bp, 9 predicted proteins | sample AntDrymUQ1342206_2_FD_104804 | JGI IMG/M metagenome (GOLD analysis project Ga0136610, IMG submission 104804) | Polar desert sand microbial communities from Dry Valleys, Antarctica - metaG UQ134 (22.06) | ecosystem: Environmental > Terrestrial > Soil > Desert | place: Antarctica: Dry Valley...
AGACGGTGCAAGATCAAGCGGACATGTCCGTGGCGGTTTCCGGTCCGGCTCAGCGGCCGGCGCAGGGGCAGGCAACGTACACCGTGACGGTGATGAACAACGGTGAGCTGCCAGCCTCGGCTGCGACGACGGTGCGCTTCACACCGGCCTCGGCGTTCCGGATCACCTCGACCGCACCGCCGACGTCAGGCGGCGGGTCGAGCGTGGTGTTCCGGTCGGGGGTGATCCAGCCGGGTGACCAGGTGACGTACACCGTGACAGGCAAGGTGCGCGCCGCGTCGGGAAGCTTCACGGCGGTCGCGCTGGTCGATTCCTCGCGGTACGACCCGGCCGTGCCGAACAACACCGCGCAGACCCGGACCCGTGTCGTCGGCTGAGCCGGCTAACAGCGACCGGCGACTACCACGGGTCGACCCCCGTCCTTGAGCGGTGACAGGTCCGAGCGCTGAACCCGCCCGCTCAACTACTCAGCGACGAGGAGGGCGACCGGGTAGTGGTCGAACAGGTCGGCGACCAGCCGGGGTCCTCCGGCGTACCGGGTCCCGGTAAACGCATCCGACCAGTCGGCAGCCGGTAGATCGACCTCGGTCTCCCCCCAGCCCTGAGCAGCAGCGAGGCGCAGCGGCAGCCGGGTGGCCAGCGCGATGACGCCGCCCCGGTCGAAGCCGATGAGGTGCGCTGCCGCCGGCCCCTGCGCGATGGCCGACGAGTACTCCGACAGCGCCCGGGCAGCGCGGACCCGGAGCGCCCGGGAGACGACGAGCAACTTGGCTGCACCGGTGGCGTCCACCTGCGGTTGCCAGCCGTCGTCCAGTCGCCGCAGCAGGTCACGCCGGTGGTCGAAGTCGATCCAGCGCCGGTTGTCGGGGTCCACGAGCGAGTGGTCCCAGATCTCGGTGCCCTGATACACATCCGGTACGCCGGGCATCATCAGCTGCAGCAGTTTCATGCCCAACGAGTTGGACCAGCCGAAGTTCTTGATCCGGTCCACGACCAGCTCCACGCCCATCTCCGGATGGTCGTAGGCGGTGTCGACCAGCTCGTGCATCCGCCGCTCGAAGTCCTGGTCGGGATCGGCCCAGGTAGTGGAGACACCGGCCTCGCGGGCCGCCTTGCGCGCGTAGGCGTGCGCCCGCTCCCGGTCCAGCGGCCAGGCGCCTAAAATGTTCTGCCACAGCAGGTGCGCGAGCGGCCGGTCCGACAGCGGCGCCAGCTCGTTCCAGCGTCGCACCACGTTGGCCCATGCCTGCGGGATTTCGGCGAGCACGGCAAGTCTGGCCCGGACGTCCTCGCTGCGCTTGGTGTCGTGCGTGGACAGCGCGGTCATGCCGTTCGGGTGCTGCTCCTGCCGCCGTGAACAGGCCGCGTGGAACTCCTCCGGTGTCAGCCCGAACCGGGTCGGGTCACCGCCCACTTCGTTGAGTGGGACGAACCGGCTCCAGCGGTAGTACGCGGTGTCCTCGACCCCTTTGGCCATGACCATGCCGCTGCTCTGCTGGAAGCGGACGGCCAACTCGCTGTCCGCGACGAGTAGCCGCTCGTACAAGGTTGCCAGGTCCGCGGACAGGTCCGGGCGCGTCGTAACTGCGTAGTCGACGGCCTGCTGCAGGTAGTGCGCGCCGTCCGGCAGATATGAGCGGTAGACGGGAAAGCAGGCGAGCAGCTCGGACAGCGCATCCGCCGCGCCGGGCAGGTCGGGAACCAGGCGAGCCAGCCGGCGCACCTCAGAATTGAGGATGCCGTCGGCGACCGCCCGCTTGCACGAGCGCACCAGCGCCGGGTATTCGACCGGCGCTCCGACCAACTCCGTGTCCAGCTCGGTCAACGCCTGCTCGCCGGCCGGGTCGATGAAGACGCCGCCGATCTCGTTCAGCGCGTCGTAGCCGGTCGTTCCGGCGACCGGCCACGAGTCGGGCAGCAGCTCTCCGGGTTGCAGGATCTTCTCGACCACCAGCCAGGCCTCAGGTGCGGCAGCGGCCAACCGGTGCAGGTACCCGCCCGGATCGGCCAGACCGTCCGGGTGGTCTATTCGCAGCCCGTCGACCGCGCCGTCCTCGACCCAGCTCAGCACGAGCGAGTGCACCGCTTCGAAGACCTCCGGCCGCTCCACCCTGACCGCGGCGAGTTCGTTGATTGCGAAGAACCGTCGGTAGTTCAGGTCGGTGTCGGCCCGCCGCCAGCTGATCAGCTCGTAGTGCTGGCGGTCGTGCACCTCTTGGGGTGTGCCGCCCTCGGTGTCGCTGTCCGCGGCCAGCGGGAAGCGGTGGTCTGCGTAGCGCAGTTCGCCGAACTCCACCTGCAGGTCGTCGAGCGCGTTCGGGGAGTCGGAGAGTACCGGGATTCGGAGCCGCTGGTCGCCGAAGTCCCAGTCCACGTCGAGTGCCGGTGCGTTTTCGGCGTACCGGCCGTGGCGGAGGACGTCCCACCACCAGGGGTTCACGTCGGGTACCGCGACGCCCATGTGATTGGGGACGATGTCGAGGACTAGGCGGACGCCGTGGTCGCGCAGCGCCGCATCGAAGGCGGCGAAGCCCTCGGCCCCCCCGCGCTCCTCGTCGACGCGCGAGAAGTCCACCGTGTCGTAGCCGTGCGTCGATCCCGGCGTCGCCGCCATCAGCGGCGATGCGTACGCATGTGAGACCCCCAGGTCCCGCAGATAGTCCACGAGTTCCGCGGCCTGCTGCAGCCGGAAGGCCGCGCTGAACTGCAGGCGGTACGTCGACCTCGGTGCCGAGACAGGCACCACCCCTGTCACTCGGTCCTGCGCAACGCAACCAGGGCACGGCCGGGTAGGCCGAGCCTCGCACCGGCGTCGTACGTCGTCTCGTCGTGGTCGGTCAGCGAGGTGTCCACGACCACCTCCCAGCTGGCGGCGTACTCCGCCGGCGGCAGGGTGACGTCGATGGATTCGTCGTGGCCGTTGAAGCACAGCAGGAACGAGTCGTCGGTGATCCGGTCGCCGCGGGTGTTGGGCGCGCGAAGGCCGAGGCCGTTGAGAAAGACCGTCACGGCTTTGCCGAAGCCCGATCCCCAGTCCTCCTGCGTCATCACGTGACCGCCGGGGGTGAGCCACGCCAGGTCCGGCAGCGGTTCGCCCTCGCCTCGGCCCACCGGTCTGCCGTCGAAGAACCGCCGACGCCGGAAGATCGGGTGCGTACGCCGCAGCTCGACCAGCGTCGCGGTGAACGCCACGAGGTCGTCGTCCTTGGCCGACCAGTCGATCCACGTCAGCTCGTTGTCCTGGCAGTACGTGTTGTTGTTGCCTGCCTGGCTTCGGCAGAGTTCGTCGCCGTACAGGAGCATCGGTACGCCTTGTGACAGGAACAGGGTGGCCAGGAAGTTGCGGCGCTGCTGTGCTCGCAGCGCCAGGACCGCAGGATCGTCGGTCGGCCCCTCGACGCCGCAGTTCCAGGACCGGTTGTGGCTCTCGCCGTCGCGGTTGCCCTCGCCGTTGCCTTCGTTGTGCTTGTCGTTGTAGCTGACCAGATCGGCCAGCGTGAAGCCGTCGTGCGCGGTCACGAAGTTGATGCTCGCGACCGGTCGCCGGCCGGAATGCTCGTAGAGGTCCGAGGAACCGGTCAGCCGGGCGCTGAACTCCCCGATGGTGCCGGGCTCACCGCGCCAGAAGTCGCGGACGGTGTCACGGTACTTGCCGTTCCACTCGGTCCACAGTGGCGGGAAGTTGCCGACCTGGTAACCGCCGTCGCCGATGTCCCACGGCTCGGCGATCAACTTGACCTGGCTGACGACCGGATCCTGCTGGACCAGGTCGAAGAACGCCGACAGCCGGTCGACATCGTGCAGTTCTCGCGCCAACGCGGAGGCAAGATCGAAGCGGAACCCGTCCACATGCATCTCCAGGACCCAGTACCGGAGGGAGTCCATGATCAGCTGCAGCGCGTGTGGATGACGGACATTCAGGGAATTCCCGGTGCCGGTGTAGTCCATGTAGTACCGGGGGTCGTCGTCCACCAGTCGGTAGTAGGACCTGTTGTCGATCCCGCGGAAGCCCAGCGTGGGACCGAGGTGGTTGCCCTCGGCCGTGTGGTTGTAGACGACATCGAGGATGACCTCGATGCCCGCCTCGTGCAGGGTGCGCACCATCCCCTTGAACTCCGCGACCTGCTCGCCGCGCTGGCCGGAACCGCTGTAGGCGTTGTGCGGAGCGAAGAAGCCGATCGTGTTGTAGCCCCAGAAGTTGGCCAGCCCCTTCTCGTGCAAGCCGTGGTCCTGCACGAACTGGTGTACGGGCATCAACTCGATGGCGGTCACCCCGAGCCGCTGGAGGTGCCCGATCGCCGCCGGGTGGGCGATCGCGCCGTACGTTCCGCGCAGCTCCTCAGGAATGTCCGGGTGCAGTTGGGTGAAGCCCTTGACGTGTGCTTCGTAGATGACCGTCTCGTGGTACGGCGTACGCAGGGGTCGGTCGTTGTGCCAGTCGAAGAACGGATTGATCACGACCGATCGCATCGTGTGCGGCGCGGAGTCGTCGTCGTTGACGCTGCCGTCGTCGAAGCGGTAGTCGAACAGCGCCTCGTCCCAGTCGATGGCGCCCTGGATCGCCTTGGCGTAGGGATCGAGCAGCAGCTTGGCCGGGTTGCAGCGCAGGCCTTCCGCCGGCTTGTGCGGGCCGTGGACCCGGTAGCCATAACGCTGGCCGGGGTGCATGCCGGGCAGGTAGGCGTGCCAGACGAAGCCGTCCATCTCGGGCAGGTCCACACTGCTCTGGTTGCCGTCGGAGTCGACGAGGCACAGCTCCACCCGCTCCGCGACCTCGCTGAACAGCGCGAAGTTCGTGCCGGTTCCGTCGAAGGTCGCACCGAGGGGGTACGCCGTACCGGGCCAGACCTGCATCGACGTCCTCTCGCCAGCTTCCCGAAGCCTGCTGGCCGGGCATCCCAACGCTAGCCGAGCCGTCGATCGCCTATTTCGGGTGCCCGATGCAGCACCGCGGGCCAGAATCGATCTGATGATGCAGCTGGCCCGGCTGGCAGCGCTGGCTGCCTCGGTGCGCGACGACGGCAGCAGCCCGGTTGCCGACGAGGCCGGCCTGCGTTGGACGGTTCCCGCAGGGACTGCCCGATACGTTCGGACCAGCGCGGCCTTTGTCCTCGCCACGCCGGGTGGCTACCTGCGGCTGACCCCGGTGCGTGACCGCGCCCTCGGCGAAGCGCGAACCAACGTGCGGGTCGCGGCGGCACTGGCCGCCGCGGGAGCCCCGGTGACGGCGCCGCTGCCCAGCACGTCAGGCCGACTGGTCGAGGTCTTCGAGCCGGGGCTTCCCGACGTCGGCCGCATGCACGCGAGCCTGATCGCCAGCGCTCCGGGGCGTTACCTGGAGTTGGCCGACCTCGGCGAGGCGGATCTGCTGCGCTGGGGCCGGTCGCTCGCCCGGGTGCACCAAGCAGGTCGATCGGTCGATGCTTCGGCACTCGCCGCGTGGCCGGACGCCGTCGTCGCCGGGGTGGGCTCGGTGGCTCCTGATGCCGAGCTGCTCGATGCTGTCGGACTGGCCGGCGAGCGTTGCCTGGCTCTGCTGGGGCCTCCCACGACGCTCGTACACGGTGATCCACAGCCGGACAACGCCGCCTGGGGACCAGGAGGGCCGGTGTTCTTCGACCTTGACGACATGGCGTTGTCGTGGCCGCTGGCCGACGCCGCGATGGCCGTGCGCGACGCGCAGCCAATTGATTGCCTGGATCGGCCGGCCACCGATTCCGCGGTCGGACAGGCGCTGCTGCGCGGTTACCGTGAGGTCGCCGACCTGGATTTCGGGGAGGAACGTGCAGTTTCGTCGCTGCAGCGACTGTCCGCCGCGGCGACGTACGGCCGGCTGATGCTCGCCCTGGAGGGTCCCGCCCATGGCGGGCGCGGCCCCGCCTGGCTCGGTGCACTGCACGATCGCTTGACCGGCGTGGCGCAGAGTTTGCGGGCGGCGCTGCTGATCCGGCCGTCGCCGTAGCCGCCCTCGCGTCTCCGTCGCGGAAGAAAATGTCGGTGGGCGGTCTTATGGTCGACGGCGTGCGTACCGATACCGAACTCATCCCCACCCACGGCCGCTTCGAGGTGGTCAGCGACTTCTCGCCGTCCGGTGACCAGCCGACCGCGATCGAGGAGCTCCAGCAGCGGATCGAGGCGGGGGGCAAGAACGTCGTTCTGCTCGGAGCCACCGGGACCGGCAAGTCGGCGACGGCCGCCTGGCTGGTGGAGCGGCTGCAGCGGCCGACGCTCATCATCGCGCCGAACAAGACCCTCGCCGCCCAGTTGGCCAACGAGTTCCGCGAGCTGCTGCCGAACAACGCGGTGGAGTACTTCGTCTCCTACTACGACTACTACCAACCCGAGGCGTACGTCCCGCAGACCGACACCTACATCGAGAAGGACTCCTCGGTCAACGACGAGGTCGAGCGACTGCGGCACTCCGCGACGATGAGCCTGCTGACCCGGCGGGACGTCGTCGTCGTCGCCACCGTGTCGTGCATCTACGGCCTGGGCACCCCGGCGGAGTACCTCAACCGCAGCGTCCGGCTGAAGATCGGCCAGGAGCTGGACCGCGACCGGCTGCTACGGCGGCTGGTCGACATCCACTACAGCCGCAACGACCTGTCGTTCTCCCGGGGGACGTTCCGAGTCCGTGGCGACACCATCGAGATCTTTCCGGCGTACGAGGAGCTGGCCTTCCGGCTGGAGATGTTCGGCGACGAGGTCGAACGGCTGTACTTCCTGCATCCGCTGACCGGTGAGGTCGTCCGCGAGGTGGAGGAGATCTTCATCTTCCCGGCCACCCACTACGTGGCCGGTCCGGAGAAGATGGAACGCGCGATCGGCACCATCGAAGCCGAGCTCGCCGAGCGGCTGGCCGAACTCGAGGGTCAGGGCAAGCTCCTCGAGGCGCAGCGGCTCCGGATGCGTACGACGTACGACATCGAGATGATGCGGCAGGTCGGGTTCTGCTCCGGGATCGAGAACTACTCGCGGCACATCGACGCTCGGGCGCCGGGCTCGGCCGGGGCCTGCCTGCTGGACTACTTTCCCGAGGACTTCCTGCTGGTCATCGACGAATCGCACGTCACGGTGCCGCAGATCGGCGGGATGTACGAGGGGGACATGAGCCGGAAGCGGACGCTGGTCGAGCATGGTTTCCGATTGCCGTCCGCAGTTGACAATCGTCCACTGAAGTTCGAGGAGTTTCTCGACCGGATCGGGGACACCATCTACATGTCCGCGACGCCGGGGCCTTACGAGCTGGGCCGGGCGAAGGGCGAGTTCGTCGAGCAGGTGATCCGGCCGACCGGCCTGGTCGATCCCGAGGTCGTGGTGAAGCCGACGAAGGGCCAGATCGACGACCTCGTGCACGAGATCCGGGTGCGGGCCGAACGCGACGAGCGGGTGCTCGTCACGACGCTGACCAAGAAGATGTCCGAGGATCTCACCGACTACCTGCTGGAGCTGGGCATCCGGGTGCGCTACCTGCACTCCGAGGTCGACACCCTGCGGCGGGTCGAGCTGCTGCGGGAGCTGCGCAAGGGCGACTTCGACGTGCTGGTCGGGATCAACCTGCTCCGGGAGGGTCTGGATCTGCCCGAGGTGTCGCTGGTGTCGATCCTGGATGCCGACAAGGAGGGCTTCCTACGCTCCGGGACGTCACTGATCCAGACCATCGGACGGGCGGCGCGCAACGTGTCCGGCCAGGTCCACATGTACGCGGACAAGATCACTCCGTCGATGGCCAAGGCGATCGACGAGACGAACCGGCGGCGGGCCAAGCAGGTGGCCCACAACACGGCCGCCGGGGTCGACCCGCAGCCGTTGCGCAAGCAGATCAACGACATCCTCGACGACATCTACAACGACGCTGCCGATGCCGACCGGGCCGCCCAGCGGGTGCTCGGCGGTTCGGGGCGGCAGCAGTCGCGGGGCAAGTCGCCGGTTCCCGGGTTGTCCTCGCGGATGACCAAGGGGGCGTCGGCGCTCGACGTGGCCGCGATGCCGCGGGCCGAACTCGCCGACCTGATCCAGCAGTTGTCCCATCAGATGCTCGCCGCTGCCCGCGAACTGCAGTTCGAGCTCGCTGCCCGGCTCCGCGACGAGATCAACGAGTTGAAGCGGGAACTGCGCGGAATGGACGCCGCGACCCGCTAGTAGCCGCATCGCTTACGTCCGTACGTCTGGCCGCCATGGCGCTCAGTTCCACGGACGTTGCGCCGGGTTGGCGTCATTCCACGTCGTGGAGGAGGCAACCCCGTCAGTTGGGTGGGCGCCGCTCCGCCGCGAGCTGCGCGCGGCCGGCGACCGCTGCCTGCAGCAGAGCACGGGCCGACCAGCGCATGAGCCCTGTTGCCTCGGCTCGGGGCAGGTGGGCGATGTCGGTGAGCCACACCAGGGCCTCGATACCGGTGGCGGATCGAATTGCCACAGCTAGCCGGCGTATGTCGACCTCGGGATTCGTGTCGCGCAGGGGGGCCAGGGCGTCCTCAATCCAGCCGATCGCGCGTCCTCCGCGTAACAACGGCTGGTCCGCACCGGGTTCAAGGGACAACCGCAGGGACGCTCGCAACTGCGGTTCCCACTCGACCGTCGTGCGGATGAAGGCTTCCATGACCAGATCCAGCCGGGTCTCGGGATCGCCGGGTGCGTCGTCGGGCAGCAGCGACCGCTGCAGCGTCTCCGGATGCGCACTCAGGAGCAGGGCGCGCTGGTTGGGGAAGTACCGGTATGCGGTGGTCCTGGAGATGCCCGTGGCGGCGGCGACCTCCTCCACCGTCGGCGTCCCACCCTGCGCAAGCAGCTTGCGGGTGGCCGCCACCAGAGCTTCGCGAGTGCGCGACTTCTGCCGCTGGCGCCCGGCTAGTTCATATGGTACTTGCATCACATCATGGTATCGCAGTAGCATATATACTCAGGCAAGCGCGGCACTACTGGGATGGTGAGGCGGTCATGACCCGGGACCCGGCGACAACGGACCCCGATCACTACACGGTCGTCTTCGAGAACGACCGGGTTCGGGTGCTCGAGTACAAGGACAAGCCGGGCGAAGGCACAAGCTGGCATGCTCATCCGGACAGCCTCATGTACACGCTGAGCGCCTTCCGCAGGCGGATACTGGCCGACGGCCGGCACGTGGACGTCGAGCTGCAGGCAGGGCAGGCGCGGTGGGTCAGCGCCCAGGAGCATTCCGGCCAGAACACCGGCGACACCGACTCGTACGCGCTCTTCGTCGAGCTCAAGGAACCCGCAGCCGCCAGCTCCCGCGCGGCGAGGGCACCGTTGGGGCCCAGCGAGTCCTGAGCGGTGGCTCAGCCGCGCGCTGGGTGACGGTTGACCGGTGGGCTGCAGCCCCCGGCTCAGGTGTTACTCGCCGGCTTCGCCCTGTCCTACCGGGCGCTCACGACCCGCACCCGGGGCAGCAACCAGCCGCCCGTCGGCGTAGACGCTGCGGATGCGGGCGCCCAGCGTGGCTACGTCCAGCGGGTCGCCGTCGACGAGGGCGAGGTCGGCCCGCTTGCCCACCTCGATCGAGCCGAGTTCGTCGTCGATCCCAAGCAGCCGGGCCGCCGACAGCGAGGTGGCGTGCAGCGCCTGGCCCGGGGTCATCCCGCACTCGGTCATGAGCGCGACCTCGCGCAGGTTGTAGCCGTGCGCGCCCACCCCGCTGTCGGTGCCCATCGCCACCGCCACACCGGCGTCGATCGCCCGGCGTACCGACTCGACGTGGATATCCACGACCATCCTTGCTTTGTCGATCACGGTCTGCGGCAAGCCGGCGCCAGCGTCCGCGAGGTCAAGGACGGCCCGCGGCGCTGCCAGCGTCGGCACCAGCCAGGTTCCGGCGGCGAGCATCATCTCGATCGCCTCGTCGTCGAGGAAGATGCCGTGCTCGATGGACCGCACTCCGTTGCGGATGGCGAGCTTGATGCCGTCGGTGGCCTGGGCGTGGGCCATCACGAACCGTCCGGCGGCGGTGGCCTCCTCGACCAGGACGGCGACCTCCTCGTCCCGGAAGTGCCCGTGCCGAGGGTCGCTACGCGCGGACAGCACCCCGCCGCTGGTGGCGACCTTGATCACATCCGCGCCGTTACGGATCAGCTCCCGGACTTTGCGTCGCATCTCCGCCGGACCGTCGACGATGCCGCTCGGCCGGCCCGGATGTTCCATGAGCAGCGGCAGCGAAGCACCGAACGGCATCCAGTCGTCGCCGTGGCCGCCGGTCTGGCTGATCATGTTCAGCGAGATCTGCATCCGTGGGCCGCTGATGAGGCCGTCCGCCACGGCCTGTTGGACACCGAGATCGGCGCCGCCGGCGTCGCGCACGGTGGTGATCCCCTGATCCAGGGTGACCCGCAGGTTGTGGATCGCCTCGTAGAAGGGATAGCTGAACGGTGTCTGCACCATCCGCAGCAGGTCGATTCCGCTGAACATGACGTGCACATGACAGTCGATGAGGCCGGGCAGCAGTGTCTTTCCGGTGCAGTCGATCCGCGCGTCGCCGTCAAGGCCGCTGCCGATCTGCACGAACCGACCGTCCTCGACCACCACATCGGCGCCGGCGGGTGGAGTGCCGGTTCCGTCGAAGACCTGCCCGCCGGCGTACAGGGTCCGGGTCATGAGTCCGGACCCTAGCGTGCCGGCCGCCCTTCTCGTTAGGAGTGCTAACGAGTATGGGTTACGGTGCCAGCCATGTTGCCTGCTGATCTCGCGCATCTGCGCATCCCCGGCGTACCCACTCTCAGTCCCGACGCCAAGATTGTCGTCGTCGCGGTGACGAGGCTGGATCTCGACGAGAACGAGTACCGCTCACAGCTGTGGCGGGTGCCCACCGACGGAAAGCCGCCGCGCAAGCTGACCCACGGAACCAAGGACAGTGAGCCTCGGATCTCACCCGATGGCCGTTGGCTGGCGTTCCTCCGGGGCGTGGAGGGCGGTAAGCCGCAGCTGCACGTCATGGCGATGGACGGCGGAGATCCGCGCTGCCTGACCGACCAGCCGCTGGGCGCGGGCGCGCCGGTTTGGAGTCCGGACTCGACCGCGATCGGCTACGTCGCCCGGGTCCCCGAGGAGGGCCGGTACGGCACCGCAGAGAAGGTCAGTCCAGACAAAGAGGCGCCGCGGCTGATCAGGTCGGTGAAGTACCGGATCGACAATCTGGGCTTCACGAACGACCGGCGCCAGCACGTATTCGTGATCAATGCGGTGGACGAGGACGCCGAGCCGGTGCAGATCACCGACGGCGACCACGACCACGCCGACGTCGCCTGGAGCCCGGACGGCGGCCGGCTGGCGTTCGTCTCCGCCCGGCACGAGGGACACGAATTCGACCTGGCCGAAGACGTCTTCGTCTGCAACCGAGACGGCTCGGACCTTCGTGCCCTCACCCGCACTCGGACCGCTACCGGTACGCCGGTGTTCAGCCCCGACGGATCCACCGTCTGGTTCCTCGGGTCGGGCGACCTCGGCCCGAACGGCCGCGACTTCGTCGCCAACCAGTCCGGGCTCTGGTCGGTGCCTGTGGACGCGTCCGCGGAGCCGACCCGACACTCCGATCCGGAGGCCGACGATCTGTCCGAGGGAACGCCGCGGATCACCGTCACCGATCGTGGTCTGCTCGTGGGCCGGCTCGCCCGCGGAGCGGTCGAGCTGGTCCGGTATCCGTGGGACGGCGGCGCTCCCGCGACGATCCTCGGTGGCCAGCGTCAGGTGCGCGGGCACGACGCGGCCGCGGGAGTCATCGTGGCGACCGTCGCCGCACCGGGGGACATCGGTGAAGTGATCGCCGTTCGCGACGACGGCGGCGAGGAGCGGGTGCTGACGTCCTACGGCGAAGAGTTGGCGGGCACCGGCAGGCTGCACGAGCTGGCCGCGTTCGAGACGGCATCGGATGACGGTTACCCGGTCCACGGCTGGATCGTCCGGCCCGACGGTGAGGGTCCGCACCCGGTCATCCTGTCGGTCCACGGCGGCCCGTTCGCGCAGTACGGCTGGACCCTGTTCGACGAGGCGCAGGTCTACGCCTCAGCGGGATACGCCGTCGTGATGTGCAACCCCCGGGGCTCGGCAGGGTACGGCTCGGCGCACGGTCGGATCATCCGGCACGACATGGGCAACCGTGACAGCGCCGACATCCTGGCGTTTCTCGACGCGGCGTTGGAGGAGCCCGACCTGGACGCGAACCGCGTCGGAGTCATGGGTGGCTCTTACGGCGGCTTCATGACGACGTGGCTCGTGGGGCACACCGACCGTTTCGTGGCGGCGATCAGCGAACGCGCGATGAACGAGCCGGTCAGCTTTGTCGGTTCCAGCGACATCGGCTGGTTCTTCCCCGAGGAGTACTGCGGGACCGACCCGGAGCGGGTGGCCGCGCAGAACCCGCTGGCGTTCGTTGATCGGATAGCGACGCCGACCATGGTCATCCACTCCGAGCACGACTGGCGCTGTCCGGTCGAGCAGGGTCAGCGGCTCTTCGTCGGATTGAAGCTGCGGGACGTCGACACCGAACTCCTGCTCTTCCCCGGCGAAGGGCACGAGCTGAGCCGCTCCGGCCTGCCGTCGCACCGGATCGCCCGGTTCGAGCACATCCTGCGGTGGTGGGGGAAGCACCTGCCCACCGCCGCCAATCGCGCCCCGAGCAGTGCCCTCGGCGAGTCGGTCTCGCCGGACACCGCTGCCCCAGACGCCAGGGCAGCGGCTGTCGATGACCACGCCGCCGACGTCACGACCGAGGCGGACAGCCAGCCCTACCCGCCAAGGCTGGCGCCGTAGCCGTCAGTCTCCGTCGGCGTTCGCGGGGGGCGGGCCGACACTCGGAGGCAGAGGGTCAACGCCGACACTCGGAGGCAGAGGGGCGTAGTAGAAGTCGGAGCCGGGCTCTCGCCGGATGATCTTCCACGCGCCGTCGCGGCGTACATAGCGGTCGCGGTACGTGGCGCCGCCTCGCACCCACACGCCGTCGGCCAGCTCGACCGAGATGTCCACGTCGGCCTCGCCGGTGGCGCTGTCGCCGTCGATCTCGACCACCAGGTTGGCGGTCCAGTGGTGCATCTGCCGAAAGGCGCCCCACTGCCCCCGCACCGCGTCGCAGATGGCGGCGAGGCCGACGGCGTCCTGCCCGTGACCGAGCGCCCACCGCGTCCTCGGACCAGACGCCGGCCCAGCGCGCGATGTCCTGCTTGTCGGCGCCATGGCAGTACTCGTGGGCGAGCCGCCGGATAGCCAGCTCACTCTCGACCCGGTCCAGCCGCGCCGTCAGCTGCTCGAGGTCCGCCATCGCACGAGCTTACGAATCGGCCCGAAACGCGGTGGTGAGCAACGCGTCGACAGCGGCCTCCAACACCTCAGCCGTCGACACGGCGGCCAAGCCCGAGCCAGTGGAACTGAAGCACTCCGCACGGGGGAGCAGGTCGGCCAGATCGCCGTAGACACGGCAGCCCGACTCCGAAACGGCCCGGATGGACTCCGCCGCCTCCCGCTCCATCCAGCGGCGTGCGGACGCCGGCATGAGCAGGCGTTGG
>Ga0136610_1000335_pt1 | contig 13493 bp, 12 predicted proteins | sample AntDrymUQ1342206_2_FD_104804 | JGI IMG/M metagenome (GOLD analysis project Ga0136610, IMG submission 104804) | Polar desert sand microbial communities from Dry Valleys, Antarctica - metaG UQ134 (22.06) | ecosystem: Environmental > Terrestrial > Soil > Desert | place: Antarctica: Dry Valley...
GAGCGGGTCGCCGGCACCGGTCGCTTCGGCGATGAGCTTCAGGTACGGCCAGGCACCGGCGAACCCCTGCGCCAGTTGCGTCAGCCCCGGGTCCACCACCCGCGCGGCGCCGTACTCGAGCAGCGAGCGGTGGTCCGCCGGTCCGCAGTAGCCGCGCTCGTTCGGCGGGTACGCGTAGCGGGCGAACAGCGTCGGTCCGTCGGTGAGCGGTGAGGCCGGATCGTGTTCGCGGCTCATGCGGTCCTCCCGGCTGTCCGTGCCTGGGTCGGGTGCGGCGGACGCGGACCTCCCGGCGGTCAGGACTGCCGTCCGCGCGTCACTCCCACCGTAACCGGCCCGCGCGCTCGGCGACAGGCGATTGTGCGATCGGGTTCGCGGACGACGCGCGCCGCGCGCCGCCGGCGCGGTGGGAGCGGGCGCGGTGGGAGCGGCCCGGGGTCAGGGCTCGACCAGCCCCGGCACCTCGGGCGACGGCGCGGTCGAGTTGCGCAGCGGGACCTCGGCGAGGCGCCACGAGAGCGCGAACGCGACCAGGGCGATCGGCACCGCGACCGCGAATCCGAACGTGATGGCCTCGGCCATCTCCACCCTGATCACGGAGCTGAGCGCCCGCGGGAGCTCGGCGATCGCCGCCGGGCTCGACAGCAGCGTCCTGGCGTCCACGTCGGCCGGCAGGAGGTCGGCGGGGATGGCCGCGAGGCCGGCGGTCAGCCGCGCGTTGAGCAGCGCGCCGAACCCGGCCACGCCGACGGTGCCGCCGATCGTGCGGGAGAACTGCGCAGCCGACGTCGCCGTGCCGAGGTGTTCGACGGGCACGGCGTTCTGGATGGCGAGGACCAGGACCTGCATGACGCACCCGAGGCCCAGCCCGACGACGAGCATGGACAGCGACACCTGGACCGCGCCGGTGTCGACGCTCATGGTCGACAGCATGCCGAGGCCCGCCGCGAGGATGGCGGTGCCGGCGATCGGGAACGCGCGGTACCGGCCCCAGCGGGTGATCAGCCGGCCGGAGACGATGCTGGTCACGAGCAGCCCCGCGATCAGCGGGACCGTGAGCAGCCCGGAGGACGTGGCGGAAACCCCCGTGGCGACCTGCAGGAACAGCGGCAGGTAGATGATCGTGCCGAACATCGCCATGCCGACGATGAAGCCGAGGGCGCTGCCGACCGCGAACACCTTGATGCGGAACAGCGACAGCGGGACCACCGGCTCCGCCACCCGGCGCTCCACGGCAAGGAACCAGGCCAGCAGTGCGCCGCTGGCCGCCGCGAGCCCGACGATGGTGGGAGACGTCCAGGGGAACGTCTCGCCGCCCCACACGAGCACGAGCAGCAGGCAGGAGACGCCGCCCGTCAGCAGCGCGGCGCCGAGGTAGTCGACCTTGCGCCGGCGCGGGGTGAAGTGCAGACGCAGGTTGCGCTGGGTCACGGCGAGCGCGACCGCGCCGAGCGGGACGTTCAGGAAGAAGATGAAGCGCCAGTCGAGGTGGTCGACGAAGTAGCCGCCGAGCAGCGGGCCGGCCACGCTGGCGACGCCGAAGACCGCGCCGATGTAGCCCATGTAGCGGCCGCGCTCGCGCGGCGAGACGATGTCGCCCAGGATCGTCTGGGCCAGGGCGAGCAGCCCGCCGGCGCCGATCCCCTGCACCATGCGGAACGCGATCAGCTGGCCCATGGTCTGGGCCAGGCCGCACGCCGTCGAGCCGACCACGAAGACGACGATCGCGAGCTGGAACAGCTTCTTGCGCCCGTAGAGATCGGCGACCTTGCCGTAGAGCGGCACCGACACCGTCGAGCTCAGGAGGTACGCGGTCACGACCCAGGACAGCTGCCGCAACCCGCCGAGCTCGCCGACGATCGTCGGCAGCGCCGTCGCGACGATCGTCTGGTCGAGGGCCGCGAGGAACATCGCGGTCATCAGTCCGACCAGGATGGTGAGGACCTCCCGGTGCCCGAGGCCCACCGGGACGGCGGCGCGGGGGGCGGTGGCGGTCACGGGCGCGACTCCAGGGCGGCCACCGAGTCCGCGAAGCGTTCGAGCAGGGCGCTGAAGGCCGCCACGTCTTCGTCCGGCCAGCCCGAGAGCAGCTCTTCGAGCAGGGTGGCGCGCACGACGTTGGCTGCCGCGAGCAGCTCGGCGCCGCGACCGGTCAGCCGGACGACGCAGCGGCGCCGGTCACGCTCCGAGGGGTCCCGGCGGACGTAGCCGCCGGCCGTCGCCTGCTCCACGAACCGGCTCGCCGTTGAGGTGTCCACGTTCAGCAGCCCGGCGAGGTCGCTGACCCCCGGCTCGTCCAGTCCGCACCGCTCGATCGCCCGCAGGGTCCGGACGAGGCTCAGCTCCACGGGCCGGCCGAGCAGTTCGAGGAACCGCCGCTTGATCTCGGGGCTCTCCCACAGACGGTGCAGGCGCGTCAGCCCCAGGTCGACGTGCTCCACCGTGCGCGTGTCGGTCAACATGGTTGCACCATACAACCATCGCGGTGAGACGCCAGGTGGGGGCGATGACGCCACCGATACGCCGCGCTGCGCGCCGGGCGCGCATGGGGCCACCCACCCACGTACCTACTAGCTCGCCTGGAGATAGCGGCGGAGTGCCGCGCGGATCAGGTCCGAGTTCGTGCGCCCCTCCTGCTCGGCGCGCTGGCGCAACGCCTGGCTCAGCGCGGGATCGAGACGCACCGACTCCACCGACGCGGCCGCCGCACCCATGGGTGGGCGGCCACCCCGGCGGCGGAGGATCTCGTCCACATCGAAACCCTCTTCGGCGGACGCGCTGCGAGTCGCGCCCACGTACAGACGAAGGTCGTCGTCCAACTCGTCGGTCACCATCGCGTTCCGCACGGCGTGTTCGATGTCCTCGACTGCGACCCCGTGCTTGAGAGCCGAGGAGTGGATCTCCAATGAGCAATCGTACTACGAAATCCGGACGCCCATGCAGACCGACCCCTATCGCCAGTTCGACGAGCCGATCGCGACCGGCAGCTCCAGATTGCCCGGCGCCGTCACGTCCTCGTCCGGCCAGCCCGACAGCAGCCCTTCGAGCGGGGTGGCGCGCACGACGCTGGCTGCCGAGAGCAGCCCGGCGCCGCGACCGGTCAGCCATACGACGCAGCGGCGCCGGTCACGCTCCGAGGGGTCCCGGCGCACGTAGCCGCCGGCCGTCGCCTGTTCCACGAAGCGGCTCGCCGTTGACGTGTCGACGTTCAGCAGCCCGTCGGGCGCGCGGTGCAGCCGGCCGCCTCCTCGACCGCCGGCGGAGCGACGGTCGACGGCTCATGCCCGGCGTTCAGGCGGTCGCCACGACGCCCCGTCGTTGTGCATCGTGGAGAGGTCGGCGCCGCCCCAGGTGAGCAGCTCCTCGCCGGTCCACACCGCGGCGTAGCCGGCCCGGGACGTGGTCGCCAGAACGGGGAGCCGCCGCCAGCCGTCGTCGCCCGGGTCCCAGATCGCGCCGGCCGCCGCCGCGCCCTCGGGCGTCGCGTGCGGCAGGACGACGAGGCCGGTGCCCACCCACACGGAGCTGCGGCCGCGGAACGAGTCGATCGGGAGGGGGCCGAGGGAGATGCTGCCGAAGTCCCTGGCGCCGGGTTCGTAGACCAGCCCGTACCCGGTCGGCCGCAGCCGCGGGTAGAGGGGGCCGATGAACACGGTCTCATTCCCGCTCACGACGTCGCCGCGGGGCGAGCCGAGCTCGGGGGGCTGGGGGAGGCGGCGCCAGGTGTCGCGGACGGGGTCGTAGGCGAGACCGGAGGTGCCGCCGGTCCCGCCCCAGATGACCAGTTCGGCGCCGGTCCAGTCGCCGCGCGCGACGTTGGGGTAGGCGGGCGGACCGACGTCGTCCGGAGGGACGGCGAGCCTCCGCCACCGGCCGGTGGCCGGATCGAGGGCGACGCCGTCCCAGGCGTACCGGGGCTCGCCTGCCGGCCTCGGCTCCCAGCCGCCGAAGATCAGCACCTCCGCCCCGGTCCAGGCCGTCACCGGCGAGCTCCTCGCCGGCACCGGCGCCGGCGGGAGCGCCACCCACCGGTCCCCTCCGGGGAAGTACGCGGCTCCGGCCACCGCGGGCTCCGCCGACGGAGATGCCGTAGCCCCGCCCCAGACGATCAGGCGGTCGCCGGCCCACACGGCTGCGGCGTCCACCCGGCCGTCCAGCGGCGCGGGGGCCAGGGGCCGCCACGAGCCGTCGACGGGGTCGTAGGCCGCGCCGTCGGCCAGGACGGGGAGGGGCTCGCCACCGCCGGGGCCCTCCGCCGCGGGGGACGACAGCCCGCCCCACACGAGCAGCTCCGTCCCGGTCCACACGCTGGCCGGCCGGAGCCGGCCGGTGATCGGCGCCGGTGGGATGGGCCGCGTCGACCCGAGAGGCGGCGCGGCGTTCCGCAGCGACGCCCCGACCTCCTCCGCCTCCACCTGGATGCCGGGAGTCGGAATGGATGGCCCGGAGGGGGCGATCGACCGGCCGAGGGCCAGGCCGAGCAGGGCGGCGATCGCCACTCCCGCAGCAACGATGACCGCTGTCCTTCGCCCGGCGCCGCCGCCCGGCTGCTCCGCCTGCTCCCAGTCCTCGCCCACTGCGTGCACCGTCGGGCAGCGTGCGCCCGCGCACAAGTGACAACGCGGTTCCCGCCGATGCCGATGCCGGCGTCACCCGGAACTGCCGCAGACGACCACGTTGCCCGCTGACGGTCGGCTCGTGACCGGCGTGTCATGGACCGAAGGCCCGGCGGAGTGAGTCTGGACATCATCCGGGGTCGGCCGAAACGGCACCTCGGGGATGGTCGCTCAGTAGCCGGACGGCCCGTGCTGCGCCCACCCGCAGGCACCGTCGGCCAGGCGCCTGCTCAGAAGCGCTTGTTCCGAATGCGACAGCCGTCCACACTCGATGCATGGCACCGACGGATGGAGATCTCGAGTCCCTCTCACGCGACGAGCTTGTCCAGGAGGGGAGGTGGTGTCCTGCCCTGGGGTGGTGTGCGAACGTGGTGTCCTGCCCTGGGGTGGTGTGCGAACGACGACCGCCCGGGCGTCCGGCGGGTCGCGACGCGCATCTCGTCCTCGGTGATCTTCCCCGTGTTCAGTCTCGTACGCGTCGAGGAAGTCATCGAGCGCCCGCCTCCGTCGGTCGTGGTCAGCCTGGCGTTGGAGAGCGTCGTTCACCCACGCGCTGAGGCTCTCCCCCTCTCGGCCCACCACCAGTGCGGCACGTCCAGCCGCCAAGGGCTCCGCCGCCACCGTCGCCGACAGGCGCGGCCTGTTCGTCATACGTTCATGCTGCTCGGCGACCACGCGAGGCGCCCGCCAAGTTGGCACGCCCTGACGAGAGTGCCGCCGCGGCTCACCAGCGGGGAAATGTCGTCCCGCCCCGGATACCATCTGGTTGTGGACAGTGGTGTTGCGGTGGTGGTCGCCGCCGGGCGGCTGGGCGTGCCGCCGACGCGCGTGCTCGCCGCCGTCAGGGCTAGGCAGGTCGGCGCGACCAAGGATGCGCGCGGCCGGTGGCGCCTGCCAGCCGGGACGGTGGCGGCGCTGACCGCGCGGTGGGGGGCGGTGCCTCGCCGCTGCGACGGGCTCGATCGCGAGCCGATGCTGGTGCTCGCCGCGCTGACCCGCCGCCCGCGTGGCCTGGCGTCGGCGCGGGCGGTCGCGGCGGCTGCGGGGGTGTCCCCGACGACGGCGTCGCGGTGCCTGAAGGCGCTCGCTGAGCGGGGTCTGGTCGCGGCGCGCAAGGAGTCGCGGATCCTGCGGGGGGCAGCCGTGACCACGCCGGTGTGGCGGGTCTGCTGGCGCGCACCGGGATGGGAGGGGCGGCTGCCCGCGCTCGGCGAGGTCGTCCTGCCGGCGCGCGGCACGCCGCCGCCGGCGTGGTCGCTGCCCGAGCACGTGTGGCACCTCGTGTGGAACGCCGATCCGCGGATGGTCGTGCTGCCTGACGACGCCGCGTTCGTCGCGGGGCGCGTGCTGGACGCCGCGGACCCGGAGGCGGAGGCGTGGGCCGCGCGAGCCCTGCCCGCCGAAGCGTGGGAGCGCGCCGCAGCGTTCCGTGGACGCTCCTCCCGGCAGCGGGCCGTCGCACGCCAGATGGCGGCGTCGGCCCGTGCGTGACGTGCCCGACGGCGTGCTGCCGCAGGCGGCGGCGCACGCCTGGCCGAAGGTGGTGGCGGTGCTTCCCCCGGGCGCGTACCTCGTCGGGGGGACGGCCCTCGCGGTACGGCTCGCGCACCGGCAGTCCCGTGACCTCGACGTGTTCGTGCCCGCCCGGTTCGACACGGACCGCCTGCGGCAGGCGCTGGAGCGCGCCGGTGTGCTCGTCGTCACGCACCAAGACGCCGACAGCACGCTGAACGCGGTGCTCGACGGCGCCGGCGTGCAGTTCCTGGCGGCCCTCGGCCAGCCCAATCTCGACGCGTCCGACGTGTTCGACGGCATGCCGGTCGCCGGCATCCGAGACCTGCTCGCCGCCAAGCTGAAGGTGATCGGCGACCGCGGCGAACTGCGGGACTACCACGACGTGATGGCCATCGAGCAGCGCACCGGCCACACGATCGAGCTTGGCCTGGGCTACTACGCGGAGCGCTACGCCGTCGGTGCGCACCACACGAGCCTGACCCACATCGTGCGGGCGATGGTCGCGTTCGACGACGTCGCCGACGACCCGGCCATCCGCGACCGTGCGGACGTCGAGCGGTTCTTCCGCGGACGCCATCCCGCCGTGGTCGCATCGCTCGCGTCGTTCGACCTCACGCACGGCCGGCTGCCGCCGCCGGCGCCGGTCCAGGACCCAACCGTCGGAGACGCAGCCACCTCCTCGCAGTCGCGATGCGCCGCTCGAACCCGAGCCGGCAGGAAGTGCTCGTTCCAGGCCCGGGCCGGATCCCGGTTCTGCGGCAAGCACGACCGTCGGACGTGCTGACCCTCGCGACGTAGGACAGCTCGACGGTTCCCCTGTCGTGCGCGCGTGGCTAGAAGGTGACGGCCTTGAACGCCTCGGTCTGCGCCTTCAGCGCCTGCTCGACGGGCAGGCGCTCCATGCTGGACGCCCCGTAGAACCCGTTGACGTCACGGGCGCGGCGGAGCACGTGGGCGGCGTCGTCCGGGGTGGCGATGGGCCCGCCGTGGCACAGCACGAGCACGTCGGACCGCACCGACCGCGCGGCGGCGGCCCAGGAGTCGACGCGCTCGACGCAGTCGTCGAGGGTCAGCGCGGTCGCGGCGCCGACGCTGCCGCCCGTCGTCAGCCCCATGTGGCACACGATGATGTCGGCCCCGGCGGCGGTCATCGCGGCGGCCTCGGAGTCGCTGAACACGTACGGCGTGGTCAGCAGCTCGAGTTCGCGGGCGTGACGGATCATCTCGACCTCGAGGTCGTAGCCCATGCCGGTCTCCTCGAGGTTCTGCCGGAACACGCCGTCGAACAGGCCGACCGTCGGGAAGTTCTGCACGCCGGCGAAACCGAGGCGCTTGAGCTTGGGCAGGAACACGTCCGGTAGGTAGAAGGGATCCGTGCCGTTGACGCCGGCGAGCACCGGGGTGCGGGTCACGACCGGCAGCACCTCGCGGGCCATGTCGACGACGATCTCGTTCGCGTTGCCGTAGGCCAGCAGACCGGCCAGGGAGCCTCGACCGGCCATGCGGTAGCGGCCCGAGTTGTAGATGACGATGAGGTCGATGCCGCCGGCCTCCTCCCACTTCGCCGACAGGCCGGTGCCGGCGCCGCCGCCCACGATCGGCTCGCGCCGGGCGGCCATGTCCTGGAAGCGGGCGACGAGCTCCGCGCGGGTCGGCGCCATCACGTCTCCTCCGGTCGACGCGGGCCGCCGACGACCTCGGAGAACGCCGCGAGGGCCGCGGCCGCGAACTCCGGGTCGTTGACGTTGTGCGGGACCCGCAGCACGCGCCGGTCCGGGGTCTGCTCCACGCCGGCTTCGAGCGTGGCGAACAGCGCCTCGTCGGCCGCGGGGTCGTGGAAGGGCTGGCCGGGGGCGTCGAGCAGCGACACGCCGCCCTCGGGCAGCAGGAACCGCACCGGGCCCTGGCAGCGGTTCAGCCGCTCGGCGATGAACTCGCCGAAGGCGACGTTCTCCTCGGGGGTCGTCCGCATGAGGGTGACCTGGCTGTTGTGGACATGGAACAGGCGTCCGTCGAAGCGCCCGGGGATGCTGTCGGGAGGCCCGAAGTTCACCATGTCCAGTGCGCCGCAGGACCCGACGTATCCAACGCCGGTCCGCACGACGGCTCCGAGCCGGTCGGTGCTCGCGGGGAAGGCACCGCCGACGAGATGGTCGGCGATCTCCGTCGTGGTCATGTCGAGGACGGCGCTCACCATCCCCGAGTCGACGAGCTTCTCCATGGAGCGGCCGCCGGTGCCGGTGGCGTGAAAGACCAGGGGGTCGTAGTCGTCCCGCAGCGCTTCCACGAGCTGGGTGACGAGCGGGGTCGTCACGCCGAACATCGTCAGCCCCACGACGGGGCGGTCGTCGGCCGTCGGGGGCACCGGGGTTGCGACCATCCCGGCGATGGCGTTCGCCGCGTTGCCGAGCACCTCGCGGGAGATGCGGTTCAGGCCGGCGACGTCGGTGACGGAGTACAGCATGGCGATGTCCGCCGGCCCGACGTACTCGCCGACGTTGCCCGACGCGACGGTCGAGACCATCAGCTTCGGACGCCCGACGGGAAGCGCTCGCATCGCCGGCGTGATCAGCGCGGTGCCGCCCGAACCGCCCAACCCGATCACCCCGCCGATGGCGGTCTCGTGCGCCGCGACGAAGCGCTCGAACGCCACCGCCATGGCTCCGACGGCCTCTCCCCGATCCGACGAGCCGACCGCCGACGCCCCGTCGGGGTGATGGCGGGCGACGTCGTCAGGGGTGACGTCCGCGGTCGAGCGGTGTCCGCTCGTGCCGACGTCGACGAGCACCGTCTCCAGCCCGCGGGCTGCGATGACTCCCCTGACGTAGTCGAGCTCGGTGCCCTTCGTGTCCGCGGTCCCGACGACGTAGACGGCTCTCATGGCGCTCTCCTGCGGTGCCAAGGGTGGGCGGCGTTCAGGTCATCGACCAGGTGACCCGGTTGACCTCGTTCTCCAGAAGCTCCTGGCGGCCCGAGACCGGTGTCGGCTCCAGGTCGGTGCGGGCCGCCAGGTCGGCGAGCCCGGCCAGGTCGGTGTCGGGCTGCCGGATTCTCTGGCCCAGAGGGCCGTCCCAGGCGGCGTAGCGCGCGTCCCTGGCGCCGGAGAGCGTGCCGTCGGCGATCAGCGCCTCGGCCACGAGCAGCGCCTGCGCGAGCGTGTCGACCGCGCCGACGTGCGCGTGGAAGAGGTCGGCGCGGTCCATGCTCTGGCGCCGCAGCTTGGTGTCGAAGTTGAACCCGCCGTCGGTGAAACCGCCGCCGCGCAGGATCTCGAACAGGACGAGCGACAGCTCCTCCACGGAGTTCGGGAACTGGTCGGTGTCCCAGCCGTTCTGCGGGTCGCCGCGGTTGGCGTCGATGCTGCCGAAGATGCCGTGGTCGACGGCGTAGGCCACCTCGTGGTGGAACGAGTGCCCCGCGAGCGTCGCGTGGTTGCCCTCGATGTTGACCTTGAACTCGTCGGCCAGCCCGTACCGCTCCAGGAAGCCGAGCACCGCGGCGCAGTCGTAGTCGTACTGGTGCTTCGTCGGCTCCTGGGGCTTCGGCTCGAGCAGCAGGGTGCCGGCGAAGCCGATGCTGCGCTTGTGACCGGCGACGAGCTCGAGGAAGCGCGCGAGCTGGTCGGCCTCCTGCCGCAGGCGGGTGTTCAGCAGCGTCTCGTAGCCCTCCCGACCACCCCACAGCACGTAGTTGGCGCCGCCGAGCCGGTGGGTGGCCTCCAGCGCGTCCCGCACCTGGGCCGCCGCGTGGACGAACACCTCGGGGTCGGGGTTGGTCGCCGCGCCGGCGGCGTAGCGCGGGTGCGCGAACAGGTTGGCCGTCCCCCACAGCAGGCGGACTCCGGTCTCGTCCATCTTCTGTGCGGCGCGGTCGACGAGCCGGTCGAGGTTGGCCTTCGACTCCCTGAGGGTCGCACCGGGCGGGGCCATGTCGAGGTCGTGGAAGCAGAAAAACGGGGTCCCGAGCTTCGCGAAGAACTCGAACGCCGCGTCCTGCTTCTCCAGGGCCGCCTCCATGGGGTCCCGGCCGGCGTCCAGCCAGGGCCGGTCGAACGTCCCGGCACCGAAGACGTCGCTGCCGCCCCAGTTGAAGCTGTGCCAGTAGCAGACGGCGAGCCGGAGCTGGTCCTCCATGCGCTTGCCGGCGACCAGGCGGTCGGGGTCGTAGACCCGGTAGGCGAGGCCCCCGGAGCCCTCCCCGCCCGCAAAGCGGACGGGCTCCGGCACGTCGTCGAAGAAGTCGGTCATGGTGCCTGCGCTCCTCAGCTGCGATACGCCTCGCGACCGACGCCCTGGACGGGGATGCCCTGCGCGGCCAGGACCTCGTGCTGCAGCGCGTACATCGAGGCCGCCGCCCGATCGATGTGGCGGGTGAAGGCGATCGAGCCGGCCAGGATCGGCTGCAGGAGGCTAGCGTCCTGCACGCGCGCCGCAGGGTACTCGTGCTCGACGATCAGCGGGATCGTGGCCACGTCGAAATCGAGCAGCTCCCGCGCCGCGAGCTGGTGGTCCAGCCAGTCGACGGTGCGGTTCTGCAGGTAGGCGAGGGGATCGTGGCGCGCGGTGCCGGGCAGCTCGTGCTCGCACAGCACGGTCTGCTTGGCCCAGGCGTTCGCAAGGTCGGCGGGGTTGCCCGACACCTCGCCGTCGACCCAGTCGCCGCGTTGCACCGTCTGGCCGCCGTAGCCCCAGCCGGCGATGCCCTTGGCGTCGATGACCTGCCCCTTGACGTGCATCCCACCGATCAGGAACCCGTACCCGGCGTCGGCGAGGTAGGCGAACATCGAGCGGGTGTCCTGGCCCATGAGGATCGAGTGCGACGGGTCGTAGTGGATCCGGAACTGGTCTCCGACGCCGTGCTGCTCGCAGATCTGGTGCAGCGCGATCCACATGGCCGGGGTGTAGGCGATGTTGTTGTGGAAGTTGTCGCCGGGCGTCCACCCGGGCATCGGGCACTGCTCGACGCGGTAGGCCAGCCCACGGTCCTTCGCCGCCTGGAGCAGCGGCACGAAGCTGTCCTCGAAGTCGATCAGGTTCTGGTCCATCGACTTCGCCTGGTTGCGTCCGACGAAGCCGGTCACGGCGGGCACGCCGAGCAGCACGGCGGTGTCCATGACGCGGAGCATGAAGTCGTGCTTCTTCCGCCGGATCGCCGGGTCGGAGTGCAGCATGTCGTCGAAGTAGGCGACGTCGGCGATGGCGACGCCGGTGTCGTCGATCGCCACCTGCACCCGCTTCGCGCGCTCCTCGGTGAACGGCTCGCGCAGATCGAGGGTGTTCGCCACCGGGTCGAGCATCGCCTCGGCCGGCACGTCGGCCACCGACGGGTGCAGTGCCGCCGACAGCTCGATGCAGTCGGCGCCGAGGTCCCGCGCGAAGTCCAGCCACTCCTCGACGGCCAGGTCGGGGTCGGCGTCGCGGGCCTCGCGCGGGGTGAGCTCCTGCAGGGCCGCGGTGAGCACGCCCACGGGCATGAAGGTCGGGTCGAACTGCTTGATCTCGCTCATGTGGGCCTCCTTGTGAGGGTGCTACAGGTCGGCGATGTCCACCGGCGCGCGGCCGCGCGCCGACTCGATCGCGGCGTGGAGGACGCGCTGGGTCGCCAGGGCGTCGGCGAAGTCGGGGAGCGGGACCAACGGCTCCCCTCCACCGATGACCGTGAGGATGTCGCTGGCCTGGTTGACGAAACTGTGCTCGTAGCCGAGCCCGTGACTGTCGGGCCACCAGGCGTCGGCGTAGGGGTGGCCGTCGCCGCCGCGGGTCACGTCGATAGTGGTCCAGCCCTGGACCCGCGCGTCGCCGTCGAGGCTGTAGAAGCTAAGCTCGTTCATCCGCTCGAAGTCGAACCGCAGCGCACCCCGGTCGCCGTGGATCTCGAAGCGGTTGGCGTTGTGGTACCCGGTTGCCAGGCGCGTCGACTCGAAGCTGGCCAGACCGCCGCCGCTCAGGCGGCCGAGGAACAGCACCGCGTCGTCGACCGTGCTCGGCGCCTTCACCGCTCCGGTGGCCGCCCCCGCTCCGGCGATCTCCCCGCCGGCAGCGCCGTCCAGCACCGCCCGTTCCTCGATGAACGTGTGCTCGATCGCGCCCTCGACCGTGACGATCTCCTCGCCGGTCACGAACCGCACCGCGTCGACGATGTGGGCGTTCAGGTCGCCGTGCGCCCCGGAACCCGCGATGTCGCCCTGGAAGCGCCACAGCAGCGGGGTGTCGGGGCCGCCCCAGCTCTGGAGGTAGGCGGCGCGCACGTGATAGATGCGACCGACGGCACCGGATGCGACCAGCTGGTGCGCGAGCGCGACGGCCGGGACGCGGCGGTAGTTGAACCAGACGAAGGTCTTGGTGCTCGAACGCCCTGCGGCGGCCGCCATCGCCTCGGCGTCGGCGAGGGTGCCGGCGAGCGGCTTCTCGCACGCGACGTGCTTGCCGGCCTCGAGCGCCGCGACGGCCTGCTCGGCGTGCACGTCGTTCGGTGTGCCGATGTCGACCAGATCGATCTCCTCGGCGGTCACCGCCGCACGCCAGTCCGTGGTCGTGTTCTGCCACCCCCAGGTGCCGGCGAACTCCTCCAGCTCCCCCGCGTTGCGCGCCACGACGGTGTGCATGACCGGCAGGGGGCGCACCGGGAAGAACTTGCCCACCTTGAGCCACGCGTTCGAGTGCGCTCGGCCCATGAACTTCGAGCCCAGGAGCGCGACGTTGAGGTGATCCGTCATGGCGAGGTCCTGTTCTGCGACTCATCGTGGGCCAGCGGGCCGCCCGGGTCCACGGCCGCGCCCACGCCGAGGTAGCGACGTTGCAGGTCGGGACTGGCGACCAGGTCGGTGGCCGTGGACTCGGCTTGGATCCGGCCGGTGACCATCACGAGCTGGCGCTCGGCCATCGCGGTGGCGGCGCGCAGGTTCTGCTCAACGACCAGGACGGCCACGCCCTCGGCCACGAGCCGGTGCACTGCCTCGACCAGGATGTCCACGATCGTGGGCGCGAGGCCCTCGGACGGCTCGTCCATCAGCAGCAGCGACCCGTTGAGCAGCAGCGCGCGTCCGACGGCCAGCATCTGCTGCTCTCCCCCCGACAGCTCGGCGCCCCCGTTCCGGCGGCGCTGGCCGAGACGCGGGAACAGCTCGTAGACCGCCGCGGGTGTCCACCGCTTGCCGCGCGTGCCCTTCGCAAGCATCTGCAGATGCTCGTCCACCGTCAGGGACGGGAACAGCCTGCGCCCCTGAGGCACGTAGGCGATGCCGCTGCGCGCGATGCGCTCCGGCGACTTCCGGTCGATCCGCTCCCCGCGGAAGACGACCTCGCCCGCGGACGGCTTCACCAGCCCCATGAGCGTGGCGCAGAGGGTGGTCTTGCCCATGCC
>Ga0136610_1000336_pt1 | contig 13464 bp, 11 predicted proteins | sample AntDrymUQ1342206_2_FD_104804 | JGI IMG/M metagenome (GOLD analysis project Ga0136610, IMG submission 104804) | Polar desert sand microbial communities from Dry Valleys, Antarctica - metaG UQ134 (22.06) | ecosystem: Environmental > Terrestrial > Soil > Desert | place: Antarctica: Dry Valley...
ATCGAGCCGGTCCTCATCGCTGACGGCGCCGGTCCACATGGTCGGAGCGGCCGTCAGTCGCCGGCGGCCACATCCACCTCCTCGGCATGAGTCGTCGGTGCTGCGGAGCCGGCATCGGCCCCGCCAGCGTCTACCTGCTCGTCGTGCTGCTCGGTGCGGCGAGCTTCGTCACGCGTTGCCATCGACGCCAGCACCTCGCGGTAGCGAGCGTTGGAGCTGACGAGCTGCGAGTGGCTACCGCTGGCCGCCACCCGACCACCATCGACGAGCACCACGGTGTCGGCGAGATCGATCGTGGCCGGTCGGTGGGCGATGACGACGGTGGTGCGATTCTGCATCACCGTGCGCATGGCTTCACGGATCTCGTGCTCCTTGCTCGGGTCGACCGATGACGTCGCGTCGTCGAGCACGAGGACCCGTGGGTCGGCGATGATCGCCCTGGCGATGGCGATCCGCTGGCGCTGACCACCCGACAACGACAGGCCACGCTCGCCGAGCATCGTGTCGTAGCCGTCGGGCAGCTCGACGATGAAGTCGTGAGCTCCGGCGAGGAGGGCCGCCCGCTCCACCTGCTGGCGGCCGGCGTCGGGGCAGGCGAAGGCGATGTTGGCCGCCACCGTGTCGTGGAACAGCAGCGTGTCCTCGAACACGATGCCGACGGCTCGGCGCAGATCGTGCAGTGCGAGATGCGACGTGTCCACGCCGTCGACCCTGATGGTTCCCGAGTCGGGCTCGTAGAAGCGCACCAGCAGTCGGGCGACCGTCGACTTGCCAGAACCGGTCCCTCCAACGAGTGCTACCGACCGACCGGCGTCGATGTGCAGTGTGAAGTCGCGCAGCACGGGCACCGACGTCTCGTAGCCGAACGTGACGTCGTCGAAACGGATCGCCCCGCCCGGCGAGCGTGCCGGCAGCCGCTCCGGCCGATCGGGATCGGCAACTGCCGGCACCGTCGTCAGCACCTCGTTGACCCGCTCCAGCGCCACCCCCGCTCGCTGGCCCCATGCCAATGTCATCCCAAGCATGCGCAGCGGGAACACGGTCAGGGCCACGTAGGCGTTGAACGCCACCAGCTCGCCGATGGTCAGCTCGCCCGACACCACCCGGTGTCCGCCGAGGCCGAGCACGGCGACGAGGCCGATCTGCGGCAGGAGCTCGATGGCTGGGAGGTACACCGAACGGATGCGCGCCGAGCGCAGAGAAACCCGTCGAATGTCCTCGGCCTCCTGCTGGACCTTGTCGATCTGCACCTGCTCGGCGCCGAAGCCCTTGACCACCCGCACGCCTGTCACCGACTCCTCCACCACTGTCGCCAGTTCGCCCTGCTCGCGTTGCAACTCCATCACGACGGGGTGAATGCGGTTGGAGAAGCGGCGCTGCACGATGTGGATGAACGGGAGCGGCGCCACCGCCGCCAGCGCCAGCACTGGGTCGGTGAGGAACAGGATCACGAACACGGACAGGATCATCCCGAGGTTGGCGATCGTGATCGGAACCATCGTCACGAACAGTTGAATCAGTCCGAGATCACTCGACGCCCTGCTCATCAGCTGACCGGTCTGGGAGCGGTCGTGGTAGCCGACGTGCAACGACATGATGTGGTCGAACAACCGCTCGCGCAGCGTGGCCTCGGTCCAGCGGGCCTCCCGGAACGCCACATACCGTCGCAGTGCCGTGAACGTGCCGGCCAGCAGGCCGGCGCACACGATGAGAGCGGGCCAGATCCACAGCGAACCGTTGCCGACGATGCCGCGGTCGATGGCGAGGCGGATCAGCTGCGGGACGGCCAGCTTGCCGACGGTCCACACGCCGCCGATGGCGACGCCGATCATCAGCCCCCGACGCTGCTGGCGCAGGACGCCGATGAGGAGCCCCCAGCGACCGGGGGCCGGCCCGGAAGCCGCTCGCTCGCTGACGCTCGCACGACTGGAGGCCGCTCGCTCCCTACGCTCGCTCACAGCCTCAGCCTCCGCGGGGGCTGCGCCCCCACACCCCATCCCAGCCGACTCGCTGGCGCTCGCACGACTGGAGGCCACTCGCTCCCTACGCTCGCTCACAGCCTCACAAGCGAGTGGTCGGCGTTGTTGAGTAGGCGCGGGCCATCGGCGGTGATGGCGACGATGTCCTCGAGCCGCATGCCCCACTGTCCGGGCACATAAATGCCCGGCTCGATGCTGAAGGCGTGTCCGACCTCGAGCGGGGAGGCGTTGCCCGACACGATGTACGGGTCTTCGTGGGCGTCGAGCCCAATGCCATGACCGGTGCGATGCACGAAATACTCGCCGAACCCGGCGTCGGCAATGATCGACCGGGCCGTCGCGTCGACCTCCTCGCACGCCGTACCGGTCGTGGCGGCGGCGACGGCAGCCTGCTGGGCCTCCCGCAGCACGTCGTAGGCGTCGGTGATCTCCGACGCCGCGTGGCCGGTCACGACGCAGCGCGTGATGTCGCTGCAGTAGCCGTGACGCGCGCCGCCGAAGTCGCACAGCACGATCTCGTTCTCGCCGATCACGCGGTCGCAAGCGTCGTGGTGCGGGCTGGCGGCGTTCTCCCCTGCGGCGACGATGGCGAAGTTGACACGCTGATGACCTTGGGCGATAAGGCGGGCGGCGATATCGGCCGACACCTCGGCCTCGGTTCGACCGATCAGCTCGATCTCACCGGCCTGTAGCTGGGCAGCGACCCGATCGGCGGCAGCACCCGCAGCGGCGAGAGCATCGATCTCGGCCTGGTCTTTGATGACGCGCAGTGGCCCCATCACGTCAACGCTGCGCACGAAGGTCCGGTCGGCGCCGAGCGCACCGAGCAGCTCGACGAGGAATCGGGCCCACGTCTGGTCACCGATAGCGATACGGCCTGTCGAGCCGACGAGTCCGGCGACGATGCCGATCGGGTCGTCGGTCTCGTCCCACGGGATGATGGAGAACACGTCGGCATGCTCCTCGACGCGCATCGCCTCCAGGCGGGGCACGACCAGCGTCGGGTCGCCTTCGGCGGGCACGACGAGCATCGTCAGCCGTTCCAGCGGCATCGCCTCGTACCCGGTGAGGTACGGCAGGTCGCTGCCGAGCGACAGCAGCAGGGCCTCGACGCCGGTGCGCTCCATCGAATCCTTCGTGCGCCGGAGGCGGTCGGTGAGAACGGCGCTGGTCACGGAAACGTTCACCGTTCCAGTGTGCCTCGTCGGCGTCCCGCCGCCACGCGCCGCCGCATCCAACTGGGCGTGGATCATTCCAGGGGCTGGAAGAGACCACGCCCCGAACGTGATCTGGAAGGGATCACGCCCAGAACGTGGCGGGCGGGCGAGTCTGTCCCGCCGGTCAGTTGCGATGGACGCCGGTGCCGGCGGCAGGGATCGAACCCAGACGGCCGGCCTGGAAGTCGTCGAATGCCTCGATCAGCTCCTGGCGCGTGTTCATCACGAACGGGCCGTATCGGGCGATTGGCTCGCCAAGTGGCTCGCCGGCCAGCAACAGCACCTCGGCCGTGGCGTCGGCATGGTTCGCCACGGTCACGCCGCCCTCGTCGCGCGACACCAGTACGAGCTGTCCGTCCTCGGCATCGGTACCGTTGACTGTGGCGGCGCCGGAGAAGACGTAGACGAACGCCGTGTGCCCTGGCGGCACGTCCCAGTCGATCTGGTCGCCGGGCGCCAGGCTGGCGTGGCCGTACGTGGCGGGGCTCGTCGTGTCCACCGGACCCGTCAGACCGCCGATGGTGCCGGCGATCACCCGCAGACGCCCGCCGTGCTGCAGTTCGGTGTGCGTCAGCTCGGATGCCTCGAAGCCCTGGTAGCGGGGCGGGATCATCTTGTCCTCGGCCCGTAGGTTGACCCAGATCTGAAAGCCGTGAGCGCGACCGCCCCTGGCCATGATGTCGGGCGTCGGCATCTCACTGTGCACGACGCCGGCCCCGGCAGTCATCCACTGCACGGCGCCGGGGTTGATCACGCCGTGGGCGCCCGTGGAGTCGCGGTGCTCCATTGCGCCGTCGAGCAGGTATGTGACCGTCTCGAACCCGCGGTGCGGGTGATCGGGGGCTCCGATCGCCTCACCGGGGCCGTAGTCGGTGGGACCCATCTCATCGAGCAGCAGGAACGGATCGAGGTTGTCGATCTCCGCCGTCGGGAACGGTCGGCGCACGACGAATCCGCCACCTTCGGTCTGACGGTGGGCCTCGATCACGCTGATCACCGGACGCTGGCGATGTTCGATCTTGCTCTCACTCATGAGGTGAGTATAGCCACATTACTTGCGATCACAACTATTACACTCTCGGCGGGCGCTCTGGTCAGTGGAGGCCGAGGACGGTGAGAAGGGCGGCATCGATGTTCCATTGCTGTTCGATGTTGACCCGTCCGATCGCAGTACCGAGCCGACTGAGATCCGCTGCACCGACCTGTTCGGCAAGGACGCGGGTGGCGATTCCGTCGATGTCGATCTCGGGACGGAACGATGCTGGCCGGGCGCTCGTCGAGGTCGGCGCGATCAGCACCACCGACCGCGGCAGTAGCGCATCAGCCTGGACAACGACTCCGTAGCGCCGACCATGTTGTTCGTGGCCGGTGCCCTTCGGTAGGCGGAGCTCGTAGATGTCACCGCGTTGCACGCAGGCTCTCCATCAGCTCGGCGACGAGGGCCATCTCGCTGCGGTCTCGTGCGTCGGCTTCGAGGGTGGCGACTTCGGCGGCGAGCGCCTGTTTGTCCCACAGGCGCGCGGCAGCAGCAACGAGGGCGGATCGGATCGCTTCCGAGCGGCTGAGCCCCGTCGTTTGGAGAGCGTTCAGCGCTCGGAGAGCTTCAGCGTCGAGTCGCACCGAGATCGCATGGGACATGACCGCAGTGTATCACAAATCGTGATACATACGGAGACAGCGTCTCGAGGCGCCGACACGACGCTGAATCACGAACGAAACACGACCGACGAGCTTCAGGCGATGGACACGGGGGTGACGCGAGCAGCAGCGTCCTTGGCGTGGTAGCTGGAACGCGTGAGTGGGCTGGCTTCGACATGACCGATCCCGGCCGCCTCGCCGATGCGCTTCCACACCTCGAACAGTGCCGGCTCCACCCAGCGGGCAACGGGCAGATGGTGCGACGTCGGGCGCAAGTACTGACCGATGGTGACGATGTCGACGCCGATACCCGCCAGATCGGCGAGGCATCCGACGACTTCCTCGTCGGTCTCACCCATCCCGACGATCAGGCCCGACTTGGTGGTCAACCCGGCCGCTTTCGCCCGCGACAGCACCGAAAGGCTCCGCGCGTACCCGGCCGACGGCCGCACCGCTCGTTGCAGCCGGGCGACGGTTTCCATGTTGTGGTTGAGCACATCGGGTTGGGCAGCGAACAGCAGCTCCAGCGAAGCGTCGTCGCCCTTGGCGTCGGAGATCAGCGTCTCGACACGGCTCCTGGGGCGATGATCGTGAATCGTCCTCACCACGTCAGCCATGTGCGCCATGCCGCCATCTGCCAGGTCGTCTCGAGCGACCATCGTGATGACCACGTGGTCCAAGCCCATGCGGTCGACGGCGGTGGCGATCCGTTCGGGCTCGTCGGCGGCGGGCGCCAACGGTTTGCTCGTGTCGACCAGGCAGAACCCGCACGCCCTCGTACACCGCTCCCCCAGCGCCATGAGCGTCGCCGTGCCATCGGACCAGCACTCCGACAGGTTCGGGCAGCCGGCGTCTTCGCACACGGTCACGAGATCGAGCGAACGGATCGTGCGCTTGAGCTCGAGCACCTCGGGGCCGTGGTGCACCTTCGGGCGCAGCCAGTCAGGTTTGCGGGCCTCGATCGACAGCGCCTCGGTCACCCCGGCAGCAGTGAGTCGACTGGCGAGGCGCACGGGCTCGCCAGGTCCCAACCCCTTGGAGAACGCTGTCAGGTCCTCAGGTCGGTGACGCCACGAGACGTCCTGGCGCTCGGCGCCGTCTCGGCCCCAGCGCGCGCCGGCCTGGCGAGCGACGACGTCCGCCACCTCGTGCAGGTCGGCGGCGACGCCTTCCTCTGCCAGTGACGTCACGGGCCGGTCGGAGATGCCACACGGCACGATGTGCTGGCGCAGGTACGTCATGTCTGGGGCGACGTTGAGGGCGAACCCGTGCATCGTGCGCCCGTGGCGCAGCCGCACCCCAATGGCACCGATCTTGCGCGGCCGTTCGCCGTCGGCGTCGACCCACACGCCCGGGTAGTCCGCCAGTCGCCCCGCCACGACACCGAGCTCAGAGAGGACGTCGATCAGCAACTGCTCGACGTCGGCCACGTGGGCCGCGGCGCCGTAGGCGCCGCCCGGGCGCGCGACCGCCAGGGAGCCGTCCGGCGATGGGGACCGGGGGCGCAGCCCCCGCGGTGTAACGGCGCCGTAGGCGCCGCTCGGGCGCGCGACCGCCAGGGAGCCGTCCGGCGATGGGGACCGGGGGCGCAGCCCCCGCGGTGTAACAGCGCCGTAGGCGCCGCCCGGGCGCGCGACCGCCAGGGAGCCGTCCGGCGATGGGGACCGGGGGCGCAGCCCCCGCGGTGTAACAGCGCCGACGTGGTTCGCCACGTTGAGGATCGGGTAGCCCACGAGCTGGCCCGGCCCGTGGTACGTGATGTCGCCGCCCCGGTCGACGGCGACCAGTTCTGCGCCAACGGCCGCAGGCTCACAGCGCAGGTTGGTCGACAGGTCGGCGCGACGTCCGTACGTGAACACGTGGGGGTGCTCGAGCAACAACAGGTGCTGCTCTCGGCCGTGCTCGAACAATGCCGTCTGCAGCGCCAACGCTTCCTTGTAGGGCACTCGACCAAGCCAGCGGATGTGCAACGGCGCCGCCACGGTCAGAGCTCCCCCGACCAATCCTTCGCCTCGAGCAGCTCCTTGACCCGCTTCAGGAAGCCGGCCGCGTAGGCGCCGTCGAACGCCCTGTGGTCCCAGCTCATCGCCAGGTTGCCGACGGGGTGGACGACCACGGCGTACGTGCCGTCCGGCAGCGCTGCTGCCACTGGCTTGGGCACGATGGCATCGGTGGAAAGGATCGCCACCTGGGGCTGGCTGATGATCGCCGCCGTGAGCACAGATCCTGCCGAGCCATTGTTGGAGATGGTGAACGTGCCGCCCGTGATCTCATCGGGACCGAGCTTGCGGTTGCGCGCCCGGTCGGCGAGGTCGTGGATCTCCTTGGCGATGGCTCCGAGCCGCTTCGTCTCGGCGTCGCGGATCACCGGCACCAGCAGCCCCTCGTAGTCGAGGTCGACGGCGATGCCGAGGTCGATGAAGTTGTGCACGACGAGCTCGTTGTCGGCGACGCTGGCGTTGAGGTGCGGGAAGTCGTCGAGGACGTCGATGACGGCCCGGCAGATGAACGGCAGGTACGTGAGGCTGAAGCCCTGGCGCTGCTTCCAGTCGTTCTTGACCGCGACGCGAGCGAGGTCGACGTTGGCGAAATCGACCTCGACCACGCTGAACGCGTGGGGGCTCACACTGCGGCTCATCACCATGTGGGCGCCGGTCAGCCGGCGGATCTTCGAGAGCGGGACGGACGTGTCGCGCTCGCCGGCTCTGACGCTCGGAGCAGGGGCCGCTGGAGTCGCCGCCGGCTGCGGCCCGGCCGGCGCCGTCTTGGCGGTGGCGGCCGGCGCCGGCGCCGGTGCCGCATCCTCCGGAGTCGCATCCGCCGGAGCCTCGGCCGGCGCAGGCTCGGTGGAGGTCTGCTGTGTTTGGGGTGGTGCGGCGGCTGTGGCGCCGACTTTGTCGAGATGGTCGAGCACATCGTCGCGGGTGATGCGTCCGCCTGGGCCGGTACCGGAGATGATGCTCGGGTCGAGATCGTTCTCCCTGACGAGGCGGCGCACGACCGGCGACAGCAGGCGGTTGCCGGAGGCGGAAGCGCCGTCGACCTGTCCGTCCGATGGTTGGACAGGTTCCTGCTCGGCGGGGGCCCGGTCGACGACGGGTTCCTTGGTCGGCTCCCCGGTGGGCTGCTCGGCGTCGCCCGATCCAGCGTCTGGCGACACGGCGTCCTCCTCCACGGCAGCCTCCGGCGTGGTCGCCTCGCCCTGGTCCGCTGCTGGCTGCTCGTCGCCTGTCGGTGCGGGCTCGGCCTGTTCCGGCTCCGGCTCGGTGGCCTGCTGTTGCCGCTGCGGCTCAGGCTCGGCGGCCGGCTCACCGTCACTTGAGGCGTCGCCACCTGCGTCGCCATCTGCGCCGGCAGGGGCGTCACTGGAGTCTCCGATGACGGCGATCACGACGCCGACATCGACGGTCTCACCCTCCTCGGCTCGAATCTCCGTCAACGTGCCAGCGGCCGGCGACGGCACCTCCGTATCGACCTTGTCGGTCGACACCTCGAACAGTGGCTCGTCGGCGGCGACGCTGTCGCCAACCTGCTTGAACCATTGCGTGATCGTGCCCTCGGTGACCGTTTCACCGAGCTGCGGGAGCGTCACATCGGCCATCGGCTCATCTCCTCAGTCTCATCTCGAAGTGGTGCGTCATCCGTTGAAGTTGCGACCGGTCAGCGTCAGCACCGTCTCACCGAACAGTTCGGTCAGGCTCGGATGGGGCTGAATGAACTCGGCCACCTCCGCCACCGTGGCCTCCCAGTTGACGGCCAGGTAGCCGCCGCTGAGCTGCTCGGTGGCCCAAGGCCCGACCATGTGTACTCCGAGGATCTTGCCAGCGGTGCCGTCTGCGTTCTTCTCGGCGATGATCTTGCACAGTCCGTCGGGCTCGCCGACGATCTGCGCCCGGCTGTTGAACTTGAACGGATGCGACGCTGCCACGACATCGTGGCCGGCATCCCGGGCTTGTTGCTCGGCGAGCCCAGCAAATGCCACTTCCGGATGGCAATAGATCGCCCACGGCACCTTGTCGTACATCACCGGCATCGGGCCCTCGCCGAGGATGTGCTTGATCACGAGGATCGCTTCTGCGTAACCGACGTGAGCGAGTTGCGGCGTGTCGATCAGGTCGCCGACGGCATACACGCCATCCTCGCCGGTGCGGCAGTACTCGTCGACCTCGACGAAGCCGCGATCGTCCACCTTGACACCCGTCCCTTCAAGGCCGAGCTCGTCGGCGAACGGTCGCCGCCCGACGGACACGATCACCGCGTCGGTATCGAGGTGCTCGTCGTCGCCGAAGTGCACCGTCGTGCCGCCAGAGTCGTTCGGCGTGTGACCCGTGACCATCACGCCGGTACTGATGCCGATCTTGCGCTTCTTGAAGCTGCGCACGACCACATTGGCGACGTCGTCGTCGAGGCCTGGCAGGATCTTCGGCAGGCCTTCGAGGATGGTCACCTTGGCGCCGAGGTCCGAGAACGTCGACGCGAACTCGCACCCGATGGCGCCGCCACCGATCACGACGACCCGGTCGGGCACCACGTCGAGGTCGAGCACCTCGTCGCTCGTCATGATCGGGCCGCCGCGCTCGAAGTTCGGGATGAGGCGGGGAACGGAGCCGGACGCCAACATGACGGCATCGCCGGACAGTTCGGTCGTCGATCCGTCCTTCATTGACACGGTGACGGTGTGATCGGGTCCCAGCGATCCGGTGCCGTTGAACACGTCGACCTTGCGTCCTTTGCACATGGCAGCGATGCCATTGACGAGGCCGCTCACGATCGCCTGTTTGCGTTCCTGGGTCTTGGCGAAGTTGACCGAAGGGCTACCGGCCTCTATACCGAACTCGGCGGCGCTCGCGACGTGCCGGTACACCGACGCCGTCTCCAAGAACGCCTTGGCCGGGATGCAGCCGCGGTTCAGACATGTTCCGCCGAGTGCGTCCTTCTCGATCATGGCCACCTTCAGGCCAGCAGACGCTCCGTACAGCGCCGCGCAGTAGCCGCCCGGGCCTCCGCCGATCACGACCAGATCGAACTGCTCAGCCGTGGGGATCACCTCGCTCGATCGGGGCCCGGGACCTGCACCCGTGCCGTTCCGGCGGTCACGGTAGCGGTTCCCTGCTGGGGACGGTTCAGTTACCTGCCAGTAGCCATCGGGCGCTTGCTTCGCCCCGCTCGTACCGCAGGGTGCGCACGTCGCTCGCCACTCCTTCAACGTCGAAGATCAGCTCGCAGCGTCGTCGCTCGACCGTCGTCGCCCCGCACGACCCCTCCGCCGACGACGGCTGCCGAGGATCGAGCGCTCCCGTGCCTGGGACCACGAGCCGAAACCCGCTGGCGCCGTCAGAATCCTCGACACCCCCAAGCGTCACCGCGACACGCAACTCATCGCCGGCCTCGTCGCTGCCGTCGACGATGATGTCCATGTCGGCAACCTCGATCACGGCGCCGAGCTCGCTGTTGGGAACCGACTCCTCCTGGTTGGACACGCGAATCAGTTGGATCCCGCCCGCTACCAAAATGAGAAGGCCGGTCCCCACGGCCAGGAGCAGCAGGGTTCGGGTCCGCATCTGCGATCAGTGTGGCAGGGCGCCGTCCGAACGGTGCATCGAAGGCCGACGCTCAGTCGCCGAGGTCGATGTCGCCCGAGCTCATGTCCTCCAGGACTGCCTCGCCCTTTTCGATGATGTCCTTCAGCTCGTCGGCGTCGAGCGCCTCGAGCACACTCAGCACTGCTTCGTCGAACGTGCCGATCGGGCTGACGTACCACCCGCCATCGACCTCGGAGACGACGATTCCCGGAACCTCGAAGTCCGCGAAGGCCGTTGTGACGCTGTCGATGAGCTCTCGGATGGCCTCGGGATCCTCGAAGTCGTTGAGCGCGTTGTCGAGCTCGGTGCTGATCTCGTCACCGGAGACGCACACCTCGTCCGTCTCCCCGTTCGCCTCCACGCTGAAACAACCGTCGGAGTACTGCAGGTAGGCGGTGTCGCCCTCGACCTCGATCTTCATGGCGAAGTCTTCGACGAAGACCTGGCGTTGATCGCCGTCCCCCTCGACCCGCAGGTCCTTCTCGGTGACGGTGATGCTCACAGCCTGCTCCTCGAACTCGGTCTGAGCGTCGTCGAGGAACAGCGGGGCGTAGCGCTGCAGGGCGCCGGCCTCACCGGGGTCGATGCCGGCGATGGCGGCCTTCAGGTCGGTGGCCTCCAGCGCCGCCAGCATGTTGTCGATCGCTCCCTCGGGAGAGTCGGCGCCGATCGGCGCCACAGCTTGCGAAGCCTCAGGGATCGCCGGCACGTCGCCGGTCTCAGAGTCGAACGTCGACTGACGTGCCTGCTCGGCGGCAAAGTAGAACAGGCTCAGGTACCACTCGCCGTCCTCTTGAACACCGACGAGCTGGAGGTCGAACGGCTCCTGCGTCGTGCTGCTCTCGGTATCGACGTCATCGAGCACGGGACCGGTGGGCAGCTCGTCGGCGTTGACCTCGACCGTAGCGTCGGCCGTGATGTTGAGGTGGACGATGTCATCGACGTTCGTCTCGGCTACTTCCACGTCCTCGTTCTCGAGCGTGACATCCACACCGTTGACGTCTTCGAGATTTACGTCGGACAGCACTTCGAGACGTTCGAGCTCGTCGATCATGTCGAACGCCGGGTCGCTGATGGCCCGGCGCTCACCCGGCAACAACAGCTCGGCGGCGCCCAGGGCATCGGTGTTCCGGAAGGCCTCGAGCGTGCGCTCGCCGAGCTCCTCCGGCGACGCCGAGCCGGCGGGCGCCGAATCGTCGTCGAGAACTCCCTGGTTCACGGCGAACACCGCCGCCGCTCCCACGGCCACCACTGCCACAGCGGCTGCGATGATCTTGCCCCGGCCGCGTCGTGGCGAGGACGTGGGCTCGACGGGCGCGGTCGGCGCACCTGGTCCACCGCCGGGCGGCAAGTAGGGCGGCATGGGTGGATTCGACGGTGGTCCTGCGGGTGCGCCGCCGGGAGGGCCAGAACGGATCGGCTCACGTCCGCTTTCAGGAGGGTTCCATGAGTTGCTCATTCGTGCTGCTCCGATGTCGCTGATGTGCGGATGTCGTTCCCGCTCCCAGTACGACGCTCGCGGCGCCGGTTCGGTTCACGTGATTCTCGAAAACCTCTCGCCCAGCGAAAGGCGCGCCCGCGCCGACCGCCGTCTGGAGACTACGGCGTCCGAAGCCTGCTCGCACGGCATTCGCGCGGCGTCGGGCCGGTGACGCCGGCATCGCACGTTCCCTAGAGTGACCCGATGAAAATCGCAGTGACCGGCGCCACCGGCCTGATCGGAACGGCCCTCGTCGAGCACCTCGAACGAGCGGGACACGACGTGCGGCGCGTCGTGCGTGACAGAGACCAGGCTGGTAAGTCCAGCCACGGGTCCGAGATCGCCTGGGCGCCGGCTGAGGGTGTGATCGACGCCGACGCCTTCGACGGCTTGGATGCCGTAGTCCACTTGGCGGGCGCTGGAATCGGCGACAAGCGCTGGACAGAGGACTACAAGCGGACGTTGCGGGAGAGCCGGATCGACGGCACGACGTTGGTGGCGAGAACGATCGCCGACTCGTCGCGTCCGCCGAAGGTGCTGATCTCGGCGTCGGGCGTCAACATCTACGGCGACCGTGGCGACGAGTTGCTCGACGAACGATCGACCGTTGCTGGACCGACCGACTTCCTGGCGTCGCTGTGCGTCGAGTGGGAGGAATGCACCGCTGCGGCAACGGCCGCCGGCACCCGTGTCGTCAACATTCGCTCGGGCGTCGTGTTGACGCCCGATGGCGGCGCCTTGAGCAAGCAACTGCCGCTGTTCAAGCTCGGGCTCGGCGGACGCTTCGGCTCCGGCCGCCAGTGGCAGGCGTGGATCTCCCTGCCCGACGAGATCGCAGCAATCGAGCACCTGCTCACGAGCGAACTGAGCGGTCCCGTCAACCTCACCGCGCCCCACCCGGTCACGAACCGGGAGTTCACGAAGACGTTGGGCGACGTGTTGCACCGCCCCGCCATCCTCCCGATCCCAAAGCTGGGCCCGTCGCTCGTCTTGGGGAGCGAGCTCGTCGAGGCGCTGCTCTTCCATTCGATGCGGGTAGTTCCCAAGGCGCTCGTCGACGACGGCTTCACGTACCGGCATCCGACGCTCGAAGCCGCATTGCGCAGCATGCTCCACCGCTGACGGCGGCCCGCATCACACGTCGCACCGACGGTGGGTCAGGTCGCCGGCTGGTCGTCCTTCGTGGCCTCGATCTCGAGCTCGAGGTTCACCTTGTCGCCGACGAGGAAGCCTCCAGCCGCCAGCGCCTGGTTCCACGTCAGCCCGAAGTCCTCCCGGCTGATCGTGGTCGTTGCCGAGAAGCCGGCGACTGTGGCGCCCCACGGATTGGCGCCGACACCGTTGAACTCCACATCGAACACGACGGGTTTGGTGACGCCGCGAATGGTCAGATTGCCGGCCAGTTCGTAGTCGCTCCCCGAGCCGGATACGCCGGTGGACTCGAAGGTCATCGCCGGGTGGTTCTCCACATCGAAGAACTCGCCCGAGCGCAGGTGCTGATCGCGCGCCTCGTCGTTGGTGTCGATCGACGCCAATTGCACCGTGGCCGAGACCTTGGACCTGGCCGG
>Ga0136610_1000337_pt1 | contig 13456 bp, 10 predicted proteins | sample AntDrymUQ1342206_2_FD_104804 | JGI IMG/M metagenome (GOLD analysis project Ga0136610, IMG submission 104804) | Polar desert sand microbial communities from Dry Valleys, Antarctica - metaG UQ134 (22.06) | ecosystem: Environmental > Terrestrial > Soil > Desert | place: Antarctica: Dry Valley...
CCATGGTCATGTTCCGACCGTCCTGGCGCGGCGTCGACTCGACGAAACCCAGCTCCTCCACGTCCTGCGCGAGCCGCTGCAGCAGCCGGAAGCCCAGCTCGGGGCGGTGCTGCTCGCGGCCACGGAACATGATGGTGATCTTCACCTTGTCCCCCGAGCGGAGGAAACGGACTACGTGACCCTTCTTGGTCTCGTAGTCGTGGGCGTCGATCTTCGGGCGCAGCTTCATCTCCTTGATGACCGTGTTGGTCTGGTTGCGCCGCGTCTCGCGGGCCTTCTGTGCGGTCTCGTACTTGAACTTGCCGTAGTCCATGAGCTTGCAGACCGGCGGGCGCGCCGTGGGTGCGACCTCGACAAGGTCGAGGTCGGACTCCTGGGCGAGCCGCAGGGCGTCGTCGATGCGGACGATACCGACCTGTTCCCCGTTGGGTCCGACGAGGCGTACCTCAGGGACGCGGATACGGTCGTTGACGCGCAGCTCCGTGCTGATAGGTCCTCCTGGTTGGTGGGAAGATAGGTTCCTCGCCCGTCGGCCGTCCCGCTGCCCGGTGGTGACCGGACAAAGAAAACGGCTTCCGCGCCACGCGGAAGCCACCAGCGCACCCCCTCAGGAACAGGGGTACGGCGAGACGCCCGAGGGCTTCTCGCGACCGGACCCGACGACCGAGAGGTCGGTGCGGGTGGGAGGTGGTCTCCGCTTGCGCCACTGTCACAACAGCACCGGTGAGGGCGCCATTCCGCCGTACGACGGGGATGACAGGTAGGTCAGTCCTGCACCTTACCAGTGCGTCCCTCGCCCGTCACATCGCCCGCGTTGACTCATCTGGCTTGTGGTCGTCAGGGCATCCGGTGGGCGTTTGCGGCGGGATATCGCGTCCGTCCTCGACCCGCGGAGCGAGCCGACGTCCGGCCTCCCCCGTGAGACGTCGCCTGCTCAGTCGAGCGCCGCGGTGAGCTCCAGGTGGACGCCGTCTGGGTCCTCGAACGACAAGATGGCCATCCCCACGTCGGTGAGGTCGGTGACCTCGCCATGCTCGATCCCGGCGTCGTCGAGCGCCTGATGCGCGGCGACGAGCTCGTCGCGCGACCCGACCTGGAAGCTGACGTGGTCGAGCCCGGTACCTTCGGAGTCGGCGCGCTGGCCGGGCGGCGCGACCGGGCGCAGCCCGAGGAGGGCACCCGACGGCGTCTGGTAGATCGTGCCGCCGTAGATGTCTGCAGGCGACCCGTTCACCTCCGGATCGTCGATATCGGCCGAGCGGTCGACCGCGACCGGCCATCCGAAGACCTGGTCGTAGAACGCCTTGGAGCGGGCGATGTCGGTGACGGTGAGGCGGACATGGGCGAATCCCTGGCTGTCGATAAGAGGCATCGCCACTATGTACCCATCCACCTCCGGTTCACTCGACGGGCGGCCTGACGCACGAGACTAGCTGGTCGGCGGCCGGTATCCGGTGGGATCCCCGGTGCCGAGGTCGACGATTGCCGCGACCGGTCCCCCGCCCTCGGGACCTTGGTGTGCGGCCGACACCGAGACGAAGACGGCCGGGTCGCCCGTCACCGCAGCGGTGACGCCACCGACACAGGACTTGATCTGGCGGTGCCAGTGCACGTCGGAGTCGTCGAGCATCGCGTTACGGCGGCCATGGACAGTGCCGTCCTGCGACGCCTCGCACTTGAGGAAGACGTTGACGAGACGGCCGTCGAGGTCGGTCCAGTGCGGACGATCCGGGAGGTGGAGACCGGCATCCCTGATCGCAGCCCACACGCCGTCCTGGTCCAGCGCATCTCGCATCACCGAGTGGCCGACCCGGTACCGTCCGCCGACGCCGGTGGCGTTGCCGACGACAACCACCTGCGCCTGGTCGAGCTCGACCCCCGAAGAGCAGGATGCCACCGCCGAGAACAAGCTCCGGTCGTTCATCACGTCCTCGTCGCCGGGCATGTCGATCTCGCCGAGCCCGACGGCGACGCCGAGCGCCGTGCAGCCGTTGGAGAGATCCATCGACTGGTGAGTCTCCTCGGTCCAGACCGTCTTGCCGCGCACCTTGGCGTCTCGGATGGTGTGGATCGTGAGCAGCGGCGTCTTTGTCTGCACGTAGTGGACGTCGGCGGGGTCGGTGATCCCGGCGCGCCCCATGGCCTCCTTGACTGCGGCGGCGACCTTCGTCACCATCGCAACCCTGCCGATGTCCTCGGGGTGGAGCTGCTCACTCATGGCGAACCCGACGGTCAACCGCGGCTCGTCCGTCTGCTCCGCAGCCCCGGGGGGAAGCGTCGCGAAGATCGTGGCGTGCGGGCTGATGACACCATCGGTGCCTCCCGACCACACGATCGGGACCTGCTTCACCTGCTGCGCCGAGCGGCTGCCCCTCTCGACCAGGACCTCCCGGAACGCACGGTCGGCGATGATGCGGGTGTAGTCGTTCACGCCGCCGTTGCCCTCGGTCTTGCCGATGACGGCGAGGACGCGGTCGGCCTCGATGACGCCCCCGTCGATCAGCTCTGCGAGACCGCTGGCGTCCGACACGTGCTTGATCGGCACCTTGCGTACTTCGATGGGTTCCGGCATGGGATCCTCTCGTGGCTGACTGTGGCTCAACCTGGTACGACGACGGTGCCGGACTCGCCCCTGACCCCGGCCACGATGTTGCTCAGACTGGTGATGACGCCGATGCTGCCCGACTGCTCGACGAACCGGCAGACCGCATCGACCTTCGGCCCCATCGAGCCGCTCGCGAAGTGACCCTGCGCGGCAAAGCCCCGCAGGTCGGTGACGCGAACCTCTGCGATCGGCGCCTCAGCGGCGGTGCCGTAGCCGAGAATCGCATGGTCCACGTCGGTGGCGATGACCAGCCGCTCGGCGCCGATCACCTCGGCAAGGAGGGCCGCGCCGAGGTCCTTGTCGATCACGGCTTCGACTCCGCGCAGGCGACCGTCAGGGTCTCTGACGACGGGGATGCCTCCGCCGCCGTTGGCCACCACGACGTACCCCGCGTCGACGAGCGTGCTGACTACTCCGGCATCGAGGATCTCGCGTGGCTCTGGCGAGGCGACGACCCGTCGCCAGCCCTTGCTGCCGCGGTCCTCGAACTGTTGGCCGTGCTCGATGAGCGCAGCCGCCTCGTCGCGCGACAGGTACCGTCCGATCGGCTTTGACGGCTTGCTGAAACCCGGGTCGTCCTGGTCGACTCGGGTCCGCGTCACGACGGCGGCGGTCGGACGTCGTACGCCGCGACGGGCCAGGGCCGGCTCCAGCGCATCCATCAGGACGAAACCGAGGGTGGCTTGTGTTTGAGCACCGCACCAGTCGAGCGGCACCGGGGGCACGACGCCCGCGGAGAGCTCGTTCTTGACCAGCAGGTTGCCCACCTGGGGCCCGTTGCCGTGCGTGATCACGACGTCGACCCCAGCCGCCACCAGGTCCGCAACCGCGTCCATCGCGATCTCAGCGGCGGCGATCTGGTCCTCGGGGCTCGCGCCGCCGTCGGCGGCTGTCATCGCGTTGCCCCCCAGCGCGACCAGCACCGTCATGGCCGGCTCCACGCCGCCACCAACCGGCAGACGTGCGGATCCTCGCTACCGAACACCGCGAGCCCTTGCCCCTCGACGCGACTGACGATGCGGCCACCTGACGCCTCGATCTCCGAGACGATCAGGTCAGGGTCAAGGAACGATCGTCCCCTGCCGGGGAGGACGTGGGACAGGGCGGCATCGCGATCCGTGCGGAACTCGGCGAAGAACAGGCCACCGCGGCGTAGCGACATCTGCGCCACTCGCCAGAGGTTGGCGCGGCCGACCTCGGTGATCGAGTGAAGGAAGAAGCGCGCATAGAGATCCGGCGGCTCCTCATCACGGCTCAGGCGTGCACCGAGCGCGAGCGCCGCACGCGTGTCGACGATGTTGAACACCTCGAACCTGGCGTCGAGGCCCTTGCGACGGTTGCGTCGCCGAGCACCGGCGATGGCGGTCACCGCGTAGTCCAGACCCAGCACGGGCCGTCCACGGCGCGCCATCCAGAGCGCGTCCCGTCCAGTGCCGGTGCCGATGTCGACGAGCAGTCGATGTGACGGCTGCTCCCTCGCCACCCACCGGGCGAAAGCACTCGGTTTTCGGGGGACGAGGTCGGGGGACTTCTTCTCGAAGGTGTCCCAGTACTTGCGGCCGCGGCTGAGTCCGCCGTACCAACCCTCGAGCCTGCGCCGCAGTCCAAGGGACCTCGCATACTCGAAGGAGGGGTCGGGGACCCGCCATCCGGGTCCGTACGTCAACGTGAGCAGCGACTCCGGGTCGGCGGGCACAGGCACCTCGCGGCCGAGCATCGTCACGGTCCCCAACGGCAGCATCGTCTCCCGGGGCACCTTCACGCCGACGTCGGACGGCATGTAGAGGACACCCTCGACCCATGCACAGGTGAAGACGTCGGCCCGTCGCGCCTGACCGCCGCCGAGGTCGAGCCGGGTGTTGATGCGGACGGCCGAACCCCGGCGCGCCGGCCAGCCGTTCTCATGGAGGACCCGTGCGACCTGGAACGCCTCGCGGGCGACGTCGACCGGATGTTCGAACGCGCTGAGGTACCCCACGTCGATGTCGTTGTCATGGCCGATCGGTGCCCCGTCACGCACTGCCCCGAGCAGCGTCCCGAAACAGATGAACGACGGCACCCCACACGTGTTGTTCATCGTGTCGAGCAGCGCCACGACCCGGTCCATGAGGCGACCCAGGCTCTCGTCGTCCTCCGAGGCGAGCGGCCGGATCAGCCGTCGCCACTTGTCGAGCAAGAGCGGATCCCCGCCCGGACCGACAACCGAGACCTCGCCGTCCTGCACGCCACCGAACCAGTGCTCGGCCGCCGCCACCTCGCGTCCGCTGACGTGCTCGCGGACCACCACGCGGCCGTGACCCACCAGGTGGGCGCGCAGGGCCCTCGGCCACCTGGTCCCAGCACCGCCCTGACGGGACGTCAGGTCCCGCGTGGGCAGGACGGACCAGATGTGCTGGCCGTTGATGAGCACGTCGTATGTCAGGTCATCGTCGAAGGGTCCTACCAGTGCGATTCTCTGGTCGGTGACGATGACCGAGATGTCGCCGCTCCTGCTCGGGCCGGTCACCGCGCGAGCCTTCGCGTCAGCCTCTTGCGCAAGGAGACCAGCTTCTTCGAGACGTCGGACTTCGGGGTCGCAGCGCTTGCCCCTGTCCTCATCGACGTGCCTGCATCACCAGTGGGGGCGGTGGTTGGGCGGCGACGCGCGGACTTCCGCCCTGCTCGAGCCTTCCGACGCCACTCGTCACGTTCCCGCGACAACGATCGCACCTGCGCGGTCAGTGTTGCGACCGTCCGAGCTGCCACGTCGACGATCTCTGGGTCCGTCACGTCGCCAGGGTTGGGATGCTCGGTCTCGGAACGAGGCGGAACCAGCTCCTCGAGGTCACCCGCGACGTCGTACCCCCGGTCTCCCAGGATCCTGACCTCCTCCACCGCGAGATCCCTCAACTCGTCCAGGTGGCGGCGCCGAAGCCCGAATCGGGCACCGTCTTGGGGGACGAGCACCTCGTGGCCCAGGTGGCCTCGCACCCACCTGTGCAGCTCCGGGTTCGGATGCAGCTCCGCAGGGAGGTACGGTTTCACCCTGAGCAGGAAGGCTGCCTGTGCTGCGCCCAGCGACTCGTTGCCCGCAGCCACATCCAGGTCGCATGACTCCGGTGGAATCTGGAGAACCCGGCACCATCTGCGCCAGAGCAGGTCCCTCGGTGCTCCCGGCCTCGGGACCGTGACCACGTGGACGAAGCGAGGGTCGACACTCGCGCCCCACCGGTCGAGGATCGCCGGCACGTCCTGTGTCGACCAACCCCACGGACCGCTGATCTCATGAGCCAGCACGCGGTCGACGAAGTCGTCGAGCGGCATCGAGACACGCATCTTGAGTGCCTCCTGCCACATAGCCGGGAACTGGCGGGCGTAGTCGCGCGCCGTGAGCACGACATGGACCTCGGCGGCGGCCAGGCGTTCGAGTGCCCGCCGGGCCTGCTCGGCGCTGGCCGCCCCGAAGAACTCGTGGGTGATCAGCGCCGTGCCAGACCAGGCGTCGATCTCGTCGCAGAGCCGGTCCCAGGCGGTCGGGGTCGGCGCAGCCGCGGCAGTGAGGTCGCGGACCGCCTCGGTGGCGTGGAAGTGATCCATCCGCTGACGACCGGGATAGAGCAGGCCGACGCCCCGCAACTTCTGTCGGTTGCGCCACATCACGGTCTGGAGGAACGTCGTGCCGCTCTTCGGGGCGCCGACGTGGACGAACACGCGCTCAGCCATGTCGCTCCCGCCGTGTCGACCGAGGTCGGCGGGTCGACGCAGTGGCCGGACCCGGCAGGCTCACAACGACTCCGAGTACTTCTCCAGCCGCTCCCGGAGCTTGTCCTCGTCGCGCTGCGAGATGGGGATCAACAGCTCCTGGACGACGTCGGTCAGCTCGGCCAGCCTGCGGTTGAGCCTGCGGTTCTCCTGCACCTCTGACTCGAGCTCCTCGACCCGGCGCCGAAGCTGGGTGACCTGCCTGATGGTCTCCTGGGCGGTGACGGTCTCCGGAGCGCGCCCAGGTGTAGACCGGACCGGTTGGCGAGCGGGTGCGGGCGCAGGTGCGGGTGCGGGCTCGGGTGCGGACTCGGGTGCGGGCGGGACCGGGCGGAGTCCCGCAAGGCCGGTGCGGAGCTTGTCCCGCACACTTCGGACCGACTTCATCGAAACACCAACTCACCACTCGAGACTGCAGACACCTTGCCCACTGGGAATCGTCTCGCGACGGGGCCGACGGTGCGCACACGCTACTACACCCGAACTCACCGCATGCTGGCAGAGTCGCGACAGGCGCGGTCGAGATCAGTCAGGTATGTCGAGGCCCAGGTCGAGTCGTCGGTCGAGAAGCGCAAGCGCGCGAACGGCAGCCCCTCGGACAGCTTCCTGCGCGTCGTCGAGCGCTCCCTCGACCGCGGCGACGTGTTCGGTGTCGCCGACCTTGCCAAGACAGCGGATGGCCGTCGCCCGGACCCGGGGCAGCTCGTGGTGGCTCAGGCGCTCCGCGCCGGGACCTGCCTCGCCGAGCTCCCGCAGCGAGGCGACCTTGAGACACATCTCGGCGGGACGCCAGTGCTCGTCACCGAGGTGCTCGACGACCACCGGCGCAGCCGACGGCGCCCATACGTACAGCAGTCCGCGAGCACCCCACGTCCGCGGCCAGTAGTCGTACCAGCTGGGGTCGAAGGCAGCGGCGCGGCAGTTCCGGCCGAGGTAGTCCAACATCTCCACGAAGTCGTGCGGGTCGGCGCCGGCGATCAGGTCGGAGCACCACCCGGCTGCCTCACGCTCCCCCACCCGCCGCCCCAGCTCCGTGATGAGCTGTCGGGGGCTGCCGTCAGGGTCCGTCGGCGCAGGCAGCCTCCCTGTCGGACGCATCCGAGAGGCACCCGGCGGGCTCATCCGAGCGTCACGCCGACCGGGTTGTTCTCGTGCTCGGGCCTGTGCCACGTCCCGCCGCGACAGGTCACGAGTCGCCTCATCCTCACATCCTGACAGGCCGGTCCGACCGCCGCCTAAGGTAGGCAGGCTATTAGGCGCTCACAGATACGGCGTTGTCCCGATGTGCAGGCGTGCCTTAGAGCGCGAGAGTCGACTCATCAACCAACCGAGATGAGGAGACAGTCATGCTGCCGATCCCAGGCCCGTTCATCGCCGCCGAGCTCGACTTCCACCGCGAGCGCATCACCAAGGACTTCGCCGACATCGCGATGCGGCGCCGGTACCGGCTGGAACGCCGCGAGTCACGTCGGCGCTCCGCCGAGGAGCGGTCTCGCCGCAGCCGCGTGCCGCGCGCCGCCGGCGCCCGCTGACCGTGTCGGAAAGCGGCGCTGTCAGCCTTCTCGACGCACAACCGGCCGAGTCTCCCCCGGAGAGCACCCGTTCGTCGGTCGTGGCAGGGAAGATGGAAGATGTGTCACCTGAGTCCTTGCTGCGACCGATGATCGGCCGGTCCGACGAGCTGCTGACCCTCGTCGGGCTTGTGGGGCTCACGAGCGACGATGACTCCGCCTCCGGTGCCGTCGTCATCTCCGGCGACGCCGGCGTCGGCAAGAGCCGGCTGCTCGCCGAGCTTCATCAGCGGGCGCATGACGCCGACTGGCGGGTCTTGCTCGGCCACTGCCTCGACTTCGGCGACAGCGCGCTGCCCTACCTCCCGTTCACCGAGATCTTCGGCCGGCTCGCCACCGAGTTCGGCGAGCTGGCTGACTCCGTGGCCCGCGCCCACCCCGCCGTACGCCGTTTGATGCCCGGCCGGCGCACCTCCAACGACACCCAGCCGACGACCTCGGAGCCGATGGACCGCGCCGACCTGTTCGAGTCGGTCCACGCGACGCTCGCCGCCCTTGCCGTCGACGCACCGGTGCTCGTGCTGATCGAGGACCTGCACTGGGCCGACCAGTCCACCCGCGACCTGCTGAGCTTCTTGTTCTCCCGGCGCTTCGACGGTCCCGTGCGGCTCGTCGCCACCTACCGGAGCGACGACCTGCACCGCCGTCACCCGCTCCGGGCGTCCGTCGCCGAGTGGAGCAGGCTGCCCGGCGTTGCTCGGCTGCAGCTCGATCCACTGAGCGAAGGTCACGTCCGCTCTCTCGTGGCAGCTCTGCACCCCGCGCCGCTGCCCGAGTCCGCCATCCACACCATCGTCGCCCGCGCCGAGGGCAATGCCTTCTTCACCGAGGAGCTCGTCGTGGCGACCGACCGGAGCAGCCGAGGCGGGCGCTCACTCCCCGACGACCTTGCCGATCTCCTGCTGCTGCGGCTCGACTCGCTCGACGAGCACAGCCGGCAGGCACTTCGCGCAGCGTCGGTGGCCGGTCGCCGCGTGTCCCACCAACTGCTGTCCCGCGTCGCCGGACTGTCGGCGGGTGATCTTGACCGTGCCATCCGCACCGCCGTCGACAGCAACGTGCTGCTCGCGGTCGGCGTCGACGGATATGCCTTCCGGCACGCCCTGCTGGCTGAGGCGGTCTATGACGACCTGCTGCCTGGTGAGCGAACCAGGCTGCACCGCGCCTACACAGTCGCGCTCAGCGATCCCGCGGTCACGAGCACGGCGGCCGAGGTCGCCCGGCATGCCCGCGCGTCCCACGACCTGGAGACCGCGGTCCGCGCGAGCATCGAGGCGGGTGACGAGGCGATGTCGGTGGCCGGACCCGACGAGGCTGCGCACCACTACCAAGTGGCCATGGAGATGGTCGCCGACCCTCAGCGCGGCGGGCTAGACCTCGGGCCTGCCGAGGTCGTCACACTGTCTATCAAGGCCGCCGACGCCGTGGCGGCGGCCGGACAACCGCTGCGCGCGGTGCAGCTGCTGCGCGATCAGGTCGCGCAGCCAAGTGCCGGACTCCTCGACGAGGACCGCGCCCGTCTCCTGCTCGCCCTGGCCTCGGCAGCGGTGCTGACGGACAACGACCTCGACGTGCTGGTCACAACAGCCGAGGCCCTCTCGCTCGTGGCGTCGGACCCGCCGTCGGCGTTGCGAGCCCGGCTGCTTGCCATCGCGGCCCGCGCGTATGCCGCCCGCGGGCGTGACGAGGAGTCGGTCAACACTGCCAATGAGGCGCTCGCCCTGGGCCGGCAGCTCCGGTTGCCCGAGGTGATCGCCGACGCGACGACCACGATGACCCGGCTCGACGAGCGCAACGGCGACCCCCAGGCGTCACGCAAGGCGCTCGCCGACATCGTCTCGAAGGCACGCGCCGATCACGACGTGGCCAGCGAGCTGCGCGGGCTGCACAACCTCGGCGGCGTCTACTACGAGTCCGGCCAGGTCGCCGAGGCGCATGCGTCGTACGTCGAGGCATACTCGCGCACCGTCGAGCTCGGCCGGCCGTGGGCGCCGTACGGCCTCGACGCCAGGTTGCTGGCCGGCTTGACCAGCTACGTGGCGGGAGACTGGGACGACGCCGCCCGCACGCTCGACGTCACCGGCGAGGCGCCACCCGCCCCGGCGGAGGCGGCCCTTGCCTCGGTCGCGATCCAGATCGCGGCCGGGCGCGGCGACGTGACCGCTCTCGACCGGGTGCCAGGGCAGCAGCCATGGTGGGACCGCGACGGCATGCTGTCGGTTCTGAGCGGCGGCGCCCTCATCGACCTGCACGGCGACCGCGGCGATCTCTGCGCCGCGTTGACCGCGCACGACCACGTGCTCGAGGTCATCCTCGACCTCTGGCAGAGCCGCTACTTCCTTGCCCGCATCCGCCTCGGGGCACTCGTCCTCGGGCAGCTCGCGACCCGGGCGGTCACGTCCGGCGAGGCGGAGCGGGCCGAGCTGACCGCGCGCGGTGCGGAGCTGGGGGCAGACGCCGAGGAGACCCTTGCCCGGGGTCTGCGTCGCTTCAAGTTGGTCGGGCCCGAGGGACTCGCCTGGGCGTCGCGCGGCCGTGCCGAGATCCGGCGGCTGCGCTGGACAGGCGGCGTCGGAGACTCCGACCAGGACGCCCTCGTGTCAGCCTGGGAGGAGACGGTCGAGGCGTTCGAGACCTTCGGCCACGTCTTCGAGACCGCGCGGTCCCAGGCGCGGCTGGCGGCCGTCCTGCGGGCGGCTGGCCGCACGGCGCAGGCCCGCCAAGTGATCGCCACCGCTCGGGCTTCGGCCCAGCGACTCGGAGCCGGGCCGCTGCTGGCGGAGCTGCGCGGGCTCGGCGCGGCCGCGCCGCGGGGTGACAGCAGGTCCCGACGCGGCGACCGGCTGACCGCTCGCGAGCACGAGATCCTCGCCCTGGTCGCCTCGGGACGTAGCAACGGGGACATCGCCAGCCAGCTGTTCATCAGCACCAAGACCGTGAGCGTCCACGTCTCCAACATCTTGGCGAAGCTCGGAGCCGCCGGACGCACCGAAGCCGCCGCGCTCGCCAGGCGAGACGGCCTCCTCGGATGACCCCGCGCGATTGCGGGGAAGCGCAACGCGCCGATGAACGCATGCGGATTCCCGCAGTTCGCGGTCAGGTCAGCAGGTCGACGTCCGCGTGAGTGGTGCCCCCCGAGAGCCGACGGTAGCCGGGCCCGCGGTCGAAGAACGGGTCACCCTGCACGGCCACCCGCTCGGTTCGAGCCGCCCGTTGCTCGTCGCGAAGGCGGGACGAGGCTTTCGCGTCGACGATGACGTCGGGACCGTGGCGCTCGAGTATCACGCCGTAGTCGTCCCGCGCCCCGGCGACCGACACCTTGCCCCATGAGACGTCACGGGCCACATCGTCATACGCACGCTCGAGCGGGTCACCCCAGCCTCCCCCGCCGGTGGTGCGGATCCGGATGACCTGTCCCGCGGCCACCGGCTCCGCGTCGGCCAGCGCGCCGACCACGCGCTCGTCGGGTCCGCCGAGGTCGACGGTGACGTCGAACGACTTGCCTGCCTTACCGCCCTTGACACCCCAGCAGGCGAGGATCGAACGGTCGGCGATCGACATGAAGTGGGCGTCCGTCAGCATCCGGATGTGCTTCTCGTAGCCGCACCCACCACGATGCAGCCCCGCGCCTCCAGAGTCGATGGCGAGCCCGAGACGCTCGACCACGAACGGGAACCGACCTTCGCTGAACTCCGTCGGCAGGTTCCGTGAGTCGGGTACGACGTGGATGGTGTCCTCGCCGTCGGCGTAGCAGCGCCCGCCGGACCCGCCGCCGAGCACCTCGCGCATCAGGTACGGCTGGCCCTCGAGGTCGTCGCCGTACACCCCGGTGTAGCGGATCGTCTCCTGGTCGGCAGGCATCCGACCGTCGACGGCCTTCGCGAGCACGCCCGCCAGCACCCCGAGCAGCCGCAGGATGACGAAGGTTCGCGCGTTCGTGGGAGCCGGGAAGACCGGGGTGAGCAGGGTCCCCGGCGGGGGAAACCGCATCTCGATCAGCGGCACAACCCCCTCGTTGACGTCGATCTCGGCCATCCGCTCCGGGGAGTCGGCGAGGTTGCGCAGGATGGGCGCGAGCCACTTCTTCAAGAAGTTGCCGTCGGCGTAGTCACCGCAGTGGTTGATCGGGCCTCGCGCCTGCGGCGCCGTCCCGTCGAAGTCGATGATGATCCGGCCACCGTCGTCGGCCACCTTCGTCAAGGTGATGCGCTGGGTGTGCAGCCGGGGCTCCTCGACGCCGTCGTGCTCGGCATAGTCCTCCCAGACGAAGGTGCCCTCGGGGATCTTGGCGAGGATCTCGCGCCGGAACGTCTCAGTCGTCTTGGCGAGGATCGCGTCGAAACAGGCCTCGACCCGGTCCTGGCCGTAGCGGGCGAACAGCTCCGCCATCCGGCGCGCGCCCATCAGGCAGGCGGAGCACTCGGCGTCGAGATCCGCCGCCAGCGACTCCGGCATCCGCGAGTTCCGGGTCATGATCTTCAGCGCCTGCTCGCAGGGGACCCCCTCGTCCCACAGCTTGATCGGCGGCACCATCAAGCCTTCCTCGAACACGGAGGTGGCGTTCGACGGCATCGACCCGGGCACCGATCCCCCGATATCGTCATGGTGCCCGAACGCCTGCACGAACGCGACGACCTCCCGCCCACAGAAGACCGGCGCGGTGACGCACAGGTCGGGCAAGTGGCCGATGCCGCCTTCTGACAGGTAGACGTCGTTGTGGAAGAAGACGTCGCCCGGCCGCATCGTCTGGATCGGGTAGTCCCGCACGACCGGGTGCACAAGCGCGGAATACGACCGTCCGGTCAGCTTGCGCAGGTGGCGGTCGTGGATCCCGGCGCGGTAGTCGTGGGCGTCGCGGATCATCGGCGACCGCGCGGTGCGCCCGATAGCCGTCTCCACCTCCTCCTCGACAGAGGCAAGGTAGCCCTCGACGATCTCGACGAGCACCGGGTCCACCGCTGTCCCCGACTTGTCAGAACCTGAGGTCGTCATAGCGACCTGAGCTGCTGACAAGTCGGGGCGATGACGAGGTTGCCGAAGCGGTCGACGCTCGCCTCGAAGCCTGGGTGGATCGGCACCGTCGAGGAGAACTCCTCGACCACGGCGGGCCCGGTGACGGTGTCGCCCGCCCCCAGCCCCGCGCGGTCGTAGATCACCGTGTCCACCCAGTCGTCGAAGTAGACGGCGCGCTCGCCGGTGACGGCCGCCGCAGCGCCTCGTCCGGGCGCAAGCTCCGGGGGATCTGGCTTGCGAATGGGGCCGATGCCGGTCACCCGAAGGTTGACCCACTCCACCTGCTGCCTCGGGTCGTCGCGGAAGTGGTAGCCGTAGAGTCGCTCGTGCTCGGTGTGGAACGCCTCGACGACCCGGTCGAGCAGGTCTCGGGTGACCTTCCCGCCGGGGATGGCGACGCGCACCTCGAAGGCCTGACCGAAGTAGCGCAGGTCGGCCATCCGCGTGAACCGCCGCTGGCTCCGAAGGAACCCCTCTGCCGCCAGGTCGTCCTGAGCCTTCGAGAGCAGGTCGCCCAGGACGGCGA
>Ga0136610_1000340_pt1 | contig 13399 bp, 14 predicted proteins | sample AntDrymUQ1342206_2_FD_104804 | JGI IMG/M metagenome (GOLD analysis project Ga0136610, IMG submission 104804) | Polar desert sand microbial communities from Dry Valleys, Antarctica - metaG UQ134 (22.06) | ecosystem: Environmental > Terrestrial > Soil > Desert | place: Antarctica: Dry Valley...
CCGAGCGCCGACATCGACGGCTCGGACGCAGCCGCCAAGGCCGCGATCCTGGCCAGCCTCGCGTTCCACACCCGGGTCACCGTCGACGATGTGTTCCGCGAGGGGATCGGCCACATCACCGGTCAGGACATCGCGCGGGCGGGTCAGATGGGCTACGTCGTGAAGTCCCTCGCGGTGTGCGAGCTCGGTCCCGACGGACGGAGCGTCGGCGCCCGGGTGCACCCGGCGATGGTGCCTCGGACGCACCCGCTGGCGAACGTGCGCGGTGCGTTCAACGCGGTCTTTGTCGAGTCCGACGCCGCCGGCCCGCTCATGTTCTACGGGCAGGGCGCAGGTGGGCGGCCGACCGCGAGCGCGGTGCTCGGGGACCTCGTCGCCGCCGCGCGGCACCGCGTCCAGGGTGTGCACGGGCCGGGGGAGTCGACCTACGCGAACCTCCCCGTACGGCCGCTCAGCGAGTCGATCACCCGCTACCACGTCTCGCTCGCCGTCGCGGACCGGACGGGCGTCCTCGCCCATGTCGCGGAGGTGTTCGCCCGGCACGGCGTGTCGATCCGCGGGGTCCGCCAGGAGGGCCTCGGCGACGACGCCGACCTGGAGATCGTCACGCACGCGGCGACCGACGGTGCGTTGGCCGCGACCGTGGCCGAGCTGGTCGGGCTGGAGTCGGTCAAGTCGGTGACCGGCGTGCTCCGGGTCGAGGGCGAGGAGGGGTCGTGACCGCCCCGTCCCAGGTGCGAGTCGGTCGGCAGGGTGCCTGGCGCGGCGTGATCGAGGAGTTCCGGGACCGGCTGCCGGTGCCGGACGACGCCGAGGTCGTGACGCTGCTCGAGGGCGGGACACCGCTCGTGCCGGCGCCCGCGCTCTCCGCCCGTACGGACTGCGACGTCTGGCTCAAGGTCGAGGGCGCGAACCCCACCGGGTCGTTCAAGGACCGCGGCATGACCGTGGCGATGACGATGGCCAGGTACGCGGGCGCCGAGGCCGTGCTCTGCGCCTCGACCGGCAACACGAGCGCGAGCGCCGCCGCGTACGCAGCCCGGGCCGGCGTCACCTGCGGGGTCCTGGTGCCCCGTGGACGGATCGCCGCCGGCAAGCTCGCGCAGGCCGTCGTGCACGGGGCCCAGCTGCTCCAGGTCGACGGGTCGTTCGACGACTGCCTCGTCGTCGCTCGCCAGCTCGCCGCGGACTACCCGGTCGTGCTGGTGAACTCGGTGAACCCGGCTCGGATCGAGGGGCAGAAGACGATCGCGTTCGAGGTGGTCGACGCACTCGGTGACGCACCCGACCTGCACTGCCTGCCGGTCGGCAACGCGGGCAACATCACCGCGCACTGGCAGGGGTACCAGGAGTCGCACGCCGCCGGCACCAGCACGCTCCTGCCGCGGATGCACGGCGTGCAGGCTGCCGGAGCCGCCCCGTTCGTCGTCGGCGCACCGGTCGCGGACCCGCAGACCGTCGCGAGCGCCATCCGTATCGGCTCCCCGGCGTCCTGGGAGCAGGCGGTTCGCGCTCGCGACGAGTCCGGCGGCGCGATCGAGGCGGTCAGCGACGACGCGATCCTCGCCGCCTGCCGTTGGCTGGCCAGCCACGACGGGGTCTTCGTCGAGCCGGCCTCGGCCGCGAGCGTCGCCGGCCTGCTCCGGCTCGCCGACGATGGCCGGCTCCAGGCCGGGCTGCGCGTCGTCTGCACCGTCACCGGCCACGGGCTCAAGGACACCGGGTGGGTCGCGGAGGCGATGCCGGACCCGACGCCGGTGCCGCCCGACGCGGACGTCGCGGCCCGGGCCCTCGGACTCGTGGTGTCCTGAGCGTGCAGCGGCCTGGTCCCCACGTCCGCGTACGCGTTCGGTGCCCGGCGACCAGCGCCAACCTCGGACCGGGCTTCGACGCGCTCGGCCTGGCGCTTGCCCTGCACAACGAGGTCGACGCGGTGACGACCAGCGGCGGTCTCCAGGTGAGCGTCACCGGCGAGGGTGCCGGGGCGCTGCCGACCGACGCCGACAACCTCGTCGCGCGGTCGGCGGCCACGGCGTTCGACCGGCTCGGCCGGCGACCGGCCGGCCTCCGCCTGTCCTGCACGAACGGCATCCCACTGGCCCGAGGTCTGGGTTCGTCCGCGGCGGCGATCGTCGCCGGTGTCGGCGTCGCGTACGCGCTGACGCACCCCAGGTCCGAGCTCGACCGCGCCTGGGTCCTCGAGACCGCGGCCGCGATCGAGGGCCACCCGGACAACGTCGCGGCCTGCGTCCTCGGCGGCGCGACGGTCGGCTGGCTGGACGACGCCGGGATGGCCAGCGCCGTACGCCTCGAGCCGCACCCGGATCTCGTGGCGACCGCGCTGGTCCCGGCTGACGGGGCATCGACGTCGGCGGCACGGGCGCTGCTGCCGCCGGCGGTGCCGCACGCCGATGCCGCGCACGCCGCGGGCCGGGCCGCACTGCTGGTGGCGGCGATCACCGTACGGCCGGATCTCCTGCTCGCAGCGACTGAGGATCGGCTGCATCAGCGATACCGAGAGCCCGCCATGCCGGCGACCCTCGACCTCGTCGCGCGGCTTCGCGCCTCCGGCTCGGCGGCAGTGCTGTCCGGGGCCGGACCGTCCGTCCTGGTGCTGCACACCGCGCCGAACCAGCCGTTCGGTGATCTTGGTCTGTCGGGTCGCGCCCTTCCACCGGGCTGGCAGGTCGTGCACCTGGAGCTCGATCGGGGAGGCGTGGCCGCGACGACTCGCCCGGAATGAAGCTGGGCGCTGTGATGTTCGCCGGGCAGGAGTGTTAGGCTCTCCACGCACCCAGGACCTGTTGACCGGTTCGGTGCAAGCGCACCAGCAGGACGTCGCCCGGCGTATCGGGACCTGAATCCTCATCGATTTCTTGCTCGTTCTGGCTGACTGCGTTCCATCCCGTCTTCGTGCCGTCAGGCCGAGGCGACAGCTCCAGGGAAGGAACCCCTTCGTGAGCGAAACCACCGAGGTCGTCGACACCCGCACCAACGGTGCCGCCGCTGCCCCCACGGGCGCGACGCGCCGACGCGGCACGGGACTGTCGAGCATGGTCTTGCCCGAGCTCCAGCAGCTCGCCGGCAGCCTCGGCATCACGGGTACGGCACGTATGCGCAAGGGCGATCTGATCGCCACCATCCAAGACCGCCAGGGCGGCGCCGCCGAGCCGCGCGCCGGCCGGGCGCCCGCCCGCGGGTCGACCCGGGCCGTCGAGGCACCCACCACCGGATCGAACGGCGTCGCCGGGCCGGCCGCTGGCGCGGTCGTCGCCGACGAGGCCGCCGGTCGCGGGTCGAGCAGCTCTTCGAACGGTGCCTCGACCGCTTCCTCGACCGTCGTCGAGCGCGAGCGCCGATCGAGCAGCCGCCAGGACCAGTCAAGCCGCCAGGACCAGCCCAGCCGCCAGGCGCGGTCGGACCAGGGCAGCAACCGCTACGAGCGGGGCCAGTCCGTCGAGGACGACGCCCCTCCCGCCGACCAGCCGAGCAAGCAGCACCACCGGGACCAGTCCGCGCAGCACGACCGCCAGCAGCAGGACCGCTCGCAGGGCAGTCAGCAGAACAATCAGCAGGGCAACCGTTCCGGCGGGAGCCAGCAGTCGTCGAACCAGCGCAACCAGCAGGACTCCTCGCGGGACGACGCGGGCAGCAGCCGGTCCCGCCGCCGGCGCCGCAGCCGGGACCGTGATCGCACCGGTCGACCGTACGAGGGCAACGACCAGCCGCAGCAGCAGCAGCAAGTCAGCGACGACGACGTCCTCCTGCCGGTCGCCGGGATCCTCGACGTGCTCGACAACTACGCGTTCGTACGGACCTCTGGCTACCTCCCCGGTCCCAACGACGTGTACGTCTCGCTGTCGATGGTGCGCCGCTACGGCCTGCGCAAGGGCGACGCCGTCACCGGCTCGGTCAAGCAGCCGCCAGAGGGCGACCGTCGCGAGAAGTTCAACGCGCTGGTCACGCTCGACAGCGTGAACGGCGACGAGCCGGACAAGTCGAGGAACCGCCCGGACTTCAACAAGCTCACGCCGCTGTACCCGCAGGAGCGGCTGCGGCTCGAGACCGAGGCGTCGATCCTGACCACGCGGGTTATCGACATCATCGCCCCGATCGGCAAGGGCCAGCGCGGGCTGATCGTCTCCCCGTCCAAGGCCGGCAAGACGCTCGTGCTGCAGTCGATCGCGAACGCCATCACCACCAACAACCCCGAGTGCCACCTGATGGTCGTGCTGGTCGACGAGCGGCCTGAAGAGGTCACCGACATGCAGCGCGCGGTCAAGGGCGAGGTCATCGCGTCGACGTTCGACCGGCCCGCCGACGACCACACGACCGTCGCCGAGCTCGCGATCGAGCGGGCGAAGCGGCTGGTCGAGCTCGGCAACGACGTGGTCGTTCTGCTCGACTCGATGACCCGCCTCGGCCGGGCGTACAACCTCGCCGCGCCGGCGAGCGGACGCATCCTGTCCGGTGGCGTCGACTCCGCCGCGCTCTACCCGCCGAAGCGCTTCTTCGGTGCCGCCCGCAACATCGAGCACGGTGGCTCGCTGACGATCTTGGCCACTGCGCTGGTCGAGACCGGGTCGCGCATGGACGAAGTGATCTTCGAGGAGTTCAAGGGCACCGGCAACATGGAGCTCAAGCTCGACCGGAGACTTGCTGACAAGCGGGTGTTCCCGGCTGTCGACATCAACCAGTCAGGCACGCGCAAGGAGGAGATCCTCCTCTCCCCGGACGAGCTCAAGATCGTCTGGCAGCTCCGTCGGGTGCTGCACGCGCTGGAGACCCAGCAGGCACTCGAGCTGATGCTCGACCGGCTGCGCAAGACCAAGAGCAACTACGAGTTCCTGTCCCAGGTCCAGAAGACGACCCCTGGGTCCTTCGGCTCGGTCGACGCCGACTGAGCACCGTGGGCGGAACAGCCAGATGCACATCGGCGTTTGAGCAGGTGCTCGCGGTCCTGGCAGACTGCGGAGCGGGTTCCGGTTCACGTCCTGCGGCCGTAGGGCGACCCGGCGACCGAGTTGAGTGAGGAGCACGCCATGAGGGCAGACATCCATCCCGCGTACGGCGAGACCGAGGTCTCGTGCACGTGCGGCAACAGGTTCACCACGCGCAGCACGGCCGCGAACGGCACGATCCACGTCGAGGTCTGCGCCGCCTGCCACCCGTTCTACACGGGCAAGCAGAAGATCCTTGACGTCGGCGGACGCGTCGAGCGCTTCGAGCGCCGCTTCGGCAAGGCCGGCGCCAACAAGTCGACGACAACCGAGCAGTAGCACCGCCCCGGCGCCGGACCGCCGCCCCTTCGAGGGCGGCAGTCCGGCGCCGTCGTCGTACCCGCAGCCGTTCGGCAGCAGAGGAGCCCGCGTGTCCGCGACCGCGCCAGACGGCGGCCCGATCAGCGGCTCAGGAGAAGGCCGAGGTGTAGCCCCAGGAGACGGGATGGTCGCGCCCGCGTCGGTGGAGCCGCTCCTCGCCGAGCACGCCGAGCTCGAGCGCCAGCTCGCCGATCCGGCGCTGCACGCCGACCAGGACGCCGCCCGCCGCGTCGGCCGCCGCTACGCCGAGCTGACGCAAGTGGTCGAGGCCTACCGTTCGTACGAGGCGGCCTCGAACGATCTTGTCGCCGCGCGCGAGCTGGCGGTCGAGGACCCGTCGTTCGCCGCCGAGGCGGAGTCCCTCGTGGCGCGGCGGGACGAGCTCGAGTCCCGGCTCACCGCGCTCCTGCTCCCGCGCGACCCGAACGACGGCAAGGACGTGATCCTCGAGATCAAGGCGGGGGAGGGCGGCGAGGAATCTGCCCTCTTCGCAGGCGATCTCCTCCGGATGTACCTGCGGTACGCCGAGCTCCAGGGCTGGAAGACCGAGGTCCTCGATGCCGTCGAGTCCGACCTCGGCGGCTACAAGGGGGTCGCCGTCGCGGTGAAGTCACGTTCCAGCGCGCCGGACGGCGTGTGGGCGCGGCTCAAGTACGAGGGCGGCGTGCATCGCGTGCAGCGCGTCCCGGTCACCGAGTCGCAGGGCCGGATCCACACGTCCGCGGCCGGCGTGCTCGTCCTTGCCGAGGCCGAGGACGTCGATGTCGTGATCGACCCCAACGAGATCCGGATCGATGTCTTCCGCTCGTCCGGGCCCGGCGGGCAGAGCGTGAACACCACCGACTCCGCGGTCCGCATCACCCACGTCCCGACCGGTGTGGTGGTGTCCTGCCAGAACGAGAAGAGCCAGCTGCAGAACCGCGAGCAGGCGATGCGGATCCTGCGGGCGCGCCTGCTCGCACTGGCGCAGGAGGAGGCCGATGCCGAGGCCGCCGCGTCCCGGCGCAGCCAGGTCCGCACCGTCGACCGCTCCGAGCGGATCCGGACCTACAACTACGCGGAGAACCGGATCTCCGACCACCGGGTGGGCTTCAAGGCCTACAACCTCGACCAGGTGCTCGACGGTGAGCTCGACGCCGTGATCCAGGCCAACGTAGACGCCGACGTGGCGGCGCGGCTTGCCGGACCAGTGGCCTGAGCCGTCCCGTGGTCCCGCTCCGAGCCGCCCTCGTCGACGCCGCCAGGCGGCTGGCCGAGGCCGGCGTCCCAGCGGCTCGGCACGACGCGGAGGCGCTCGCCGCCCATGTCATCGGCTGCAGCCGAGGAGATCTGCTGGTGCGGACGGAGATCGACAGCGATGAGTACGAAGCATTGATCATCCGCCGCGCGGAGCGCGAGCCGCTGCAACACCTCACTGGCCGCGCCTACTTCCGCCACGTCGAGCTCGAGGTCGGGCCCGGCGTCTTCATCCCGCGCCCGGAAACCGAGGTGCTCGCCGGCTGGGTGATCGACCGACTCAACCGCGACGCGTCACCCGCACCAGTCGTGGTCGACCTCTGCACCGGGTCCGGCGCGGTCGCGCTCGCAGTGGCCACCGAGGTGCCCGGCGCCGTCGTGCACGCGGTCGAGCTCGACGAGCGAGCGTACGGCTGGGCACTCCGCAACCTCGCCGGCACGGGCGTGCACCTCGTCCACGGCGACCTCGCCGACGCGTTCGGTGAGCTCGACGCGACCGTCGACGTCGTCGCCGCGAACCCGCCGTACATCCCGCTGGACGCGTGGGAGAGCGTGGACCCGGAGGTCCGCGACCACGACCCGGGAGCTGCGCTGTGGGCCGAGGGCGACGGGCTCGCGATCGTCCGGCAGGTCGAGCGCACCGCTGCGCGCCTGCTCCGGCCCGGTGGCGTGGTGGCCGTCGAGCATGCCGACGCCCAGGCCGTGAGCGCGCCGGACGTCTTCACGGCGACCGGTGCCTGGCACGAGGTCCGTGACCACCTCGACCTCGCCGGACGCTCCCGCTTCGTCACCGCGACCCGGGTCGTCGATGCCGCTCGGTGACCGCAGCTCGGCGCGCCCGTGCCGTACGGTGACCGGCGTGTCCGAGCGGTTCGACGTGCTGACGCCCGAGGAGCGGTCGACCGGTGTGGCGGTCGCCCTGGCCTCGCTGGCCCGTGGCGAGATCGTGGTCGTTCCGACCGACACGGTCTACGGGATCGCCTGCGACGCGTTCACCCACACCGCCGTGGCCGCCCTGCTCGCGGCGAAGGGTCGCGGCCGGGACATGCCGGTTCCGGTCCTCGTCGGCACGCTGGCGACGTTCCGGGCGATCACGGCGACCCGCGGCGCCTACGGTGACCGGCTCGTCGAGGCGCTCTGGCCGGGGCCGCTCACCTTGGTCTGCACCGAGCAGCGGTCGCTGCGGTGGGATCTCGGCGAGGGCGGCGGCACGGTCGCCGTGCGCATGCCCGACCACGAGCTCATGCTCGAGCTGCTGGTCAAGCACGGCCCGCTCGCGGTGACGAGCGCCAACCGCTCCGGCGAGCCGGCTGCCACCACGTGCGACGACGCGGAGCGCCAGCTCGGCACAAGCGTCCACGTCTACCTCGACGGCGGGGACGCGCCGAGCGCGGTGGCCTCCACGATCGTCGACCTCACCGCTTCGACGCCGCGTGTGCTGCGCGTCGGAGCCGTGCCGGTGGAGCGGCTGCGCGAGATCGTCCCGGACCTCGAGGTCGACGAGTAGCCGCCCCGGATGCGTGAGTACCTGCTCTCGATGCTGGTCGCGGCCGCGACCACGTTCCTCCTCACCGGTCTGGTCCGCCGGATCGGCATCCGCTTCGGAGTACTGACCGAGGTCCGCGACCGCGACGTGCACGTCATGCCGATCCCGCGGCTCGGCGGCATCGCCATGCTCGCGGGGCTCGCGGTCGGGCTGCTGTTCGCCAGCCAGTTCCCGTTCATCCAGTTCGTGTTCGCGCGGTCGAACGACGCCCAGGCGCTGCTCACCGGCGGCGCGCTGATCTGCCTGATCGGCGTGATCGACGACAAGTGGGGCATCGACGCCGTCACCAAGCTCGCCGGGCAGGTCCTCGTCGCCGGCGTCATGGTGGTCCAGGGCGTGACGTTCTACTGGATCCCGCTGCCGGGGACCACGTACGTGCTGTCACCGGCCCAGGGCACGCTGCTGACGATCCTGGTGATCGTCGGCACCATGAACGCGGTGAACATGGTGGACGGCCTGGACGGTCTGGCCGCCGGTGTGGTGGGCATCGGTGCCGCGGCCACGTTCGCGTACACGTACCTGTTGTCCGTCGGGCAGTCCTTCGACCTCGCGACGCCGCCGGCGCTGATCAGCGTCGTGCTGTGCGGTGTGTGCCTGGGCTTCCTGCCGCACAACTTCAGCCCGGCCCGGGTGTTCATGGGCGACTCCGGCGCGCTGCTGATCGGGCTCCTCCTCGCTGCGTCGTCGATCACGCTCACCGGTCAGTTCCCGCCCGGCGCGGTCCCGGACGGGCAGAACCTCCTGCTCGTGCTGCTGCCGCTGGTGCTGCCGGTGGCGGTCCTCGCCGTCCCGCTGCTCGACCTTCTGCTCGCGGTGGTCCGGCGCACCCGGGCCGGGCGCTCGCCGTTCTCCGCGGACAAGCTGCACCTGCACCACCGCCTGCTCGAGCTCGGCCACTCCCACTCACGCGCCGTCCTGCTCATGTACGGCTGGTCGGCGACCGTGGCGTTCGGCGCGGTGACGGTCTCCCTGCTCCAGGGGTGGACCGTGCGGGTCGCCGCGGTGGCGGCCCTCGCCCTGCTCACGTTCGCGACGGTCGTGCTGCCCCGGATCGAGTCCGGCGTACGGACCCGCCGGGGCTGACCGGCTGCAGCGACAACCGCGTTCCGGGGGGTCGCAGACTTTGTGATAGTTTTCACGAGCAGCCACACCCCACCCCCCGACCGGCTGGCCGGAGGCCTCGATGCAGGCGCAGGACACCCCGATCCTCAAGGGTGCCGCGATCCCCACGCTCGTCGTGGGGGTGGTTCTGGTGATCGTTTTCGGCCTCCTGTCCGGGATGCCCGGTCTTCTCGGTGCGGGGCTCGGCCTGGTCGTCGTGCTCGCGTTCTTCTCGCTCTCGTGGTACGTCGTCAGCACGGCGAGCGCCAAGGGGCCGGCCGTGATGATGGGTGCCGCGTTCGGCACGTACCTCGTGAAGGTCGTCCTGCTGGGGATCCTCCTGGTCTCGTTCCGCGAGACCGACGAGTTCGACTTCCAGGCCTTCGCCTGGACGATCTTGGTCGGCGTGATCTGCTGGACCAGCTTCCAGGTGCGTGCCTTCATGCGTCAGCGGGTGCTCTACGTCGACCCCGAAGCCACCGGACCGAGGCTGGAAGGGCGCCGGTGAGCGCCTGCTATGGTCCCGCCAGCGATGAGCCAGGTGAAGTCTGCGGTGGACGACGACGAGCGAGCGCAGGCCCAGGGCGGCCCGCAGCCCAGGGCGGTCGACCCGATGGCACTGCTCAGCTACCTGATCTCTGGGATGGTCGTGTACGGCGGCGCGGGCTGGCTGCTCGACCGATGGCTGGACTTCGCTTCACTGTTCTTCCCGATCGGTCTGGTGCTCGGCGTCGCCGCCGGCGGGTACCTCGGGTACATGCGGTTTCTGCGGTCGTGACGGAAGGAGCCCGGCGATGACGATCAACCTCGCCACCGAGAGCGGCTTCCACGCGCCGGGCACCGAGATCTTCAACTTCGAGCCGTTGTTCTCGATCGGCGGCCTCGACGTGACCAAGCCGATGCTCATGGCCTTCGTCGGGTCCGCGATCGTGGTGACGCTGTTCTACGTCGCCTGCGCCAAGCCGACGATGATCCCCGGGCGGCTCCAGGCGCTGGTCGAGCTCGGCTACACGTTCGTCCGGGACGACATCGCCCGGAGCATCATCGGCGGTAAGAAGGGCGACAAGTACGTCCCGCTGCTGGTGTCGCTGTTCTTCTTCATCTGGATCCTCAACCTGTTCGCGGTGATCCCGCTCCTGCAGTTCCCGGTGACGTCGCGCATCGCGTACCCCGCGGTCCTCGCGATCACCGTCTACCTGCTCTTCATCTTCCTCGGGATCAAGCACCAGGGACCGGTCGGCTACTTCAAGAACATGATGTTCCCGCCGGGCATCCCCAAGCCGGTGTACGTGATCCTCGCGCCGCTGGAGTTCATCTCGACGATCCTGGTCCGCCCGTTCACCCACGCGGTCCGGCTCTTCGCGAACATGTTCGCCGGCCACGTCCTGATCGCGTTCTTCGCCGTCACCGCGTACTACTTCATCGTCGAGACCCAGGGCCTCGGCATCGTCATCGGCGTGGCCGGTTTCGTCATGACGATCGCGATGACCGGGTTCGAGATGTTCATCCAGGTGCTGCAGGCGTTCATCTTCACGCTGCTCGCCGCCGTCTACATCCAGAGCTCGGTGGAGGTCGACCACTGACCAGCGAGGAGCACGCGCAAGCACAGCGACCGTATGCACCACCCCACCCGTCAGGCACCCCCATCACACGCACCAACTCCGAAGGGAACCTCCATGTTTCTTGCTGAGCTGTTCGGCAGCGTCGGCGCCATCGGGTACGGCCTCGCGGCGATCGGCCCGGGGATCGGCGTCGGCCTGATCTTCGGGCTGGGCGTCCAGGCCATCGCGCGCCAGCCGGAGGCGTACAACCTGCTCCGCCAGAACATGATCCTCGGCTTCGTCCTCACCGAGGCGCTGGCGCTGATCGGGTTCGTCGCACCGTTCGTCTACCCCACCAGCTGACGACGTACCACGTCGGAAGGAAGCCTCGATGAGCATTCTCGCTGCGGCCGAGGAAGCCCCGAACATCCTGGTCCCGCCGGTGGCCGAGCTGGTCGTCGGCGGCATCGCGTTCTTCGTCGTGTTCTTCGCGCTGGCCCGGGTCCTGCTGCCGCGCATCAAGAAGACGCTCGAAGAGCGCGCGGATGCCATCGAGGGCGGGCTGGCCCGGGCCGAGGAGGCCCAGGCCGAGGCAGCCGAGACGCTGGCCAAGTACAAGGAGCAGCTCGCGGAGGCCCGGCACGAGGCGGCCGGGCTGCGCGAGAAGGCCCGCCAGGAGGGAGCGGTGATCCTCAAGGAGATGCGCGAGGAGGCGCAGGCGGAGTCCAAGCGGCTGACGACCCAGGCCCATCAGCAGATCGAGGCCGAGCGCAAGCAGGCGCTGGCGTCGCTGCGCACGGAGGTCGGCCGGCTCGCGGTCGACCTGGCCGGCCGGGTCGTCGGTGAATCGCTCGAGGACGAGGCGCGCCAGCGCCGCACGGTCGACCGGTTCCTCGAGGAGCTGGAGGCGACCGCGGAGGACACGCAGGACGCCCGGGCGGCTCGATGAACCAGGGGGCCAGCCGGGACGCCCTCGCCGCGGCCGCGGCCGAGCTCGAGCAGGTGATCGAGAGTGACCGGGCCGATACCGATGCGCTCGGCGACGAGCTCTTCGCCGTCGGCCGCCTGCTCAGCCGGCAGACCGCGCTGCGCCGGGCGCTGTGGGACCGGTCCAGGTCCGGGACGGATCGGGCTGGCCTGCTCGACACGATGCTGTCCGCTCAGCTCTCCGACCCCACCCGCAAGGTGCTCCGGACGGCGGTCGGCCAGCGGTGGGCCAGCCCGCGCGATCTTGCCGACGCCGTCGAGGACCTCGCCGTCCGCGCCGTCGTGGCCAGCGCCGACCAGGCCGGAGCGCTCGACCGGCTCGAGGACGAGCTGTTTCGCTTTCGCCGGATCATGGTGGGCGACCAGGACCTGCGCAGCGCGCTCACCGGCGAGGTCGACGCCGATCGCAAGTCTGCCCTGCTCGACGCGCTGATCGGCGGCGGCAAGGTGGCCGACCAGACGCGGACGCTGATCGACCAGGCGGTCCTCGCCAGAAGCAGCCGAAACGTCGAGCACACGCTCGAGCGCTACTCGGGCGTCGCGGCGGCCCGGCGCGAGCGGCTCGTGGCCCACGTCCGCTCGGTGACCGACCTCACCGCCGAGCAGCGCGACCGGCTGACCGCCGCGCTGTCGAGGATGTACGGCCGAAGCGTGGCGCTCAACGTCGAGATCGACGCGACCGTGCTCGGTGGTCTCGCCGTCCGGCTCGGCGACGAGGTCGTCGACGCCACCGTCCTCGCGCGCCTGGACGAGGCCCGCCGACGGCTGGCGGGGTAGCCGATGCCCGTCCGGACCGCCGCCCAGAACTTCGACTCACCCGCCAGCGACCACGAGAGCAGGAACTGACACCATGACGGAGCTCACGATCCGACCGGAGGAGATCCGGGACGCGCTCGAGAAGTTCGTCTCCTCGTACGAGCCCTCGTCGGTCGCCAGCGAGGAGGTCGGGACCGTCATCGACACCGGTGACGGCATCGCGCACGTCGAGGGACTGCCCTCGGCGATGACGAACGAGCTCCTCGAGTTCGACGACGGCACGCTGGGCGTCGCGCTCAACCTCGACGTCCGCGAGATCGGCGTCGTCGTGCTCGGCGCGTACGACGCGATCGAGGAGGGGCAGACCGTCCGCCGGACCGGCGAGGTCCTCTCGGCACCGGTCGGCGATGCGTTCCTCGGTCGCGTCGTCGACCCGCTCGGGGCTCCCATCGACGGGCTCGGCGAGATCGAGGCCGAGACCCGCCGACCGCTCGAGGTGCAGGCGCCGTCGGTGGTGCAGCGGCAGCCGGTGAGCGAGCCGCTGCAGACCGGGATCAAGGCGATCGACGCCATGACCCCGATCGGGCGCGGCCAGCGCGAGCTGATCATCGGCGACCGCCAGACGGGCAAGACTGCGGTGGCGATCGACACGATCATCAACCAGCGGGAGAACTGGGCCACCGGCGACCCCAAGCAGCAGGTCAAGTGCATCTATGTCGCGATCGGCCAGAAGGGCTCGACGGTCGCCGAGATCGTCAACCGCCTCGACGAGGCGGGGGCGCTGGAGTACACCACTGTGGTCTCGGCGTCGGCCTCGTCACCGGCGCCGTTCCAGTACATCGCTCCTTACGCAGGGGCCGCTATCGGCGGGTACTGGATGTACAAGGGCGAGCACGCCCTCATCGTCTACG
>Ga0136610_1000341_pt1 | contig 13396 bp, 10 predicted proteins | sample AntDrymUQ1342206_2_FD_104804 | JGI IMG/M metagenome (GOLD analysis project Ga0136610, IMG submission 104804) | Polar desert sand microbial communities from Dry Valleys, Antarctica - metaG UQ134 (22.06) | ecosystem: Environmental > Terrestrial > Soil > Desert | place: Antarctica: Dry Valley...
ACAACCACGCTCGGAGCGATTGAGCTGCGGCCTACAGACCGCATGGGGAACCCGGGAAGACTGGGGAAGAAAGGAAGAATTGACATGGGTAAAGTGAGAGTTGGGCTGGTGGGGGTCGGCAACTGCGCCGCGGCACTCGTTCAGGGCATCGAGTACTACGCAAAGGCGCACACTGAGGAGCACGTGCCCGGGCTGATGCATGTCAATCTCGGCCCTTATCACGTCTCCGACGTCGAGTTCTCGTGCGCCTTCGACGTCGACGCCGGCAAAGTGGGAACCGATCTATCCGAGGCCATCTGGGCCGAGCCCAACAACACCACCAAGTTCTCGGACGTGACCCCGATCGGAGTGATGGTGCAGCGCGGCCCCACCGCCGACGGGCTCGGCACCTACTACCGCCAGGTCATCACCGAATCCGCAGAACAACCGGTGGACATCGCCCAAGTGCTTCGTGACACCGGGACGGACGTGCTCGTCAACTACCTGCCGGTGGGATCCGAGCAGGCCGCCGTTCATTACGCGGAGCAGGCTCTCGAGGCCGGAGTGGGCTTCGTCAACTGCATGCCGGTGTTCATTGCGAGCACCCCCGCGTGGGCGCGCCGCTTCGAGGAAGCGGGAGTTCCCATCGTCGGCGACGACATCAAGAGCCAGGTCGGTGCAACCATCTCGCACCGGGTGTTGGCCAAGCTCTTCGAGGACCGGGGCGTGGTAATCGATCGGACCTACCAGCTCAATTTCGGCGGCAACATGGACTTCATGAACATGCTCGAGCGCAGCCGGCTCGAGTCCAAGAAGATCTCCAAGACGCAGTCCGTCACCTCTCAGATTGCGCGCGGCATCGACGCCTCGGACATCCACATCGGACCCTCTGACCACGTCCCCTGGCTCGAGGATCGCAAGTGGGCCTACATCCGGATCGAGGGCCGCGAGTTCGGCGACGTGCCTGTCTCCATGGAGCTGAAGCTCGAGGTATGGGACTCGCCCAACTCGGCTGGGGTCGTAATCGACGCGGTGCGTTGCGCCAAGCTCGCCATGGACCGCGGCATCGGGGGAGCGCTTGTGGGTCCAAGCTCTTACTTCATGAAATCGCCTCCGCTGCAGCACTCGGACTCGCAAGCGCGCGACCTGGTCGAGGCCTTTATCACCCCGAGCTCGGGCAACGGGGCTCACCGTAACGGGCATGGATCCGGCGCCGTCACGCCTGCTGAAGCAGCGGGGACCGGCAGCCCTTAAGAGCGCCCCCCGGAATGAGGAAGGCCATTGCGGCGCGCCTTTCCGGATCATCGAGGCGCCCCGCTACCGGCGAGCATGAGCCGTGGTCTGAATGGATCGGACGCGACTTCCGGCGGCTCCTCGGCTCCCAATTTGCAGCCCAGGCGGCCGACGGAACATCGCAGGCCGTCATCGCCAACATCTTGGTGCTGGAACCCCTGGGACAGGGCACTTCGGGACGCGTGCTCGAGGTCAGCGTCCTTACTCTCTTGCCCTATTCACTGATCGCTCCCTTTGTGGGAGTGTTCGTCGACCGCTGGGCCCGTCGCAGCATCCTCGTAACCACGAGCGCCCTGCGGGTGGTCCTACTCGGTGCCGCCATCGCGGCCCTGGTGGGGAGCGCCGCCGAAACCACTCTCTACGCGGTCGCTTTGGTGCTGCTTGGCCTGGGACGTCTCTTCCTCACCGCCAAGGGCGCCTCGCTGCCCCTGACTCTGCACGAGCAACATTTGCTGCAGGGCAACTCGATATCGGGAGGCGGGGGCATGATCGCCGCTCTGGTGGGCGGAGTCGTGGGGCTGGCGACGGTCGCATTCAGCGGTGCCGGCCTCGCTCTCGGGCTGGCTGCCGCCCTCTACCTGGTCTCGGCCGCCGTCGCGGCTTCCATTGGGAGTGCTATGAGAGCAGAGCGCCGCGATACGGCCGCGCTGTCGAAGGAGATCGCGCGGGTCGCAGTCGAGCTGTGGGACGGATTACGCCAAGCATGGCGTAGACCGCCCGTGCGACTGCCTCTGGCCGCGATCTTTCTCCTCAGGGTGGTCGTTATCTTCGTCGCCATAGCCACGATCCTCGTGATGAAGGAGCAGTTTCCGCAGACCGGAGACCAGTTCGGGCGATTGTCGGCGAGTGCGCTGGCGCTCGGGGCGGCGGGCGTGGGGGCCTTCATAGGGGCCGCCACTGCCCCTCTGCTCGGCGGCCGCCTGGAGCGCTCCGGGCTCATCCTGGTCGGTTTCGGAGTTTCCTCCGTCGGACTCCTGACCCTCGGCTGGGTAGCCTCGTTGACTGCCATGCTCGTGCTTGCGCTCGTCACGGGTTACGGGACGTTCGTGGCAAAAGTCGCCGTCGACGCCCTCGTGCAGGAGGGAATGCCGGACGAATACAGAGGGCGGGCATTCTCCCTCTACGACATCCTCTACAACCTCGCCAGCGTCGTTGCCGCGGGGTTCCTGGTTGCGTTCGGAGTGTCGGACGCGGTGCGCACACCGCTTGTGGCCGCCGGAATCTGCTGCGTGGGAGCGGCCCTGGCGATGCGCACGGCGTTCAAGAGGGCGGGAATGCTGGGGGCCTAAGATGTGTCCAGGTCCATCTTTTCGCCGTAACCCGCGCTCAGCGCGGGTTGTAGTGAAAAAGTCGGGCTAACGGCTCAGCTCCCGGCCGGCCGCCCATTTGTCAAGCTCCTCGTAGACCTCCCCCTCTGGTAAGGGGCCGCGCTCGAGGCGCAGCTCCAGCAGATGCTCGAGCGCCTGGCCCACGAGGGGCCCGGGTGGAATCCCAAGGTGGGCCATGACCTGCTTGCCGTCGAGGTCGGGCCTCAGCTTCTCGAGCTCCTCCTGCGCGGCAAGCTCCGCGATGCGTTTCTCGAGCTCGTCCATGCGCGCTGCGAGCTTGGCCGCTTTGGCGCGGTTACGGGTAGTGCAGTCCGCTCGTACCAGCTCGTTGAGGTCGGCGAGCAGGGGACCTGCATCACGGGCGTAGCGCCTCACGGCAGAGTCGCTCCAGCCCAGACTGTAGGTGTGGAAACGGTGGTGCAGGCTGATCAGCTCGGCAACCGCAGCTACCGTTCTGGTCGGATAGCGCAGCGCCCTCAGGCGATCGGCGGCCATCCGGGCGCCCACCACCTCGTGGTGGTGAAAGGACACGCCCGAGGGCTCGATGCGACGGGTCCGCGGCTTGCCGATGTCGTGCAACAGGGCCGCTAGCCTCAACACCTCCTCCTCGGGAGCCTGCTCGAGAACGGCGAGTGTGTGCAGAAACACGTCCTTGTGCTTATGGACGGGGTCCTGCTCGAGCTTGAGCGCACTCAGCTCCGGCAAGAACAACTCGACGATCCCGGTAGAGTCCGCCGCCACAAGGGCTGCGCCCGGAGACTGCCCGCACAACAACTTGGTGAGCTCGTCTCTGATCCGCTCTGCCGAAACGGAGCCGATCAGCTCCTTGAGCTCTGTGATCGCCGACAGCGTGCTCTTCTCGAGCCCGAAGCCGAGCTGCGAGGAGAACCGGAAGGCGCGCAGCATCCGCAGGGGATCATCGGTGAACGACAGCTTGGGATCGATGGGCGTCACGATGACACCGGCTTTGAGATCCTCGCGGCCCCCGAAGGGATCGAGCAGCTCGAGATCCTTGAGCCTGATCGCGAGGGCGTTGATCGTGAAGTCCCGGCGAGAGAGGTCGGTCGTGATGTCGCCGGCGAAAGAGACTTGCGGATGACGGGAGCCGGGCTCGTAGCTCTCGGTGCGAAAGGTCGTGATCTCGAAGCGAGCGCCGCCGAATAGCACGCCCACGGTCCCGTACTCGACTCCCTGCAGCCATAGAGCCTCGGCTCCAGACTCGACCAGCGCGCTCGTCTCCTCCGGCTTGGCGTCGGTACACAGGTCGATGTCGCCGTGATCGCGGCCCAAGAAGGCGTCGCGCACCGAGCCTCCCACCACTAGGAGCTGACGGCCGGAGGACTCGAAACGCCGGGCAAGGTCCATGAGCGGGCTTCCCGGGGCGGTGAGACGGGCGAGTGCGCGGCGCGCGGAGCCTTCCGGATCCCGTTGTGAAGTCTCAGACGACATGGCTCCAACACTAGGCTTTCACCGGAGACCCCTATACGCTTGGAGGAGCCGCAGCCAAACCGGGGAGGAACAGGGATGAACATGAAGGTCATGAGCAGGGCGGGCCGGAGTAAGCGGTTGTCCCGCAGACCGCCTGTGAACAGAACGAGGCTGATCGCCGCAGGTACGGCTCTGCTTCTGTGGGCCGCGGCATGCGGCACCGGGTCGGGGTCCGGAGGCGGCGACTCTACGGGCGGCGACTCAGGGGGCGGTGGAGACCAAAAGGTAGTAAAGGCGGCATGGGTCTACGTGGGCCCGCGTAACGACGGGGGCTGGACCACCGCCCACGACAACGGCCGGTTGGCGGTCGAGAAGGAGTTCGGAGACCAGGTCGAAACCGACTACGTCGAGAGCGTCCCCGAGGAGCCTGCCGCTGCAGCCCGGGCCATCGAGGGCTTTGCTCGCAAGGGCTACGACATCATCTTCACGACCTCGTTCGGCTTCATGGACCCAACTCTCGAAGTCGCCAAAAAATACCCCGACGTGCTCTTCGAGCACTGTTCGGGATTCAAGACGGCCGAGAACATGGCCAACTACTTCGGCGCCATGGAGGAAGCCAAGTTCCTGGCGGGGATGGCCGCCGGCGCCGCCACCGAGAACGGGCAACTCGGTAAGGTAAACGCCTTCCCCATTCCCGAGGTCATCCGGCTCACCAATGCGTTCATGATCGGTGCCCGGTCGGTGAACCCCGATGCGACGATGAAGGTCGTGTTCACGAACTCCTGGTTCGATCCTCCCAAGGAGAAGTCGGCTGCAGAGAGCCTCCTGGATGCCGGAGCCGATGTCCTCACCCAAGATGTCGACAGCCCGGCGACGGGGCAGGTAGCGGGGGCCGCGGGGGCGGACTGGGTCGGTTACAACTCCGACGCATCCAAGTTCGCTCCGCAGGCGTGGCTGACCGCTCCGGTATGGGACTGGAGCGGCTACTACATCGACAGAGTCCAGGCCGCTATCGACGGGACCTGGAAGTCAGGGAGTTACTACGGCGATCTTGCGGACGGCATCGTAGACCTCGCCCCCTACGGCGAGGCGGTCGACGCCAAGACCAAGAGTCAGATCGCCAGCATGCGCAAGAAAATCGAGTCGGACCAGTTCGAGGTCTTCCAGGGCCCGGTGCGCGACCAGAACGGAGAGGTGGTAGTGCCCGAAGGCGAGACTCCACCCTTAGAGGACCTTCTCGGCATGGACTACTTCGTAGAAGGGATCGTGAGCAAGCTGCCGTCCTAATGCCTCGCGGCGGAGCACCCGTGACCTCGGCGATCGAGCTCCGGGGGATCGTCAAACGGTTCCCCGGAGTCGTCGCCAACTCGAACATCGATCTCGAGCTCCGTCACGGAGAGGTGCACGCCCTGCTGGGAGAGAACGGGGCCGGCAAGAGCACCTTGATGAGCGTGCTCGCCGGCATCTACCAGCCCGATGCGGGCAGCATCCTGATCGATGGAGAACCGGTCGCCCTGCGCTCGCCGCGCGACGCCATCCAGGCCGGCATTGCCATGGTTCACCAGCATTTTCGTCTCGTGAAGCCGTTCACGGTGGCGGAGAACGTCCTTTTGGGAGCTCGCACAAGCTGGCTCCTGTCGCCCGGCCGGCTCGAAGCCGAGGTGGCCGATCTGGCGCAGCAGGCGGGGCTCAAGGCGTCTCCCTCGGCAAGAATCTGGCAGCTCTCTGTGGGCGAGCAGCAGCGGGTGGAGATCCTCAAGGCCCTCTACCGGAAGGCGCGCGTCCTGATCCTCGACGAGCCGACCGCGGTCCTCACTCCGCAGGAGGCGGAGGCGCTGTTCGTGACGCTGCGGTCGATGGCCGCCGACGGCAGGACCGTGGTTTTCGTCAGCCACAAGCTTTCGGAGGTCATGTCCGTAGCCGATCGCATCACGGTTCTCAGAGGCGGGAAACACGTGGGGACCCTGGAGACGGCCTCGACCGACGAGCACCGGCTCGCTCACCTCATGGTGGGCCGGGACATCGCCTTCGAGTCTGCTCGGGCACCAGGTGAAGCCGGCGAGATAGTGCTGCGAGTCGACGACCTCCATGCGCTATCCGATCTGGGCCTTCCGGCGGTGCGAGGAGCGTCCTTGTCCGTGCGCGCAGGAGAGATCCTCGGCCTTGCGGGGGTCGCCGGAAACGGCCAGCGCGAGCTCGCCGAGGCGCTCGCCGGGACGCGGCCCCCCACTCGTGGACGCATCGAGCTATACGGGGCGGACCTGACCCGCGCTTCGGCGCGTAGAAGGATCGAGGCCGGGCTTGCCTATGTGCCCGAAGACCGTCTCGGGACCGGGCTCGTGGGAGCGATGGACGCGACGGCCAACGTCATGCTGAAGAGCCTCTCGAAGCACCGGCGCGGCCCCCTGCTCGACTACCGTTCGGCGGCGCGGCGGACCAAAGATCTGGTGGAGCAGTTCGGCATCAAAATGTCCTCGCTCGACGCTCCCGTCCGTCTCATGAGCGGCGGCAATCTCCAGAAGCTTCTGCTGGCGCGCGAGTTGTCCTCCTCCCCCAGGGTGGTGATTGCCGCCCATCCCACCGCCGGTCTGGATGTGGGCGCCACCGAGGCAGTCCACGAGCTGCTGCTCGAGCAACGCGCATCGGGTGTGGGCATCCTGCTCATCTCTGAGGACCTCGATGAGTTGCTGATGCTGTCCGACCGAATCGCGGTGATGTACGAGGGCGAGATCGCCGGAGAGGTTTCGGCGGACGACGCCGACCTCGAGCGCATCGGGCTGATGATGGGCGGCACGGGGGCCGATGCGCCGCCCATGGCTGCGGGCGGCGGCGGATGAAACCGGCCGGCGGTCTGCGCCCTCGGCTGGTGAAGAGGTTGCTACCGTCCCGGCGCATTCGCGTCGCGGTTCGTCTGATAGCCCTGCTCGGTGCCTTCGCGGTTGCGGGCATCTTTCTGCAGGCGACGGGGCGGGGAGCCGGCGCCGTCTACCGGGCGATGTGGACGGGCTCGTTCGGTAGCCCCTACGGGCAGGCCCAGACCATCCTCGCCGCCATTCCCCTCATATTCACCGCACTGGCGGTGGCGGTTGCTTTTCGCATGCTGCTGTGGAACATCGGGGCCGAGGGGCAGTTCTACATCGGTGCCTTCGGCGCGACCGCGGTCGCCTACTCCGCTCCCGACTGGCCTCGTTGGCTTCTACTTGCTGCCATGGTCGTGGGCGGGTTGGTCGGTGGGGCGCTGTGGGGCCTGATCCCCGGGGCCCTGCGCGCCTTCTTCGGCACCAACGAGATCGTGCCCACCCTGCTGCTGAACTACGTCGCGATCCTGCTGGTCGATTACATGGTCAACGGCCCCTGGACCGATCCTGCGACCTTGGGGTTTCCTCTGGGAAAGCCCTTCTCAGAGTCCGCGATCCTCCCGCTAGTCGGCAACACCGCCATTCATAGCGGGATCTACCTCGCTCTCGCTGCGGCCCTTTCCGTGTCGATGGTTCTCAGCAGGACCGCCTGGGGCTACAAGATCAAGGTCATCGGCTCCAACGCCCGGGCGGCCTCCTATGCGGGGTTCTCGATCCCGAGAAACATGGTCGCCGTCATGTTGCTGTCGGGAGCCCTGGCCGGCCTTGGGGGCATGGTCGAGGTGTCCGGGGTCGTTCACAAGATCCAGGCCAACATCTCACCGGGCTTCGGCTACACGGGGATCATCGTCGCCACCCTGGCCCGTTTCTCGCCGATCTACCTCGTGCCGATGGCAGTGTTGTTCGGGGCCTTGGTAGTTTCCGGCACCGAGCTGCAAACGCTGGGCTTGCCCTCGGACATCGTGCTGATGCTCCAGGGCGTCATTTTGTTCTTCGCCCTCGCCGGGGAGCTGTTCGTCAACTATCGACTGGTGTGGCGAGCGGGGACCGTGAGCGATCACCCCTCCACACCGGCTCCCGTCTCGAACCGTGCCGCCGATCTCGAGCAGGCGGGATGAGCTCCGAGCTCATCATCACGATCTTCGTCGCCGGCATCGCGGCGGGCACGACGCTGGTGTTCGCTGCAGTCGGCGAGATCATCGCCGAGCGTTCCGGCGTGCTGAATCTGGGGGTCGAGGGGATGATGCTGGCCGGGGCCGTGACCGGCTTCCTCGTCAATCGGCAGGTGCGTGCGCCGTGGCTGGGAGTGGCCGCCGGGATCTCTGCGGGGGCCACCCTGGCCCTCTTGCTGGCCGTCTTGGTCGTGAGCTTCAAAGCCAACCAGGTGGTGACGGGCCTGGCCCTGGTCATCTTCGCCATTGGCATGACCGGCTATCTCGGCGAAAGCGTGGTGGGTGTTCCCCCTCCGGTGACCTTCAATCGGATTGCGCTTCCCGGCCTCTCGGACATACCCGTGCTGGGGCGCATCTTCTTTGTTCAGGACGCCCTCGTTTATCTCTCCTACGTGCTGGTGCCCGCCACCTGGTGGATCCTGTTCCGGACGCGAACCGGCCTCAACCTGAGGAGTGTCGGCGAGTCACCCGAGACGGCCGACGCGGCCGGCCTCTCGGTCACCGGCACCCGTTACGCCGCGGTGGTCATCGGCGGCGCCTTCGCCGGGCTCGCCGGAGCCTACCTGTCGCTGGCGCGGGCTCCCAGCTGGGTGCCGAACATGACTGCGGGGCGTGGCTGGATCGCCATAGCGCTTGTGATCTTCGCCACCTGGTCGCCGCTGAGGGCGGCGCTGGGTGGCTACCTCTTCGGGAGCGTCGAGGCGCTCGGCTTCCGGCTCCAGACGGTGGGCCTCGAGGTCAGCACGTTCTTCATCGCGATGATGCCGTACCTGTTCACGATCGTCGTGTTGGTTCTGATCTCGAGAGGCAGCGTGCAGCGGCGCCTGGCTGCGCCCTCGGCCCTGGGCAACGCCTACCTGAGAGAAGAACGCTAGAGCCGGAAACAGCCTCAGGAGATCGGCTGCAGACCCTCCTGCTTCAGCGCAATCTGGAAGTCGTGAGAGCTCGTCGCCGCAGCCGTAGCATCGTCTAGGGCGACCAGACCCGAGCGATAGAGGTTCAGCAGAGCCTGGTCAAAGGTCTGCATTCCGTAGAAGCCCGACTCTGCCACGATGTCGTGGATCAGGTGGGTCTGGTCGGAGTTCAGGACGAGGTCTCTGATGCGGCCGTTTGCCACCATCACCTCGACGGCAGGAACCAGGCCCCGACCATCGGCGCGAGCAACCAACCGCTGGGACACGATCCCGCGCAGCGAAGCGGCCAGCGAAACCCGCACCTGCTTGTGCTGATGCGGTGGGAAGAAGTCGATGACGCGGTTGATGGTCTCGGACACGTCGGTCGTGTGCAGAGTCGAGATCACGAGGTGGCCCGTCTCCGCCGCCTGCAGAGCGGCGGTTACCGTCTCGGGGTCGCGGATCTCTCCCACAAAGATGACGTCCGGATCCTGGCGCATGGCCACCCGCATGGCCGAGGCGAAGTCCAGGGTGTCGTGCCCGATCTCCCGCTGATTCACTATCGCCTGGCGGTCGGGGTGGAGGATCTCGATGGGATCCTCGATCGTCAGGATGTGGCAAGAGCGCGTCCCATTGATGTGATTGATCAAGGCGGCGGTCGTCGTGGTCTTGCCCGAGGAGGTGGGCCCGGTGACTAGGACCAGCCCGCGCTGCTCGTTCGCCAGTGACTTGACGACGGGCGGAAGACCCAGGGTCTCGAAAGTAGGGCTGCCCGGCAGGACCCGGCGGATGGCAATCGAGGTGCTGCCTCTCTGAGAGAAAACGTTGATGCGAAAGCGGCCGAGGCCCCGCTCGGAGAACGCAAAGTCGACCTCGCCCCGCTCCTTGAAGAAGCGGGCTTGCTCGTCGGACATCAGCTCCATGGCCGTCCGCTCGCAGTCGCCCGCGCTGAGAGCGGGAAAATGAGTTCTGGTCAGTCGCCCGCTCTCGCGAACATAGGGAGGGCCCCCCGCCTTGACGTGAAGGTCTGAGCCCTTTCGGTCCACCAGTTGGCGGAGATAGTCGCGCATATCGGCATTGCTGCTCCCGGATTCGCTCTCAGACACGTCGCTGCCTCTTTCTCAGAAGTGATCCACCGGCTTCCGTAGCATCGGCACACGCCTCCGGCCAGTTGAGGCTTATATCAGGTGCTTCGTTTCCTGGATGCCAGGGAGGGTATGTGCAGGTCATCGAAGGCGGTGCAAGTAGAGGAGCGGTATGGAAACCAACCAAAAGATGAGCAGAGCCGAAGCCGGTCGCAAGGGGGGCCGCACGACCAAGGCCCGATACGGCGGCGAACACTTCGGCCGGATAGGCCGTATCGGGGGCAAGAAGGGCGGCGAAACCACCAAGAGCCGGTATGGCTCCGAGTTCTACCAGAAAATAGGGAAAATCGGAGGATCCAAGTAACCTTGAGCTAACGGTACCGCCGGGCACCTACCGGGGGCCGGGGGCGGGGCCCAATCAAAACCTCCCGAGACGCGGGCAAGATGCCCGGGGAACCTGCCTATGCTTTGCCCGTGACCCCGGCCCGACTCCCTCTGCCACTGCTTGCACTGATGGGGATCCTCTCGACGATGTGGGGGAGCCTTCTATCCCCCGCCGGAGCCTCCCAGGACCCCGTCGCCGCAGTCGAGTTGCGGGTGCGGGCCATGCCCGTATGGCACGAGCCCGATGACCGGCTCGACATCGAGGTCGAGGTCATCAACCGCTCGACTGAGCCGGTTCGCAACTTCCGCCTCGTCGTGGGGGTCGAAGACCGGGTGACGAGCCGCACGGCTCTGCACGAGAGCTTCACCGAGCCCTCCGACTTCCAACCCAGCTCATTCCCGCAAGACATCCACGGGAGCCTGGCCCCGAATCAGTCGCGCACAGTGCGTATCGGAGCCCGCGCCGAAGAGCTGGACCTGCTCGAGGAATCCTCCGACTCGGGCGTCTACCCCCTCACCATCACGGCTCAGGACCGCTCAACGTTCGAGCTTCTGGGTCGCCTATCCGTCCCCCTTATCTTCTATCCGCAGAAGCCGGAGCAGACCCTGAAGCTCGCACTGGTAGCCCCCCTGAACGAGGTGGCGACAATCGATGAGGGTGGGGAATTCGTAACCGCGGCCCAATCGGGACGACCCCCGCTGGAGGCTGCGCTGGCGCCCGAGGGGTGGCTCACCGGCATGATGGAGGCCCTGGGAGCAGCGAGGGACTCCGGGCTAAACGTCGCCGTGGCTCCTACTCCCCGGTTGCTCGAGGAAGTGAAGGCCCTGGCGGACGGCTACCAGGAGGCCGAGGGCGTGAGCGGCAATGGCTCCGGAACACAGGCTGCGGCGCGCACTCTGCTGAGCTCGCTGCGGGTGTTGTTGGGCAGGCGCGGAATCCAACGCGTGCTCGTGCCCTACTCGTGGCCGGATCTTCCGGCGCTGACTCATGCTTTCGGCGGGGAACAGATCGGTCTTCAAATTGAAGTCGGGCGGGCGGCGCTTGGTCGCACCCTGGGCCGAAGCTTCTCCCGATCGTGGCTACTGGCGCCGGCAGGCAGGCTCGATGCCGCCACCGCCGAGACCCTGAGCTTTGGTGGCACCCGGCACCTGATCGCCTCGCAAGACTCGTTTACCGACGATTCTTTCGATCCCGAGTCCTCGGGGTGCCCTGAACCGTCGGCGAGCTTCACCTGTCCCGTGAGCGTCGCAACCGGTGCGGCGCGCATGACTGGTTACCTCTCCGATCCCGACCTTCAGGAAAGGCTTGCCGAGATCGCCGGGCCGGGCCACGAGAGACTCGATCTTCAGCGCTTCTTCGCCGAGACCTCTCAGATCAGAGAAGAGGCCCCGGGCCTCTCCGATCGAGTGGTGCAGACAACCCTTCCATCTCTCTGGCACCCACGTCCGGCAGTGGCGCAGCTGCTCCTTACCACCTTGGCGCAGGCTCCCTGGCTAGAGACGGTCACTTTGGAGGAAGGGCTGAGTCTGGCCGAGAACCGCAGAACCAAAGCGCTGGTAAAGCGCGCCGAGCGAGGCGTGGACGAGCCCGCCGGCAACTACTGGGCGGGAGTGCGGAGCGCCCAAGACCTCACCAAACAATTCGCATCGCTGTCGCCCCCGAAGGGCCTGCTGCAACGGCTTCAGAAAGCTGTTCTGGTCGCGCAGAGCAGCTCCTGGTGGGTGAAAGCCGGAGCGCAGGAACTCAGCGGCGAGAGCTACATCGGAGGCACCACCGCCGACATCCAGAACGAACTTGCAAAGATCGGCTTCATCGGAAAGGACGAGATCATCCTGATCTCGCGAGAAGCTCCCATTGAGCTCGTTCTCTCGAACGAGACCAACTACCGAGTGAAGCTGACCATTGATCTGTTGTCCGACCGGCTCGTCTTTGAACGGCGCCGCTTCACGGAGAGGGTCGCTCCCGGCACGCACAGCATCGAGATCGACGCGGTAAGCGAGAGCAGCGGCGCCTTTCCGCTTGTGGCGCGCATCTTTACCCCGGAAGGCTATTCCATCGCCGACAAACGCCTCACGGTCCGATCTACCGAGCTCAACGTAATAGCCGTGGGGATTACCGTGGGAGCCCTGCTGTTCCTCATCGTCTTCTACACCGTGCGTGCATTGAGGCCCAAAAGGGAGGGTGAGCCCGCCGCGGCCGCGAACTCTTGAGCCGCCTTGCGCGCGCCACGGCGACCATGTCGGTCGGCACGATTCTGTCGCGCGCCACCGGCTTGTTGCGTCTCGTCGCGATCACCGCAGCTCTGGGGATTGCCGAGCCCGGCAGCATCGCGGACACCTATAACTACGCCAATACCGCCCCCAACATCATCTACGAACTCGTGCTCGGAGGTGTCCTAACCTCCGTTTTCGTCCCAGTGTTCGTAGAGCTTCTCAACCGAGAGGGCAACGAACGAGCCTGGCAGATCGCCAGCGCAATCATCAACGTCTCGCTCGTAGCGCTTACCGCGGTGGTGATCGTCGGAATCCTCGCCGCTCCCTTCATAGCCGACTTCTACGCGGTCGATGTCGAAGGAAGTGCACGAGCAGCCAAGCAGCAAGAAGCTATGACTCTGCTGCTGCGTTTGTTCATCCCTCAGATCGTCTTCTATGGACTGACGGCAATCTCGGCCGGGTTCCTCAACGCCCACAAGCGCTTCGGCGCTCCCATGTACACACCGGTTCTCAACAACCTCGCGGTGATCGTCGTCTTCCTCTCCTTTCGCGCCGCTTACGGCACCGTCACCCTCGATCAGGTATCGAACGGTCAGCTTTGGCTCATCGGGGCCGGAACCACCGGTGGAGTCGCCCTCATGGCTTTTGCTCAGCTGCCCTTTCTGCGCGGACTCGGCCGCTACCAGTTCACGATGTCGATTCGCCACCCTTCGGTTACCAAGCTCGCGCGCTTGTCTGTTTGGGTAATCGGTTACGTCGTCG
>Ga0136610_1000342_pt1 | contig 13385 bp, 16 predicted proteins | sample AntDrymUQ1342206_2_FD_104804 | JGI IMG/M metagenome (GOLD analysis project Ga0136610, IMG submission 104804) | Polar desert sand microbial communities from Dry Valleys, Antarctica - metaG UQ134 (22.06) | ecosystem: Environmental > Terrestrial > Soil > Desert | place: Antarctica: Dry Valley...
ACCTACGGCGACGAGGACGAACCGGTCCTTGCGCTCGGCTTCCTGACCACCTATGTCGCAGGCGAATATAGTCCCGACGACGACGTCGCCGACCTCAGGTGGGTGGAGGCTTCCGAGCTCGACGACCTCGACTTCGCCTGGCCACACGACCGCGAACTAGTGAGAAAGGCGCTCGAGCATGGATGAGAAAGACATCACAAGGCTCATGGGTTGGCTCCGCGTCGCAACGGGCACGGCCTTCACCCTGGCCCCCGCAAAGACGTCGAGGATGTGGGTGGGTCGCGACGTCGACTCCGTCTACACGAGGATGGCGGCGCGGGGGCTCGGCGCCCGCGATCTCGCCCTCGGCATCGGGCTCTTGACCGCGATGCAGAGGGGGGCATCTGTGCGCGGCTGGCTCGAGGCCGGCGCGCTGTCCGACGGGATCGACGCCTTCAACTCGGTTGTCGGCATGCGCCGGCTGTCCAAGTTCCGGATGCTGCTCCTTGCGACCGCCGGGGGCTATTCCGCCTACCTGGGCCGCTCGCTGGCCTCCGACGCCGACTGAGTCAGAGCGTTGGGTCGGCCGGAGGCGTGAGGCGTCCCAAAAGCTCCTTTCGTACCGCCGCCGGCGGCGCGCCCAGCTCCGTCAGGATTTTCAGGGCAAGGCCCTCGCCCTCTCTCAGCAGCCCAAGCAGGATGTGCTCGGTGCCGATGTAGTTGTGCTTGAGCTCGAGCGCCTCCCTGAGCGATAGCTCGAGCACCTTCTTTGCCCTCGGTGTAAAGGGGATGTGCCCGCCTGTGTCCCTGCGCCCGGGTCCGACGATGTCAAGGATGCGCCGGCGAACCTCGTCGGGGGTGACGCCGAGCGCCGCCAGGGTCTCGGCGGCGAGGCCGTCGCGGAGGAGGCCGAGCAGGAGATGCTCGGTACCGATGTAGTCGTGGTTGAGGTTCCCGGCGTCCATCTGTGCGTTGACGACCACCGCACGAGCTCCTCCGGTGAATCGCTGCCAGAACGGCAGGCCGCGCCGCCACCAGCGCCGCCCGCTTCCCTTGCGTCCGGACGTAGTGGATTCGAAGCCCGCGTCCACGAGGTCCCCGGCGGGGGTCACCTCGACGAAACGCTGCTGAGCCGCCTGCTTGGTGACGCCGAGGACGCCGCCGATCTGAGCCCACGAGCAGCCCGCCGCCCGCGCTGCGGTCACGAAGTGGTCGACGAGCGCGTCGGCCACACCGCCAACCTCCCCTGCGAGCATCACTGCAGCGCCGAGGCGGTCGAGCTCCGCTAGTGGCGGCGCGGGTTCGCCGAGCGCAAACGTTTTGGAGCGAGCCTCGACCTCTCCAATGAGGGCCTCGAGGGAGATCTTTTCCTGAGCCATACCGTCAATGTTAGATTGACGGGGCGGCGCTTGTCAAGGAGAAATTGACGAAAGCCGGTCAGAGGGAAGACCTGCCACCCGGGATTCAGTCGGCGCGCTCGAGGTGGGCGGTGAGGTGGAACTGGAGCGGCTGGTCCTCTGCGGCCATGGCGAAGACGTAACTCAGGACCCCTTCGGCGACGCTCATCTTCCTCGTCACTCCGTCGATACGTTTGGCCGACGGGGTTGTGACCACCGAGGAGCTCGCCAGCTCGATCGTCGCTCCCTCGATGAGGCCGCGATCGACCTCCACAGCGCCGAAGGGGTGCGCAAGCACGACCTCGAGCGAGCCGTCGCCCAGCGGCCGCCAGTAGCCGGATTCAGAGTGCATGGGCGATCCGTCGACGACCGACCACGTCCGCTGCGAGTAGGCGAGAAAGGGCTTGCCGATATGCCAGAAGCGGGCCTCTTCCCGGTAACGGAAGGACTCGATCGTGGGATAGCTGCCTCTGCCCTCGCCCTCCCAGGTCCCGAGCAGGAACTCGAGCGGTCGTAGCGCGTCGTGCATCACCGGGCTCGGGGTCGATGCCATTGCCTAGAGGAGCGACTCGATCTCTTTGGCCAGCGACGACGGATCGATGGCGCCGTCGATGCGGGTTGCGACGGCGCCGTCTCCGTCGAGGACGATGGTGACCGGCTGGTAGGGCACGTCGAATTGCTCCCAGACATCGGGCGCGCGGCCAAGCGCATAGGGGACCTCGAACTGCTCGGCGTACGCCCTGCCGTCCGGGATCGTGTCGTGATTGGAAACGCCGACGAAGGTCACCTTCCCCTTGTAGTCCTCAGCCAACTGGTTGAGGTGCGGCTGCTCCGCTTGGCAGACCGTTCACCATGACTCCCAGAAGTTGAGCACCACGGGGGTGCCCCTGTGGTCGGCGAGCCTGAAGCCCGATCCGTCGAAGGTCGCGAGCGTGAAGTCCGGGCCCTTGACCGGCTCGGGCCCCGTGCCTGCACGGCCGGACTTGACCGATGACCGGTCTGACCCGCCAGCGGGGGCCGTCTGGGGAGAGACCTCCTGCCCGCACGCGACAACCAGCAATCCGCACGTGACCGCAGCGAGAAGCGTGGCTTTACCGAACAGCGTGGCTTTACCGAACAGCGTGGCTTTACCGAACGGAGTGGCCTTCATCGATCCATCATCGCCGCCTTTGGCGGCTACGGCGGCAGGGGCGGTTCCTGAGGCGCAGCGGTGAGGCGGACCATGGCTGCGAGCTCACGGCCGAGCGATGTCACTCCGGTGTCTGTCTCGACGGTCAAGGGGCCGCCGAGGGGGGCGATGTCCTTTACGTACACCTCCACCCCCGGGCTAATGCCGATCTTGTCGAGATAGGGAAGCACGTCCTCTTTAACCTCCGAGATCTGGGCCACGACGCCCGTGCCCCCCGCCTCGGTCTCGCTGAGGCGCCACAGCGCGCGCAGATCCACGGGACAGATCGGGTGGCCGTGAGGGCAGAAGTCGGGGTAGTCGAGAGCCTTTGCCATCGCCTCCTCGACGCGCGCCGAGATCGCGTGCTCGATCTTGTGCGCCTCGCCGTGGACCTCGTACCAGGACATGCCGAGCTTGGCCACGAGCAGGCACTCGACGAGCCTGTGGCGCCTCAGCATGGTGTGGGCGAGGCGCCGCCCGTCTCCCGTGAGCAGAATCGTGCCCCCATCCTCCCGGCTCAGATAGCCCTCTCCGGCGAGCCGCTTGAGCATCTCGGACGCCGAGGGCAAGGAGACGTCGAGGGTGCGGGCGAGCACGGTTGCGGTTATGCGGTCGCCGTCTTCCTCGAGGCGCTTTATCTCCTCGAGATAGTCCTCGATGCCCCTCACGGGATTGAGACGTCTCTCTGCATTGGGACCAGTTTATTCCTTCATCAAAATCGGTGGGGGGGCCTGGCTATCACTGCGCTAGTTGTGCTAGCTTCCCCGGTCATGTCTGGGAGGACGCTTAAATCGCATGCGCTGAAGCTCGTCGTGCTCGTCGTGCTTTTTGCGTCTGTGTTGCCAACTTTCGCCGGTGCCGTTCACACGAGCGGCGCGGTGGACACGAGCTCTTTGGATCGCCTGCAGGAGCGCATGGCTTCGATCCAGAATGAGCTCGACGCGGCTGCTGCAAGAATCGAGCGGCTGGAAAGCGTGCGGGCCGAGCTCCGCAACCGCGTCGCCGACATAAGGCAGCGCATGGCCGGTCTCGAGGAGCGCAGCGTCGAGTTGCGCAGGGATGTCGTCCGGCGCGCCAATGAGCTTTACCGATCGGGCGAAACCGGCGTGATCGAGGCCCTCTTTAGCTCCGACAGCTTCACCGAGCTCACGGCCAAAGCCGACCTGCTCTCGCAAACGACAGAGGAGGACAACGCGCTCTTCATCGAGTACGCCCGCACCCAGGCCGAGCTCGACAACCTTGCTGCCGAGCTCGTAGAGCGCAGGGTTCAGCTTGGTGCCGCGACCCAGGAGCTCGAACGAGAGTCGGACCGGTTACAGCAGCGGTTCGAAGCCACGGCCGCCGAATACGAACGCGTTAAAGAAGCCATCGCGCGCGCCCGGGCTCGAGCGCGAGCGCGTGCGCGGGCGGAGGCAAGGGCGCAGGCCCGAGCCGAGGCCGCGGCGCAAGCTCAAGCGGACGCCGCTGCGCAAGAGCGCCAAACCTCAGAGCCGGCGTCTTCGGCCACGACACCATCGCCCGCTCCCGCGCCGGCGCCTGCACCCGCTCCTGCCCCGGCGAGCGGCGGGAAGGCCTGCCCGGTGGCGGGGCCCGTGTCTTTCGTCGACAGCTGGGGCGCGCCGCGCGCCGGCCATACGCACGTTGGGGTCGACATGATGGCTGCATATGGGACCCCCGTGGTCGCCATCGTCTCGGGGACGATCACCTATGCGGCTTACGACGGGAGCGGCGGCAACATGATCTTTCTATCCGGAGACGACGGCAACGATTATTGGTACATGCACAATCAAGACAATCTTGTGAGCGGCGGCCATGTGTCCGTCGGCCAGCAGATCGCCACGGTCGGCGACACGGGAAACGCTGAGGGCACACCGCACCTTCACTTCGAGTATCACCCCGGAGGGGGAGGCCCGGTGAACCCCTACCCGGTTGTTGCAGCGATCTGCTGACAACCGGCGAAGCAGTAGTGGATGGACCCGCTGATCATCACCGTTGCCGCCGTGGGGGCCGAGCTCATCCGCGACCAACAGCCGGCCCTTCCGCTCACGCCTGACGAGATCGGGCGCGACGCGCTTGAATGTGAGCGGGCGGGAGCGTCCATCTATCACCTTCACGTGCGTGACGCGAGCGGCAACCCGACCATGGACGTCGGCGCCTTCGAGGCCGCGCTCGACGCCATCAGATCGCAGACGGAACTCATCGTGCAGTTCACGAGCGGAGGGGCGGTCGGCGACGACGCAGACGCGCGCGCAGCTCCCTTGCGGCTTCGTCCCGAGATGGCGACGCTAACGACCGGTTCCGTCAACTTCGGGGAGGGAGTCTTCCTTAACCCCTTGCCGTTGGTGCGCCGCCTCTACGCGCGCATGCGCGCCCTCGGGATCGTGCCGGAGTTCGAGATCTTCGAGGCAGGAATGATCGCAAACGCACTGCTCGTCACCGAGGAACACGGTGTCGACCATCATCTGCACTTCGATTTCGTGCTCGGCGTAGCGGGCGCGCTTCCCGCGTGGGACGGAGTGATCGACTTCCTCAGTGCCCGATTGCCACCCGGCGCTACCTGGAGCGCCACCGGAATCGGCAGGAGCCATCTCGCCGTGACCGGGGCCGCAATCGCAAAGGGCGGCCACGTTCGCACCGGCCTCGAAGACACTCGTTACTTCGCCCCAGGGGTGCTCGCCTCCTCCAACGCTCAGCTGGTGGCGCGCGTTGCGGACCTGGCCGGCCAAGCAAGGCGAGGCGTGGCGGGGCCCGCTGAGGCGCGCCGCGTCCTGGGACTTACTCAGGTCTCTTGATATTCTGTTCCCATGACCGACAGTGAACGGCGCCTCACGGAACGAATCCTGGAGCCCACCTACGTCCAGGCCGTGCGCGAGCGAAACCTGACCGAGCTCAGAGCCATGCGCGAGGAGTGCATGGAAGGCGAGACCGAGCTTTCCTTCGAGCGCAAGCTGTGCCAGGGGCGCATCGACATCCTTAACGCCGAGCTCGAGCGTCGCGACGGGGGCCAAACTGAGATCGACCTGGTGGCCCGGTTGCCTCAAATCCTGGCCGACCCTGGAGCCTCGACCGGTCCCTCAGACGGCCTCCCCCTTCCCGAGCGGGCACCGAACCTCTCCGTGCCGCGCAGCGCAGACGCTCCGCACCGAAGGGTTGAGGAGCTGATCGCTGAGAAGACCCTCATGCGCCTGCCCGAGGTCTCGAGCGACGAGATCAAGGCGATCATCCAGTCGTTGGCTCAACACGAGCAGTCTTTGTCGAGCCGTCGCAAGGGTTTGCACGAGGTCTTGGATGTGGTGCAGGCCGAGATAGTGCGCCGTTACACGAGCGGTGAAGCCGACCCGACCTTAGCGCTCTAAGCAACCGGGCGCCTAGAGGTCGCTCTGCCGGTAATGTGGCGGGCGGATGACGCTCACCGTGAAGCTCGAATGCCAGGAGGATTGCTTCGACGACCCAGCGTGGGGTCGCCTTCTTGACCACGACCCCAACCGGCACATCTTCGCAAGCCCTCAGTGGCACCGCCTGTGGTGGGGGGAGTTCAAGGCCGGTAAGGAGCTGCTCGTCCTGACCATGCGCAGGGCCGGGGGGGTGGCGGCCTTCGTCCCGCTCTACAGGAAGCAGGAGGACGGCAGAGACATCCTGCGTTTCGTCGGAGGCATCGACCTGACCGACTACCTGGGGCCCATCTGCTCACTTGACGATCGCGACGATGTCGCCGATGCCCTTACGGGCTGGCTCGGCACCACGGAAACATCGTGGGACGAGCTCGATGCCCACAACATGCCGGTCCCATTGGGTTTCGCCGAGTTCTTGGTTGAGAGTGCCGACCGGCGCGGGTTCGGGTTTTTGCTCGAGCAAGAGGAGACCTCGGCCATCGTGGTGTTGCCCGACAGTTGGGACACCTATCTCGAGGGCCTCGACTCCAAGGAACGGCATGAGCTCAAGCGCAAGAGACGTCGTCTCGGGCGCGACTATCCCGACGCGATCTTCAGGACCGCAACCGAGGAGTCATTGGACGCCGATCTGAAGACCTTTTTCGAGATGCACAAAGAAGCGGAAGGCCACAAGGGCAGGTTCATGGGCGAGGCAATGCAGAGCTTCTTTAGAAGGATCGCAGATGAGTTCATGCCGCGCGGGTGGCTGAAGCTCGACCTCCTCGAGATCGGCGACCGAGCGGTGGCCGCAACCTTCGGCTTCGAGGTCGACGACACTTTCTACCTCTACAACTCGGCCTACGAACCAAGCGCGGCGCGCTTGTCGCCGGGGCTCGTGCTCGTTTCCGAGCTTGTGAAGTCATCGATTGCCAAGGGGCTCAAGACCGTCGATCTCCTGCGCGGCCCCGAGCGATACAAGTATCAGCTAGGCGCGCAGGCCGTCCCCTTGAACAACGTCCGTGTCCTTCACCGAGCGGACTAGGGAGCCGCCTGAGCTACCGGCCGGCTCAGGTTTGCGCCGCACCGGCAAAGCGCGAAGAAACTTTTTTGCGGAGCCTAGGGGCGATTCGTCCTCCCTTAGCACAAAAGCTCGGTTGACGTGCAAGTGAGCGTCTCGCTATTTTCTTTATCACTTCGAGAGGCGCGAGTCTCTCGGACCAGCGGGCCTCAGAGGCCGAGGGCAAGCCCTCCGTGTATGGGGAAGTGCACGGGGTGGCCCAGCCGAGGTTTCTGGGGCCCGTTGTGCTCCCCTTAGCGGCCTGCAAGCGCGCGCAGGAAGAAGCGCAGGTTCGCAGGGCGCTCGCCGATGCGGCGCATGAGATACGGGTACCAGGCCGAACCAAACGGCACGTAGACGCGGACCCTGAAACCCTCGCGCGCCAGCCTGGTCTGCAGGTCTCTCCTGATCCCGTAAAGCATCTGTATCTCGTAGTCACCGGAGGTGGCCCCGGCGCGCTCGGCGGTGGCCCTGGCGTGCTCGATGAGAGCCTCGTCGTGCGTGGCGATGCCCGGATCGGTGCCGTGGTCGAACAACCACTCGATGAGGTGCGCGTATTGAGCGGTTATCTCGCTGCGTTTCTGAAGGGCGATGGCCTCCGGCTCTTCATAGGCGCCTTTGATGAGCCTCACGCGCGGCCGCAGCTCCGCCATAGCCTGAAGATCGGCCGGTGTGCGCCTCATGTAGGCCTGAACCGCCAGACGCAGGTCGCCGAACTCGGGCTGCAGGGTCCGATAGACCTCAATGGTGTCGGAAACGAAGCGTGACTGCTCCATGTCGATCTCGATGCCGACTTTGATCCGGCGTGTGGCGGCCGCAATCGCCCTCAGGTGATCGATGCAGCCGGCCTTGTCGAAACTGACGCCTAGTTGGCTCGGCTTGATAGTTACCGTGGTGTCGATCCCGGTCTCCTCGATTCGCAGGACCGAGGCGAGGTAGTCATCGCGCGCCTGGATCGCTCCCTCGGGATTCTCGACGCCCTCGCCGAGAAGATCGAGAATGCCTCCGACCCCCCTCGAGTTGAGGTCCTTGATCGCCTGAATCGCGTCCTCCAGGTCCTCCCCGGCCACGAATCGCTGCACCACAGGCCGGGCCAACCGGCCCCGCGTAACCAGGCTCTCGACCTTCGGATGGTCTGCCGCCGTCATGACGGCTCGGGTGAACAGGCCCACGGAGATCCTCTCAACAGTGCTGCTCAACAGTGCTGCGCGTGGTCCATGATAAGCAGCGGTATGGCGAAGCTCGCAGTGCTCGGAGGCGGACGGATGGGAGAGGCGCTCATCGCGGGCCTGCTTGCGTCCACGTGGTGCAAGGCCACCGAGATAGTTGCAACCGGGCGCAGGGCGGAGCGATTGAGCGAGCTTGCCGACCGCTATGGAATCCAGACCTCTTTGGACAACGGGGCCGCGGCGGCGGGGGCGGAGGTGGTCGTGCTTGCCGTCAAGCCGCAGGACATCGATGCCTTGCTCACGTCCATCTCCGATCACGTGGCGGCGGACCAGGTGGTGCTTTCGGTCGTGGCGGCCATCCCCATCGCCGCCATCGAGGCGGGACTGTCCAATGAGGCCCCCGTGGTGAGGGCGATGCCGAACGCTCCCTCAACCGTGCACGAGGGCATGGCGGGGATCTCGCCCGGCAGACACGCGAGTGCGGCGGATCTCGCCGTCGCCGACGAGGTATTGAGAAACGTGGGACGCGTCGTGCAGGTGCCGGAGAGCTACCTCGACGCGGTCACCGCTATCTCGGGCTCGGGGCCCGCATACTTCGCGCTCCTTGCCGAGGCCATGATCGAGGCCGGCATCCTCCTCGGGCTGTCGCGCGAGATCTCGAGCACGCTCGTCATCCAGACGATGCTCGGTTCTGCACGCCTGCTGCGCGATGAGGGCATGCATCCGGTCGAGCTGCGCGAGATGGTGACTTCGCCCGGCGGCACCACCATTCGGGCCATTCGTGTGCTCGAGCAGTCGGGCGTGCGTGCGGCTTTCCTGAACGCCATTCAGGCGGCGATGGAAAGATCGCAGGAGCTCGCCGGCGGCGCCCAGGTGTGAGGATAAGGCGCGCCGAGGCCGCCGACGTCGACGGCATGATCGCCTCCTATGAGTCGGTGGCGGCAGAGGGGCGCTTCATCGGCGGCGAGCTCCCGATCGACGAAGCCGCCGTGCGGGCGCGCTGGCTTGAGAGGATGAACGACCCCACAGAGGCGCTGTTCGTCGCCGAAGCAGACGGCGCGATCGTGGGCATGGCGGGGGTGAGGGGCACGGAGATCGCCGACCTTGGAATGCATGTCATCGAGGGGTGGCGGGGACGGGGAGTGGGCTCAGGGCTCCTGAGGGCAGTCATCGACTGGGCGAGGGCGGCCGGCGCGCACAAGCTCGCCCTCCAGGTGTGGCCGCATAATGCCGCTGCGATAAGGCTCTATGCCGGGTTCGGGTTCGAACAGGAGGGCTACCTCCGGCGCCACTGGCGCCGGAAGAACGGCGAGCTTTGGGATGCCGTGATCATGGGCCTGCCGATCCCCGAGAACGAGGCCCCCGCCGCACTCGAGGAGCCACCCGGCTCCCGATAGGATTCCCCGGCACAGCGATGTGACGCATTTGAGGAGGGGAGCTCCGATGGCGCAGGACTTCGGCAACTTCATCAACGGTGAGTGGGTCGAGGCGGTCTCGGGTGACACCTTCGAGTCGCGCAACCCTGCCGATCGCAACGAGGTGATCGGCGCCTTCGCCCGATCGGGTGCAGCCGACGTCAACCGGGCGGTCGAGGCGGCCGCCGGCGCTTACCCGGAGTGGATGGCCACGCCCGTCCCCGAGCGCGCCGACTACCTTCTGCGCGCCGGCCTGATCCTCGAGCAGCGCAGGGACGAGCTCGCCGAGATCATGACGCGCGAGATGGGAAAGACTCTCAAGGAGTCGCGCGCCGACCTCCAGGAAGGCATCGACTTCGCCTTCTATATGGCCGGGGAGGGGCGGCGCTTCTTCGGGGACACGATTCCAGCCGAGCTTCCCAACAAGATCTATATGACGCTTCGTCATCCGGTCGGAGTCGTCGGTCTCATAACCCCGTGGAACTTCCCGATTGCGATTCCGCTGTGGAAGATTGCGCCCGCCGTGGTCTCGGGTTGCACATCTGTGTTCAAGCCGGCTGAGGACACACCGCTGTGTGCTGCGCTGCTCGTCGATATCTTTCGCGAGGTGGGGCTGCCACCCGGCGTGTTGAACCTCGTCAACGGCTACGGGGCCGACGCGGGTGCGGCGCTTGTCGATCATCCAGGGATCAAGGCCGTGTCCTTCACAGGCTCGCTCGAGGTCGGGCGCATGATCAACGAGAAGTGTGCGAGCACCATGAAACGCTGCTCTTTGGAGCTTGGCTCGAAGAACGCGCTGATAGTGATGCCCGATGCCGAGCTCGACCTTGCTGTGGAGGCGAGCGCATGGGGCGCGTTCGCGACGTCGGGGCAGCGCTGCACGGCGACATCCCGGCTCATCGTGCACGACGACATCCGGGGGCCGTTCACCGATCGGCTGCTCGACAGGGTCTCAAAGATGAAGGTGGGCAACGGACTAGACCCCGATGTTGAGCTTGCGCCGGTGATCAATGAGCAGCAGAAGGACAGGGTGCTTGAGTACATCGCGGTCGGCCAGAAGGAGGGGGCAACTCTCATGACCGGCGGTGAAGAGCTCACGGGAGATGAGCACGCCAACGGCTATTTCATCGCGCCCACCGTGTTCGACGACATGACTCCCGACATGCGTATCGCCACAGAAGAGGTGTTCGGGCCTGTGACCGGGATCATGCGGGTGGACTCCGTCGACGAAGCCATTGCAGCAGCCAACGGCGTCGACTATGGGCTGTCTTGTGCGATCTACACCCACGACATCACCAACGTCTTCAAGGCTGCTCAGCAGCTCGAGTTCGGCATCATCTACGCGAACGCTCCGACGATCGGGGCGGAGATCCAGGTTCCCTTTGGCGGAATGAAGAACACGGGCAACGGGCATCGAGAAGCAGGTCCCCAGGCGCTGGACGAGTTCACAGAGTGGAAGACGATCGGGATCGACTACTCGGGCAAGCTGCAGCGCGCACAGATGCGATAGTGGCCGACTCGGTTGCCTTCGTCATCGTCGACGATCTCGCGCGCGCCTACGACTTCGGTCCGACCCATCCTCTGCGTCCTGCGCGCGTCCTTCTCACCTACGACCACGTCCGGTCGCTCGGATTGACGGCCCTCGATCATGTCGGGGCCACGAGCTCGCGCGTGGCGACCGACGAGCAAATCCTCGCAGTCCACGACCCCGGCTTCGTGGCGACCGTTAGCGGGATCGATGACGGGTCGGTGCCCGGACACGAGGGCCTCTCCTACGGGCTCGGGACCTCCGACGATCCGATCTTCGCGGGCATGCACATGGCGTCGAAGGCGGTGTGCGGCGCTTCGATAGCGGCTGCTCAGATGGTTGCGAACGGAGAGGCGGCCCACTCGTTCAATGCTGCGGGCGGTCTTCACCATGCCAGGAGAAGCGAAGCCTCCGGGTTTTGCATCTACAACGACCCCGCTGTGGCCATTGCCGCCGTGCTCGAGATGGCGCCCGATTGGCGCGTCATGTACGTCGATGTCGACGTCCACCACGGCGACGGGGTCCAGTGGATCTTCTACGACGACCCCAGGGTGCTCACCGTGTCGCTGCACCAGTCCGGACGTTACCTCTATCCAGGCACGGGCTTCGAGGACGAGACCGGGGCCGGCGACGCCGTCGGCACGTCGGCCAACATCCCCCTCATGCCCGGCACCGGCGAGGACGACTATCTGTGGGCGCTCGAGGAGGTGGTCCCGTCCCTTGCCGACGCGTTCAGGCCGCATCTCATCCTCACTCAGCTCGGCGCCGACACCCACCACCGCGACCCACTCGCCAACCTCGGGCTCACGATGCCCGCCTACCCGCGCATCGCACAAGTCCTTCACGACACGGCGCACCGGTTTGCTTCGGGACGATGGGTCGCCACGGGGGGTGGCGGCTACCAGGCCGAGACGGTGGTGCCAAAGGCATGGACCATGCACTTCGCCGAGATGTGTGAGGTGCCTGAGATCATCCCGCCCGAGTGGTTCGAGGACGCGGCCCCCGATGATGTCTCGAGGCCTTACAGGGGTGAGGTGGAGCGCTCCGTTGGCCTGGTGCTCGATGCGTGCCTGCCCCGGCTTGCGGCTCTGGCGCGCTGATCGGGGGGCGCCTCGGCGTGACCGCAAGGGTGGACCGCCAGGCTCCCGGAGTGACCGGCTCGTTTACCCTCGAAGCACCGTGGACATCTTGCACCGATACGTTGGTTTCGCAATCCCCGCCGGCTTCGCGGTCATGTGGCTGTGGGCGATCTACGCCTTCGTCCGCAACCGTGACCCGGGTGGCGGGTACTGGATCCTGCTCGCTGCCCTTCAGGTGGTCATCGGGATCCAGCTGGTGGTCGGCACCGCGCTGTTTGCAACCGGTGCCCGGCCGCAATCGAACGGCCCGTCATGGCTTCATTACGTCTACGGAGCGGCCTTTCCCGCCCTCATGCTGATCCTTGCGCACAGGTATGCAAAGAGGGTCACTAGGTTTCCGTGGGCCGTCTTCGCGGTCGCCGCATTCCTGAACTCGGCGTCCACCTTCAGGGCCCTACAAACGGGCCTTGGCCTCGATTGATGAGGCTTCTCGTGTGAACATCGTCGACGGCATCATCGGCGTCCTTGCGGCAATAGCGGCGTTTAGGGGTTACAGGCGCGGGCTCGTGGGGCAGGTGTTCGAGTACGGAGGAGGTTTGGCCGGTCTGGCCGCCGGGGTTGTCCTCGGACCTCGAGTGGCGTCGAGGTTCACCGAAGAAGCGGGGATCACCGCCGTCGTGATCTCCCTTGTCGTCGTATTCATTGGGCTCTCGCTTGGACAGGTTGTTGGCCATCTCTTGGGGAGCCGGTTTGCCAGACTGGCGAGGAAGGCACACTTCGGGCCGCTCAACGCGATGCTCGGCGCAGTCTCCGGCGTGCTCGTCGTCGTGGTTGCGTTCTGGATCACCGCCTCTCTGCTTGTGCAGGCTCCGTCGCGGCCCGTGGCCAGATCCGTCGGTCGTTCGCGCGTGCTCGCCGTGCTCAACTCAGCGCTTCCCGAGCCGCCCAACGTGGTCGCCTACCTGCGCCACTACCTCGACACCTCGGGATTCCCCCAGGTCTTCGCCGGGTTGCCGAGGCAGATCGGCCCGCCGGTCGATCTCCCCGGGCGGGCCTCTGCGCGCCGGGCCGCCTCCAAGGCGCAGGGATCGACCGTCAGGGTGCTCGCGGCAGCATGCGGCGGCGTCCAGGTCGGGAGTGGCTGGGTCTCGGGCGGAGACACGGTGACGACGAACGCACACGTCGTCGCCGGCGCCGGCGAGGTGACGGTCGAGGACTCGGA
>Ga0136610_1000344_pt1 | contig 13365 bp, 10 predicted proteins | sample AntDrymUQ1342206_2_FD_104804 | JGI IMG/M metagenome (GOLD analysis project Ga0136610, IMG submission 104804) | Polar desert sand microbial communities from Dry Valleys, Antarctica - metaG UQ134 (22.06) | ecosystem: Environmental > Terrestrial > Soil > Desert | place: Antarctica: Dry Valley...
CCGAACCATTGCGGTAATGCCGGTGAGCCTCCGCTTCCGCTGTCAGTACTGCGACGAGCAACCGGACCCGCTGACGCAGATCAACCTGGTCACCGCGATGCGTGAGACCACCTTCGGCGAGTATCAGGACGCACTGCCCGGGCGCTGGCTCATCTTCCACGGCCGCGGCCTCCTCGGGCCGCCGCGCTATGCCTGCGCGGCACATCGCGGCGATCTCGTGGCATTCCTGCGCGAGCACTACGGGACGGTCGGCAACCAGGTCTGGCGGCGACCGCCCTACCCGTCGAGCCTCGCGCACTCCGACGTCGACAGGGCATGGCGAGCCGCGACGACCCGCCAGACGGGCGGGCTCTGACCCAGCACAGGCCCCGGGAACGACGAAGGGCGCCGCATCGACGGCGCCCTTCGTGTCTATCTGACTGGACTGAAACCCGAGCTGGACAAAGCTCACATGCCGGTGGGACCAATCCGGCATCCGGCTCGGGGGTGGCCCGGTGTGGATTCGCTGGTGAGAGCCAGCCTTCCCGACCTAGCGGCCGAGCACCTCCAGGGTCCCGCAAGAACTGTGACTGATACGGACCACCTCCTTTCTCTGGTCCGTGCAATGTAGCGAACGGCGGCGACGGTCGTCTGCCATGCCGATCAGCTGGCGCCGCCACCGTCTGAATCGGGCGCGAGGCCGTCCACGGCGACCTCGTTGTCGGCCGCCGACTCGACCACGAGCGCCACCGCCGAGACGAGATCGTCGGACTTCATGTTCATGAGCTTGACCCCCTGTGCGAGGCGGCCGTAGCGGCTGATCCCGCGCACCGCCGTGCGCTGCACCATGCCGCTCTGGGAGATGAAGACGAGCTCCTCGTGCTCGCGCACGACGAGCGCGCCGGCGAGCGCGCCCTTGGCATCGGTGAGCTTGATCGTGCCCACGCCCATCGCGCCGCGCTTGGTCTTGCGGTACTCGGCGATCGAGGTGCGCTTGCCGAAGCCGTTCTCGGTCACGACGAGCAGCTCCTGGTCGTCGCGTGCGACGTCCATCACGAGCACCGCGTTGTCGGGCTGGTCGACGTTCATGCCGCGCACGCCGGAGGTGTCACGGCCCATCGAGCGCACGTCGGTCTCGTTGAAGCGCACCGCCTGGCCCTTGCGCGAGACGATCAGGATGTCGTCGCCGCCGGTGGTGCGGCGCACGCTGACGAGCTCGTCATCGTCGCGGATGTTGATCGCGATGATCCCGTCGGCCTTGATCGGGGTGTTGTAGGCGAGGAAGTCGGTCTTCTTCACGATCCCGCGGCGCGTCGCGAAGATCAGGTAGCGCCCCTCGGTGAAGTCACGCGTCGCGAGCACCGACTGCACGCGCTCGCGGTCGCGCAGCGGCAGCACGTTGACGAGCGCGCGCCCCTTCGCGGTGCGCGATGCCTCGGGCAGCTCGTAGACCTTCGAGCGGTAGACCTTGCCGCGGTTGGAGAAGAACAGCAGGTAGTCGTGCGACGAGCACACGAAGAGGTGCTCGATGTAATCGCCGTCCTTCATGTCCATGCCGGTCACGCCGCGGCCGCCGCGCTGCTGCGCGCGATAGGTCGTCAGCGGCAGCGACTTGATGTAGCCGGACTTCGTGATCGTGATGACCATCTGCTGCTCGGGGATCAGGTCCTCGATGCCGATCTCGTCCTCGGATTCGGCGATCACCGTCCTGCGCTCGTCGCCGAAGCGCTCGGAGATCTCCTGCAGCTCCTCGGTGATGATCGCGAAGACGCGCGACTCGTCGCCGAGGATCGCGCGCAGCTCGCCGATGCGCTCGACCTTGTCGGCGTGCTCGGTCTTGATCGCGTCGGCCTCGAGCGCCGTCAGCTGCGACAGGCGCAGGTCGAGGATCGCCGACGCCTGGATCTCGGTCAGGCCGAAGCGATCCATCAGCTGCCCGCGCGCCGCCTCGCGGTCGCGCGAGGCGCGAATCAGGTCGATGATCGCGTCGAGGTTGTCGAGCGCGATCAGCAGCCCCTCGAGCACGTGGACGCGGCGCTCGAGCACGCGCAGCTCGTGCTGCGTGCGGCGCACGACGACCTCGCGCTGGTGCTGGACGTAGTGTGAGATGACGTCGCGCAGGCCCAGCGTCCGCGGCACGTTCTCGACGAGCGCGACCATGTTCACGCCGAACGTCGTCTGCAGCGGGGTGTGCTTGTAGAGCTGGTTGAGGACGACCTCGGGGATCTCGTCGCGCTTGAGCGTGATGACGATCCGCATGCCGCCGCGCGCGGAGGAGTGGTCCTCGAGGTCAGCGATCCCGGTGATCTTCTTCTCGTGGACGAGCTCGGCGATCTTCTTGACGAGGCCGCCGTCGCCGCCCTTCTTCACCGCGTAGGGCAGCTCGGTGACGATGACCGCCTCGCGGCCGCGGCCGACGTCCTCGGTGTGCGCCTTGCCGCGCACGCGCACCTTGCCGCGACCGGTCTCGTAGGCGTCGAGGATGCCCTGCCGGCCAAGGATGATCCCGCCGGTCGGGAAGTCGGGCCCCGGCATGTGGTGCATGAGCTCGACGATGTCGATCGCCGGGTTGGCGATATAGGCGACGACCGCGTCGATGACCTCGCGCAGGTTGTGCGGCGGGATGTTCGTCGCCATCCCGACGGCGATGCCCGAGGAGCCGTTGATGAGCAGGTTCGGGAAGCGCGCCGGCAGCACCGTCGGCTCCTGCTTGCGCCCGTCGTAGTTCGGGACGAAGTCGACCGTGTCGGCGTCGAGGTCGCGCAGCATCTCCATTGCGACGCGCTCCAGGCGCGCTTCGGTGTTGTGGCTGACGAAGCCATCGGTGAGGAACGAGTGGTCGTCGGAGTCGACGCGCAGCGAATAGACCGGCGCTACCCCCGCGTCGTCGACGGATGCGACGGACGCGTAGTAGTAGTCGCCCGTGACAAGCGGCTCGACGACGCGGCGCGTCTCCTCGCAGGCGATCCGCTCCATGATCGCAACACCATCGCGTTCCCAGCGCTCGATGCGGTCGACGTTGTGCCTCACCAGCCAGTCGCGCTCGGTCCAGCGCGCCCTCGGGGTATTGCGGATGTAGGACGCGAGGTATGGGACGTGATCGTGGCTCAGGGCGCGGGTCGCGACCGGGATCGTCTCGAGGTCGCGTCGCAGCTTGCGCTGCTTGGTGCCGAGGAACCCCACCCGCTCGGCGAACAGGCGGGCATCGCGCCGGTTCGTGATTACGAGCTTGTGCTCGCCCCGGGAGGTCGGCCCGCAGATCCGGCTGATCACGCCGAACTCCAGCAGCAGGCGCTGCACCTCGTCGGCGAGCTGGCCGCTATAGGACGAATACGACACCTCGATCGTGCAGCGCGGCAGCAACGATGAAGATCCGTCTCCCGTGAACAGTGCCTGCAGGAACGCGCGCTTGAAAGCGGCTGAGCCGCTCCACACGCGCTCGGGCACATGCTTGGCGCGGCTTGTGTAGCCCTGGCTGGCGAACCCCTCGGACACAAACGCTCCGAGCAGCTCGGCGAGGCTGCGCTCGTCGCCTTCGAGCTCGTCGCCGGGCATGCGCGGCGTGCGCGAGATGAGGACCCGGTCGCCGGGCGCGATCTCGGCGAGCTGCTTCCACATCAGCAGCGGGACGCCGAGCATGTCGACGAGACACAGCAGTGGATGGTTGTGCGTGCCGGTGAGCGTGTAGCCCTCGCGCGTGCGCAACCGCAGCGTCGGGTGATCGCCCGAGTGAAACACCTTCGATACGGATACCGCCCGTCCCAGCCGATCATGGACGAGCAGCTGGGCGTCACGCTCGCTGTCAGGCGCAAGGCCATCGGCGATGTCGGCTATGCGCAACGTGCCTTGCGGCGTGGCGATGCGAGTCGCACCGACGACGCAATAGCGCATCGCAGCCGGCGGGTCGTCGTCGATCGAGCCGAAGTTGCCCTGGCCGTCGACGAGCTCGTAGCGCATCGAGAACTCCTGCGCCAGGCGCGCGAGCGCGTCGTAGATCGCGGAGTCGCCATGGGGGTGGTAGTTGCCCATGACGTCGCCGACGATCGACGCGCACTTGCGATAGGGCCGCGCCGGCGTGAGGCCGTTCTCGGACATCGAGAACAGCACGCGGCGGTGGACGGGCTTGAGGCCGTCGCGGACGTCGGGCAGTGCGCGCCCGACGATGACCGACATCGCATAGTCGAGGTAGGCCGAGCGCATCTCGTCCTCGAGCGCGCGCGGCTCGATGTTGCCGCCGGAGAGCGTGTCGATGGAAGCCATGGCTCAGACGTCCAGGTTGGCCACGAGGCGGGCGTTGTCCTCGATGAACTGGCGGCGCGGCTCGACCATGTCGCCCATCAGCGTCGAGAAGATCAGATCGGCTTGCGCGGCGTCCTCGATCGACACCTGCGCCAGCGTGCGGGTCGCCGGGTCCATCGTCGTGTCGCGCAGCTGCTCGGCGTTCATCTCGCCAAGCCCCTTGAACCGCTGCAGCGTGATGCCCTTCTGCGACACCGTCAGCACGGCGTCGCGCAGCGCGTCGAACGACGCGGCGTCGATCGTGGTGTCGGCGAGCTTGACGGTGAACGGCGCGCGGCCGGCGAGCTCGATGAGCTGCCCGTGCACGCGGGTGAAGTTGCGGTAGTCCTGCGCGCCGAACAACCGCAGCGGGATCCTCAGCGCGCGGGCGAGGCCCGACTTCGTCTCCACGGCGCGCACGACGAGCACCTCCTCGTCGCGGCGCAGCAGCGTCGTCTCGTAGGGCGCGTTCTCGATCCCGTCACGCTCGATCAGCTCGACCGCGCGATCGACCGAGTCGACCTGCTCGTCGAGGATGCCCGACTCCTCGAGAAAGCCGACGGTGTCGTGGCCGTACTCCGCGCGCAGCGTCGAGGACCAGCCCTGGTACTGCTTGAGCAGCCGGGAGAAGCGCTGCCAGCGTGCCTCGGTGAGCTTGAACTGCGTCACGTGACGATCGAACGCGACGATCTTCTCGAGCTTGTCCGACAGCAGGATCTCCTCGAGCTCTGAGTCCTTCTCGATGTACCGCTCGCGCGAGCCCTGCTTGAGCTTGTACAGCGGCGGCTTGGCGATGTAGATGTAGCCGGCCTCGATCAGCTCGGGCATCTCGCGAAACAGCAGCGTCAGCGCCAGCGTGCGGATGTGGGCCCCGTCGACGTCGGCATCCGTCATCAGGATGATCTTGTGGTAGCGCGCCTTGGCGAGGTCGAACTCGTCGCGCACGCCCGTCCCGATCGCCGTGATCAGCGCCTGGATCTCGAGGTTCTTGAGCACCTTGTCGATGCGGCTCTTCTCGACGTTGAGGATCTTGCCGCGCAGCGGCAGCACAGCCTGCGTGTTGCGGTCACGCCCCTGCTTCGCCGAGCCGCCGGCGGAGTCGCCCTCGACGATGAAGATCTCGGCCAGCGACGGGTCCTTGACCGAGCAGTCGGCGAGCTTGCCGGGCAGCGTCGAGTTCTCCAGCGCGGACTTGCGCCGCGTCGTGTCGCGAGCGTGGCGGGCGGCCATCCGCGCCTGAGCGGCGGAGACCGCCTTGCGTACGATCGCGTTGCCCTCCTTGGGGTTCTCCTCGAGGAACTCGGCGAGGCTCGCGTTGACGACGGAGGCGACGAAGCCCTCCATGCCGGGGTTGCCGAGCTTGGTCTTGGTCTGGCCCTCGAACTGCGGGTCGGAGAGCTTCACCGAGATGATCGCCGTGAGGCCCTCGCGCACGTCCTCGCCGGTGAGGTTCTCGTCCTTCTCCTTCAGCATCCCCTTCTCGCGGGCATAGCGGTTCAGCGTCCGCGTCAGCGCCGCACGGAAGCCCGACATGTGCGAGCCGCCCTCGTGCGTGTTGATGTTGTTGGCGAACGAGAACACCGACTCCTGGTAGGTCGTGTTCCACTGCATCGCGACCTCGACGGCGCCCTCCGCGCTCTCGCCCTCGAAGTAGACGACCTTGCGCCCGATCGCCTCCTTGTTGGCGTTGAGGTAGCGCACGAAGTCCTCGATCCCGCCCTCGTAGCGAAACTCGGCCGAGGCCCCCTCGCCGCGCTCGTCGACGATCGCGATGCGCAGGCCGCGCGTCAGGAACGCGGTCTCGCGCAGGCGCTGCTCGAGCACCGAGAAGTCCAGGTCCGTCGTCTCGAAGATCTCGGCGTCGGGACGAAACGTGATCGACGTGCCGTGCTCCGCCGAGGCCTCGTCCTTGGCGAGCGGTGCCTGCGGCGCGCCGCGCTGGTACTCCTGGCGCCAGACGTGGCCCTCGCGGCGGATCTCGATCAGCAGCAGCTCCGACAGCGCGTTGACGACCGACACGCCGACGCCGTGCAGCCCGCCGGAGACCTTGTAGCCGCCGCCGTCGCCGAACTTGCCGCCGGCGTGCAGCACGGTGAGCACGACCTCGACGGCCGGGCGCTGCTCCTTGGCCATGATCCCGACGGGGATGCCGCGGCCGTCGTCGACGACCGTGACCGAGTTGTCGGGATGGATCGTGACGTCGACCCTCGTGCAGTGCCCGGCCAGCGCCTCGTCGACGGAGTTGTCGACGACCTCGTAGACGAGGTGGTGCAAGCCGCGCACGCCGGTCGACCCGATGTACATGCCCGGTCGCTTGCGCACCGCCTCGAGACCCTCGAGCACGGTGATGTCCTGCGCGTCATAGCCCTTGTCGCCGGTCCGCCCGTCGAACTTGCCGTCGTCCTTCGCCACTGATCCTCCGAACGTGAAGAAGCCCCGGGTCCACGTCGCTGTCCGACGGGCCGGGGCCGGGTGCTGCGGGTGTTATGACAATAGCACAATCGCGCGTTTCGCCGTTGTCGCAAACCCGCTCGATTTACCTGCAAAACGGCGCTTTCGCGGTCGCACTCCGGGGGCGCGCGGGGTGGCGCGCCGACGGGTCGCTCGATCGCAGCGGCGAAGGGGCGGCGCAGACCGTCTCAGCGACGCTCGCGCGGCGTCCGGCGGCCGGTCGTCGCGACGCACCGCACGGCGGTCACGCGGCCGTTGCCGAGCAACGCGCCGAGCTGCTGGACGAGCACCGGGCCCATGAGGTCGATCTCCTGCATCCAGACGGCCGACGAGCACTCCAACGTGATCGTGCCGCCGCGCTCGGAGACCGGCGATGCCTCGCGCGCGATCGCCGGGCCGGCGGCTGCCTCCCAGACGCGCTGCACGTCGCCGAGCAGCGTTGCCGGCGCAAGGCGCGCCGTCAGGGCCTGCACCGCGATGCCGAGCGGGCGCGGGGCGCGACGGCTCATGCCGCCACCGCATCCTGCAGGACCGCGCCGTCGGCGACCGCCAGCCGCACGACCGACGGCGCGAGAGCGCCTGGCACATGCGCGAGATCCGTCGTCGTGATGACGCTCTGTCCGTCTCCCGAGAGCATCTGCGCGAGCAGCGCCCGCCGATCGGAATCGAGCTCGCTCATGACGTCGTCGAGCAGCATCAGCGGCGTCGCGCGGCGCGTCGCGGCCAGCGTCTCGCGCTCGGCCAGCAGCAGGGCGAGCAACGCCAGGCGCTGCTCGCCCTGGGAGCCGTAGGCGCGCAGCTCGCGACCGGCGCGCAGCAGCGCGAGGTCGTCACGGTGTGGCCCGTGGCCGGTGAACCCGCGTTCGAGATCGGAGGCCGTGCGCTCGGCGAGCTCGGCGGCGAGCTGGGCGGCGTCGACCGCACGCGAGCGCGGGCGGTAGCGCAGCTCGCCCTCCCCGCCGAGGCCCAGCGCGGTGGCGATCTGCTCATAGCGCGGCGCCAGCAGCTCGATCGCCGCGGCGCGGTCGTCGCGCAGGGCGACGCCGTGACGCGCCAGCTCGGCGTCCCAGGCCGGTAGCGAGCCGGCCGATGCGCGGCCGCTTCGCACCCGCGCCAACAGCGCGTTGCGCTGCGCGAGCGCCTGTCCGTACGCGCGCCGGGTCGCCGAGCGCGCCGGCCACATCGCGGCGATGACCTGGTCGACGTGTGAGCGGCGCAGCGCCGGCGGGCCCTTCACGAGCTCCAGGCGGTCTGGCAGGAAGACGCAGATCAGGGGGCGCACGTGCACGTCGAGGCGCTCGACGACGACGCCGTCGGCCTGCATCCGCTTGGCGTCGCCGGGCGCAAAGCCGACCGTCACGGTGTGCTCCCGACCCTCCTCGTCGCGCAGGTCGACCTCCACGCGCACGACGCCGGTGCCGAAGCGCACGATCTCGCGCTCGTTGGAGGTCCGGCAGGAGCGCCCGGTGCTGCCGAAGTACAGCGCCTCGAGGAGGTTCGTCTTGCCGGCGCCGTTGCGCCCGTGCACGACGGTCAGCCCCGGACCGAGCGCGACGTCCGCGCTGGCGTAGCTGCGGAAGTCGCGCAGCCTCAGACGGGTCGCGATCATCGCGGTCCCGCCGCCCTCCCTACACGTTCAGGCGGATCGGCATGATGAGGTAGAGGAAGCCGCTGCCGTCAGCCGACTCGATCAGGCCGGGACGCAGCGGGCTGATGAGCTTCAGCACGAGGTCGCCACCCTCGGAGCTCTCGAGGCCGTCGCGCAGGTACTCCGGGTTGAAGCCGATGTCGAACGGTTCGCCCGCGAACGGCACCGGCAGCGTCTGGCTGGCCTCCCCGACGTCCGGGGTCTGGGCGGAGATCGTCAGCTCGCCCTCGCTGAAGTGCAGGCGCAGCGGGGCGTTCTTCTGCGCCATCAGGCTGATGCGCCGCACGGTCTCGATCAACTCGCCCGAGGCCAGCGTCAGCTCGTGTTCATAGGCGTCGGGCAGCAGCTGGCGGTAGTTCGGGAACTGACCGTCGATCAGCCGCGAGGACAGCACGTCGCCACCGATCTCGAACACGATCTGGTTGGCGCGCACGGACACGCTGAGCTCGTCCGCGCCGGCGGTCTGCGCGATGCGGGCGAGCTCCTGCAGCGCACGCGCCGGAACGGTCGCCTCGAAGCTGCCGTCCAGCGGCTCCTCGAGGCGCGTCTCCTTGACGCTCAGACGATAGGAGTCCGTCGCGACCATCCGCAGCTCGGACTCCGACGCGGAGACGAGGATGCCGGTCAGGATCGGCCGCGTCTCGTCGCGCGAGGCAGAGCGTGCGACGCGGTTGATGGTCTCGACGAACGCGGCTGCCGGGACCTTGACGACGGTGTCGCCCCCGGGCTCGGGCAGCGGCGGGAAGTCCTCGGCGCGCAGGGTGCGGATGTGGAAGGTCGCCGAGCCCGACAGGATCTCGACGTCCTGCTCGGCTGGGCGCAGCTCGAGCGTGGCGTCCGTTCCGGGCAGCGACCGGGCGACGTCGAGCAACAGGCGTGCCGGCAGCACGACCGTGCCGTCACGCTCGACCTTTGCGCCAAGCGGCACGCGCAGGCCGACCTCCATGTCCGTCGCTCGCAGCTCCACGGCGGCGTCGGAGGTCGTGAGCTGAACGCCGGAGAGCGCCTGCACCGCACTGCGCGTCGAGGCGACGCGGGAGACCACGCTGAGCTGTGCGAGCAGTTCCGATGAGGATGTCGCGAACTTCACGATGAACACCTCAGATGTCCGGTAGAGGTCATAGAGCCTGTGCAGCTGTGCAGAAGGACGAGGGAATGGCGAGGGATGCTGGCGTCGTGGCCTGGGAGAGGGTCCGATCGCGTGGGCAGAGTGTGTCAAGTCCGACGGTCACGTCAGTCGCCCGCATCGAGGCGGCGTTCGAGGCCCTGCACGATCGCCTGGGCTTCGGGGTCTGCTGCGATCCGCTCTGTGGCCCGGCGGCAGGCGTACATGACGGTCGTGTGGTTGCGTCCGCCGAACTGCCGGCCGATCGCGGGGAGCGTCTCGCCCGTGTGCTGTCGCGCGAGGTACATGGCGACCTGCCGAGGCCAGGCGATGCGCCCGCTGCGCCCGCTGGAGAGCAGCTCCTCGCGGGAGATCGCGAAGGCGTCGCAGGTGAGGTCCTGCACGCGCTCGATCGTCAGCGGCCGGCGCTGGGGCCGGGCGTTGGGGTACAGGCCCGCGAGCACTTCGGCGGCGAGCTCGCCATCCAGCGGCCGGCGGGTCAGCGAGTGGTAGGCGACGACGCGGATGAGCGCCCCCTCGAGCGCGCGTGCGTTGCTCGTGATCGCGTGTGCGATCGCGTGCAGCGCGCCCTCGTCGGCGAGCTCGATGCCGTCGTGCTGGACGCGCTTGCGCAGGATCGCCAGGCGGGTGGCGAGATCGGGTGGCGAGAGCTGCGCGACGAGCCCGGCCTGAAAGCGCTCGAGCAACCGCGCCTCAAGCGCGGCCATGTCGGCGGGTAGGCGATCGCAGGTGAGCACCAGCTGGCTGCCCGTCTCGTGCAGCGCGTTGAACGTGTGGAAGAACTCCTCCTCCGTCTTCGCCTTGCGCTGCAGGAACTGGACGTCGTCGATGAGCAGCACGTCGGTGTCGCGGAAGCGCGCCTTGAAGTCGTCGACGTCGCGCGCCTGCAGCGCCGCGACGAACTCGTTCGTGAAGCGCTCGGCCGTCGTCGAGCGCACGCGCAGGCCGTTGCCGTGGTCGCGGACGTAGTTGCCGATCGCATGCAGCAGGTGGGTCTTGCCCAGGCCCGGCGTGCCGTAGAGGAAGAGCGGGTTGTAGGCCTGCCCGGGCAGCTCGGCGACGGCGAGCGCCGCGGCGTGCGCGAAGCGGTTGCCGTCGCCGATCACGAACTGGTCGAAGGTGAGCTTGGGATGCAGGTCGCAGGGGGTAACGCCGCCGCCGCGAGCGGGCTGCGATACCTGCTCGACCGGCGCGTCCGGCGCGACGACGTCGACGGCGATCTGCGGCCCGAGCACCGCAGCGGCGCAGGTTCGGAGCACGCACCCGAAGCGGTCGGCGACCCAGCTGCGGATCTCGTCGGGTGCGGCGAGCACGAGCACGTCGCCGACGACGGCACGCGCGGTCAGCGGCGCGAGCCAGATCTCGAAGGTCGAGTCCGGCACGGCACGGCGCAGCTCGTTGCGGATCGACGCCCAGTCGCGGGCGAGCTGCGGGGTCGGGCCGGAGGTCATCGACTCCTTCGGGAGGGGTTTCGGCGGGGCGGCGAAGGGACCCCGCATGCAGCCGGGGCGACGGCGAACATATCAGCGGCCGGGGAGCTCGTCCCGGCCGCGCTGGCGGCCTTTGCCGGGACAGCCCGCATGTCGCGGGAAATTCCTCGGGGCGGCCGGTGGAGGTCGCGTGCGGTAGGATCCGCGACGCGCCACCGGCGCCTCACAGCCAATGAAACGCACGTACCAGCCCAAGAAGCGCAAGCGAGCTCGCAGCCACGGCTTTCGCAGGCGCATGCAGACCAAGGCCGGCCGGCTGACGCTGAAGCGCCGCCGCGCCAAGGGCCGCAAGCGCCTGACCGTCTGACGCCGGCCGGCCCGACCGACGCTCTAGGCTGCGTCCGGTGGACGAGCCGCATCTTCGAGCGCCGAGCACACGTCGTGCCAAGCGCGGTCGTCTGTCGCGCAGCGCGGAGTTCGAGCGCGCATACCGCCAGGGTCGTTCGCACTCAAACCGCCACCTCGTCGTGCACGCCTTTCCGCGTGGAGCGGGCGACGAGGCGCGACTCGGGGTGTCGGTCTCGCGCAAGGTCGGCGGGGCCGTGGAGCGCAACCGCGTGAAGCGCCTGCTTCGAGAGGCCTACGCGGCGGAGTCGGAGGTCGTGCCGGCGGGCCACGACATCGTCGTCGTGGCGAGACCGTGCGCGCGCGAGCTGGCCGAGCGCGAGGGCCTCGCGGGCGTACGCACAGCGCTTCGCGAGCTGCTCGAGAAGGCCGGCCGCGCATGAGGGCCGCGATGCGCATCGTGCAGGCGCCGATCGTGCTCTACCAGCGCGTCATCTCGCCGGCGCTGCCGCAGCGCTGTCGCTACGCCCCGTCGTGCTCGGCGTACGCTGTTCAGGCCCTGCGGGACTTCGGCATACTTCGCGGGCTGGTGCTCGCGACGTGGCGCGTGCTGCGCTGCAACCCGTTCAGCCACGGCGGCTATGACCCCGTGGAAGCCCAGCGTCTGTTTGCGAACCGGCGCCCGCCCGCCCCCTCCTCATGATCGATTCCGTCTCCACCGCACTGCAGCTGGCGCTGATCGCGCCGGTCCAGTGGATCGTCGACCTGCTGCACCCGGTGCTGCTCTTCTTCCACGACACGGTCGGGGTCGGCTGGGGGATGTCGATCGTCCTGCTGACGGTCGTCGTCCGCGCCCTGCTCGCTCCCCTGACGGTCAAGCAGTTCAAGTCGATGCAGTCGATGGTGCGCGTTGCTCCACAGCTGAAGGAGCTGCAGGGCAAACACAAGGACGACAAGCAGCGCCAGCAGCAGGAGGTCATGAAGTTCTACGCGGAGAACAAGATCAATCCGTTCGCCTCGTGCCTGCCGCTGCTCGCGCAGATGCCGTTCTTCATCGGTCTGTTCTATCTGCTGCAGACGGACCTGCGGAGGGACATCTGCGGCGCGGTGTCTCTGGCCGGCGAGTCAGTCAAGAAGATGCCGTGCGCGGAGATCGCGGGCGCGATGACCGGCACCCAGGACTTCCTCTTCATCTCCGACCTGACCGTCAAGGCGACCGGCTGGGTGCTCGGGGTCCTGATCGTCATGTACGTCGGCTCACAGCTGCTGTCGAGCTTGCTCACGCCGTCGACGGCCGACCGCAACCAGCGCCTGCTGATGTACGGGCTGCCGTTCGTGTTCATCATCTTCGTGATCCAGTTTCCCGCAGGGTTGATCGTGTACTGGATCACGACGAACCTGTGGACCGTCGGACAGGGCTACATCCTGCGACAGCGCATGGGCCCGATGAATGCGCCGAAGGGCGAGCCCGCGCTGGCGGGGATACCCGGGCCGGCGACGAACTCCCGCGGCGGCGGCTTCATGGCTCGGATCGCGGCGGCGACCGCCGCACGAGACGGCGACGCCGCGGCCCCCGCGACCTCGGGCGCCGGCCGCGCCGGCAGCTCCTCGAAGGCCTCTGGCGGCAAGGATGGCCCGCCGGCGCCGGCGGGCGCGAAGGCGGCGGGTGGCAAGTCGGCGGGCGCGAAGTCGGCGGGTGGCAAGTCGGCGGGCGCGAAGGCGGCGGGAAGCGCGACGCGCCCGCGCGCCTCGGCGAAGACGCCGGCCGCCAGTGCGGCGCCGGCCTCAGCCAAGCCGGTGCGCAACGGCCCACCCCCACCCCCACCGCGCAAGAAGAAGAAGCGCTCCGGCAGGCGGCGCTGATGTCCGCTGCCGGCGCGCCGGTGGAAGCGGTCGAGGAGCTGCTCGAGCAGGTCGTGCGGGCGCTCGGACTGGATGCCGAGGTCGAGGTTGCCGACGACGGGGAGATCGTCACGGGCACGGTCCATGGCGAGGATCTCGGCCTGTTCATCGGGCGCCATGGTCAGACGATCGATGCGGTGCAGCACCTCGCGCAGCGGATGGCCGGGGGACGCGACGGCGAGGGGCGCAGGATCGTCATCGACGCC
>Ga0136610_1000345_pt1 | contig 13318 bp, 18 predicted proteins | sample AntDrymUQ1342206_2_FD_104804 | JGI IMG/M metagenome (GOLD analysis project Ga0136610, IMG submission 104804) | Polar desert sand microbial communities from Dry Valleys, Antarctica - metaG UQ134 (22.06) | ecosystem: Environmental > Terrestrial > Soil > Desert | place: Antarctica: Dry Valley...
CACGCCTGGGGCCGCAAGAACCTGCGCGAAGGCGACGAGATCTTGCTCACCGAGGCCGAGCACCACTCGAACCTCGTACCCTGGCAGCTAGCGGCGCGCGCGACAGGCGCGAGGCTGCGCTTCATCCCCATCCGGGAGGACGGCACGCTAGACATGGAGGTGGCGAGCCGTCTGATCGGTCCTAGGACCAAAATGGTCGGCTGCATCCACTCCTCGAACGTGCTCGCCACCGTCAACCCGGTCGAGAGGCTAGCGGAGCTGGCCCGTAGCGTCGAAGCGCTGATGTTGGTGGACGGGGCGCAGAGCGCCCCCCACATGCCGGTGGACGTGGCTTCTTTGGGCTGCGACTTCTTCGCGTGCAGCGGGCACAAGATGCTCGGCCCCACGGGGGTCGGGGTGCTGTGGGGCCAGCCAGAGATCTTGGATGCCATGGACCCGTTCCTTGGCGGGGGGGAGATGATCCGGGAGGTCCATCTCGACCACTCTACCTGGAACGACCTGCCCCACAAGTTCGAGGCCGGGACCATGAACATAGCCCAAGCCGTGGGGTTCGGGGCGGCCGTGGACTACCTCGACGCTCTGGGGATGGAGAACGTTCGGGAGCACGAGCGGAGGTTGGGAGAGTACGCCTACCGGAGGCTCTCCGAGATCGGAGGCATCACCGTCTACGGCCCCGGGAAGGACCGGACGGGCCTCGTCTCCTTCTTCCTGCCGGACGTGCATCCGCACGACCTCTCCCAGCTCCTGGACGAGGAGGGCGTAGCCATAAGGAGCGGCCACCACTGCGCCCAGCCCCTGATGCGCCGCCTCGGGGTCGCGGCGACGGCTCGGGCTAGCTTCTACCTTTACAATACGGAGGAAGAGGTGGACGCTCTGCTTACGGCGCTCGAACGTGCCCGCCGGTTCTTCGGAGCGTTCGCATGATGCGCGAGCTCTACACGCAGATCATCATGGACCATTACCGGCGACCCCACAACCGGGGCGAACTGGAGAACCATGACCTCCAGGAGCACCTCCTCAACCCCCTCTGCGGCGACGAGGTGACCGTCTACGCCCGCTTCGACGGGGACAAGGTTGCCGCCGTGAAGTTCACCGGGCGGGGCTGCTCCATCTCCCAGGCCTCGGCCTCGATGATGGCCGAGCGGCTTGTGGGCAAGAACCGCGAAGATGTGCACAAGGAGGTCGCGAGCTTCAAGTCCATGATGATCGGCGAGGAGGAGTTCCCCGAACACGACGACCTCGCCGCCCTAAAGGGCGTCATAAAGTACCCTGCCCGCGTGAAGTGCGCGGTCCTGGCATGGACCGCTTTACAGAACGGACTGGAAGAAGGCGGCTCATAGGTCGGCTTCCTGCCGGTAGCTTCCCTGTCCTATTTACGCCTGAGGACGCCGAAGAATTCGTCCGGGAAGTAAGGCGGCGTGTCCATCAGCAGACCGGGCAGTGGCCGCTGGGGTCGTAGCGGGCTACCTACAGGGATCAACTTCTGATACCGTTCCGCTTTGTTGATGGCATAATAGGGAGCATGCCAAAGATACTCTACTCACAGGTAATCGAAGAAGATCCCCAAGAGAGCTAAAGGATCTCGAAAAGCGCCATCGTTACACCCACCTCTTCCAGCGCGTGAGGATGCTTGGGCTCCTAAAGTCTGAGGAGTGCTCTAACTTGGGGGAGGCCGCCGAGGTGTTGGGCTACAGTTGGCGTCAATGTCAGAGGTGGTTTGCGAGCTACAGGAAGGGTGGGCTTGAGGAACTTCTGGGGAGCAGGGTGAGCGAGCGCGGTGGCCAGGAGTTGGTCACTCCCGAAGCCTTCGAGGAGTTGGAGGAGGCCATGAAGCGTGGGGAGATCGCGACGATCTCTCAGGCCGAGGAGTTCGTGCGCCTGAGACATGGTATCGAATATTCTCACCCTGATGGCGTGGGTCAGCTTCTTAGGCGACGCAAGGTGAAGCTCAAGACGGGTCGCCCTCGGCACGAGAAAGCTGACCCCGAGGAGCAGGAGGCTTTCAAAAAAACTTCGCCGACACCGTCCGCCGAAAGCGAGAGCGCCATCGCGGCAAGCCACTGAAGGTCTTTGCCTTCGATGAGGCACGCTTCGGGCTCATCAACTGGCACAGGAGGAGGCGCTACTGTCCCAAGGGATTCCCCGTCCACCCTACGTGGTGAGACGCTCCTACAAGTGGACCTACCTATACGCGGCAGTGGAGCCCGCAACCGGAGAGAGCTTCTGCCTGTACCTGCCGAGGATGGACGAGACGGATGTCTTGAGATCTTCCTGGCCGAACTCTCGAAGGCCTACCCCGAGCACCACCTGCTCGTCGTGCTGGACGGCGCCCCCAGCCACCGCTCCGAGCAGATCGACCATCCGGAGAACGTGAGCCTCACTATGCTCCCACCCTACTCGCCTGAGCTGGACCCGGCGGAGAGGTGGTTTCAGGAGTTCAGGCGCAAGCTCTCAAACACGACGTTCGAGAGCGTCGCTGTGCTGCAAGAGACGCTCACCCGGACGCTAGTACCCTATTGGGAAAACCCCGCCCTCCTAAAACGGCTCACCGGATACTCCTGGTGGGTGGAGGCGGTGGAAGCGTTATGACATCAATAGCCCGGAACGGTATGAGAATACCTTCTACGAGGTTGGGTGAATAGCCTTCTCGGCAGTTCGCTACGTTGCTCGATCAGGGACGTCCTATCGGAGAGCCGGAGCCTTCGGGACCCGTCGGTTCGTCTTAACGCCGCCACGCCGCGGCCACTCGAAGATCCACGCATAGATGGCCATCCCCCCCACCATCGCCCCGACGAACGCGAACACCGGCAAGAGCCCCGTAACCAGCGCCACCACCGCAGGACCCGGACAGAAACCCGATAGCCCCCAGCCGACGCCAAAGAGCGCCGCGCCTCCGAGCAAACGCCCGTCCAGGGCAGTCTTGGTAGGCAACGCAAACCCGTCCGCCAGCAGAGGGTGCGGTCGCCCCAAGATCAGGCGGAACGCGGGGATGGTGACCAGTAGCGCGCCGCCCATGACGAACATCAGGGTCGGGTCCCATTCTCCGGCCACGTCGAGAAAACCGATAATCTTGGCGGGGTTGGTCATCCCCGAGACGGCGAGCCCCACCCCAAAGAGCGCGCCCGCGAACAAAGCGACGATCAACCTTGGCATGCTAGGAGTCTCCATCAGATCACGTGTCGGGTAAGGAACACGGTTATGATCGCCACGCCGAAGAACACCGCCGAGGCGACGATCGAGCGCTTCGAAAGGCGCGCGATACCGCACAGACCGTGGCCGCTGGTGCAGCCGGAGCCTAAGCGGGTGCCAAACCCCACCAGGAGCCCCGCTACTATGAGGATAGGCATAGATGCCTGCATCCCCACGGGGAAGTGGCCGCCCGTGGCCAGCATGTAGCCCAAAGCGCCGAGCAAGAGGCCCGCGATGAACACCACGCGCCAGCCGACCTCCGCGCTTCTCGGGGCCACCAGACCACCGACGATACCGCTTATCCCGCTGATGCGTCCGTTCAACAACAAAAGCACCGCGGCCGCCAGTCCTATGAGCAGCCCGCCGAGAAGGCCACTGACCGGTGTGAAATTCTCCATCCTTACCTCCGCTCTTGCTTTGGACCATCCTCTTACCCACTCGGCCTTCCGCCTAACAGGTACCAAACTTCGCAGAATGCACCTTCTACGAGGTTGGGTGAATAAGCGCTGCCGCTCTGTAGTGTAAAATGTAACAAGGCGAAAGGAACGCGACTATGACGGTTATGAGCGCGAGGGAGCGCAGGGAGTTACTCGAAAGGCTGAACGCCCTCGACCCCGGTCCCACAGAAGACGATCGCAGGGCTGTGCGGGAGGCCAGGATCAGCAAGGCTGTGCAGACCGCGGAGGCGCTAGCGCGGGAGGGACGCTCGGCGGGCGGATTGTGGGGCTTCTTCGGCCGGGCTCCCACCTACCGTTAACGAACTTCTTAGAGCTCCGTCAAGGCGAAGTTCGCAGAATGCCCCTTCCACGCACTCTGGTGAATAAGGCTAAATAGTGCTCATCTCAGGCGCCACCCCACGACTTCCGGGGTGCCTCTCACCTCGAAGCCTATCTCCGGCGGGTCCACGTGAGTCACACCCCGCAGGTGCTCCACCCGCAAGCGCTCCAGTTCGTAGAAGCCCGGGTAGGCCGCTCGGCCCCGTAAGCTGGTCTGCTTGGGCTTCTGCAGGAAACACTCCGAAACCCCGGCGGGCATGTCCGTCAACTCCATGACGTCCCCGCCCTCGTTGGCGAAGGTGGCAACGACGAGGCGCACCCCCTGTGCGAGGGGCAGGTCGAACTCCAAGCACACCTCGACGGTCTGTCCAACCGCATAAGCCATACTCGGCACATTCTACGCCTCGGGATCATCGGCGCACTTCGGGGTGTCCGCTGTGCCCGGTGTGGTCACATGTCTCGCTCGAACTGCTTAGAACTCCGTCACGGCGAACTTCGCAGAAATCTACCTCCCCCGACGTCGGTCAATAAGGGGCAAGAAAAGACCCCCGACGGAAGCACACCGGGGGCACCGAGACAAAATCCTAGTGGCCTGGCTACTTGACGCCCACCACCTCCTTGACCTTCTCGGTCAGGGGCTGCTCCTCCTTGGCCCTCCTCCGGTCATGCTCCTCTTGACGGTGGCGGGCTTCCTCCTCCATCAGCCTACTCTCTGTGATCCTGCGCGCCTCTGTCTCGAGCTCGCGGTCCTTCTTGGTGTAGCACATCGGCGGTCGCCTCCTTCCTCTCAAGCGACATCTGCCGCGTTCATTCTAAGGTACCCCTACCCGCCGGTATGGGACGCTAAACAAGAAGATTCCTGAACTTCGGAAAACCCATTTAGCCGAACTTCGGAGAATCTCCCTTCTACGCACTCGGGTGAATAAGCCTCTGCAGCCCTTCTCAAACGGCGGCGTGCCATATCCGCTCCCTTGTGACAAACCAGTGTCTTGATACAATCAACACAGGTCCCTCGATGGGGGGCCGATGGGAAAGGAGAGTATCGCGATGAGCATCTTCCCGACGAGAATCCTGCTGGCCACCGACGGCTCCGAAGAAGCCGAACTGGCCGCCCTGAGGGCCGTGGACTTGGCCGATGCGACCGACTCCGAGCTGCACGTGGTGCACGTCGGAGTGGTACCCATTTTACTGGAGACCTATCCCGGGACGCTCGGCTACGACCGCAAGCTCTACGAGCAGATAGAAGAGGTGTCCAGGGAGCTGCTCCGGAAACTGTCCTGGCGGGTGAAGGCCGCCGGGGGAACCGTGGCAGGGACTCACCTCAGGATGGGGGAGGTGGACCTGGAGATCGTGGCCTTGGCCGAGGAGCTCCAAGCGGACCTGATCGTGATGGGCAGTAGGGGGCTCGGCGGAGTGAGACGAGCGCTGATGGGCAGCGTCTCTGACTCGGTTGTGCGCCATGCCCACTGCCCCGTGTTGGTGGTCCGTCCGGAGAAAGAACAGGCGGCGTAGAGTAGCTCGAACTTCCGAGAACTCCGTAAAGCGGAAGTGCAACTTCTCAGAATTAACCTTCCACGCACTAGGGTGAATAGGGACTTGTTATTCGGCGTTACCCCACCTTGGCTGCAGTTCGGCGCTCGTCGTTGAAAGGTATCACCGGGGGCAGGTCTCGTTATCGTAACGAGACCTGCCCCGTTTTCTTCCACGTCTATTGAGGCTCGAGGTGTCTTACCACCGTAGGTGGCCTCTATAGGGGAAGTTTCCCGCTTCGATGTCGTCCTTGAAGTCAAGGCGCCCGGTGACACCCTCGAAAATACCTGTGCCGCTTCCCACTACGATAGGATGTTGACAACGCCCAAAGATCTCTCCAGCCAGCCCGTACTTCGCCTCGAATCGGTAAGTCGTTTCGAACGTTCCGGTTTCGTCTCGAAACGAGCCAACGAAGAGCTCGGTTCCCGTCTCTCGGTAGGTCCCGCTAGGTGAGCTTACTGCGGTCTCGACGAATGTGTAGAGACAACCTTCCAAGTCCCCATACATGACGAGGGCATAGTCATAGTCGGCGCCCTCACCTTCGAGGTCGTCACAGGTAACATCGTCGGCATAAAAGCCGACCCCCGAGATCTGCGTGGCTCCACCAGCGAGTGCCGGGGACGGAGCCGCCGAGACGTCCTTGGCTGCCACTAGCGCAATGGCCAGCGCGAGGGCGCCCGCCAGCACGGACACCAAGAGAGGAGTGCGGTGCAAAGTAATGTTCATGCCTCTTGTCCTTTCCTCTATTTCTCTTGTTTCACCCCGGTTCTCAGAGGTACACGCCAGATAGGTACCGAAAAGCACATGCCGACCACACAACCCCTTCCTCCCATCATCTCGAGTATTTTGGCTTACCGTCGAGTAGAACTATAGCGCTGCAGAGTTGGAGAAAGATCGGCCAAATGGCCCAATAGGGATGCCCATATCGCGGGCGAGAGCAATGGGCATTTATGCCCACAAGGGGAACTACAGAGTAGAGATACCTAGAAAGAGGGAGTCAGACGAGGCCGTGCTCTAGGGCGAAGCGTGTCGCCGCGGTACGAGAGCTCACACCGAGCTTGTGGAAGACGGAGTTGAGGTGACTTTGGACGGTGCGGGGGCTAAGGAAGAGCCTTTGGGCAACCTGGGCGTTGGTCATTCCGGTAGCCACCAGCCCGAGCACCTCAACCTCCCGAGATGTGAGTCCGGCCGGGTGCTCGGGCAAAGAGGAGGTCGGCGTTTGCTCGTGCGTGGAGGAAAGGGTAGTGATGGAGGGCTCATCCGAAAGGGCACAATCGATGGCCTGCTCCAGCCCCATGGCTCTTCCCTCCGCCAGCGCCGCTTCCCACGTCTCCCCTAGTCGAGAGCGAGCAGCTAGCAAGTAGGGCTCCTGCACCGCACGCTCGCCGGGTGACTGCTGGTAGCCTACCGCCTCGCGCAGCGCCTGCGCAGCCCCAAACAGCTTGGCCGCCCGTTGTGCCTCTCCTTTAGTCCCAATGGCGCACGCCAACCCCTCCAGGCTCTCTGTGGCGATCAGTGTGTTGCCCAGTTTCTGGGACAGCCTCAGGTTTTCTTCGTGCCATGTCTTAGCCCGCTCTTGGTCTCCTCGCAGGAGCGCCGCCCACCCCAGTCTTTCAAGTGTCCCTGGGATCCTTGAGTGGCCCCCTAGATTTGCCCCTTGCTTTCGGACCAGCGCAGTGGCTTCCGAGTTGACCGTCGTCGCCCGTTCTTGGTCACCTTGGAGCAAGAACTCGCACGCCAGGGCGCTCAAGAAATTTGGGAGCGGTGTCGTGTAGCCCAACTCTCGGCACAGTGCGAGGCCCTCCTCGTAGAATTGCGTTGCCCGCTCATGGTCGCCCTGGTCGCTCGACACTCTTCCTAGGTTGATCAGCGACCACACAACGGTCAACTTGTCCTCAGCTTCCCGGCCGAGTGCCAAGCTTTCTCTGGAAAGCTGTGTAGCCCGCTCGTAGTCGCCCCGTATCTCCGCCGTGATCCCCATTAGGCGCAGTAAGGAAGCGGCTACGCTGGCCTCGAGTTCTAGTTGCGTGCGCAGCTTGAGGCCTTCCTCAGCGGCGGCCACCGCCCGATCTACGTCGCCCAGTTCCAATGCCAGGTGGCCTACCCCGTCCAGGGCCTTAGCCCGCGCCGATGACGCCCGGCTACCTTTCGCTAGCGCTTGCTCTAACCACCTGCGCCCCTCGTCGAAGTACCCCCGCGCTTCCCAGAACCACCAGAATGCTTCTGCCAAGCGCAGTCCCAGTTCAGGCCCCCCTCGTTCTAGCGCCCAAGAGAGTGCCGACCTCAGGTTGTCATGGTCGGCCTCCAAACGATCCAGCCACGCCGCTTGCTCCGGTCCCCTCATCTCCGTCTCGGTCTCTTCTGCTAAACCGAGGAAGAACTCGGCGTGTCGGCGTCGAGCCTCCTCGGCTTCGTCGCTCTCCTCGAGCTTCTCCCAAGCGTACTGGCGCACGGGTTCGAGTAGCCTATAACGCGCATCTCCTGGGTCGCCCCCTCTGGCCATGACCAAAGACTTCTCCACAAGCCCGGAGAGCAGATTTAGCACTTCCCCCTCCTCGACGTCCCCTCCCGCGCCCACCGCCTCTGAGGCCTCCAGAGTCCATTCCCCAGCGAAGACCGAAAGCCGCCTGAAGAGCTTCTTCTCACTCTCTGAGAGCAGGTTGTGGCTCCACTCAAGCGCCCCCTTTAGCGTTCGATGCCTGAGCACCGCCGTCCGGCCTCCGCGCGTCAAGAGCTCGAGGGAGCCTTCGAGCCTCTCCGAGATCTGCTCGATCGAGAGCGTACCTACCCTGGCCGCCGCAAGCTCTATGGCCAGTGGGATGCCTTCCAACGTCCTGCAGATCTCGGCCACCGCAACGGCGTTCTCTGGGCCCAAGGAGAAGGCGGGATCACGCCCCCCGGCTCGCTCGACGAAAAGACGCACCGACTCGTAACCTTCAAGCCCCTCAGAGGAGCTAGAATCCTCAGAAGAGGTCGTACCCTGGGGCTCGGGCGCCGAGAGCGGAGGCACGGGCCGCCTGGCCTCTCCCTCCACTCCCAGTGCTTCGCGGCTGGTTGCCAAGATCCGCACCCCCGGGCATGAGTCGAGCAGCAAGTCCACAAGGAGCGCGGTTGCCTCCAGGAGGTGCTCGCAGTTGTCCAGAACCAAGAGTAACTGCCTATCCCGCAAGACGTCTGCGAGCGTGTCGAAGAGCGGCTCGGCGGGACGCTCGGGCACCTTCAGGGCCTCTGCAACCGCCTTTGGTACCAGTACCTCCTCGGAGAGAGGAGCAAGCTCCACCAGCCACACCCCGTTAGGGTAGGCCTCGAGGAGGCCGCGGGCTACCTCCAGGGCGAGGCGCGTCTTGCCAGAGCCACCTACGCCGGTGAGAGTAAGCAGCCGTGTCGTGGCTAGCGCTTGCCCGACCTCAAGCATTTCTCGCGCACGACCTACAAAGCTGCTTCTCGCGGCAGGTAGGTTGTGCCGAGGGGTGCTCCGAGGCTGGTGCGTACTACCGATGCTCAAAACATCCGGTTCCGGTGATACCCAGCCGCCCATCCCCTAGGAACTACGCCACTCTTGCGCTCTCTCCTCGCGACGAGGTTGCCTTTCCCACGCCGATCATGATGCCCTCCAAGAAAAAATCGCGCGCTTGTAGCATACTCTCGTGTGGGGTAGGGCGTATCATCCGCATGGGTGATGCCCGGAACTCCCTTGACGAACTTCTGAGAATTCACCTTCCAGAGACTGTATGAAAAGTCCGGATAGGTGTCGAACCGGTACCCCACCAAGCGCAGAAAACGGCCCCACAGGGCTCTATTTCGACGTTTCGTGCTACCGAAGACCCACCATCGGGGCTTCTCCAACTACTTTTCATACAGTCTCTCCACGCACTCGGATGAATAAAGGTCAGCTCGCCAGCCGGTAGAAACGCCACATCTCATTCTCTATGGGAAGGACCTCCACCTCCGAAAAGCCTGCCTCGGTCGCGTAGCGGCGCAGCGTCGCGGGGCGCATAACGGTGCCCGTGCCCGCCGACGGCTGCTCGGCCAGCCCCACCGGCAGGCAGTGGAGGACACTCCAACCGTACATCAGCCGCTCGATCTCGTCGCCCGGCGCTGTGAAGTCCTCCCCCACCCGCTCATCCACCACGAGAACCGCTCCGTCCCTACCCACCATCGAGCGCATCGCGCTTAGCGCCTCCACGGGCCGACTCAGGTCGTGGACGCACTCAACAGCGATCGCCAGATCGTACCTGTCCGAGAGCTCCGGATCTGCGGCGTCACGGACCTGGAAGGTCACCCGATCGGTAACGCCCTCCGCCTCAGCGTTGGACCTGGCCCCGGCGACGGACTCCTCGTCGGCGTCGAAGCCGTTCACCCGCGCCTTGGGGTACGCCCGCGCTATTGCGATGCTTGACCATCCCGTGCCGCACCCAATGTCGGCCACCCGAGCGGGCGGGTCCGCCTGGAGGCGCTCGTGGACATCGGGGACACTGGGAAGCCACTCGCTACCCATGAGGTTGACGAACATCGGCCGGTTGCCGTAGGCAATGCCATGCCGCATGTCCTCTCCGTACTCCGGGTAAGGCACCCCTCTGCCCGTCCTGTACGCCTCCAGCACTGCTGGTAGCGGACGCGTTATGCCCACCATCATCTGCGCGAACGGTGCCACGTAGTAGAGGCTGTCACGCTCCAGAAGCGCCTCGTCGTGGCCCTCCGGGAGCCGATAGCGCCTTGCCTCGGGCTTTGCCCGCTGGTCCTCGACCTCGAGGATACTCGCCACCGCCTGCTGCTCGAGCCACTCCCGAGCGTAGCGCTCGTCGGTGCCCGTGGTGGCGGCGAGTTCGGGAGCTGTCGCCGCGCCGCCGTCGGCGAGCGCGCGGTAGAGGCCGAGGCGCTCGCCGACGTAGATGCTCAAGAGTTCCATGAACCCTATGGCGCTTCCGAAGACGCGCTCGACCAGCGCCTCCTTACGCTGCTCCGGTGTGACGGCCGACCCTCCTGCCATCTCCTCAGACATGCGTATCGTCTCCCTTCCTCACATTCCCCATCAGAGCGTTCGTGGCTATTGTAGCGAAAGTTGCGGAGAGGGCGCATCCCCCAGATGGACTATCTTTGGTGTTGTTTGGGCGTTGCTTGCGGGTAGCGAACTTCTCAGAACGCCGTACATCCGAACTTCGGGCTTGCGTCGTGTAATACGATAGAGTAAGATCTGCGTATGACACAGACAGTAGAACCGAACCAGTTGACTGACTTCGAAGCCCTGGCCTTCTTCACGGCGGACCACGCCGCGGTAGAGAGCGGTAAGGCATATGTGAGCGGAGGCTTCTGGGATCAGCTGAACCTGCCCGCCTATCCCGCGCAGGTCTCGATCCACCTGGTGGCCGTGATCCGGGTTCCTTCAAGGGCCTACCTGGAGGACCATCAGATCACCGTGGGGATGATAGACGCCGACGGCAACATCCTGCCGCTCAGGATAGAAGGGAGTCTCCGCGTCGGGGCTTCTCCCAACCTCAAGCCGGGTGATCCTACGACCATCCCTATGTCCTTTCCGCTGAACGGGATGACCATAGAACGGGCGGGCGACTATTGGTTCGTCCTGTCTATCGACGGGAGCGAGAAGGCACGCTACCATATCAGAGCGCTCCAAGTCGGACCGGTCCCCCCGGCTACTTCGGGAGCCCCGGACGGCGAGAGTGACCAAGAAGAGTAAGCCTCTCAACCTAGACGAATTCGATGCATTAGACTGGGATGAAGAGGATGCAGAGGGCAGCAACCTGGCCCACATCCTAGAACACGATATAGATGACGTAGCTGTAGAGAACGTGTTGGACGACGACTGGATAAGCGTCGAAATGGTCGTCAACACCGCCGAATTCGCTATAGTTGGGCCGGACCGGAGATGGGATCGGATGCTGACCCTACTATTCGACACGTCACACAAGCAGGGTAACTGGCTGCGTCCGGTTACCGGATGGGAGTCGGAGCCCCCGGAACTACTTGAGTGGGAACGGGTAACAGGGGGAAAATGGGGAGGACGCAGAAAGGGGAGAACGGAGCAAAGGAGGAAGCGACGTACATGAGCGAGAACAAGAGCGAGATAGCCAGGAGAGAAGAAGCGCTGGCCCACGCTGGCGAGATCGTACCCGGCTCCGGCGCGCGCGGGAACCCTCGCCGGATGGCCCGGATGATGTCCGTACGTCTAGACGGGGGGTTGATCGGCCAGCTAAGGGAGGTCGCCCAACGGCGCAACACCACCGTCAGCGATCTCCTCAGAGAAGGCGCTGAGTTAGTCGTACAGGATGCCTATGCGGACACGGTTACATTGAAGGTGACCAGATCCGAAGGGGCCGTCCCGACGATCTACGGAGGACAGGCCACCAGCGGCATCGCAGCGCCTCAGTCACATCCGCCCGAGGCCACTACGACCACGACGAGGCATAGACGCCAGCCGACCAAGGTCTAACGCCGCAGCGTCCCTAATTCATCTGAATACCCTACGCCACCACGGCCTCCGTGCGCCCTCCTGCGGGTCAGGGGTATCGGACTGGGGCTGACCCCTAACCCGCTGTTCCTCGGCCCTCTTCGGAGGTAACGTCCGTTGAGGCGGCCATGTCGCGAACCCGTAGCCCCTGGAGCGTGCCCTGCTCGTCTTTGGTGACTTCGTACGCTGGCACGTCGGCGGGTACTTCGGGCCTGGATGGCTCGGGGGCCTCGTTCTCTCCCTGCGTCGGCGTGGGAATAGACTGGCCACATCCGTAGAAGGTCACTAGCACCACCAGCACCAACAGGACACGCATCGTCATGTTCTCTCCCTGAGTAGCTACCCCGCGCACTTGGTACACGTTCGCTCCATAGCCCCGGTCCGGAGGGTCTACCTAGGAGGGGCCATGATACAGCCGGTGGGTAGTATCGGAGCCTTATGTACGCTGGGCTACGCACCTCCGATACTCTACATAAGAAGCCTGCTGCATAGGGCCGGGGCTGTGCGGAACTTCCGAGGAGCCTGTACAGGCGAAGTTCGCAGAATTATCCTTCTACGCACTCGGATGAATAAGCTACAGATTAGCTTCTCAAGTTAGGTGGCGTCGGCTTCCTCAGACGGTACCGCGCGCACCACGGCACCGATCTGTCCCAGTATGTCCTCCAGGTCTATTTCGACCCAGGCCTCTACTATCTTGCCATCGGCCAACCTGTTTAGGGACAGACCCCTGAAGGTGACTTGCCTGCCGGTGGGAGCTACGCCCATGAACTCACCCTCGTGGGTGCCGTAAAACACTAAGCGACCCGCTACCAGGTCGCCTTCCGCAATCTGGATCTCATCGGCGCCGTGGTAGTCGGGGAAGGCCCGGCGGATCTCGGCTATACCCTCTTTGTACTCCGCGGCGACATCGGGGGCCATGAGCTCGTCGAAGGCGTCGAAGTCTCCGCTGCTCGCAGCCTCCGCAGCCCGCCTGATGACGGCCTTGTTCTCTTCCGCAGACATACCCGCTCCTTCCACTGAGCCAAAGCAACGAAGGCATCATACTCCCTCGACGAAGCCTGGTGCGAAGTTCGCAGAATTTACCTTCTGAGACTGTATGAAAAGTCCTCAAACATGGGCGAGCCGCCTCGTCATGAGGCGAATCATGGCAGCGTACACGAACGCTTCGCCGCTCGCACATAACTTCTCGTAGTCTTTGCTCATCCTCCTGTTCCGGTCGATCCAAGCGATCGTCCGCTCTACCACCCACCGACGAGGCAACACCAGAAAGCCTTTAGGGGGCAATAGTTTCTGCCAATCTACGGCCACGCTCTCTTTGGCCCACTCCCTGGCCCACGTCTTTAGTACCTCCTCGGGG
>Ga0136610_1000349_pt1 | contig 13296 bp, 8 predicted proteins | sample AntDrymUQ1342206_2_FD_104804 | JGI IMG/M metagenome (GOLD analysis project Ga0136610, IMG submission 104804) | Polar desert sand microbial communities from Dry Valleys, Antarctica - metaG UQ134 (22.06) | ecosystem: Environmental > Terrestrial > Soil > Desert | place: Antarctica: Dry Valley...
AGCCGCCCGTGATAGAGAAGGGGGTAGCCGAAGTCGGGAGCCGAGAAGATGGTGGTGGGACTGTGACCGACGAGCTCTCCGATCTCCGCGTAAGTCCTCGCACGGGCGCCGTAGTCGGCGATGAGGGCCGACCCCATATACCTCCCCGGGAAAGGCTTCGCGCCGCCGGCTTGTCGTGCTATGCCAAAGATGGTAATCCGTTGCTCGACCCCGGCGAAGATCACCGCGATAAGGAGCAGGCCGAGGACAAGGGCACGCCTGTAATTGTATTGGTCTCTCCTGCCGATGTAGCCCACGGCAGCATCCCATACAGGCCCCATCGAGAGGGCGACCACTGGGATGAGTTGCAGGCTATAGTACCCGTGGGTGTGAATATGATAGGTGAAGACCAACCCGAGGAGGAAGTAGCCGCCCCACATACCCGCCATCAGGGCCCTCGGTGATCCTGAGGGGAGCAACAGGACCCCAAAGACCGCGCCAAGGAGGGGGATGTATCCAACCATGGACCCGATCTGCTCGAGCCAACCCACCCAGAAGTAGGTCTCCAACAAATACTGTGGCACGACCTTGCCTTGTGCCTGCCCCTGGAGGAATCCCCAGATCACCGCCCCATACAAATAGTAGAGGGCCACGGGCAAGAGGCTCGATACGGTGAACAGTAGTAAGTGGGCACTGGTAATCGTCCTGATAAATCCCTTCCTGTAAACCATCAGCGCACCAAACACCCCGAAAATCTGAAACAAACAGATGCCTGGCTTGACCAAAAGCGCCATAGAAGAAGCCGCAATGGCGACCAGAAGCCTTCCCATGGTGGGGTTTTCGTGGTAGCGCAATATCGTGTAAACGCTCATTACCAAAAGCATGATCATCAGCGGGTCGGGCATGAAGGCTCTGCTCGGGAGCACCGCGGCCGGGGCCAGAAGATAGAAAGCGACGGAGAAGACGGCTGCGTTTGGAGAGACTATCTTCCTTGCGATCAGGTACAGGAAGATGCCGCCTACCATCCAGAAGGAGGCGGATAAAAGCCGTGGGATCCAGAGGTACTCCCCTCCGGTGATTGCGTAGGCAAGGGAAGCAAGGAGTTCGAGGATAGGAGGCTCAATGATTCCGTCGGGAGCGAGGGTCATCAGGTTGCCGGTCAGCAGCCATTCGTAGAACCCTCTTGCCAGCAGAGCAGAGTGATACTGACGGACAGGCGAAAAGTCGAAGAGGGGCTCGCTGATACGATATAGCCTCAGGCAAAAGGCGGCCACAAACACAGCGCCGAGAACAAGAAGACCTGACAGCGGTCCTTGCAACAGATGGCGTGTTCCTATCATCTCCTTGGATCTCATCCCTTCCATATTACTCAACGACCTGCCTTGTGGCACAGAACCTTTACAGACCTCGCAATATCTGCCACAGTCCGGGTGTGGCCAGGCAACGATGGGCTCTTCGCACGCGAGTAAGAGCAGCCACCAGGGCGACCGGGGAGAACTCGCATACGGTCGCCTTCTGGGCGTCGCTCACAGTGTTGGGCGCATTTTTGTACTGGCGGTTGTTCGCCATGTTTGCGCAGCTTCCGGCGACCAAGAAAGAAGAGTCCGCCGGCCTCAAGATCTACCACCACGCCGGGGAAGCACTACTGCGCGGCAAGATCCCCTACCGCGACTTCTTTATAGAGTACCCGCCAGGCAGCCTGCTCGCCTTCGTGCCCCCAGCCCTCTTCAGTTCCAACAGGGTCGACTACACGGGTCTCTTCGCGATGGAGATGGCCCTGGTCGCGGTGGCGGCGCTGGTCCTGACGGCGCTCGCGGCCAAGAGGCTCTGGGGACCGTGGGCGTACGTTATTCCTGCCATAACGTTTACTGCAGCGGCGCTCGTGCTCCACAATCTCATCCTGGCCCGCTACGACGCGGTCGTCACCCTGACGTTGGCCATCTCTACCCTCTGCGTTGCCCTCGGCGGACGCTACGTGCTCCTGGCCTACGCCTCACTTGGCTTCGGTGCCGCAGCCAAGCTCGTCCCAACCCTCGCGACCTTACCCATTGCGGTCCTACGAAAGGGAGCAGTGAGTGGCTACGCAGCCTTCTTCGCGATCCTGGCGCTGTTTTTCACGCCTCCGCTGCTACTCGCCAGCGAGGGGTTCATCAAGAGTTTCGCCTACCAGACAGACAGGGGGTTGCAGGTCGAGAGCCTCGCGGCGTCAGTACTCATGAAGCTCGGCTGGGTCGGTCGCACGGGTTTCGACTACGGCGCCATCGAGGTCAGGGGACGCGGCGTCGAGTTAGCGAGTTCGCTCAGCTTCCCCCTCAGTGCCGGGTTGATACTGATCACGGCGCTCATGATGTACAGGGAGTATCGTCGGGGGCGGCTCGGTGTGGAGCAGTATCCGCGCTATGCGGCGGCGCTCATACTCGCTTACATGCTCGGCTCCAGGGTCCTCTCGCCGCAGTACATGCTCTGGCTCCTGCCGCTCGTACCCCTGGCGGGGCGGGGGTTCGCAAGGATCGGCATCTCGGCGGTCTTCCTCGCCGCTTGCGGCGTAACCAGGCTCGTCCTCATCCACTACCCCGACCTGGTGTATCTGCGCTTCCCCGGGCCGGATCTGCTCCTCGCCCGCAACCTCCTGCTAGTCCTTCTCTGGGTCTTGCTACTCTTCATGCTCGACAGGACCTCGGATCAGCACCCGCCTCGAGGCCAACGAGCGGCGTAACTCTTCCTCGGCTAAGGGCTGGGATCGCGAAGCGGGTCTCGGGCCTGGACCGATGTCCCCGGCTGTTTGTCACCTTCCGGACGCCGCCGGGAGGCGATTATGAAAGCGAGCCAGTGGGCTAACAGGATATAGAAGTACAGCGTGAGCGCCAGGGTCGCGAGGACCGTATCCTCGTCAATCCAGAGCGTGGGCCAATACGGAGGGATGGACTGCAGGGCGAGCAGCAGGAAGCCAGTCGCAATCCAACCCCGGGCCAGGAGCAACAGGATGCCGGGGCCCAGCAACACAAGATAGTTGTGCCAGGCGATGGGTGAAGCCAGGAGCGAGGCCGCAACGAGCGCCCACAACGCTACCTCGGGGCTGTACCTGACTCTCACAGCGGTAAGAACGATAGCCCCTATCCCTAACACGTACGAAACTGGAACCAGCCACGGTAGCGTGGCGATGGGCCGTGCAAACTCGTTCTCCGTAAACAGCCGGGCTGCCGCGGAGGAGAGCGAAGCGTTATCCCAGAAGGGATTAACGGTGTCATCGGAGAGCAGCATCAACCAGTCCAGGGTCGCCCCAGGTCCAACCACGATCGCCCCTACGAGCGTCGCCGCCGCCGCGGAGGCGAGTGAGGCCGCAAACGTCTTCCACCGCCGTCTCATGAGTGGCCACAGGATTATTGGGGCGAGAGACGGCTTCAGCGCCACCACCAGCCCCAGGGCACTGCCGGAGACCATTACCCTACCCCGGCAGTCCGAGACCCACGCCGCCACCAACCCCGTGGTCAGAACAGGGTATATCTGGCCCAGGGCAAGCGTCTTGAGCAGGGGCGAGGAGAGGAGCAACAGCACCGTGCCAGGGACCGTCCACCTGGCGCTCAACCGCGCCTCTCTAACCATCCAGGTGAGGCAACCGATCGTCATGATCACGCTTACCATAGAGAAGATACGGTAGGCCAGGAGCGGCTCCAGGAGCCCGAGCGGCGAGATTAGCACGGTCCAGAATGGCGGGTTTCGGTTCTCCGCCTCGGCTCCAGTCTCGTAGATGTCCCTCCCTTCCCAGAGCGCCGCAGCAGAATGCCAGAACGTATAGAAGTCCCCGTGGGCTCTCACTGAGTCGGTCGAGATCGTCTCCAGAATACCTGGCCAGAAGTAGATATCGAGTGCGAACGCGAGTAGCAAGACACCGATTGCCGTCGCGGCCAGGATCACATCCCATATCTTGCGCCCGAGGCCCTGCCGCACGCCTAGATCCCTACCCTTGACCGAAGCCGAACCATAGCAAGGCATCATACCCTCTGGGCAACGATCTTCGAAACCCGCTTTCCAGACCCATTCGAGAGCGCATTTCATCTGGTAGGCGGGATGATAGTGACTCGCAATGTAGGCGATGTCTCCCTTCTCATAGAAACAGTGCATTTGCAGGGTGCGCCGGCATACCGTTCTGTAGTAGGCTGGTGTAGTCTAGAGCCCTCGGGCGGGGAGATGAACATGCCTGACAGGAGGAGACATGGGCATGGCAAAGGCCAACATTGTCGTACTGGTGATCGCCGTCTTGGCAGCAACTTTGGTGACCCTGGCGTCCGTCACGACGGCTGACGCTGAGCCTACGCTCCCTTCCGGGTTCGATGAGTCGGTCGTCTTGGGCGGGTTGAACCAACCCACTAATGTAGAGTTTTCTGAGGATGGCCGGGTCTTCGTCGCCGAAAAGAGCGGCCTTATCAAGGTCTACGACGACCTCTCGGACAAGCAACCAACGATATTCGCCGACCTTCGCACCAAGGTACACAACTATTGGGACCGCGGCCTGCTTGGTCTTGCCCTCGACCCTGGCTTCCCGGCCAGACCCTACGTGTACGCACTCTACACCCACGACGCACTGATCCACGGACATGCGCCGCGCTGGGGCGCGCCCGGTGCGACCTCGGACCCATGCCCCACGCCGCCGGGCCCGACCGCCGATGGTTGCGTAGTCAGCGGGCGTCTCTCGCGCCTGACGGCGGACGCCGCCACGAACACGATGACCGGCAGCGAAAAGGTCCTGATCGAGGACTGGTGCCAGCAGTATCCCAGTCATTCCGTGGGCGATGTTGCCTTCGGCACCGACGGTAAGTTGTATGTCAGCGGGGGCGATGGCGCCGCGGCATGGGGAGGCGACTACGGCCAGGGCGGGGGCACCTTGCAAGACAGCCCTACGCCCAAGAACCCGTGCGGTGACCCGCCCACCGGGGCAGGAGGCACGCAGACTCCCCCGACCGCCGAGGGTGGTGCGTTGCGCAGCCAGGACCTGCGTACCGGTGGAGACTGGGTCGCCCTGAACGGTGCGATCCTACGCGTCGATCCTGCAACCGGGGACGCAGCGCCGGGAAACCCCCTGTACGGCAGCGCAGGAGTGAACGCCAGCCGCATCATAGCCTACGGGCTCCGTAATCCCTTTCGGTTCGCGATCAGGCCGGGCACGAACGAGGTCTGGATCGGCAACGTTGGCTTCAAGGCGTGGGATGAGGTCAACCGCATAGCGAACCCCACAGATGACGCCGTCGAGAACTTCGGCTGGCCCTGCTACGAGGGGGCCGCACGCCAGGTCGACTTCGACGCCGCGAACCTCGACATCTGCGAGAATCTCTACGGCGCCCCGAACGCCGTAAAGGCGCCGTACTTCGCCTACGGCCACAACTCGCCCGTTGTCGCCGGGGAGACGTGTCCGGCCACTGGAGCGTCGATCACAGGACCAACGTTCTACAACGGCGGCCCCTACCCCAACCGATACGACGGCAGCCTTATCTTCGGCGACTACGTCAGGGGCTGCATCTGGGTAATGTTCGAGGGCGCAAGCGGGGTGCCCGACCCGGCGACGCTCGAGACCTTCGTCGCCGGAGCCTCGAACCCCGTAGATCTGGAGATCGGGCCAGGCGGCGACCTCTTCTACGTCGACTTCGGTGGTGGGACGATCCGCCGCGTTCAGTTCTTCGGGGGTAACCGTCCGCCGAAGGCCGTCGCGACGGCAGATCCAACGAACGGTTCAACGCCACTGACAGTCGACTTCGACGGCACGGGCTCCAGCGACAGGGACCCAGGCGACACGCTGACGTACGCCTGGGACCTCGACGGCGACGGTGCTTTCGACGACTCTGATTCGCCACAGCCTAGCTTTACCTACGCCACAGCGGGCAACTACGACGTGCAACTCAGGGTAACCGATAGTCAGGGGGCTTCGGACACCCTCGACACGCCCATCACGGTCAGCCCTGGCAACACCCCTCCCGCGGCGGTCATGGACGCGTCGCCATCGACCTGGCGGGTCGGCGATGAGATCACCTTCTCCGGTTCTGCCAGCGACCACGAAGACGGAACGCTTGCGGCCTCATCGCTCTCATGGTCACTGATCCTCAATCACTGCTCATCGGAAGGATCGTCCTGCCACGAGCACCCTGTGCAGGAGTTCTCCGGGGTCTCCAGCGGGTCGTTCATCGCCCCCGACCACGAGTACCCCAGCCACCTCGAGCTTCGTCTCACCGCCAGGGATTCCGGAGGATTGTCCGACACCACGAGTATGCGGCTGAATCCACGCACCGTAACGATGAACTTCCGAACCTCTCCAACAGGGTTGGGCTTGGTCTTCGGAAGCGAGAGCGGGGTGGCGCCCTTCAGCCACAACGCGATCGTCGGCTCGAAGAACTTCGTCAGCGCACCGACGCCCCAGGAGTTTGGAGGGCAGATCTACAGGTTCGTCTCCTGGTCGGACGGCAAGGCTCAGAGTCACGAAATCATCGCCGGAAGCGCGGCCAGTACCTACACCGCAACCTACACGGTCGTCCCCAAGATCTCAAACGTTTTCCCCAAGCCAGACGCCTCGACCAACGACAGGACACCCACAATACGGGCGAAGGTGGGCGACGCGGAGACGGACCTGAGCAAAGATGCCATCTCCTTGTACCTGGACGGAAATTCGGTCGCGCGGTCGGCGTTCGCTTATGACCGGGCCACGGATAGCCTATCCTACACGCCGGGCAGGAGGCTCGCCCTTGGCTGGCACACGGTCAGGATCACAGCCGTCGACGGGAAAAATGTCACGGGGACCAGGAGCTGGAGCTTCAGGATCGTCAGCGTTTAGCAGGATACTTTCTGCGTAGTGCGCCTCGCTATTGCCGCGGGAGGAACGCTCTGAAATCGTACCCCGGCCGGTCCTCCCGACAGTCGTAGTGTGGCCGTTGCTCGTGGAATCGAACCCCGAAGCCTGATATGTTAGTGTGGCATGCAGATGGGAACCCTCGCAATCGTGCGCCCGCCTACGGAGGGCGACAATGAGCTGGCTTCGCGCCTGTCGAAAGGCTTCGAAGACGCATCACACGGCGTCGCGATCTACTCCTCGCCCGAGTTGCGCGCCCTGGACACGGAGGTTCTGGGTGGCGCTACGCTGCTCGTGGCCAGTCCGGGTAGATGCATAGAGACGAGCGGCGACGAAACAGAATTCCTCTCGAAGGTAGCCGGTGCAAACAAGCGCATTCTGGCATCGGTCGGTCCTGTAGATAGTCCCGCGTACAAGAGACGGCTAGAGAAAGGTATCGACTTCGACGCCGTTTTCGATATAGGCTTTGCTTCCCAAAGCGACGATCACACAGAGGTCTCAGACGTGCCCTACCATTTCGTGTTCAACGGCCCGATCAGGGACGAAGAACCCGTGGCAGAGGAGCCTGCCAACCAGGCAGACCGCACGATCCCCTGGGTGCTTATGGGACCAAAGAGTGATGGGAACAAGAACGTATTGGCGGAGTTGTTCGAACACGAAGTCGACCCAGGGGGCTTCTGCCTCTTGCAAGGGCGCGCCAGGATCATGGCCGAGCCGCTGCTCGGTAGCGAGGGACTCCCGGCGGTCCTGGCGAAGGCCAAGTATTATCTGTGGGGCGCGGACCGTGACGCCGGGTATTATGAGAGTTTTCGTTTTATGGCGCCGCTTTTGGCGGGGACTGTACCTTGCAAGATAGATCCTGATCTCGCCTCTGAGGGCCTCGATATTCCCGGGGTCTACCCTTCTGTCTCGGCATTCCGGGCGGAGGCAGAGGCTGAAGGCTATCTCGCGCTGTATCGACGTGCCAGGAATTTTTACGTCGCCAGAGGACGGCTGGCTGAGCACTTGTCCGGGGCGTTCGCTCTTGTCTGAGGCCAGGCTACTGCAGAGCGCCGATCGTATTGAGTCAAGCGTCGTGGACGACCCTGGCTTGGGCTGGCTCTACAACGAGAGCAAGGCGGAGGACGGCGTAACCATCTTTATTCCTAACTGGAACCACAGGCCATATCTTCCCAGGTCGATACGCAGCGCACTGAGGGCGATCGAACACCTTGAGGAGGCCGGTTTCTCAGGAGAGCTCATCGTCATCGACGACGCCTCCCGCGACGGCTCGCAGAAGTTCTTGAGGACGGTCCAGCTTCTCTACGGGGACGCTCCGCTGGAGACCTTGTTCCTGGAACGCAACCTCGGTCTTCCGCGGCTGCGAAACCTCGCAATGCGGATGTCTCGTTACCGGCACGTCTGCATGTTGGACTCGGACAACGAGCTCGTTGCGGACAACCTGCCACTGTTTCTGCAGGCCGGACTGCAGACGGGCGCGGCGTTGGTTCATGGACTCTTGATCGACAAGCGAGAAGGGCGGATGACGGGCATAAGGTCGGACAGCGTGGCGAGCATGCGGCTTACGGCGGGTAACTATATAGATTCCTTCGCCCTGGTCGACGCGAAAGCGCTGCTGCGGTTGGGAGGTTACCTCGCAGACCCCCGGCTGCCGCACGAAGACTGGGAGATGGTCCTGCATCTGATCGCCGAGGAAGAGCAGATCGTGTTCGTGCCCGCCGTGATGGGCTACTATCATCTGGTTCCGGGGTCGATGTACGCCGAGACCGCTGAGGATAAGGGGCCCCGCCCAAGATCTGCCGCGCCGGAGATCGTGTCTTTGTTGCGGCGTATGTTCGCCCAGACGGGGACCCGAGAGTGGGATGACATCAAAGTGGGGCGTATCTACCATCCTGCGGTCGGATACATTGATTGATGGTAGGCTCTTCCGGGAGGTATGATGGCTACTACCGACAGTGAATGGACCGCACGATTCATCGACCGTAAGAGGCGGCTCGAAGAATACAAGGAGACCATAAGCAGGCTCTTCCCTACTCTGCCAAGAGACCTGGTGGACGCGCGGTCGATAAACGACGCGGATGCCCTCGTGCTGGCGCTGTTCTTGCGGTGCATTCCACACGAGGGAGACGTGCTCGAGGTCGGCACCGACTTCGGGGTATCAACTTTCTATCTCGCAAGCCAGCCGAGCGTGTTGCGGGTGCTCGGTGTGGTGAACCAGGACCCGCCAGAGGACGAGGAGGCCGGCGAGAGGTCCGAGCCGCTGGCAGGGCCGAAGCCTGTAGACGTGGCGCGGGCGGCCCTCGCCGAGTTTGCCGATGAAAGTGCGAAGATACGGCTACAAACAGGCGATGAAAGGGGCGCCTGGACAAACCATCTGGGTGCCACTCCTGATACTTCGGGGGACGGACCGCTGCTGGCGTTCTCGAACGGGGCGCGCACGAGGGAGGCAGTGGTCACGAACCTGCAGGCTATCTTCGACGCCAACACGCGCGCCATAGCTATCCTCGACCACTGCAAGGGTGGAGGGGCGCCATTCGTGCATGCTGGAATCGCAGACTATATGGAGAGAGCCAAGAGTGAATACCACTTTCGCCTCTTCGGCGATCTGACTTCGGGTGTGGCGACGAGTAACCTGGGGATCGTCTATCCCGATGAGGATTCTGCGGAGGTGCACAGATACCTGGCAGAGCTCGGTCGTCTCTTTAGCGAACGAATGGACCCATTGTGGTTGGCCTGTCGGGAGCAAGAGATGATCGGCATCGTAAACACCTACAGGAACGAGGCAGAGAGCCTTAGCAGGCAACACCAGGGGCTGATCGGCGAATACGATGACCTCGAGGACCGCAACAAAGTACTCCAGAAGCGTACCTCCTGGCTCGAGAAGCGAAAGTCCCAGTTGCAAGAGATCAACACCGCGCTCAAGGGAGAGAAGAAAGACCTGCAGAAACGCGCGTCCCAACTGGAGAAACGCGTCTCCCAACTCGACAAGCGAAAGTCTCAGCTCCAAGAGATCAACGCCGGACTCAAGGAGGAGAAGAAGGGCCTCAAGTATCGCGCCTCCCAGTCCGAAAAGCACACCTCCCAACTCGAGAAGCGAAAGTCGCAGTTGGAAGGGCGAAACTCCAGGCTAGAGGAGCGAAACTCCAGGCTAGAGGAGCGAAATTCCAGGCTCAAAGAGGAAAGGTTGCTGCTCGACTCGCAACTCAGCGACTACCGTACCAGTGGCCGCTACAGGCTGGCTGACACCGTCACGAAGAACGTGCTGCGCATACCTGGCGCGAAGGCGCTGGCACGACGCACCGGGCCGAAAGAGTAGGGCAGGCTAGTCGCGTATTCCGCCTTCGTGTAACATCTCCGTTATGAACTCGAGGCCTTCTTCCGAAGGCGTTTGGGGAGGACACAGGTAGCATGGAGCACTTTAGTGTAGGTGTCGTCGGGACGGGCTACGTCGGGTTGGCGACGGGGGCTTGCCTGGCCTATGTCGGGCACAGGGTGACATGCCTGGACAACGATCTGGAGCGCGTTGCAAGCCTCAGGGAAGGAAGGATCCCGTTCTACGAGCCTGGCCTCGAGGAGCTCATGGCCAGGAGCGCAGGAAGGCTCCGTTTCGCCGGTTCCGAGAGGCTGGCCGAGGTCGCAGGAGAAGCCGACGTTCTGTTCGTGGCAGTCGGCACGCCGCAGGGCGGCGACGGATCTGCCGACCTCTCGAACGTGGCTGAGGTGGCGCGCGCGATAGGACGCTCGCTCGGCGGGTCCACACCGCGCGAGTTCCCGTTGGTCGTCGTCAACAAGAGCACGGTGCCCGTCGGAAGCGCCTACTACGTCTCCACGTTGGTAGGCGACGGCATAGATGAGGCAGGAGGCGAGGGCGCCGAGTTCAGGGTAGCCTCCAACCCTGAGTTCCTGAGGGAGGGCAGCGCCGTCCACGACTCCCTCTTCCCCGACCGTGTGGTGGTGGGGACTGACTCCAAGGAGGCCCTGGACGTCCTGAGGACCCTCTACACCCCGATAGTGGAGCAGAGCTTCCCCACGGAATGGGATCCCCGTCCCAAAGTGGCGGTTCCGTTCGTAACGACAGACCTTGCGAGCGCCGAGATGATCAAGTACGCAGCCAACGCCTTCCTTGCGACCAAGATCAGCTTCATAAACGAGGTCGCAAACCTCTGCGAGCTGGTCGGCGCCGACGTATCGGAGGTCGCCTACGGCGTCGGCCTCGACGACCGCGTAGGGTCCCGCTTCCTCTCCGCAGGGCTCGGATGGGGTGGATCTTGCTTCCCCAAAGACGTGGCAGCCCTCCGTGCCACGGCCCGCGAGTACGAACACGAGACCCCGCTCCTGGATGCGGCTGCAGCCGTAAACGAGAGGCAGCGCAAGCAGGTCATCAGTAAGCTCCAGCGGGATCTGCACACCCTAAAAGGCAAGCGCGTGGCCCTGCTAGGGCTCTCCTTCAAGCCGAACACCGACGACCTCAGAGGGGCCCCTAGCCTGACGATAGCCAGCGCGCTGAACTCCCTCGGGGCGAGAGTCATCGGGTACGATCCCGTGGCTGGCAAGGCCGCAGCACAACTCGCCCCAGACATCCAGGCCGTCTTCGACCCCTACGAGGCGCTCAGAGGGGCTCACGCGGCTGTGGTGGTCACCGAGTGGGAAGAGATAAGGGGGCTGGATCCATCCAGGGCCGCCTCGCTGATGCGCGAGCCCAAGCTCATCGTGGACGGCCGAAACGCCCTCGATGCGGCCGCCTCGCAGGAAGCAGGGCTCCTGTACAGGGGATTCGGACGTGGCTATGACAGGGGCTAGGGCGCTGGTTACGGGAGGGGCTGGCTTCATCGGGAGCCACCTCTGCGAGAGGCTCCTCTCCGAAGGCTACGAGGTCGTCTGCATGGACAATCTCAGTACGGGCGTCCTCGAGAACGTGGCACCCTTCCTCGCCCGAGACGCGGACTTCGAGTACGTAGAGCACGACGTCTGCGACCACATAGACGTTCCCGGAAGGCTCGACGAAGTCTATCATTTCGCCTCGGCCGCGAGCCCGGCCGACTTCGGGCGCATCCCTATAGAGATACTCAAGACCGGCTCGCTGGGTACCCACAACTGCCTCGGGCTGGCCCGCGCCAAGGGGGCCCGTTTCATGCTCGCCTCCACCTCGGAGGTCTACGGTGACCCGCTCGTGCACCCGCAGCACGAGGATTACAGGGGTAACGTAAGCACGACCGGCGTAAGGAGCGTCTATGACGAGGCCAAACGTTACGCCGAGGCGCTCACTATGGCCTATTATCGCTACTACCGCCTGGACACCAGGATCGTGCGCATATTCAATACCCACGGTCCCAAGATGAGGGAAGACGACGGCAGGATGGTGCCGAACTTCATACGACAGGCCCTCCTCGGCGACCCCCTTACTCTCTACGGAGACGGCACCCAGACCAGAAGCGTGCAGTATGTCGACGACCTGATCGAAGGCGTGATCCGCCTGATGAGGAGCGACGAGACCCGCCCGGTCAACATCGGCAACCCCATCGAGTACTCGGTTCGCGAGGTCGCCGAGATGATAATAGGGCTCTCGGGCTCGCGCAGCGAGATCTCGTACCAGCCTCTCCCCGAGGATGACCCCAGGCAGCGTTGCCCCGACATTACCAGGGCCAGAGAATCGCTGGGCTGGGAGCCGCAGACCGGCGCCAGCGAGGGCCTCGAGAAGACCCTGACCTGGTTCGCATCCGCGGCGAAGGGTCGAACACGACCAGAGGCTTCTCCCGCCTCACACGGCGAAGGCTCCTGAGGTGCGGGTCCTCCTGACCGGTGGAGCCGGTTTTATCGGATCTCACGTTGCCGAACTGCTTCTCCAGCGAGGAGACGAGGTAGCCGTCGTCGACGACCTATCGACGGGTAGGCGCGAGAACGTACCCGGCGAGGCGCAATTCTACGAGGCCGACATCCGCTCCGGGTGTGACGAAATCTTCAGAGACTTCGAGCCTGAGGCGCTCTGCCACCAGGCTGCCCAGATGGATGTGAGACGCTCGGTAAGGGAGCCTGACTTCGACGCCGAGGTCAACATCCTCGGAACGGTCCGTCTCCTCCAGAACTGCGTCGAGCATGGCGTGCGTAAGGTCGTCTTCGCCTCAACGGGCGGGGCCATTTACGGCGAGCAGCGGGTGCTGCCGGCCCCCGAGGATCACCCACTGTACCCGGTCTCCCCCTACGGGGTCTCCAAGCTCGCGGGCGAGCGCTACATGCACTATTACAACGTCGAGTTTGGCCTGCCCTACGTTTCGCTCCGCTACGCCAACGTCTACGGGCCAGGTCAGGATCCGCACGGGGAAGCAGGCGTCGTGGCGATCTTCTGCGGCAACCTGGCCAGAGGCAAAGCTTCCACGATAAACGGCGGAGGGAAACAGACCCGCGACTACGTCTACGTCGAAGACGTAGCACGCGCAAACGTGCTGGCCCTCGGAAACAGAGTGCCCTCGGGCGCATACAACATCGGC
>Ga0136610_1000353_pt1 | contig 13253 bp, 14 predicted proteins | sample AntDrymUQ1342206_2_FD_104804 | JGI IMG/M metagenome (GOLD analysis project Ga0136610, IMG submission 104804) | Polar desert sand microbial communities from Dry Valleys, Antarctica - metaG UQ134 (22.06) | ecosystem: Environmental > Terrestrial > Soil > Desert | place: Antarctica: Dry Valley...
ATCATGCTGCCGGGATTGGACGGCGTCGGGGTCCTCAAGCGGCTGCGCCAGGGTGGTAGCAGGGTGCCTGTGATCATGCTGACAGCCCGCGACACCACGCTCGACAAGGTACACAGCCTCGACAGCGGCGCTGACGATTACCTGACCAAGCCGTTCGACATAGAGGAACTCCTCGCGCGCATCCGCGCGCTGCTGAGGAGGGCCGAGGGAGATGAGATACTCCGCGTGTCCGACCTGGAGATCAACACCTCGACCCGCGAGGTGAGGCGGGGGGAGAGGGAGATAGAGCTGACGGCCCGCGAGTACGAGCTGCTGGAGTTCATGGCCAAAAATGATCGCCGGGTGCTCTCCCGAGATCTGCTGCTCTCGCGCGTTTGGGACGAGGAGTTCGGCCTGACGACCAATCTTGTGGACGTCTACGTCGGGTACCTCAGGAGAAAGGTGGATGCCCCCGGGGAGGAGAAGCTCATCCGCACCGTGCGTGGTGCTGGCTACGCCTTGAGGGGGGCTTGAGGTCTTGCCCATCAGGTGGCGGCTGACGCTATTCATCGCCCTCGCGATAGGGACGATTCTCCTGGTCCTCGGCCTGGCGCTCTTCTTCTTGCTCAGGGATGCTCTGCTCTCGAACGTCGAAGATACTGCGAAAGGAAGGGCCGTGAACGCCGCCAGGAGTATACGTTCGGGGGAGGAACTGGAGCGAGACGACATCGAGGAGCTCACCCTGGACGGGGTCTTCGTGATCGTCAGGGACGGAGAGGGACGTGTGCTCACAGAGACGGTCGACCTCCCGTCAAACGGTGGAGCCGGAGATCCCATCTGGCGGAGGGCGCTCGACTCCGGTGAGCCCGCCTCGGGCACGTCCGAGTTCTCCGGCCAGGAGCCGGCTTACATCTACGCCGTGCCCGTGGATCCACCGCGCGGACGCGCAAGGGTCGTGGAGGCGGGGAAGTCCTACGAGCCGGCGCTGGAGGGGGTAGAGGCTATCGGAGCCATCCTCGCCGCTGGTATCGGCGTGGCTTTCTTACTCTCCATCGGCGGGGCGTACCTGCTCGCGCGTGCGGCGCTCGGGCCCGTCGAGGCCGTGACGGCCACGGCGCGGGAGATGGGGGAGGGGGACCTCGCGAGGCGGCTGCCCGTTGCGTACCCGAGAGATGAGATCGGACGCCTGACCACTACCATAAACGGCCTGTTGGCGCGTCTCGATGCCGCCTTCAGGCGCAGGGAGGAGGCCCTCTCGCGCCAGCGGCGCTTCGCCGCGGACGCTAGCCACGAGCTGAGGACCCCACTCACCTCCATAAGCGGACACGCCAGGATGCTCGACGAGTGGGCCCTCGAAGGTGACAGAGAGACGGCGCATCGGAGCGTCGGCGCCATCCGCAGGGAGGCCGCGAAGATGCGTGGCTTGATCGAATCCCTACTTACGCTAACCCGCGGGGATGAGGGAGCGCCCATGGAGGTAGGTCGTCACGACCTCGGCGCGGTGGCGAGAGAAGCGGCCGAGACCGCGGCTGCCGCCGCTGACGGCAAAGTATCCGTGGAGTACATCCCCGGCGAGCACGAAGCTATGGCCACATTCGATCGGGAGCGCGTAATGCAGGTGGCCTCCATTCTCCTGGACAACGCTGTGAAGTACACGCCGAACGGCGGGAACGTCACGGTCAGGGTGGAGGGGGAAGGCGACCACATCGCCCTGGCCGTCTCGGATACTGGGGTCGGGATCTCCGAGGACCAGTTGCCCCTGGTCTTCGAGCGCTTCTACAGGGCCGACGCGGCGCGGGCCGAGGAAGGGGTAGGCCTCGGCCTCTCCATCGCACGCCAGATCGCCGAGGCCCATGGAGGCACCATAGAAGCCACGAGCAAGGTCGGCGCGGGCTCCACGTTCGTGCTCCTGCTCCCCCGGCAGAACTCACGTCCCCAGACGCGGGAGACCTGAGACCCAGAATAATGGGCCGTATTCGTCGGGATCACGAGTAGCAGAAACGGTTATGTCATATACTGCTTGCTCCCGTGGGTATCGGAACAGCGATCAACGTTTTCGCCGTGCTCGTCGGCGGGAGCATCGGCACTCTCGCAGGCGCAAGGCTACCCGAAGGCATGCGCGCGACGGCGATGCAGGCCATCGGTATCGTAACGCTGCTCGTCGGCGTCTCGAACTTCCTGGAGTACGACAACGTGCTCGTACCGCTGGTCAGCGTGATCCTGGGTCTCGTTGTCGGGGAGCTCCTCGACATAGACGCGCGGCTCAGGCGGCTGGGAGATCGTCTGGAGAGGAGGTTCTCCAAGGGCGAGAGTCCTGTCAGCCGGGCTTTCGTGACAACGAGCCTCCTGTTCTGCGTCGGGCCGCTGACGGTTATCGGTTCGTTTCAGGACGGCCTCAATGGTAACTACAGCCTCCTCGCCCTCAAGAGCGCCCTCGACTTTATCGCGGCGCTGGCCTTCGCCTCCGTGCTCGGGTGGGGCGTGCTGCTCTCGGCCGGGACGGTCCTCGTGGTCCAGGGCTCGCTGACGCTCGGGGCAGGGTCGCTGGACGCAGTCGTAACCGGCGCAATGATCTCAGGCACGACGGCGACAGGAGGCATCCTGATCTTCGGCCTCGGGCTCGGACTGCTCGACCTCAAGGAGGTCAGGGTGGCGAACATGCTCCCCGCGCTCCTTTTCGCCCCACTGCTCGTCGCGGCGAGCCCCCTGTGGCCGCTATGACTTACGCTCGCGCCGCCGATACTCTAAGATTCGCAGGAGGATCGAAGACCAGAGAACCGCGCAGATGGAAGGAGTGGGTGATGGAAGGAACAGACAGGCAGTGGCGGGGCAGTCCGCTTGACGTGGCGGGGAGCAACATGGACGCGTACGGCATAAAGGAGATCGTCATCGAGTTCGACAACGGCGACGAGGATGTCTTCACCCCGAAGCAGCGCGAGGAGTTCGAGTCCTACGAACTGCACCAGATGGCGGTTTACATCGACGCTATGGCCCACAGTATCCGCAAAGGCAAGAAGAACTAGAGGAGGAAGGTTTGCACGGTATAGAGCGGACCAGAAAGGCGCACGGGCCCGCGGAACAGGGCGTCGGGGTTACCCGGATCGTCGTTCGCTATTCGGACGGACGCGTGATGAACTTCGTACCAGACGCTGGACGCGAGGCGTTCTCCGAGGACGATATACTGGAGCTGAGGAACGTCCTCGAGAGGATCTCCTCGACGGCCGAATGGGCCGATATCAACACGCGCCTGGGGTTCTAGAGGGCTGTTCTATCTGCCTGGTGCGTCGCGGCCAGGGTCGACCGTGTAGCGGTCGTAGAAGTCCTCGTCGAGGTTGATCCTCTCGCCCGCAAGCTCCCTGCGCCTGAGATCCCAGAGCACCTGCAAGTCGTGGTCAATCTGTACGAGGCGCTCTCGGTCCTCCAGGTCCGCGTGGTGTGTACCCTCCCTTGCCAGGAGCCGCTCGCGCTCCTCCGAGAGTTCCCCTATCTTGCGCATCACGCCCTGTGCCATCCTCGCCTCCTGCCTTATGGACTTCCTTGATTCTAGCGGATCTCCATGGACTACAATCGGGGGTTCGATTCAGGAGCCACGATCAGGGAGAAGAATGCTGAACAGGATCTACCACCTCGGTTACGCGGTTGAGGACATCGAGGTCGCCTCGAGGTTTTACGAGGAGAACTTCGGCGCCGTAGCAGGAGAGCCCGAGGTCGTAGAGGAGCAGGGCATAGTAGCCACCATGTTCAGGGTCGGGGAATCGAGCATCGAGCTCGTCCAGCCGACCCGTCCCGACTCGCCCGTCGGAAAGTTCCTGGCGAAACGGGGCGAGGGCTTCCACCACGTCGCTTTCGAGGTCGAGGATCTCAGCGGGACGCTGGCGGAGCTCAAACGCAACGGCGTCGAGCTCATAGACGAGGAGCCCAGGAAGGGGGCCGGGGGGACCAGAGTGGCCTTCGTCCACCCGAGGGGTGCCTTCGGGGTGCTCACCGAGCTAGTAGAATTGCCACACGCCTGAGATGAGCGGGAAGGACAAGCCATAGACACCGAGAAACGCCAGAACGAGATCCGTACGGAGTCAGGGATCGAGGTCAAGCCCCTCTACAAGCCCGACGACCTCGAAGGCTTCGACTACCCCGAGCGACTCGGAGACCCTGGAGAGTACCCCTACACCCGCGGTCCCTACCAGAGCATGTACCGCGGCAGGCCATGGACCATGCGCCAGTACGCGGGTTTCGGCACGGCGCGTGAGACTAACGCCCGCTTCAAGTACCTGATAGATAACGGCCAGACAGGCCTCTCTGTGGCCTTCGATCTGCCCACGCAGATGGGGCGCGACTCCGACCACGATCTCTCCCTCGGAGAGGTCGGCAAGGTCGGCGTGGCCATAGACTCGCTCCTCGACATGCGCGACCTCTTCGAGGGCATACCCTTGAGAGAGGTCTCGACCTCGATGACGATAAACGCGACAGCTTCGATCCTCTTGCTCCTCTACTCGCTCGTCGCGGAGGAGCAGGGCGTCGAGGCTGAGAACGTCACGGGGACCACCCAGAACGACATACTCAAGGAGTATCTGGCCCGCGGTACCTACATCTACCCACCGGGCCCCTCGATGAGGATCACCACAGATATGTTCGCCTACTGCGCCGCAGAGTTGCCACGCTGGAATACCATCTCCATCTCCGGCTACCACATAAGGGAGGCCGGGTCCACCGCCGTCCAGGAGCTCGCCTTCACCCTCTCCAACGCCATAGCCTACGTCGAGGCCGCCATCGACGCCGGGCTGGAGGTGGACGAGTTCGCGCCCAGGCTCTCGTTCTTCTTCAATGCCCACAACGACCTGTTCCAGGAGGTGGCCAAGTACAGGGCGGCGAGGAGGATGTGGGCTTCGATCATGCGCGACCGTTTCGGCGCGACCGACGAGAGGAGCAGAAAGCTCAGGTTCCACACTCAGACCGCTGGCTCCTCGCTGACGGCCCAACAGGCCGAGAACAACATCGTCCGAACCACGGTCCAGGCGCTCTCCGCTGTCCTCGGCGGGACCCAGAGCCTGCACACCAACGCCTTCGACGAGGCCCTCGCGCTCCCCACGGAGCGGAGCGCGCGCATCGCCCTCAGAACCCAGCAGATCCTGGCTAGCGAGGGCGGACTGACGGGGACGGCCGACCCGCTTGCCGGCTCCTACTACGTCGAGTCCTTGACCGACGCCGTCGAGGAGGCAGCCTGGGCCTACATAAAGCGCATCGACGAGATGGGAGGCTCGGTAAAGGCCGTCGAGGAGCGCTTTATGCAGCGGGAGATCGAGGACGCCGCCTACCGCTACCAGCGGGAGGTCGAGAGAGAGGAACGTGTCATCGTCGGCGTCAACCGCTACACCTCGGGTGGGACCGAAGACCCCGACATGGAGCTTCACACGGTCGACGAGACGATCCGCGAGCGCCAGAAGGAATGCCTCGCAGACCTCAAGGACAGCAGGGACAACGCCGCCGTCGAGAAGGCCCTTGCCCGCCTGAAGAATGTTGCTGCGGGCTCAGAGAACCTTCTCTACCCCATGAGAGAGGCCTTGGCAGAGCTTGCGACCCTGGGCGAGGTCTCCGATACGCTCCGCGGTGTCTTCGGAGAGTACAGGCCTTCTTGAGGGCGTTGTGCGGAAGGATGGATCTTCCGCACAATGGCATCAGGCAACAGGTTTCAGGCATCAGGATGTAGCCCAGGATCTTCGGTTCGGCCAACGGCTCAATGGGCGCGTACGGGGGTGTATCGACCCTGTGTTAACATTGGCCAGAAGCAGGAAGTATCTACCGCACTTTCGGGCTAGTTGGAATCGCCGGTACGTGGTGCCGGAGGAGGTTGTCAGACGTGGTTGACTGGTTTCGCAGACGTAAGGCCGGGCCATCGGACGATGTTGGTCGGCATCCCGAGGCCGAGACGGCAGAAGAGCTTGTGGACCGTACGCCCAGGGAGCCAGAGCCGGCCGACGGATTCTCCGAGGCTGGTATCCGGGAGGCTTTGAGGGATGTCAGGGACCCTGAGATCGGCCGCGACCTCGTCTCGCTGAACATGATCCAGGGCATCGAGATACGGGGTTCGAACGTTACCGTAGGCGTCTCCCTCACGACCGCGGGCTGTCCTCTGAAACACAGGATCACCACGGACATCAAGGACAGGCTCATGATGATCGAAGGCGTCGGTGGCGTCGAGGTCGACTTCGGCGTGATGACCGACGAAGACCGCCAGAACCTGCTCACGTCCCTGCACGGAGGCCCCTCGGAGCTGGCCCCCGCCTTCCGCGACGAGTCCAAGACCCGCATCATCGCCGTGGTGAGCGGAAAGGGAGGGGTCGGCAAGAGTACCGTCGCCGTCAACCTCGCCGCCGCGCTCGACAGGGCGGGACACTCCGTGGAGATACTCGACGCAGACGTGTACGGGTCTTCCATCCCAGTCATGCTCGGCTCGCTCGGCAAGCCTAACGTGGTGGAGGGTGTGATCTTCCCTATAGAGTCCCCCCAGGGATTAAAGTTCATCTCCATGGGCAACTTCGTGAACGAGGGGCAGGCAATCATCTGGCGCGCCCCCATAGTGAACAAGGCCCTCACCCAGCTGATGCGAGACGTGTACTGGGACGAGCCTGACTTCATCATCGTGGACATGCCGCCGGGCACCGGGGACGTCGCCCTGACAGTGGCGCAGATGATCCCAAAGGCCGAGGCCTTGGTCGTCACCACCCCGCAGGCTGATGCGGCCCGCGTCGCCGTCAAGGCCGGCAAGATGGCGGTGCAGGCACACCTCAAGGTCGCAGGGGTCGTCGAGAACATGGGTTACGCGGAGTGCCCTGACTGCGGCAAGGAGTTGAGGATCTTCGGCGGCGACGGCGGCGACAGGGTTGCGGGAGAGCTAGACTCGCAGGTCATGGGCCGCATCCCGATCCTGCCTGACGCAACCGGCGAGCCAGGACGTTCTCTCTTCGACGTCGATTCGGCCCCTGCCCGCGCCTTCGACGAGATAGCAGCCTCCCTCGCCGCGACCAGGGTCCGCAGGCGCATAAAGGTTTTGTAGACTTCAGGTAGATCAGGAGCGCCCCGCCAAGCGATGCGGGGCGCTTTCTTCGTGGCGCTGTCAGGTAAACTTAGATACGTAAATGGCTATCCGACTCCTTGCTCTGTGCCTTCTACCCATGCAACACTTGCACGAGCTCTCTAACGGAGTCGGCGCTGACGTTCAGATCCCCTTTTTCTTCGTCGGTGAGGCCGAGCTCGATGATGTCTTCGATACCCGAGGCGCCGAGCTTGACGGGGACGCCGACGAAGAGGTCGTTTAATCCGTATTCGCCCTGGAGGTAGGCCGCGCACGGGAGGATGCGCATCTGGTCGAGCAGGATGGCGTCGACCATCTCGGCTGCGGCCGCGGACGGTGCGTAGAAGGCGCTCCCGCTCTGGAGGAGGCCGACGATCTCGGCCCCGCCCTGGCGGGTGCGGTCCACTATGGCTTCGACACGATCTTCTGCGAGAAGCTCCGTGATCGCGACCCCTCCTACGGTCGCCATGCTGGGCAGCGGGACCATCGTGTCTCCGTGCCCGCCGAGGACGAGCGCGAAGACGTCGCGCACTGAGACGCCGAGCTCTTCGGCTATGAACGTGCGGTAGCGTGCCGTGTCCAGGATGCCGGCCATACCTACCACCCGCTCTCGGGGGAAGCCGCTCGTCTCCAGCGCCACGTGGCACATCGCATCGAGCGGGTTTGCGACCACGACGAGGATCGTGTCAGGAGAGTGCTTGACGACCTCCTCCGTAACGCTCCCTACTATGTTCTGGTTCGTCTTGAGCAGGTCGTCGCGGCTCATCCCAGGCTTGCGTGGGCTGCCGCTGGTTATGACGACCACGTCCGAGCCCGCGGTCTCCTCGTAGTCGTTGGCGCCCGTTACGTTGGAGTCGTAGCCGATGATCGGGCCGCTCTCCAGGATGTCGAGCGCCTTACCCTGGGGTAGGCCCTCGACTATATCAACGAGCACCACGTCGGCATAGTTGCGCTCGGCGAGCCTCTGGGCCGTCGTGCCTCCCACGTTGCCGGCGCCTACGACAGTGACCTTCCTCTTCGCCATCTCGTTCCCTCCTGTATTCGCCTCGTCGCTCGAGGTAATGATATGTGAATACCTCGGAGCTTGCCGCGCCAAACCCGGATAGAATCATCCCGGTGAGTGAGACTTACAGGGAGCTTCGTTGGATGTGATCCGTGCCATACAGACGCGCCAGAGCGTCGGCCGTGTGCGGCAGGACCCCGTGCCCGAAGACCTTATAAAGGGCATCCTGGAGAGCGCCGTGCACGCGCCCAACCACAAGATCACCGAGCCGTGGCGCTTCCACGTGTTTACGGGAAAGGGGCGCGGCGAGCTGGCCAGGGCTAGGGCCGAGACGGCCCGCCTGCAGGCCGAGGCGGAGGGTGAGGACGAGGAGATGGCTGCGGGCAGGATCAGCCGCGAGCGCAAAAAGGCTTTCAGGGCGCCCGTGATAATCGCTGTGATCTCCACCTCGGGCCGCGACGAGGTCGAGACCCTGGAGAACTACGCGGCCTGCGCCGCGGCCGTCCAGAACATGCAGCTAACGGCCCACTCCCTCGGCCTCGCAAGCATCTGGCGCACCGGCCCTGTCGCCTATCACGAGCACATGCGCAAGTTCTTCGGTTTGAAGGAAAATGATCGGATCGTCGCCTACCTCCACCTCGGCTACCCCGACATGGGTGAGAGGCCCCGCAGGCGCAGGCCGGCAGGCGAGAGGACCGTCTGGCACGGCGACTGAACGCCTTTCGCCGCAACCCAAGGGCATCTCTTACGTATTACTGGTTGGAGTCACCGAAACGAGGAGCGAACGTGAAGACGATACTCAGACGCGCACTCATACTGGCCGCGCCGATAGTGTGGCGCAAGATCAGGAACCGCCGGCGCGAACGCTAGAGCCTGAGGGTCAATCTCCTAGCGGGACTGCCTCGAACCCTTTTTCCGTCTTGCGGATCTTGACGAGGCAGTCCCCTGGCTCGTGGTAGAGGATGACCGGGGCGTCGCGTGACTCTGCGGCCGAGAGCACTTCGATGCGGTTCCGGCGGGCCGCTTCCGGATCTGTATCCACGCCGGCTATGAGGTCGGGGTCGAGCCAGATCTTCGCCGGCGCGAGGTCACCGGTGTAGAGCGCTTGGTCTTCGCCCTCCCCGAGCCACACGATCTGATGCCCTTCGGAATGCCCCGCCCGCACTTCGACTCTGACGCCCGGCAGAACGTCTCCGTCCGAGTCGAGCAGCTCGCACCAGCCATCTTCGACGCCCATCTCGACGGCAGGGACGGCAGCCCTACGCCCGTCTTTCTCAGGCATCTGGCGCGCCTCCTCGAGCGCGGCCTCCTGCACGTAGACCGTGGCGTTCGGGAAGCTCGGGGGGCCCAGCGCCCAGCCCACGTGATCTGCGTCCAGGTGCGAGAGGATGACGTGGGTTACGTCCCCGGCGGCGTAGCCTACTCTCTCGAGATGGTCGAGAAGGTTCTCTTCCCTCCTCAGCTCGTAGCGGCCGACCAGGATCTCGGGCAGCTCAGGTCCGAACCCGGCATCGATGAGCACCAGGTCATCGCCCGCCTCGACCAGAATGGGGTGCATGGCGCCTTTGATACTGGCCTTCCGGGAGCCGCCGAAGAGATTGCCAGCGTCTGTAACGAAGACCCCGTCGTCAAGGATATGGACCCGCACCTGTCCCACGTCGAAGGTAGTCCCAGTAGCCAAGTCGCCGAACCCTCCTCTGGTCGTGAACCCGAATAATAGCGTGCCAGCCGTCCCGACGCTCTGATCACCGGTGCAAACCTCGCTGTAAACCCTGCGATCGCAGAAGTGACCCTCCTTACCGCCCGAACCTACTTCTGGCGTGAAACGGGCTGCCGTGGCATCGTTCCGTTCCTGCGGTACTGCACAGCGAGGGGGAAACCGATGATGGGCGGGAGAAGGCGCCGAAGCAGCGTCGAGCCGACCGACTAGCTTCGCGTGGAGCAGCTCGCGCTGCTGTGCAAATGGCCCGAGCAGTTGGTCCACGAGGAGATCCGTCCGCTGACCTTGTTCGGGGCCTATCAGCAGGTTGCAATGAGGTTCAATCTCATTGGGAGCCGACCTCCCTGGCCAGCGCCTCGCCCCGTTCATCGGACACATCCGCGATCACGACCTTGGCGCCCTTCTGGGCGAGCCTGCGCACGGTCGCGGAACCGAAGCCGCCAGCGCCGCCGGTGACAATCGCCGAAGCGTTGGTGAGGTCCATAAGAGCTCCTAACAGATTGAGCTACGCCGCAGTAGGCGGTCCGAACCAGGTGGTTAGCGCGTCGGGAAGCCCCAGGTCCGTGCCGTCTCCCACCCAGGCGACATACCCGTCGGGCCGAATCAACACGGCAGTGGGAGCACTGACCCCGCCGAATACCGGAAGCTCCCACTTACCAACGTATTCAGCGTCGATCAGCCGGACCCGATCCGCCCATGGAGTGATGTCGAAGCCGCCGGGCTCGCCGAGGTTGAGTAGCAGCGGCCGGGCATCGTGCAGCAGGGTGAACACGCGCAGCGGGCCGTTGGCGGTGACCAGGTCCAGATCGGGCATGCGGCGCCCGAGCAGCGGGTGTCCCTCACCGAGGTCGTAATGAATGTCCAGACCGGACATTATCGCGGCGAATCGTCTGCGGGGCTCGTCCATGCTGAGGAGCTCGGACATGGTGTCGCGCAAGGCGTCGATACGCGCGCCGGAGCCCAAGAGCGCGGTTTGCGCCATGGTGTTCTGCAACACGCGGGCACCGACCGGGTGCCGCTCGACATGGTAGGTGTCCAGGAGGCTTTCTGGCGACGTCTCGCTGACCACCTGGGCCAGCTTCCATCCCAGGTTCACCGCATCCTGCACACCGGTGTTGAGGCCCTGTCCACCCGCCGGGGAATGCACGTGCGCCGCGTCGCCAGCCAACAACACCCGTCGGTCTCGGTAGGCCGCGGCCTGCCGAGTCATATCGGTGAACCTGGAGATCCAGGTGGGACTGTGGATCCCATAATCGGTCCCGTATACGGCGATGAGCGCCTCGCTGAGATCGCGCAGGGTGGGTTCGGTCGTGGGTCCGACGTGCTGCTCGGTCACCATGACCCGTACCGGCCCCCCATCCTTGTAGACCACCTCGCCGTCGCGGTTCTCGTACTCAACCCGACCGAGGGCATGGACGCCGAGGGCGTCGCGGCGGATGCCCCACTCCGGTTCCTCGGCCATCTCGATCTCGGCGATCAGGCTGCTCGTTGTCGGGTCCCACCCGGGGAACTCGATGCCGGCTGCTTTACGGATCAGACTGCGTCCACCATCACACCCGACGAGATATTCCGCCCGCAGCGACTGGCCGTCGGAGACCTCGACGTCGACGCCGGTGTCGTCCTGCGCGATCCCCCTCACTTCACGTCCGCGATAGATCGGCACCGCCAGTTCGCCGACCCAGCCGGCCAGTATGCGCTCGATGTGGTTCTGCCACAGCCCGAGCCCGTAATTGTGGCGGGTGGGAAAGTCACTGATGTCCAACGGGGTGCCCGCGAACCCCGCGACCTGAGCCACCTGCCCCTGCGATAGGAACCGATCGGCGATTCCGCGCTGATCGAGGACCTCGATGGTGCGGGAGTGCAGACCGCCCGCGCGCCGCGGGGCGCCGATCATCCTGACGGTGGACGCCGCGGCCATGCACGCGGCCGGCCACGCTTTCTACCAGGCCGCCAACGGCGTCTGGCTGACCGACCACGTGCCGCCCGGCTACCTGTCGGGCTGGCCCGGCTAGGGCAGGATCTCGACGTACCCGTCCGTTCCATGCACGCGGATCCGCTGCCCATCCCGGATCAGCCGGGTGGCATGCTCCACCCCCACGACGGCCGGCAAGCCGTACTCCCGTGCGATCACCGCGCCATGGGTCATCAGGCCCCCCACCTCCGTCACCAGGCCCTTGATCGTGACGAACAGGGGCGTCCAGCTGGGGTCCGTGTAGGCGGTGACCAGGATGTCGCCCGCTTCGAGATCGGCCTCCGCCATGTCCAGGATGACGCGGGCCCGCCCCTCGATGGTCCCGGCGGAAACCGGTAAGCCGACCAGCGCGCCGGTCGGCAAATCGTTGCGTCGGTACGCCCCGGCGATGACCTCGCCATCCGACGTGAGCACTCGGGGCGGCGTGAGCGCTTGATACGACCTGAACGCGTCCTTGCGCTGGCGGATGAGCTGGTCATCCACTTGGTTCGTGCGCACGACGTCTTGGAGCTCCTGGAACGTGAGGTAGAAGATGTCTTCCTTCTCACGAAGCACGTGGGCCTGCACGAGACGCTCGGCTTCTTCCAACAAGGCCTGCTTGTAAACGAAGTAGCGACTGACCATGCCGTACTTCGGATACTCCCGGTACCCGATGAAGGTCCGGACCCGGTCGATCATCCGTTTGGCCTCTTCGGCGTTCCGCTCCCCGTCCGGGAAGGCCCGCAAGCGCTCAAGCAGCTCCTGTTCCTTCTTCCAGGCCTCCTGCCGCCCCTGCTCGAAGCTCCGCTGGCCGGCGCCCGGCTCGAATTTCTTGATGTTGCCGGGGATCAGGGGCACGAGCGTGGTGGGGCGTTCGCTCCAACGCGGCTTCGTGATGTCGATCTCGCCGACGCAGCGCATGCCGTACTTGTCGAGCCAGGCCCGGATGGCGTCTCGCGCTTCCCGCCCGCCCTCGAGCTCGGGCAGCTCGTCCAGGAAGCCCTCGTCCTCGACGTGCTGCAGAAAAGCCACCACGTCCGGATGCGGGCGGATCACGTCCGCGACGTCCAGGAGCGCTAGCCCCATCTCCGACGTGACGTTGTGGGGGACGGACTGCGTGAGCGTGTCGGCCGCGTTCTTCTCGCCCAGCCACGCCTGAAGCTGCTCGTTGAGCCACCAGGTGGCCTCCATCGCCGCCATGATCACCTGATGGCTCTGCGGATCGAACAAGATCCGCTTCAGCTCCTGGATGTCCGCCAGGATGAAGTCGAGCAGCGCCGATCCGGACTTCGTCCGGATGTCGCGCTGCACGGCGGCGATGGAGGCCTGGTCGCGGCCGATCAGCTCGGCGACGATGGCCGGATCGGTCTCGACCGGGGCGGGCGCGCCGCTGCCCGGCGGCGCCCAGGCGGGGCCCTCGTCCGGGAGCAACCGGATGAAGTCGCCGCGGTCGAGGATGGTCTGCAGCGCATCCCCGATCAGCGGATCGGATTTCCCCACCATCTCCAGGAGGCCCGCGCGGCTCGCCGGC
>Ga0136610_1000354_pt1 | contig 13246 bp, 17 predicted proteins | sample AntDrymUQ1342206_2_FD_104804 | JGI IMG/M metagenome (GOLD analysis project Ga0136610, IMG submission 104804) | Polar desert sand microbial communities from Dry Valleys, Antarctica - metaG UQ134 (22.06) | ecosystem: Environmental > Terrestrial > Soil > Desert | place: Antarctica: Dry Valley...
AGGAGGCCCCACACCATGATGCGTTCGAGCCGGGGCCCTTCGAGCCTTTCATCGGGCTGCGCTGGGCGCATGGCGTGGGGGATGCCGAGCATGACGCTTGGCTTTTTGGTGCGCCCCGAGCGGGCGAGGAAGACCCCCCACAGCAGCGCGGCAGGGACGATGATCGCAAGCGCAACCACGAAAACCTGTCCTGTGTCCATGCGCCCCGGATCAGCTCTTGCTAGGTGGGGACACAGTAGTCACCCTTGGGCTCGGCGAACTCACCCCACGTGTCGGTGCCGCGCGGGGGCCCGACCTCGACCGTGCCCGTGTCGACGACCACCTGGCCCCCCTCGATGGTGACGGGGAAGCGGTCGAGGCCGCGCGGCGCAGGTCCCCCGAAGTACTCGCCGTGGAGGCGATATTTGGAGCCGTGGCACGGACATTCGAACAGGCCCGACTTGGAGCAGTGCGGGACCGAGCAACCGAGGTGGACGCATTTTCTGTAGAGCGCCTGCATCTTGACCTCGGTCGCATTCACGGCGACGTAGACGGGCGAATCCCCCGTGCCGTCGTAGTAGGTGAGCCAGAACCGGCCCTCCGGGTTGAACAGCGGCTTGAAGCCTCCGTCGGGGCCGATCTGCTTCATGATCTCCTTGGCGTCCCCGGCGGTGATCGTGGTCCCGAATCCCCCGGTGAGCTTCGGCCACAGAAACGACAGCGAGCTCATGCCGAAGAAACCGAGAAAGGTCACAAAGGTCGCGGTCCACGCCCGGTTGAGGAACTGGCGCCGCGACACCGCGAGCTGATCGGGGGTGAGCGGCTTGCGCTTTCTTTCCGGGACGCCCTGAACGGTGACGTTGTCGCCCGATCCGCGCGACGCTGCCTCAGCCACGGGGGCCGTCCTCGTCCTGCGGTCCCGCCACGCCGCGCTCCCTGTGATCCGGCGATCGCTCCATGCCTGCCGTCACCACTCCTATAGCTCGAAGAAGACGCCGTCGTTCCACGGGAACACGAAGTTGAACCCCGGCCCCCTGAAGAACATCCCGATGACGGTGAGCACGGCAAAGCTGATCACGAAGAAGGTGAACAGCACGATCGCGAGCTTGCGGTCGTCGGGCCGGGTCGAGGGGTTGCGGTCGACGAACGGCGCCGCCATCAGCGCAATGATGATGACCGTTGGGATGGTCACTCCAGCTACCTGGGGATGGAAGTAGCGAAGGAGCTCCTGCAGGCCGAGGAAATACCACGGCGCCTTGGACGGGTTTGGGGTCTGGTTGAAGTTGGCGAGTTCGCGTAGCGGCGCGTCGACGGCGACGGAGAAGAACGTCAAGAGCGCCATCACGACCAGAAGCGAGAGGAACTCGGCGACCATGAGATGAGGCCAGACGTTGACCCTGTCCATGGGCTGGCGCTCGACCTTTTGGATCGCCTCTGGCTTGACGACGGCAAGCAGGCGCTGGACGCGCTCGGGCACCGCTCCCCCGGCTGCTGCGCCGTTGCCGCTCCCGTTGGTGATCCGGGCGGGTGCGCCGTTGCCCTGAGCCGGTTTGGTCGCAGGCTTCGTGGCGACCGCCGTGCCGCCGGAGCGCGCCCCCGAGGCCCCTGGCGCCTGTGCGGCCGGTTGTGCCTCGGCCTGTGCGGCCGGCTCCGGCTCGGCCTGTGCGGCAGGTTGTGCTTCGGCCTGAGCAGCGGGTTGTGCTTCGGCCTGAGCAGCGGGTTGTGCCTCGGCCTGTGCGCCCGACTTCGACTCGGCGACCGCCTTGGACGGGTCGGCTGCGCCCTTCTGCGCGCGCACGCGCGCCGCTTTGGCACGCGCCTGGGCGACCGCAGGCGAGGAGCCTTTCTCGGTCTCTTCGCTCAGTACCTGTTCGTAGACCTCATCGGGTGTCGGCATAGTGGCTCCATTCAGGTCCCTTTACAGGGGTCCCGAGATACCTCCGTCCTTGCGAACCCTCCAGAAGTGGATGGAGATGAATATCACGATTATGAACGGCAGGAACAAAACATGGAGCGTGTACCAGCGCAGCAGGGTCTCGGGCCCGATCACGGGCCCCCCAAGCAGGGCGAACTGGACCTGGTCCCCGACAACGGGCGAGTTCTTCATCATCTCGGTGCCCACGGTGACGGCCCACACGGCGAGCTGGTCCCACGGGAGCAGGTAGCCGGTAAAGGCAAGCAGAAGCGTGAGCAGAAGCAGCACGACACCGACGATCCAGTTGAACTCGCGCGGTGGCTTGTAGGCGCCCGTGTAGAAAACCCTTGCCATGTGCAGGAACACGGTGATGACCATGAGATGGGCCCCCCACCTGTGGAGGTTTCTCACCAACAGCCCGAACGACACCTGCGTGTGCAGGCGCTGCATGTCCGAGTAGACGGCCTCGACCGACGGGCGGTAGAAGAACATCAGGTAGATGCCGGTGATCGTCAGAAGGATGAGCAGGAAGAACGAAAGCCCCCCTAGGCACAGCGTGTAGGAGAGCTTGATGCCGTGGCGCTTCACCTTCACCGGGTGGAGGTGGTAGAGCAGCGAGTTCATGACGACGTAGGCACGGTTTCTTGGGGAGTCGGCGTAACCCTTCCTGAAGATCGAGCCGGGGCGGAACATCGCCCGCCACAGCTGTCCGTTCTGGAACGCACTGAGGCGCTCGGCAACCTTCTCTCTGGGATTCCACCTTTGCGTCGCCACCTGTGTGTTGCCTTTCCTCCTAGGTTGCCTTTTGAGTCTGCGGGACCGTTCCCATGGCGCGGCCCCCGCCGCGCTTCTTCCTGCCGCCCGTGACCTCGCTCTGCACGAGCGCGCCCGTGGGGCAGCGCTCGACACACAGGTTGCACCGCGTGCACGCGTTGTCGTCGATCAGAAAGAGGATGTCGTCGCCCCCCATAGAACGGGCGAGCTCGACGTTGCCCGAGTCCTCGACCGCTGAGGGGTCGACCATGAAGATGCAGTACCACGGGCAGATGTCGACGCATCCCTCGCACAGGATGCACTGCTCGGGGATGAAGTCGATGAAGCGTTTGGGCTTGACGGCGCCCCTGAGCCATTCAGCGTCGACCAGATCCATCTCGTAGTTGTCACGAAAGATGGGCTTCTCGATGATCTCCATCTTCTTGGGCTCTGGTTGGTTTGCCATTTTGTCCTTACCTACTTGCCCGACATGTAGCCCTTGACGGGATCCTCGAGACCCTTCGATCCCGTGCGCTTGCGCTTACGCTCCTGATAGATGTAACCGGCGGCGAGCATCCCGATGAGGATTCCGACCTGGACCGTGTTTGCGACGATGTCGCGGATGGTCCTGATCCACAAAGTCGTGAGCCCGGTTTCTCCAACGCCAGGAAGGCTTTTGGAGAACTCGATGATCTCGGCGACGTACTGGTCGAACTTGTAGATGATCAGCGAGGGGAGCTGTCCAAGGACGAGGATCGCCAGGAAGTAGATGAGGGTCCCGAGGATGATCGCGGTCGTCCACGACATCGGTTCATTGCCTCTTTTGAGAACGCGTCCGCGAAGTGCCATCCGGCCGCCAGCTTACAGCCTGGGAGCGCGTTCAAACGAGACATTGTGCCCTTGAGCAGCGGCTTTAGGGCGACGCCGAGCGGCCGTGCGGATCGCGGCCTGAGCGTGCGTCGAGATCTCTGAGCCTGGCCTCGAGGCGCCGCTGGCGGCTCCCGATGGTGAGCAGATAGCCGCCGATCGCCACCCACACAACGGCAAAGGCCACGAACAACCAGGCGATGTCGCTCACCGCTCGGCGAGATGGGGGCTCGCCCCCGTCGTTGCACCGGCAACCTCGCCCGGCCGGGGGGAACGGGACCCGGCCGCGACCGGCGCACCGGCGCGCATCTCGTGTGCGATCTCGAGCTCCGTGACACGGTCGGCGAGGCCGCCGAGGCGCACTCGCACCGCGAGGAGCCACGCGAACAGCAGCGTGAAGGCGACGAGCGCGCTGAAAAACGCAACCAGCTCGGGCGCGCCGAGGGTCGATCCGCCGGAGGCATTGCCGACCGCGGGGCCGCTCGGGTGAAGCGTCCGCCACCACAGCACCGAGAAGTGGACGATGGGCACGTCGACGAAGCCCACGATCCCGAGCACGGCGGCGAGCCGCCCCACCCGCCTGGGGTCCGTGGCAAGTCCTCTGAGGAGCAGATAGCCGACGTAGGTGAGCCACAGAACAAGGGCAGAGGTCAGCCGTGCGTCCCACTGCCACCACGTCCCCCACACGGGGCGCGCCCAGATCGGGCCCGTGATCAACACGAGCGAACAGAACACAACGCCGAGCTCGGCGGATGCATGGGCGAGAAGGTCCCACCGTCGCGCCCCCGTCCTCAGGTAGGCGATCGAAGCAATGAAGACAATCGCAAAGGCGATGTAGGCGACCCACGCAGCCGGCACGTGTACATAGAAGATGCGCTGGAGCTGGCCGCCCATCGCGTCGACGGCCTCGCGCGCCACAAAGAAGATGAGGCCGAGCGCGACCGCGACCGACGCCCACGCCGCCACTGCGAGGTAACGAAACGCAGCGCCGCTGCGCCCACCGGAGGCAATAGCCATGAACGTCAGCTTACAGGGAGGGGCGCTCAGCGCCCGCCGTGCCCAGCGCAAACAAAAAGACTCCGGGGCCGTAGCCCCGGAGTCTCAGTGATCCGACTTGTGACTCCTTACGAAGCCAGTGCCGCTTCGGTCTTGGTCGCTTGCTCCTTGTGCTTGCCCTCGGAGATCTCCTCGACCGTCTTGGCGCAGAAGGCGGGGAGGTCGTCGGGGTTGCGGCTTGTGACCATGCCCTGGTCGACTACGACTTCCTCGTCGACCCAGGTCGCGCCTGCGTTGCGGAGATCGGTCTGCAGGCTCGGCCACGAGGTCATGGTGCGACCTGTGGCGACGCCGGCTTCGGCGAAAACCCAAAGGCCGTGGCAGATCGCGCTGACGGGCTTACCGGCCTCGAAGAACGCCTTCACGAAGCTCACCGCTTCTGGATTGCTTCTCACGAAGTCGCCGTTGATGACTCCGCCGGGGAGGATCAGGGCGTCGTAGTCGCTTGGGCTTGCGTCGCTAACGGCCTTGTCGACGGGGAACATGTCGGCGCGGTCGATGTGGTTGAAGCCCTGGATCTCGCCGGACTCAAGCCCGATGAGGTGCGTCTGGGCACCAGCGTTCTCAACTGCCTTGCGGGGCTCGGTCAGCTCAACCTGCTCGAAGCCGTCGCTTGCGAGGATCGCAACCGTCTTTCCTTGAAGTTCGTTTGCCATGTGTTAGCTCACTCCCTGATCTAGCTTGTTGCCTTCGTGCTTGGCCACTGTTTCCTACCCGCAGGAGGCCCCCGCTAACCAGGCAAAGCATTCCAGGAGCCGTGGCCGTACTCACTCGACGACGTATTCGAACGCGAGTGCGCCGATCACGGAGAACACGATGTCGAAGGCGATCAGGATCCCGAACCAGCCCCTCGACGCCACCGCGTCGAGCCGGCTCCCCGAAAAGAGGTCGGAGGTCAGCTCCACGGCGGCGATGAACACGGGGACGAGGGCGGGAAAGGCAAGAAGTGGAAGGAGAAGCTCCCTGCTCCTCGTTTGCGCCGCGAGGGAGGCGAACAGGGTTCCGATTGCCACGAGGCCGACGTCTGCGAGGATCACCACACCGACGAGGCCGAGGCCCAGGCGCACCGAGAACAGAACGGCAAAGGCCGGGAGAAGCACGGCCTGGACTCCGAGGATGAAAACGGAGTTGGCCACCGCCTTTGCGAGGTAGATCCCGGAGCGGTCGAGCGGCGCAAGCAGCAGGACGTCGATGGCCCCCTCGTCGCGCTCGACCTCGAAGGTGCGCGCGAAGCCGATAAGGCCGGCGAAAAGGACCGTTACCCACAGAAACCCGGCAAGCACGTCGGCAATGGGGGCACTGCCTGCTGAGGAGCCCACCTGAGCGTCCACTCGGGCGCCGTCCGGGAGCGTGAAGGCGAGCAGCACGGTCACCGTGAGCGCGAAGGCCATCATGGGCGGCAGCGTGTCGCGGCCGCGCGCCTCGACGATGAGGTCCTTGCGGGCCAGGGCTGCGGTCTTAGCGAGCCAACCCCTGCTCGGATCTCCTCTGCGGTCCCGCCGGCCAGCGCCCTTGGCCCGTCGTTGGCCTGCGGTTCCGAGCCCGGCCGTCATGTGGTCGCTTCGGCCGGGGCTCGGGCCCGGTGGCTGACGGCTCGGCCCCCCTGCAGGATGAGGCTGCCGGAGGCATATGCCTTGACTCTCTTTGCCCCGTGCGTCGCCACGAGCGCGACGCGCCCCTGCCCCCGCCAGCGCATGATCACGGCGGAGACGAGCTCGGCTGCGTCGTCGTCGAGGTTTGCATAGGGCTCGTCGAGCAGGAGCACATCGGGCTCGTGCAGGCTCGCCCTTGCGACCGCGGCTCTCCGCTTGAACCCTGCGGAGAGAGCTCCTGCGTGGGTGCCGGCGTGGGGGACAAGCCCGAGGCCCTCGAGGGCCTCGTCGACCCGCCCTGCCCCCACTCCGTGCAGGGTTGCGAACAGCTCCAGGTTCTCTCTGACGGTGAGCCGCGCGTAGAGGCCGGGCTGATGGCCCGCATAGCCAACGCGTGCCCTGAAGCGCTCGTCTGAAGCGCGCATCGGCGCTCCTTCGAGCAGCGCGCGCCCAGCCGTCGGTTCGAGGAGTCCAGCAAGGACCCGGAGGAGTGTCGACTTTCCCGACCCGTTCGGTCCGAACACCCCCGTGACACCCGGCTGCAGGGTGAGGTCGAGGGAGCTCAAAGCCACCGTCCGTCCGAAGACGACCTGCAGCCCCTCGACCGTTATCAAGTCGAGCCCTCGGGCTCGGGACGCGCGCCGCCCGGATCCTGCCCGGTCCGGCCCTGGGAGGCGGCGGCGAGCGTGGCCTTGAGCGCCGCCCTTTCGGCGCGCCACTCGTCTTCGGTCACAACATCATTGCGGCGCCGGATGTCGAGCTCGGCGATGGCCGCAACGAGATCGTCGCGGGGTGGCGGTGACTCCCCCGCCGGCGCGCGCCTGCGCGCGGCACGGGACCCCCTGCGGGAGCGCGCGAGGGCCACGGTCATGCCGGCCCCGACGGCGGCGATGACGGCCGCCACCCCCCACGCAAAGCCGGGCAGCACGCTTGCCCTTGCGGTGACGCTTACCTGTGCCACCTCCCCTGCGTCGAGCCCTCCCTCGACGGTCCACGCCCTGTAGCTCCGCCCGCCGATGCGCTCGCGGCCCCCTGCGGTAAGCCGGTTGCCCTCGAGCTCGAGGGGCTCGGAGGCATAGACATACATGTCCTCCGTGGGATAAAGGGCGGTCTTTGACAGGTCGTAGGCGCCGCCACTTCCTGTGATCCGGTAGGAGAACGTCGTGCGCGTCTCCCCCGGAGGGATCGCGCTCGTTATCGAGAAGCCGAACTGCGAGTCGAGGAGCTGGGGAAGATCGAGGTCAGACTCCACGATCGCGAGCGACGTCTTGTCGGCGGCGGCGGGGAGTGAGTAGCCGAGGCTTGGGCCGTCGCCCGCTCCGGCCCCGCTTGGTATGGAGGCCCGGCCGGCGTAGGCCTCGTCCGAGCTGTTGGCAACGACCACGGACTCGACCACGCCGACGCCGTCGTCGTCGGGAACGAGGAACAGCGCATCGCGCACGACCTCGACGACGGAGGGGTCGGTCGTCGTCTCCCACACCTTGAGCCTGCTTGTGATGACCGAGCCACGCTCGGCGATCGTGATTGCCCGGCCGGCGAACAGGCCTCCGTCGTAGCGGGCGTCGAGGGCGAAGATGCTCTCCTCACCCGTAGGAAGGCCGCCGAATCTGTAGGTGCCGCGTTTACCAGTGACCGCGCGCCGGGTGAGCCCGGGCGAGTCGCCGGCAGGGCTCCCGCCGGTCAGGATGAGCCGAACCCCAGCCTGAGGCCGCCCCGTGGCCACGTTCACGACCACGCCCGTGAGCGTGCCGCTGCCCCCGCCGGCTGCGGCCTTGCCCGGCGCGACCAGGATCGCTCCCGCGCCGAGCATCGAGGTCGAGACGAGGAGGCAGCCCGAGGCGAGTGCTTTGCCGCGCCCTTTCAGGCGCCGCATCGGGGGCACTGCTCCCCGGGCGAGCGCGGCGCGCCGCATGCCGGGCACTCGAGCCGCGCCCTCACAGCCGCGATCTCGGCCTCGAGGGCATCGTCGGTGCGCTCCGAGAGACGAATCGTGTCGAGCTCTTTGAGCGCCTCGAGAGCGGCCGCCTCGTACTCGCGCCTCAGCTCCTCGAAGTCGGCGGCCGACAGCTTGCCGATGCGCCGCTCGGTTTCGATGTCCACGATCGCAGACAACGCCGCATCCTTTTTTGCCGAGGCCTCGATTGCGTCGCCTTGTTCCTCGGGAGTGGCCGTGGCCGCCGCACCAGGGCGGCGCAGCGGCGTTGCGACGTAAGCAAGTGCGAAACCCACAAGAAGCACGATCACGATTACTGCGACCATTGGTCCCCTCTTACGGCCCCTCGGAAGGCGTCGAGCTCGCCTTCAACCCTACGCCGTTCATCGGGACTAAGAGGCCGGTCGGTTGCGCCGGTGGGGGCTTGGTCGTGGTTTTTTCGCACCCATCTCGGCACCAGGACCGCAACGACGACGGCGCCGGCGATGACCGCACCGGCCGGCAGCAACCATGCAAGGGTGCCGCTTCCCCCAGGAGGGGGCACCGCCCTAATCCCGGGGCCGAACTCGGAGGAGAGCTTCGCCATGATGCGCGCCCGCCCCCATCCGTCTTCGGCCCACGCCGTGATCCTGGCCCTGAGATCGGTCGCCGCGGCCGAGGGACAGTCGTGGAGGGTCACGCCTGGGCAGTAAGGGGACGCGATCTCGGTCGAGATGTCGGTTGCGAGGTCTTGGGGAGTGGCGGCGAGGGCCACGCCGGCCGTCGCGAGCAGAAGCCAAGCGGCCACCAGCATGATCGTCGCAAGGATGCGGCCCAGCCCCCGGCGCTTCATCCTGCGGCCGCCACGGGCTCCCGTACGCGCCCTGTCGCCCCTGCGGTTGCGCCGTGAGGCGTCCCGCCGGAAAGGATCACGCTCATCCCTGCTGCCATTACAACTGCGCCGGCCCATATCCACCACGTAAGTGGGTTGACGAACGCTCTGATGGCGGCGGCGCCGTCGGGATCGAACTGAGTCACGACGACGTAGAGGTCCTCGACCGGCGTGGTCCTGATCGCGACCTCGGACTGAGGCTGCTGCTGGGCGAAGTGGAAGTTGCTTTGGGGATGTAGCGTCCCGACGGGCTCACCGCCGCGCGACACTGCCACGGTCGCGTCGTTGATCTGCTTTTCCGGAGTCGAGGACTGCTCGCGTCCCTCGTAGGTGAGCGTGTAGGCGCCCACCTTCATGGAGCTACCCGGTTCGAGGAAGGCATTGCGCTCGACCTTGCCAGCGGCGCCGGCGAACCCGATGACGATTAGCACTATCCCGAGATGCACGACGTAGCCCCCGTAGCGCCTGCGGTTGCGCATGAGGGTGTGAGCAAGCGCAGCGGGCCACGAGTCGCCGCTCGCCCTGTAGACGCGGCCACCCCTGATGAACTCGCCGGCGATAGCTACCGCCACGAAGCCGCACAGTGCAAAGGCAATGACGCCCCCTGCGCTCCGCATCCCGGCAAGCCACAGGCCGGCCGCCACTGCAATGCCGGCGACGACCGGCGGGCGCACGAGGCGCGACAACCTGCCCTTGCTCATTCGCCGCCACGAGACCAGAGGTCCTATCCCGGTGAGGGCGAGGATGGCAAGCCCAAGCGGCACGAACACCGCGTTGAAGAACGCGGGCCCCACCGACAGGCGCACGCCGGTGGTGACCTCGGCGACGATCGGATAGACGGTTCCCCACAGCACCGTGAAAGCTGCGGCCACGAACAAGACGTTGTTGGCGAGAAAGGCAGACTCACGCGAGACGAGCGCGTCGAGACGGTTCTCGCTCCTTAGGCGGTCGTAGCGCAGAGCGATGATCGCAAGGCCGCCGAGGAGCATGGCGGCAAGGAACGGAAGAAACCACACTCCCGTGCTGCCCTCGGTGAAGGTGTGGATGCTCGACAGGATGCCAGAACGCGTGAGGAAGGTGCCGAATACGGCGAGCGCGTAGGTGGCGAGGATTAGAGACACGTTCCAGATCCTGAGCATGCGGCGCTTCTCCTGGATGACGACCGAATGCAGGTACGCGGTCGCGGTGAGCCACGGCATGAAGGAGGCGTTCTCGACCGGGTCCCACGCCCAGTACCCGCCCCAACCGAGCTCCGTGTACGCCCAGGCCCCTCCGAGGACGATCCCGATCGAAAGCGCGCTCCACGAGAACAGTGTCCAGCGCCTGGTCGAGGTGAACCAGGGAGTCTCGGTTCGCCCGGAAACGAGCGCCCCCATCGCGAAGGCAAAGGGGATCGAGAAACCAACGAAACCGGTGTAGAGCAGTGGCGGATGGATCAACATTCCGGGCGACTGAAGCAGCGGGTTGAGCCCCGAGCCGTCGGTTGGGACATCGGCAAGGCGCGCGAAGGGGTCGGCGGGGAACGCGAGAAGAAGCAAGAAGAAGATGGCGATGCCTGCAAGGACGGCGCCCGCCCATGTCACGGCCGGCGAGTCCGGGTTCGGGTGTCTGTAAACCGCGATGGTCGCAAACACGGTGAGGAGGACCGTCCAGAACAGAAGTGAGCCCTCCATGCCCCCCCACAGCGCCGAGACCGTGTAGGGGCCTGCAAGTGACCTCGACGAGTAGTTGGCGACGTATGCGAGCGAGAAGTCGTGGGCGAACAGAGCGCTAAGCAGCGAGGCGGCGGCAAGAACCGTGAACCCAGCACTCGCGCCCAGGGCGCGCCCCCCGGCGCGCCCCGCTGGGACGCGACGCCTCAGCGCACTCATGGCAAAGAGGATTAGCGCCAGAACGGCGAAGCCGAGGGCGCACAGCAGGGCCGGGCGCCCGAGAGCGGCCAGCGAGGCGGTTCGCATCAGGCGGGTACCGTCAGGCCCGGCTCTTGGCCTTGAACTTCGACGGGCACTTGGCGAGCACCTGAGTCGCGGCGAAGGTTCGCCCGTTGAAGTTGCCCGTGGCAACGACCTCCGAGCGATCCTTGAAGGCGTCCGGAAGCGGCTGATCGGTCGTCACGGTGACGTCGGAGCGCCCGTCTGTGATAGCGAAGGTGGTGTCGAGCCCACGGCGCTCGATGCTGCCGGGCATCACCACTCCGTTGACCCGGTAGTCCTCGGCTCCAGCCGGCGCGCTTGCCTGGAGCTCACTGACCGAAACGTAAAAGGCCGTCGATCCCGGGCGGCTCATGGCCCACCCCACGAGGCCCACGACGGTCGCAAGGACAACCCCGGCGCCGATGATGAACTTGGCCCTCCGTTTCGCGGAGGGGGGCGCGTTTACGTGACTCTGGCGGTGACTCGAGGCCGTCTGCATCACAGCTCAGCGTAATGGATGCGATGTTGGCCGGGGGCCGAACGCAGGAGGCGCTCGCGGTCAGCCCTCCTCGAGCGAAGCGAGCAGGCTCTCGAGGTTGCGGCGCAATGTGTCGGGCTCAACCGCGCCGAGATAGGCGCCGCTCCCTCCTGCTCCCTCACCCCCTCCTCCTCCCCCGGCCGTGGCGGACACGACCTCGCCGTCGGCATTGATGAACAATGTCTGGGGAAGGCCGTCGACACCGAAGCTCTTTGCGAGGACTTCTTCGTTGTCGACGACCACCGGATAGGACACGCCGAACTTACGCACGAAGTCCTTGGCGTTGGCTGAGGCGTCCCTGAGGTTCACTCCGACGAAACGCACGCCACGGTCCTTGTAAGAACGCCATGTCTTTTCGAGCAGCGGGGTTTCTTCCCTGCACGGCGCACACCATGACGCCCAGAAGTTGAGCACGGTGGGGTGGCCGGCGAGCTGGTCGCTGTCGAGCTCTCCTTTGCCCGCCAGCAGAGGCAGGGAGAACTCGGGAAGCTCAGGGGGCACGTCGATGCCTGGTGCCGGCCTCGACACGCCGTAGGCGACCGTCCCGACGACCGCGAGCGCAGCGGCGACGGCAATTACGCGCCGGCCCCATTTCCCCTCGGTCCCGCCGAGCCCCTCGAGCTCGTTTCCGGGCACCATGAGGTCAGATTAGACGCCTGCCGTCGGCTATATTTCCCCGGTAAGCGACTCCCACACGGAGGGCCGGTTGAGACTTCCAAGCACCCCACGGGGACGGGCGGTTTGCGTCGCGGCCGTGGCCGCGTTTGCCTTGAGCGCTTGTTCGACCGACACCCCCCAGAGCGTGCTGCAACCACAAGGCGAGTTCGCTCGTAAGGCCGACGCCCTGTGGGACATCACCTTCGCCATTGCCATTGCGGTCTTCGTCGTCGTGCAGGGCCTCCTGCTCTACGCGATCTTTCGCTATCGCCACAAGCCGGGGCGCGAGGCGGCGCAGTTTCACGGCAACACACGGCTTGAAATCGCCATGACCATAATCCCTGCACTCATCCTGCTCGGGCTTGCGATTCCCACGGTTGCTACGGTGTTTGACCTCGCAGCCGAGCCCACGGGGGCAGACGTCATCCACATAAGCGTCGAGGGACGCCAGTTCTGGTGGCGCTACGACTACACCGACCTCGACATCGTCACCGCGAACGAGCTTCACATCCCAACCGGGCAGCCGATCGATCTCTCGATCGAGGGCTACGATGTCAATCACAGCTTCTGGGTGCCGAGGCTCGGCGGAACTCAGGACGTGGTGCCGGGCCGCACAAGCCGCCTGACGCTCGAGGCCGACGACCCAGGGACTTATCTCGGTCAGTGCAAGGAGTTTTGCGGGCTCTCCCATTCCAACATGAACCTCAGAGTGATCGCTCACGACCCCGGCGACTTCGAACAGTGGGTGTCCGATCAACAAGAGCCGGCGGCCGCCCCGAGCGACTCGCTTGCAGCCGAGGGGGCCGAGCTTTTCGTCAACGGCGCTGCGGACGCGCAGTTCGCGGGGGGGCCTTCGTGCGCAAGCTGCCATGCGATCGAAGGACTTGACGGTGCAGTGGGAATCATCGGGCCGAACTTGACCCACTTTGCCGCACGCAACACCTTCGCGGGCGCGATATTTCAGAACAACGAGAGCAACTTGCGGGCATGGCTCGCCAATCCGCCCGAGCGGAAGCCGGGCTCTCAGATGCCGAATCTTCAGTTGACGACCGGTCAGATCGATGCGCTTGTCGCCTATCTTCAGACTCTGGAATGACAGGCCAAGGAGAGGACTAGATGGCTACCGCGGTTGCTCCACAACAGGGGGGTCTGTTTGCGAGGCCCACCGCCAA
>Ga0136610_1000355_pt1 | contig 13233 bp, 16 predicted proteins | sample AntDrymUQ1342206_2_FD_104804 | JGI IMG/M metagenome (GOLD analysis project Ga0136610, IMG submission 104804) | Polar desert sand microbial communities from Dry Valleys, Antarctica - metaG UQ134 (22.06) | ecosystem: Environmental > Terrestrial > Soil > Desert | place: Antarctica: Dry Valley...
CCCCCCTGACCGCGCGCGTGCTGGCGTGCTTCACGGCACAGGTCGGCACCGGCTTCCTGCTGCTCTCGCGCGACCCCCGCTGGAGCAGCTGGCGCGTGCTCGTGCAGACGTTCCTGCTCGCCGTCGCGCTGCTGCTCGCCGGCGCGGCGCGCGCGTGGGAGGCCTTCGACCAGAACGCGCTGCTGACCTGGGCCTACCTCGCGGGGCTGGCGGGCGGCGCGTTCGCGCTCGTGGCGCTGTACCGCTTCACGGAGAGGTCCGCCCGCGACGTCACACGCTGACCGCTGCCGGGTGCTCCATCTCGCAACCGGTCAGCCGATCGCCCGGCGCAGGTCCGCCACGAGATCCTCGGCCGCCTCGATCCCGCACGACAGCCGCACGAGGTCGGCCGGCACCGCCGCGTCGGAGCCCTCCACGGACTGGTGGGTCATCGCCTGCGGCACCTCGATCAGCGACTCGACGCCGCCGAGCGACTCGGCGAGCGTGAAGATCCGCGTCGAGCTCGCGATCCGCACGGCATCGGGGTGGCGGAAGGAGACCATCCCGCCGAAGCCCGGCCAGCGGACGTCCTCGACGTCCGGGACGCCGCGCAGGGCTTCGCTGACGGCTGCGCCGTTGATCGCGTGCGCCTGCATCCGCAGGTGCAGGGTGCGCAGGCCGCGGTGCACGAGGAAGCAGTCCATCGGGCCGGGGACGGCGCCGATCGCGTTCTGGACGAAGCGCACCTGCTCGTGCAGCGCCTCGTCGCGCACGACGACCGCTCCGCCGACGGTGTCGCTGTGGCCGCCGAGGTACTTCGTCGTCGAGTGCACGACGGCGTCGGCGCCGAGCGCCAGCGGCTGCTGGTTGGCCGGTGTCGCGAACGTGTTGTCGACCGCCACGAGCGCGCTGCCCCTGCGAGCGACGACTCCTTCGACGTCGACGACGTTCAGCAGCGGGTTGGTCGGGGTCTCGACCCAGATCAGGCGCGTGTCCTCGCGCACCGCGGCCGCGACGGCGTCGAGGTCGGTCTGGTCGACCATCGTGTACCGCAGGGCCCAGCGCGTCAGGACCTTGTCGACGAGCCGGTAGGTGCCGCCGTAGAGATCGGACGGGATCACGATGTGCCCGCCGGCCTCGGCGACGACGGTGATCAGCGCGTGCGTCGCGGCCATGCCGCTGGAGAACGCGCTCCCCAGGCCGCCCTCGAGCTCGCCCAGCGCACGTTCGAGGGCCGCGCGCGTCGGATTCGCCGAGCGTGAGTAGTCGAAGTCCTCGACGAACGCGCCGGGCGCGCTCTGGGCGTACGTCGAGGTCTGGTGGATCGCGGGGATGACCGAGCCGAAGTGCGGGTCGGGGTCCAGGCCGGCATGAACGGCGCGGGTGGCGAACGCGGCGTCGCGCGGGACCCTGCTCATCGTGCCAGCGCCTCGAGCAGGTCCGCGCGGGTGAGGATGCCCGCGGGCCGCCCGCCGAGCGTCACGAGCAGCGCCTCGCGGTCGCCCGCCAGCAGCGCGACCGCCTCCTGGATGAGGTCGGAGGCCGCGACGGCCGGAAAGGGGGCGCCCATCATGTCGACGACCTGCGCGCCGAGCAGCGCCGGGTCCTCGATGACGTGCTTGAGCAGCCCGCGCTCGGAGATCGAGCCGACGACGGCAGACGCGTCGTGGGCCGAGACGACCGGCAGCTGCGAGACGCGGTGCTCGTTGAGCAACCCGACGGCCTCGCGGACCTCGTCGTGCGCGCCGACCGTGACGAGGTGGGGGATGTCGCTGCCGGCCTGCTTGCGGGCGAGGACATCGGCGACCGTCACGTTCTCGGTGCGCTCGATGAAGCCGTACTGCGTCATCCAGGCGTCGTTGTAGATCTTCGAGAGGTACGAGCGGCCGCCGTCGGGGAGGATCACGACCATCAGCGCCGCGGGGTCGTCGATCTCGCGCGCGACCTCGAGCGCCGCGACGCACGCCAGCCCGCACGAGCCTCCGGTCAGGATGCCCTCCTTCATCGCGAGCCTGCGCGTCATCAGGAACGCGTCGCGGTCGGACACCTTCACGTAGCGGTCGACGATCGCCGGATCGAACGTGTCGGGCCAGAAGTCCTCGCCGACGCCCTCCACGAGGTACTGCTTGGGGCCCTCGGGGCCGACCGTGTAGATCGAGCCGGCGGGGTCCGCGCCGATGATCTCGATCGCGGGGTTGCGCTCCTTGAGGTAGCGCCCTGTGCCGGTGATCGTGCCGCCGGTGCCGACACCGACGACGAGGTGCGTGATCGCACCGGCGGTCTGCTCCCACAGCTCGGGTCCCGTCGTCGCGTAGTGCGCGTCGGGGTTGGCGTCGTTGGAGTACTGGTTGGGCCGAAACCCGCCCGGGATCTCGCTCGCGAGCCGCTCGGCGACCTTGTAGTAGGACTCCGGCGACTCCGGTGGCACGTCGGTGGGGGCGACCACGACCTCGGCACCGTAGGCACGCAGCAGGTCCATCTTCTCCTTCGACTGCTTGTCGGGCATGACCGCGATCACGCGGTAGCCCTTCAGCCGCGCGGCGATCGCCAGGCCCGTGCCGGTGTTGCCCGACGTCGGCTCGACGATCGTCCCACCGGGCTTGAGCCTGCCGTCGCGCTCGGCCGCCTCGATCATCGCGACCGCGACGCGGTCCTTGATCGAGCCGCCGGGATTGAGGTACTCGACCTTCGCGACGACCTGTGGCGTCAGGCCGGCCGCCAGGCGCGACAGCCGCACGAGCGGGGTGCGCCCGACGGCATCGAGGATCGAGTCGTCGATCTGCTGAGCCGGCGGAGCCTGCTGCTGTGCGCGCGTCATGGCTTGGACTCTACGGGCGCCGCGGGGAGGTCATGCGTCAGGCGCCGTGGCAGCGCTTGTACTTCCTGCCGCTGCCGCACGGACACGGGTCGTTGCGCGCCGGGGCGTCGCCGACGAGCCGTGGCGGCTGCGGCGCGAAGGCCGGCTCGGGAAGCTTGTTGATGCGCATCGCCGCCTTGTCGATCGCGCGCCAGCCGGCCGGGTTGGACTCCCGCGCGTGCGCGAGGCGCTCGGCGTTGACGGCCTTCGCCGCGGCCTTGTGCGCTGCGCAGAAGTCCTCGCGCGCGTTCTCCAGGCCGGAGGGGAATGTGAAGCTCTTGCCCTCGCAGGCCGCGCAGTCGGGGTAGGACGGCGCGACGGCGTCGAGCGTGACCTTGCTGCGGTCCAGCGCCACCGAGCCGAAGGCCTCCTGGACGAGGTCCTGCAGCGCGCCGAGGCCGACCGATCCCCACGTCTGGCGCACCTGGATCGCCGGCGACCCGAAGGCTCCCCGGTCGCCGCCGGCATCCTCGAGCAGGCGTGGCAGCCTGCCCGCGACGGCGCGATCGTGGTAGTCGCCCGCGACCAGCACGAGCTCGTACTTCAGGCCGGCCAGCATCGCGGGCGCGGCCCAGTGGCCGACCGCCGCGCCGAGGTCGTCGCCGTGGCGCTCGAGCTCGCTGCGCAGGGCCGCCAGCGTGACGTAGACGTCGAGCTCGAGCACGTCGTCGCTGACGGTGGTCGCCGCCCATGCCTCGCCGCGGTCGGCGATCCACCCCAGCGGATCGTCGGTGATGACGAAGAAGCGCAGCCAGAGTTGCAGCTTCTTGGGATGGATGTCGAGGTCGTAGGGCCAGTCCAGGCGCAGCTCGAGCAGCGCGAACTCGTCCTCGGGGGCGCCCTGCAGCAGCGCGAGGGGGTCCAGATCTTCCGGGGCTTCGGTCTGCATCGCCGTGTTGAGGCTAACCAACGCGCTGTGCGGGTAGCGCGTCTGGCGCCGTGCGACTCGCCGACGTCTTCCAGTCCGGGCATCCGGACGCCGCAACGGAGCTCTCCGACGGCGACTTCCTGCTGACCTGCACGTGCGGCCTCGAGCAGCGCCTGGACACGATGACCGTCGACGAGGACGACGGCCTCACGCTCTATGACTGCGGGCGCTGTGAGAACAGCGTCGTCGGGCTCATGCGAGACGACGCCGCGACCGAGCTTTGGACCTCCACGAGCGCGATGACGCGCCGTCAGGAGCTCGGCGGCCACCGGCGCAACGGCTACATCGTCGGCTCGCGCGTCGACGTCTCGCTGCGGCCGCCGGACGCGGCCGGCGACGTGCTGCTGATACCGGCGACGCCGAACTTCCTTCTCGCGCTGCGCAACCTGTAGCGCCGCAGCGACATGGCCACCAAAGACGCCTGTGCGATGCTCGTCCGCGAGACCACGAGCCGGAGAGGAACCCCGATGGCCGATCTGACCGAGACCGACGAGCAGCTGTGCGAGACGTCTCGATGGGACTTCTCGGATCTGCACGCGCTGTACGTCAACTGCACGCTGAAGCGCTCGCCGGAGATCTCCCACACGCAGGCGCTCGGCGACCGCTCGATCGCGATCATGCGCCGCAACGGCGTGACCGTCGATGTCGTGCGCGCCGTCGACCACGAGATCGCGACCGGCGTGCAGCCCGACATGACCGAGCACGGCTGGACGCAGGACGAGTGGCCCGCGATCTTCGAGCGGGTGATGACCGCCGACATCCTCGTCCTGCTGTCACCGATCTGGCTGGGAGAGAAGTCGTCGGTCTGCACGAGGGTCGTCGAGCGCCTCTACGGCAACAGCGCCATCCTCAACGAGTCCGGCCAGTCCGCCTACTACGGCCGTGCGGGCGGCTGCATCATCACGGGCAACGAGGACGGCGCCAAGCACTGCTCGATGAACATCCTCTACTCGCTGCAGCACCTCGGCTACACGATCCCGCCGCAGGCCGACTCGGCCTGGATGGGCGAGGCCGGCCCCGGCCCGAGCTACCTCGACCCCGGCTCCGGCGGTCCCGAGAACGACTTCACGAACCGCAATACGGCCTTCATGACGTGGAACCTGCTGCACGTCGCGCGCATGCTCAAGAACGCAAGCGGGATCCCCGCGCACGGCAACCAGCCCAAGGTGTGGGATGCCGGATGCCAGCCCGGCCATCCCAACCCCGAGCACCGCGCCTGACGCCGCGCGTGCTCGAGCACTACTCGGCCTGGCGGCCGAGGATCACGACGAAGCGCTCGACGCGCCGGCGCTCCTCCTCGCTCAGCGGCCGGTCGGCCTCGACGAGCAGGGTCATCGGCCCGCGCTCACGCGCCCAGCTCGCCGCCTGCTCACCGAACGAGCACGCGACCCAGACGAGCGCCTTCGCACCGGCATAGCGCATGACCGTGTGCTCCTGCTGCTGCGCCGTCTGCTCCGTGCGCAGCAAGGGGACGGTCACGAGGTCCAGCGCGTGGGCGACCGCCGAGACCGCGTCGAGACCGCCGTCGTCGACGAGCAGCGCGAGCTCGCCCTCCTCGAGCATCGATTCCACCCAACCCTCGGGCGCGCCGTCGAGCACGCCGGGCGTGCAGACGAGGCGAAACAGCGTGCCGGCCATGACCGGCACGCTACATCGTCGGCGTTCGCCTCAGCGCTTGCCGGTGATGCGGGCCTCGTACTCGGCCAGCGACGAAGTGCTGGTCGCGGGAGGCGCGGCAGCCGTCTGGGTCTGTTGGGCGGGAGGCTGCGCCGGGGCGGAGGGCTTGGCGCCCTTCCCGCCGTCGGAGAAGTCCGTCCGCGGCGCCTTCTTGGAGGCCTTGGGGCTCTTGGTCTTCTTGGGGCTCCCGGAGCTCTGCGCGCTGCCCGAGAAGTCCGTCCGGTTGACCGGCGACTCCTGCACCCGGCCGGGAATCAGCGCGTCGGCGAGCGAGACGTCCTTCTTGACCACGCGCACGCCGTAGACGTAGGCCAGCGCCCCGCCGAGCGTGCCGCCGAGCGTCAGCGCGCCGAGCGCCGCGATGCCCGCGATCAGCCCTGCGGTCGTGATCTCGCTGTCGATGTAGCCCGGACGCTGCAGGACCCACGTCGCGGCGAACAGCCCCGTCGCGAGCACCATCACGATCAGGTGGAAGTTCGCGAGCTTGCGGGCGTTGGAGCCCTTGCTGATGTCGGCCCAGTCAAGCAGGCCGGTGAGCGAGGTCGGCACGGCGACGATCAGCCCGCCGGAGATCGCCAGCAGCGAGCCCTTCGCCATCGCCTCCTCCTCGAAGCCGAAGGCGCCGACGATCAGCATCAGGACGCCGACCGTGTACGCGCCGATGCTCACGTCGGTGAGGGGCGCGTGCGAGGGCTTGCCGGCGAAGCCCTTTATGAGGGTCATCATGGGAACACGAGCTCCTTGTGAGGGGACGAGCGACGGGGCGAACGGGGCGCTGCTCGCAGCTGCATACGGCGCTCGACCGGCGCCCGGATGTCAACCTGACGCGTAGCCGCTTGCGCCAGCCGGAACCGAGGCGGCGGACAGCTCGTCGAGCTGTTGACGGCGAGCTTGCGATCGACGCTGTCGACTGAGCGCGACCGGGTCGAGCGTCGCCGACTCGCCCGGCGGCGGACGGCGACGGCACCCGCGCCGAAGCCGCGCTAGACTGACCGGCAGACCTGCCTTGCGCAGGTCGTTTTTCTGTCCTCCTGCCGTCACGGAGCGCCGAATGGCCCGCGGAGACGTGCGTATCGCTGTGACCCTCGCCTGCGAGGATTGCAAGCGTCGCAACTACATGACCAATAAGAGTAAGCGCAACAACCCGGATCGCATCGGCCTGCGCAAGTACTGCAAGTGGTGCAAGCATCACACGAGCCACCGGGAGACCCGGTAAAGGCCTCACAGCACCGCATCTCATGGCCCGAAACCGCCAGCGCGCCAAAGACCGCAAGCAACGACAGCAGTCCGACAGCGATGCCGGGCGGCTCGACGACGGCGCGGACGCGATCGTCGACCCCGCGCTGGCCGGCGGTGCGCCGCCGGCCGACCTCGGGACGGCCCCTCCGCCGATCGACTTCGACGATGACGCCGACGACGGCCTCGACGCCGACGAGGAGCCCGTCACCGACGTTGTGGGCCCTGGTGCCGGCGACGTCGCGGCACCGCCGGTCGCTCGGAAGTCCGGCGTCGCTCGCATCGTGCCCTTCATCCGCGCCTGCTGGGCGGAGCTGCAGCGCGTCCAGTGGCCCGACCGCCGTCAGGTCGGGCAGGCCACCGCGGTCGTGCTGGGCTTCGTCGTGATCGCCGGCGCCTTCCTCGGCCTCGCCGACGTCGTCGCGCAGAAAATCGTCGACTTCATCCTTTAGAGAGAGCGTTCATGTTTCGCTGGTACGTCGTCAACACCTATTCAGGCCACGAGAACAAGGTCAAGCAGAACCTCGAGCACCGCGTGGTCTCGCTGAACCAGAAGCGCAACGTGCGCCAGGTCGTCGTGCCGACCGAGTCCGTGTCCGAGATGAAGGACAACCAGAAGATCACGGTCGAGAAGCGCACGATGCCCGGCTACGTGCTGGTCAACATGGAGCTCAACGAGGACTCCTGGGGCCTGGTCAAGGGCACGCCGGGCGTCACGGGCTTCGTCGGCGCGTCCAACGAGCCGGTGCCGCTGACGCAGGTTGAGGTCGATCGCCTGCTGCACCGCGATATCGTGATCAAGGACCGCATCAAGAAGGCGAGCTTCGTGATCGGCGAGTCGGTCAAGGTCGTCTCGGGCCCGCTGTCGGACTTCTCGGGCGAGATCTCCGAGATCAACGAGGACGCGGCGCGGCTGAAGGTGCTTGTGTCAATCTTCGGCCGCGAGACCCCGGTCGAGGTCGGATTCGACCAGGTCAAGAAAATCTAATGGCGAAAAAAGTCCTCACGAAGATCAAGCTCCAGGCCGTCGGCGGCCAGGCCAGCCCGGCTCCGCCGGTCGGTCCCGCCCTGGGTCAGCACGGCATCAACATCATGGAGTTCTGCAAGGCGTTCAACGCGCAGACCCAGGGCGACACCGGCACGACGATCCCCGTCGTCATCACCGTCTACGAGGATCGCACGTTCACGTTCCTCACGAAGACGCCGCCCGCCGCGGTGCTCATCAAGCAGGCGATCGGGATCGACTCCGGCTCGGCCGAGCCGCACCGCTTGAAGGTCGGCAAGATCTCGCAGGCGCAGGTTCGCGAGATCGCCGAGCGCAAGTTCGCCGACCTCAACGCCAACGACATCGACCAGGCCTCGAAGATCATCGCGGGCACCGCCCGCAGCATGGGAGTCGACGTTGTCTAGGCATGGAAAGACCTTCCTCGCCGCGCGCGGCCAGGTCGACCGCGAGCGCGAGCACACCCCCGTCGAGGCGATCGGGCTGCTGAAGTCGCTGCCCGGCCCGAAGTTCAACGAGACCGTCGAGATCCACGTCCGCACCGGGCTCAACGTCCGCCACGCCGACGAGCAGCTGCGCGGAACCATCGCCCTGCCCAATGGCCTCGGCAAGGAGGTCCGGATCGCCGTCTTCGCGCAGGGCGACAAGGCCAAGGAGGCCGAGGAGGCGGGCGCCGACATCGTCGGCGCGGAGGATCTCGCCAAGCGCGTCGAGGAGGGCTTCAGCGACTTCGACGTCGCGATCGCGACGCCCGACCTGATGCCGGTCGTCGGCCGTCTCGGGCGGGTCCTCGGCCCGCAGGGCAAGATGCCCAACCCGAAGGTCGGCACGGTGACGATGGACGTCAAGAAGGCGATCCAGGAGTCCAAGGCCGGCAAGGTCGAGTACCGCACCGATCGCACCGCCAACGTGCACCTCGCGATCGGCAAGAAGGACTTCACCGATCGCCAGCTCTTGGAGAACTACGCCGCGATCATCGACGAGCTGATCCGCGCGAAGCCGTCGGGCGCCAAGGGCCGGTACCTGCGCACGATCACGCTTGCGTCGACCATGGGACCCGGTGTCAAGGTCGACCCGTCCCGAACCCGCGACATCCTCGAGGAGAGCGCCCCGGCGAACGTCGCCTGAGCACCTATCGAGGCCACCGCAGACCCCGGGCTCGCCCTGACGAAGTCAGTGGCGAGAAGTCCCGGCGAGGAGGCAGATGAACCGAGAGCAGAAGGCCGCGGTGATCGAGGAGATCGCCGCCGAGATCAGAGGGTCCGAGGCAGTCTTCGCCGTGGACTATCGCGGCATCACCGTCGCGCAGGCCGCCGAGCTGCGCGGCAAGCTGCGCGAGGCCGACGCGACGCTGCGCGTGGTCAAGAACACGCTCACCGAGCGCGCTGCCGACGGGGCCGGGGCGGCGGGGCTCAAGCCCCTGTTGGCGGGCCCGACGGCGCTGACGTTCGTCCGCGGCGACGCGGCCACCGCCGCGAAGGCCGTCTCGGACTTCGCTCGTGCCACGAACCTGCTGCCGTTCAAGGGCGGGATCATGGACGGGCAGGCGCTTGCTGCCGAGCAGGTCTCGGCGATCGCCAAGCTGCCCTCGCGCGACATCCTCAACGCGCAGCTCGTGAACATCGTCGCCTCGCCGCTCACCGGCCTCGTGACGAGCCTGTCGAACCTCATCTCGGGGCTCGCGCGCCAGCTGGCGCAGGTCGTCGAGAAGAAGGAGTCGGGCGAGATCGGAGCGGGTGCCGCGCCCGCGCAGTCCGCAGCACCCGCCGAGCCCGAGGCGCCGGCCGAGCCAGAGGCATCCGCGGAGCCCGAGGCGTCGGCGGAGCCCGCGGCGTCGGCGGAGCCCGAAGCATCCGCCGAGGCCGAAGCGCCCGCGGCGGCCGAGACGCCTTCGCCTGACACGCCTGCCGAGCCGCAGGCCTCCGGCGACGAGCCGGCCGCCGGCAGCACATCTGACACTGACGACGAGAAGGAGTAACCATGGCTACGTCCACACAGGAGTGGATCGAGGAGCTCAAGGGCATCTCGGTGCTCGAGCTGAGCGAGCGCATCAAGGCGCTCGAGGAGGAGTTCGGCGTCTCGGCGCAGGCGGCTGCGGCAGCCCCTGCCGCGGGCGGCGGCGGCGATGCCGCGCCGGCCGAGGAGGAGCAGACGACCTTCGACGTCGTCATCACGGCAGCCGGCGACAAGAAGATCCAGGTCATCAAGGTCGTTCGCGCGGCCACGAGCCTCGGGCTGAAGGAGGCCAAGGCGCTCGTCGACGAGGCCCCCAAGGCCGTCCGCGAGGGCGTCGACCGCGACGAGGCCGACAAGCTCAAGCAGGAGCTCGAGGAAGCCGGCGCGAGCGTCGAGATCAAGTAGCCGCGGCCTCGGCCGCATCCGCAGGACAGGAGGGCGCCCAGCGTGGCGCCCTCCGTCGTTCTCAGGCGGTGGCCTGCCCGCCGCCCTTGAGCTGGTCGAGGATCGCGAACAGCGCCGCCCGCTGCGCGCGCGCCTCCTCGACCCCCTCGTAGCGCCACTGCACGATGTTCGCCGTCATCTCCTGGGTGCTCTTGCGCATATCGCCCAGCTCGCCAAGGACCTCGCGCATCATCTTCTCCTGGCGCAGGTTCCATTGGTTCAGCGTCACGCGCAGGTCGTCGACGGATCGTGCTACCTCATCCATGTGCCCATGATCGCAGGGCAGGTGTGACAGACCAACCCCCATTTCAGCCCGATCAGCTTCTACTCCGCGTCGTCGAGCACCACGCCTGCGTACGCGATGACCTCCACCTGATGATCCCCCGGCGCCTGCAGGTAGAACGAGCGGCTGCCGTCGCGGTGTGAGTCGATCACGCCGTCGTGCTCGGCGGCGAGGCGCTCGAGCTCCTGCGCCGAGACCTCGAAGGCGAGGTGATCGGGATGCTGGTCGGCGACCACGAACGCGAGCTTCGCGCCGCCCGCCTCGAGCAGTCCCCAGGTCTCGTCGGAGTAGAGGACCTGCGCTCCGGGAACCGCATGCTGCCACCACGCGAGCGCTGCCGCGACGTCGGGCACCTGCTGGGCGACGTGGTCGAATTGCATATTGCAGACGATACGCGTACATTTCCGCCCGTCGACCGATAGCCGCAGCCACCTCCGACACGGGTTTCGCGCCCACATAGCGCGAGCTTCGAGGTGGGGTCCGTGAGCGTCGACTGCCCCTCGCGGGGGCCGCATCTTGCTGTGCTATCCTCGGCAGTCCGCGCCTGACGCCTCATGGCCGCGGAGCCACGTCCGCCTCGCCTCGTCCCTCCCGACCCGCTGAGGAGTCGCCGCCTTGCCCCGTGTGAACGCCTCCCGTACGCGCCGTACATTCGCGCGCCTCGACAGAGTCCATGACGTCCCCAACCTGATCGACATCCAGCGCCGGTCGTTCGCGTGGCTGACGGATCCCGAGAAGGGTGGGCTTCGCGAGACGATCTCGGACATCTCTCCGATCGAGGACTACACGGGAAACCTCGCCGTCGACTTCGGCGAGTTCCACTTCGACGACCCCGTCGCGTCGATCGAGGAGTGCCGCGAGAAGGACCTGACGTATGCCCGCCCGCTGACCGTCACGGTCGCGTTCGTCAACCGCGAGACCGGTGAGATCCGCGAGCAGTCCGTCTTCATGGGCGACTTCGCGTGGATGACCGAGCGCGGGACGTTCATCATCAACGGCACGGAGCGCGTCGTCGTCACGCAGCTCGTGCGCTCGCCCGGCGCCTACCTGATGGAGGCCAAGGACCGCGAGAAGCAGGTCTTCATCGCGAACCTCATGCCCGCCCGCGGATCGTGGCTCGAGCTCGAGATCGACAAGAAGGGCAAGGTCTTCGTCCGCATCGACCGCAAGCGCAAGCTGCCGGTCACCGTCCTGCTGCGCGCGATGGGCTACGCGACCGACGAGGAGATCATCAAGCTCTTCGAGGACAGCCTCTACATCCGCAACACGATCGAGGCCGACACCGAGCCGACGAAGACCGAGGAGGGCGCGCTCGTCGAGCTCTTCAAGAAGCAGCGCCCCGGCGAGCCGCCGAGCGTCGACAACGCCCGTGCGCTGCTGCACCAGCTGTTCTTCGATCCCAAGCGCTACGACCTCACCCGCGTCGGGCGCTACAAGCTCAACGCCCGCCTCGGCCTCGACATCGACCTCGAGACCCGCACGCTGACGCACGACGACATCCTCGCCCTCGTGAAGGAGCTCGTCTCGTTGCCGCGCCTGCTCGGCGTGCCCGAGCACCCCGAGGTCGAGATCAAGGACTACGCGGCCGAGGCGTCGACGTACCCGCGCGAGCCGGTCGCCGAGCACCTCGACGAGTACGAGCACTTCGGAAACCGCCGGCTGCGGACCGTCGGCGAGCTCATCCAGGAGGCCTTCCGCATCGGCCTCTACCGGATGGAACGCGTCGTGCGCGAGCGCCTGACGACCGAGGACGCCGACACGATCACGCCGCAGACGATCATCAACATCCGCCCGGTCGTGGCCGCGCAGAAGGAGTTCTTCGGCTCCTCGCAGCTCAGCCAGTTCATGGACCAGACGAACTCGCTCGCGGGCCTCACGCACCGTCGCCGCCTGTCGGCCCTCGGCGCCGGCGGCCTGACGCGAGAGCGCGCGCCGATCGAGGTGCGCGACGTGCACCCGACGCACTACGGCCGGATGTGCCCGATCGAGACGCCGGAGGGCCCGAACATCGGCCTGATCGGGTCGCTGTCCAGCTACGCCGAGGTCTCCGAGCACGGCTTCGTGACGACGCCCTACCGCGTCGTCAAGGGCGGCGTCATCACCGGCGAGGTCGTCCACTACGACGCCACGCAGGAAGAGGAGCTGAAGATCGCGCAGGCCAACCACCCCGTCGACGACGATGGGCGCCTGACCGGCGACGAGGCCGTCTGCCGGACGCTCGCCGGCCAGTACGTGACCGTCGACCCGAGCGAGGTCGACCTGATGGACGTCTCGCCCGAGCAGATCTGGTCGGTCGCGACGGCGATGATCCCGTTCCTCGAGCACGACGACGCCAACCGCGCCCTGATGGGCTCGAACATGCAGCGCCAGGCGGTCCCGCTGCTGAAGACCGACGCGCCGATCGTCGGCACGGGCATGGAGCGCCGCGCCGCGCTCGACACCGGCGACGTGCTGCTGGCCCGCAACGCGGGAACGATCGCCTACGTCGACTCCGAGCGCATCGAGGTCTCGGTAACCAAGAGCGACGGAACGGAGCTGGCCAAGGACGAGTACCTGCTCGACAAGTACCGCCGCTCCAACCAGGGCACGCTGATCCACCAGAAGCCGGTCGTGCGCGCCGGCGACGCCACCGAGGCCGGTGGCGTGCTCGCCGACGGATCGGCGACCGACCACGGCGAGATGGCGCTGGGCAAGAACCTGAAGATCGCCTTCATGTCCTGGGAGGGCTACAACTTCGAGGACGCGATCATCCTCTCCAAGCGCCTCGTCAAGGACGACGAGCTGACGTCGATCCACATCGAGGAGTACGAGATCGACGCCCGCACGACGAAGCTCGGCGACGAGGAGATCACGCGCGACATCCCCAACCG
>Ga0136610_1000356_pt1 | contig 13229 bp, 14 predicted proteins | sample AntDrymUQ1342206_2_FD_104804 | JGI IMG/M metagenome (GOLD analysis project Ga0136610, IMG submission 104804) | Polar desert sand microbial communities from Dry Valleys, Antarctica - metaG UQ134 (22.06) | ecosystem: Environmental > Terrestrial > Soil > Desert | place: Antarctica: Dry Valley...
CTCGACCTTCGGGACCATGATCACCTCGAGCCGGTCGCCGAGCTCGCCGACCAGGCGCATGACGTCGTCGAGGAACCACGGCGACTCGAGGGCGTTTACGCGGGTCCACAGCGCCGCCTCGCCAAAGTCCACTTCGCGACCGAGTTTGACGAGCCCCTCGCGGGCGGGCTCCTTGCGATCGACCGCCAGCGCGTCCTCGAGGTTGCCGAGCAGGATGTCGCACTGCTGCGCGAGCTCGGGCAGCTTGCCCGCCATCTTCTCGTTCGAGGGGTCGAAGAAGTGGATCATTCGCGCCGGCTTGACGGGGATCTCGAGCAGAGGGGAGGGGGCGCCGGCGGCGAGGGGGACTGCGAAGGCACGGGGGTTGCGCACGGTGTTCGTCCTTAGGTCGGAGGCGGTCGCGAGGGCGGGCCTCGTGCCTCCGCGGACTCTACCGGGCCGCCTGCGCGGATTCTCCCGCGCGAGGCCGGTCATGCGCAGGCGGACCGCCCCGGCGACTCGAGAGCTTGACTCGCATGCGGTCGAGGAACGGTCCAGGGTCGCGCGCGGAGAGCCAGGCGAACACGTGCCTCGAGGCGTAGGGAGCGATGCCTTCGCGGAGCGAGAGCTCGCCGCGCCTCCATCGGGTGACGAGCTCACGTGGGTCCGAGGCCTCGTTGATCTACTAGTAGACGCCCGCGGTCCATCGGACCGCCTTTGGAAGCTCTCCGGAGACGAGGTGCCGGTAGCCGATCAGGAGAAAGTCGACGCCGCAGCGAACGGCGAGCCATCCCTACAGGTTCGCACGTCCGCTGACCTCCATCAGCTTGTAGCGGCCGTCGCGCTCGTCCCGCTTGAACTCGACGTTGGCAAAGCCCTCGATGCCCATGCCCCGCACTATTCTCCGACCAGGCTCGACGATCTCGGGTACCGCAGCGCTCACTACGGCGCTCGGATATCCGGAGTCGGGAGGAGCGATCCGCCACCTTGCGTGCAGTGAGCTCCTACACGGGCTCTCCGTCCACGAGGTAGACGCCGGCCCGCCGGGGCCCCGGCCTCCAGCCCCGGAGCCGCGCACGATGCAAGTTGGGCAAGGTGAGGCCCCCTGCCAGCGCCTTCGAGTGGAGCTCGCGCGCGACGAGACGGCTCGCCCGAGACCCGAGAGCCAAGGTGAACGCGGCGAGCGGGCCAGGATCGGTTACGGTGAGTCCGCTGATGTTCTGAACCCCTCGGTAGGAGCGCAGGAGATCACGCACCGAGAGGTCGCCCACTCGGACGTAAGCCACGGTCGCTGGGACCTCGAGGCTGGGGACAACCACGCGCACGCGGTCGCGCTGTGGACGCTGGTGCGGGAGCGGAACGCCTGCGAGCGTGGCGTAGATGCGCGTCGACGCCCGGCGCCTCTCCCAAGCCGATGGCCTGTGGGGTGCGAACATTGATCTCCATGAGGACATGCTCACCTGTCACCGCGTGGCGCTTGGCCTCGAAGCTGGAGATGCTGACGAATCCGGCAGCATCCAGCAGCCGTCGGGCCATCGCCATCACGTCCGGCGAAGGCACCGCCTCCATCACCGATCCCGCCCCGAAGTAGGGCGGATACTGTCGCAGCTTGCGCCGGGTGTAGCCGAGTGACAACGAGCCATCCTCCAGGCGGATCGTGACCGCCCCTTCGAGGGGTCTCCGGTCCAGGGATGAACTCGGTCACGAGCCACTCGAGTCCCGCGTCAAGCGCTGGAACGGCGGCGGCCCTGAGGTCGTCCGGATTGTGGACGAGAATATTGCGGCGGATTCCGAACAGGTCGCGGTACTGGTGTGATAGCACCGGCTTGAGCAGCGAAGGATAGGCGGCGCGCGCAGCGACGGCATCGAGCGGCGCGACTGGAGAGGCGTTGCACCGCAGGCGCCCGCACTCCGGCCTGCGCTGCCAACCGGTACAGCGACGCCTTGTCCGTGAGCTCGAGATGGGCGCTGCTCGGCCCCTCGAAGGAGTACAGGTCGGGAGGGATGCGGTTGCGCTCCCGCGCGACGAACTCGACTGCGCGATCCGAGGCGGGGATCAGCACACCTCGCCCCAGCGAGGCGAGGTCGTCGAGCTCCGCGAGCCACTCGGCCCGCGTAGTCGCGATCCGCCCGTCTATACCGCGGGCTCGCGTCACCCAGCGGTAGCCAGGAACGGCGACGACGGTGACCGGGACGCCACGCCGGCGGAGAGCGCAAGCGACTGCGAGCCCGCCGTCGGCGGCGTCCAGGACGATGGCGCGCGCCATCGCCGTCACGAGGCCACGCGGCGCTGCTCGTATGAGGCTCCGCTTGGCCGAAGAAACCGCTCCCACCGATACACGTGCTCCATGTAGCTCCTTCTCGCACGAGAAGGACTCGAGAAGCCGAAGGGCGGTTTCTCAGATCCCGAGTCTTACCGGCGTCGGCCGCGCGAATGTGTCGAAGCGGTTATCAGCCAAGAACGCGCGACAGGACGACACTGTGCTCGGCCCCGCGGGGAGAGCGATGATGCACGCCCTGTCGGCTCCCGACGCCGTATCGTGAGACGCGAGTTCGGCTCGTCGAGCTGAACAACGTGGTCGGGTCTTACATCTGGGAGCCGCCCCCGACGGCACCGGCGATGCGGTCGATGTCGGCCGGGCGCAGCTCTTGGTGGACGGGCAGGCCGACAGTGCGCGCACGGCGCCCCGCGGCGGCGGGAAAGCGCTCGGAGGGGAGCGACGGGTGGGGCGTCGACCAGAGGTCGAGCGCGACGACCTCACGACTGCGCAGCCTGCGCATCAGCTCCGGCTTGTCGCCCTCGAGGGGAAGGACGAACGGCGAGGCTCCCGTCGGGAGTTGGTCGAAGGGAGGGCGCACTCGCTCGCCGACGCGCGCGAGCAGTCGGCGGTAGTCGTCACGGCGCCGCTCGGCGATGTCGGGACTTGCCAGACGGCGGAGGAGGAAGCAGGTCGTTGACCACGGCATGTCGGCGGGATCGCGCAGGTCGAAGTCGCGGGCGGGGTCGTAGGGGGAGGGCCCGCGGCGGAGAGGACTCATGAGCGCCGCGAGCGCCTTCGAGCGTCCCGCCACCCACGCCGCATGGAGGCGTGCGATCTCGACCGCTCCGGGGCGACGATCCAGGGAGGCCGTGGCCGGCGGCGAGCGCATCACCCAGAGCGGCGCCCTCGGGCAGACCGACGGACTTGTACAGGCAGAAGAACGCCAGGTCGCCGTGCGAGCCGACCGGCGTGCCGTCGCGGGTGGCGAGCCAGGCTTGCGCGGCGTCCTCGATCAGCATCAGACCGCGCTCGTCGCACCACCGGCGCCAGCGGGCCGCGTCCTGTGGAAAGCCCTGATAGTGGATGAGGTAGAGCGCCCGCGTGCGAGCGCCGAGCAGAGCGTTGAGCTCCGGTTCGGTCGGTTCGAGGCGCTCGTCGCCTTCGTAGAAGCGACACTGCACGCCACGCCGGGAGACCGCCTCGACCTCGGAGCCGTGGTGGTAGGCCGGCATCAGGACCTCGTCCCCGGCGACCAGGCCGAGCCGCTCGACACCGTTCCACACGGCGTGGCGGGCCCAGGCGCGCAGGCGCCAGCTCGGGTCGTCAAGCGGGTAGGGGAGCCCGCGGCGCGGCCGCCGGAGCCAGACATCCGGCGGGAGGGGCGGCCACGCGCCGATTCGGGCGGGCCTCAGCGCGACCCCACGCAGTAGGTCGGCGGCTCGCGCCTGACCGCGCTGCCACTAGTCTGCTCGCCAACGGTGGGCGGGCGCATCGAGTGGATCATCACGGGAGAGCGCCTGGCGGCGGTGGCCGACGACTGGAACCGCCTGGCCGCGCAGCAGGAGACGCCGTTCGGTCGCCATGCATGGTTCGAAGCATGGTGGCACGCCTTCGGCGGGGACGCCCAGCTGAGAGTGTGCGCGCTCTGGCGCTCCGGCGAGCTCGTCGGAGCGTTCCCGCTACTGGCGCGCCGACACCGTCTCGAGGCGATGGTTAACGAACACACGCCGGTCTTCTCACCGCTGGCCCGCGACGGGGCGGCGCGCGCCCAACTCGTCGAGGCGGTGCTGGCAACGTCGCTCTCCGAGGTCGAGGTCGACGCGCTCGAGGGCTGCGATCCGGCCGTCGAGCACCTGATCGAGGGGGCGAAGGCGCGAGGCCGGCCGAGCCTGATCGAGGCCGTACACGTCTCTCCGGTGGTCGAGATCGAGTCTGACTTCGCCGCCTTCCGCCGTCGGCACCGGGAGAAGTGGCGCGAGATCGAGCGGCGCCGGCGCAAGCTCGAGCGAGAGCACACCGCCGACTTCGCGCCGATCGCCCGGCCGGCGGCCGTGCTCGAGGAGCTCGACGCGGCGCTCGCGGTCGAAGGCAGCGGCTGGAAGGGAGAGCTGGGCAGCGCGATCTCCTCCTCGCCGCAGACGCTTCTCTTCTACCGCCGGGTGGCCGAGGCCTTCGACGCGACCGGCGAGCTCCGGCTGTCGACGCTGGTGGTCGACGGCCGGCTCGCCGCCTTCGACCTCGCGCTGCTCTACCGCAACCGCTACTTCCTGTTGAAGACCGGCTACGACGAGAGCCTGCGCACGCTCGGGCCCGGGCTCAGCCTCCGGTTGGCGGTCGTCGAGACCCTGCTTCGAGCGGGGCCTGGACGCGCACGAGTTCCTGGGGGACGACATGGCCTACAAGCGCATGTTCGCCAACGCCGAGCGCCGCCACGTGGGCTTTCGCGCCTATCGTCGCAAGCCGGTCCCCGCTGCTCGTTACCTCTACCGGCGGGCAGTCCGGCCGCTCCTGCGCAGCACCTATGTCCGGATCAGGGGGCGAACACCGCGCGAGGACCGGCGGCTGTGGTCTCAGCGCCGTCTCCGTGGCCTAGGCTTCGGCGCTCGCGTTGACTGACCGGTCAACCACCCACCTGCCCTCCCGACGCCTACCCAAGAGGAAGCGATGACCGATACTGCCACGCCCGCCCTCGAAACGAGCCAGGCCGCGCGCGAAGCCTCGGGCGCGCGCCAGTACGGCCGCTACCTCGAGGAGTTCGAGGTCGGCGCGATCTACAAGCACTGGCCGGCCAAGACTGTAACCGAGGGCGACGATCACCTGTTCTGCCTCATCACCATGAACCACCATCCGCTGCACATCAACGACGTCTATGCGGCGCAGTCCCAGCAGGGACGCAACGTGGTCGTCGGGCCGCTCGTCTACTCGCTCATGCTCGGAATGTCGGTGGGCGACGTGTCCGGCAAGGCCATCGCCAACCTGGCGACCGAGGAGCTCAAGCACCCGGCGCCCGTCTTCCACGGCGACACGCTGTTCGTGGAGAGCGAGGTGCTCGAGGTCACGCCGTCGCGCTCGAAGCCCGACCGTGGCGTGGTCAAGGTCCGCTCGGACGCGTTCAACCAGGACGGCGTGCTCGTGGCGACCTTCCGGCGGGCGGTGCTGGTACCGCGGCAGTCGGTGGGGACGCCGGAGGATGCGGCTTGAGCGTCGTGGCGCCAGGCCGCACGGGACGCGGCCTTGTCGCGCGCGCCGGCGGGCGCTGACCCTGGAGGTTCGCTCGGCGCTCAGCCGAAGCGACGCCGGCGGGTGCGCTCGGACGGCGCGGCCGGCAACGGCTCCCCGGCGAGGATCGCGGCCGGCGCGTCGGTGACCATCCATTCGGCCCGCAGCGGGGCGATGCGCGCGGCCGCCTCAACTCCGGCGGAGAGCCAGAAGCGGGGGAAGTTCGACGAGTGCGCGTCGGAGGCGATCACGTGGGCGAGACCGTCCTCGACCAGTGCTCGCGCCAGCCGGCGCGATCGGGAGCGCGTGTTCTCCGCGGCGAGCGAGCCGGCGGTGACCTGAACCAGGACTCCGCGCTCGGTCAGAGCGCTCAGCCGGCGCCGATCCCACTGGAAGGTCGGATTGCGCTCGGGATGGGCCAACAGGATCCGGAAGCCCTGCCCCGAGATCCCGAGCATCGCCTCCTCGAAGTCGTTGGCGAGGGGGCCGACGGGGGTTTCCACGAGCAGGTCCGTGCCCCGCTGCCCGTAGGAAGCCAGGGCAAGGTCCTCACGCAATGCCTCGCGAGCCCACGTCAGGGCGACCTCGCCCCCCGAGACGATCTCTACCGCGCAGTCGTCCGGGAGGTCGCGGTTGAGCCCGGCGCAGCGCGAGGCGATCTCCTCAACCCTCACTCCGGGGTAGTCCTCGCGCAGGTGCGGGGTGGCGGCCAGGATCTCCGTCCCGTCGCTCTGGGCGGTGCGGGCCAGCTCGATGCTGTCCTCGAGGTCGCGCGCTCCGTCGTCGAGTCCGGGCAGGACGTGGGAGTGGAGGTCGATCAATCTCTCACCGCAGCGCTCTGGCCAGCTTGCGGGCGCCGCGCCGGGCGCGCAGCCAGTTGACGGCCAGGCTCGGCGCGGGATCGTCCCAGCGGTACACGAGGAAGTGCTGGCGGTGGGCGAGGCTGCGCAGCCATTCGAGCACGGTGAGTGTGCCCCTGCGGCGCTGCACCGCGAAGGCGCGTACGTCCTCCACCGGATGCCACATGCGCACGCCGGTTCGGTAGCTCGAGCCGGGCCGGGGCTCGCTGCCCGTCGCGCGCTCGTAGGCGACCAGGGCCTGGTCCACCCCGCAACGCCGCAGGAGCTCCGTCGAACGCGTGACGCGGTGGTTGAGCTCGATCAGCTTCAGTCGCCCGTCGCGTTCGTCGCGCTTGAACTCGACGCTCGCGGTGCCCCTGACGCCGACGCCGCGCATGAAGCCAAGGCCGACCCTTGCGACCTCGGGAGCCCAGTCGCTGACGTGGTAGCACGGCAGGCCGAACCCGACTGGCCACTGTCGCAGCTTGCGCTTCGTGAACTCGAACAGGGGACGACCGTGCTCGTCGAGATGGCTGTAGTAGGTGTGGTAGGCGTCTTCGGGTCCGGGCACGATCTCGGTCACGAGCATCTCGATGCCGAGGGCGAGGGTCTGTTCGGCCGCCGCCCGCAGGTCGGCGCGGGTCTTCGCGACCAGGACCTTCTGGGTCAGGCCGAAGTGGCGTGCAAAGACGTGCGATCGGACCGGCTTCAGCGCGCACGGAAAGGCGAGCCGATCGACAGCCTCCTCGACGTCGGCGAGGCGCTCGAGCGTGACCGTCTGCGGCCGGTCGAATCCGAGCTCGTCCGCGAGCTCGTGGGTACGGGTCTTGTCGAGCATGTCGAGGACGACGCGATTGTCGGACTCGACGGGACGGTAACCGAGCGCCTCGAGCTCCGGACGGTTGCGGGCGATGAGCTCGAGACCGTCGTCGGAGCAGGGCAGCACCACGGCTGCGCCCGGCCCGCGACGGCGGAGCCAATCGAGGGATCGCTCCTGGGAGATCGCCCCCGAGCCGACGTTGACGAAGGCCGTGCACCGGCGCGAGTACCGGATGGGATCGTTGTCGTGACCGAGCGCGTAGACGTCCGCCCCGGCCTCGGCGAGGCTGCGAGCCACCGAGAGAGCGATCGATTCGCCGCCGATGAGGACAGCCGGCGGTCTACGGTCTTCGCTCATCGGTTGGCGAGGTTACAAGGCTCCTTCCGTGCGCCCCCGCTGTCCGCCACGGTATGAGCTCGCACCCGTCGCCACCGCTCAGCGGCGGGTGCTGCGATCGATCAACCCGCCGCTGACCCGCCCGGCGCGACCAGGGAGGTGCTCTGCGAGCGCCACGCCGGTCAGGGCGGCGCGGCCACGGCGGGTTCCCGCCAGCCCGAGCGTCTCGAGCCCTGGGTCCTCGGTCGCGAAGCGCTCCTTGTAGGGCTCGTCTCCGAGCAGGAGGCGGTACTCCCGCATGCGGGCCTCGAACGCCTCGCGGACGGTGTGCGAGAGCAGCACGAAGCCCACCGAGGACTCCTCCCAGGCCGGGTCGCGGCCAGCCTGGTAGTACCACTCCGCGTCGCCGTAGCGGAAGCCGTACCACGCGGCGATGGTGCGACCGCCCACCTCGGCGAGCCAGAGCCGCAGCCACCCGCGTTCGAGCGCGCGCGCGGCGAACTCGCGGTGGAAGGCCCGCCGAGTCTCGCCGAAGGCGCCCGACTCGCGGCCCCAGCGTGCGGCGTGCAGGCTCAGGAAGGTCTCGAAGTCGGCGGGCAGCCGCTCCGGGTCGTCACTGAGCCGGAGCTCGAGGGCGTGGTCGCGGACGAGCTTGCGTTCGCGGCGCCGGACCTGGCCCCGGAAGTTGGAGCTCCGTGAGGCCAGGAAGTCCTCCCAGCCGAGGCCGGCGATCCGGATCACCGGGCTGGACTCACGACGCAGGACCGCGGCGGGAGCCAGGGCGGGCGCCCAGCCCTCGTCCCCGGGGAGCCGCTCCGTCAGCAGCAGGTCCGCTCGCAGCTCGCCCGACTCGAGCGTTCGGCGTAGCGCCCGGGCGGCGACGGCGCGGTCGTCGGGCGCGGCCACCGGTCCGAGCTGGTCGGCGGGCCCGTGTCCGACGAAGCGGACGATCCTCAGAGGAGACCGCGCGGCCTGGTAAAGGGGGAGGATTGCGGCGAGCGAGCCGTCGGGGTGGCGGGCCCTGAAGAGCCTCAGCGGCCGGTCGCGCCCGAAGTGGCGCCACCACGTCGAGGCCCACTCCCACGTGGCGAACAGGTTGCCCGCGCGCTCGGCCAGTTGTGTCCACTCGCCGCGAGCAGCCTCGAATCCGCTCAGCGGCTCTGCCGCCGGCTCGACACCAGTCCCGGTCGGCTCGCCCGCCCCGGGGCTCGAAAGCGCCCGGCGGCCGCGAGCGTCCATGGGACCGAGCATAAGCGACCTAGAAGGACCGTCAAAGTTCTTGGCCTCGTGGCGGAGCTCGTCGAGTGGATCTCCAGCGAGTTGCGGTTCGCCGAGCTGGCGCCGTCCTGGGACCGCCTCGCGGAGGGTCAGACGACGCCGTTCGCGCGCCACGCGTGGTTAGCGGCGTGGTGGCGCGCCTTTGGCGCGGGCTCGAAGCTCCGAGTGTGCGTCCTCTGGCGCGACGAGCGCATCGCCGGAGCGTTTCCGCTCCACCGCCGAGGGGCCCGGCTCGAGGCCATGGCGAACGTGCATACCCCGGTGTTCGAGCCGCTCGCCGAGGATCGGGCCGCGCTCGACAGGGTCCTGGACGCCGTTCTCGAGGCTCGGGTGGCCGAGCTCGAGGTCTCCGCGCTGCCGGCCTCATCGGCGGCCTTCACCGGGCTCGAGGCGCGCGCCCGCGCCGGCCAAGAGCTGCTCCTGAGCGAGCCCGTGCATACCTCGCCGCTGGTCGACCTGCGCGGCGAGTTCGCGACCTTTCGAGCCGAGAGCAAGCCGCGCTGGGGGGCACCGCTCGAGCGCTTCGGCCGCAAGCTGGAACGCGACCACTCGGCGCGCTTCTCGCTCGTCGAGCCCCCGGTCGATCTTGACGCCGAGCTCCAGCGCGGCTTCGAGGTCGAGGCGAGCGGCTGGAAGGGGACGCAGGGCACCGCGATCCTCTCGTCGCCGCAGACGGCGGCCTTCTACCGCGAGATCGCGCATTCGTTCGCGGCGATCGACGGCCTGCGTCTGTCGGGGATCTACTGCGGCGATCGTCTCGTTGCCTTCGACCTGACGCTGCTGCACGCGCGCCGCCTGTGGCTGCTCAAGACCGGCTACCACGAGGAGTTCCGCCGCTTGGCGCCCGGCCTGGTCATGCGCCTGAAGATCATCGAGCGCTGCTATGAGCTCGGGCTCGAGGGACACGAGCTGCTCGGCGACGACTCCGAGTGGAAGCGCAAGTTCGCCAACGGCGCACGCGAGCACCGGGTGGTGCGGCTCTACGGCAGGCGGCCGGACGGCGTCGCGCGCTACGTCTACCGCCGGGCGATCCGCCCACGCCTCGCTCGCGCCTACCGGCGCGCGCGACTCACGGCCGAGGCTCGGCGATGAACTCCGCCACCCGGCGGCACTCCGCCTCCCTCGTCGAGCGCCGCACCCGCTCGAGGCCCGACTCGACGAGCGCGGAGCGCAGCTCGGCGTCCGCGCCGATGCGCGCGAGGGCCACGGCCGGCGCCTCCGGATCTCCCGGTGCCACGAGCAGCGAGCTATCGCCCGCGGCCGCCGGCACGCCGCCCACGGCCGTGGCCACCACGGGCAGCCGAGCCGCGAACGCCTCGTAGAGGATCTGGGGCAGGCCCTCCGTCCACGACACGTGCAGGAGAGCGTGGCTTCGCCGGTAGACCTCGAGGAGGCCACCGTCGAGCGGGACGTATCCGAGCAGTTCGGCGTGGTCGGCGACCCCGAGCGCGGCGAGCCGCTGCTCGAGCTGCGCTCGCATCGGCCCCTCGCCGCAGACGACCAGGCGCCAGCGGGGGTCGCGCTCGCGCAGGCGGGCCAAGACGTCGGCGAGCATCAGGGGGTTCTTCTCGCTCTCGAGGCGGCCGACGCTAAGGGCCAGGAGCTCGCCGGCGTAGGAGCGCTCGTCGGCCTCGCCGGGCTGGGGCAGGTCCGCCTCGCGGACGAGCGAGATGACCGCCACGAGGCAGGCGCGGGCCCTGCGGTAGCGGCGACCGAGCTCCGGTCCGACGACGACGACCGGGTAGCGCCGGGCGAGCGCGCGAAACGCGCCCTCGATCAGGAGCGCGGCGACGTGGATCCAGTGGCGACCGGGGTGCCGGCTGCGTACGTAGCGCGGAAGGTCCTGACGCACCCCGAGCGCCACGCGCCGCCCGCGCAGCAGGGCGAGTCCGACGAAGGGCAGCGCGAGTCCCTGCGGACCGAGCAGCCAGACGACGTCGACCTCGTCGAGCACGCGCCAGAAGCGGCGCAGCGAGCGCAGCACCGCCGGAACGCTCACGAGCGGACGGGTCAGGCTCGGGTAGTGGGGGAGGGGCACGAACCGCAGCTCGGGAGGAAGCCGGTAGTGAGACGTTCCCGGCTCGGGCTCGAGCCGCCCGACGAGCACGGCCTCGTCGAAGCACGCCGCCACGCCGGCGAGGAAGACGGCGAAGGCCCGCGGCGCGTAGACCACGTCGTCCTCCCGGCGATAGGAGTAGTCGGTGTAGACGCCGAGGCGCACGGACGACCGCTTCAATGCGCGCGAGCCGTTCGCGCGCGGCTCGGCGAGGCCAGGCGCGCGAACGCGGCGAGCGGCGGGCCGAAGCGCGCACTACCCGTGAGGAAGCCGGCGCCCCAGGTGAGGTGCATGATCGGCAGCACCGCCGCGACTCCGAGACCGTCGCGCCCGTGTCCCGCCGCGGCCGCCCTCGCCGCCGCCGCGCTCACAGCGAGCCCGTAGATGCCAATGCCGATTCGCGCCGCGCGACGCCCGCCGCGAGGCCCCGCCAGCGCGAGTACCACCGCGAGGGTCAGGCCGGGCGGAAGCAGGTTCCCGCGCCGGAGGCTGGCGGGGTGGCGCCGCGCCGTCTTCGCGCGGTAGTTGCCGTAGCGGAAGTACTGACGGGCGAGCGAGCGCGGGCTGTTGCGCGGGACGTACCGAGCGGCCAGCGCGGGCAGGCTGACGATGCGCTCGCCCGCCTCCAGGAAGCGCGCCGCGAGCTCCGAGTCCTGGTTGATCGGCCAGCCCTCGTCCCAGCCGCCGTGCGCGGCGAGCGTCGCCCGTCGCCACACGCCCGCGAACACTCCTGTGTCGAGCTCAACCTCGTCCGCGCCGGCGGGTCCGTCGCCCCAGCGCTTCGACGGTCCCGTACCGAGCGGCGACTCGAGCGCGAGCGCCACGCGACACGACCAGCTACCGGTGCCTTGAGGGACCTGCGGTCCGCTGACCCAGGCGACGTCGCCCCGCGCCAGGCGCTCAACCCCGCGGGCGACGTAGTCCGGGGGGTAGAGCGTGTGAGCGTCCATCCGGGCCGTGAACTCCCCTCGCGCCGCGCGCAGGCCGACGTTGAGGGCGGCTGCGGTGTGGCGAGCCGGGTTGTCGAGGACGTGCACCCGGGCGTCCTCACGCTGCAGCTCCTCGAGGATCTGCCGCGTGCGATCTGTCGATCGCCCGTCCATGAAGAGAAACTCGAGCTCGCCGTCGAACTCCTGCCTCTGCATGGCGGCGACAGTCTCACGGATGTGCTCCTCCTCGTTGAGGACGGGCACGAGGATGCTCGCTCCTCCGGGTGCGCCGGCGGCCGGCGACGCGCCGTCGGCACCGGCGCCGGCTTCGAGGCGGGAGGCGCGCGGGGACGGCTGTGCATGCGCAGTCATAGTGCTTCTAGCCTGTCATAATGCCCTCCGGGCCAGAGCGAGTGCCGAAGGGTTCACACGGCGATTTCCTGCGAGCTCTCAGGTTGAGGCGCGCCGATGCCGATGTCGTGGGAGAAGGCCTTGATGGACATGCTTGAGATCGCTCACCCCAACTCCGCGGCGCCGCTCGCGCCCACCCGCGCATGAGCACCTCCAACGGCTCCGGACCACCGGTCGCGGCGTGGCAGCGGCCCCGTGAGGAGGACTACCCTCTCAGTCGCTACGCCGAGACTCTGCGGGAGCGCCTCGGGCTGATCCTCGCGGTGCTCCTCCTGACCACGGCCGCGGCGTTGGTCTACGTCGTGGTTGCCGAGAAGGTCTACGAGGCCGAGACGGAGCTCCTCGTCACTCCCATCTCGAGCGACGATCCCGCCCTTGCCGGCCTCGGCGTCATCCGCGAGTCGAGCGATCCCACGCGTGACGTCGAGACGGCGGCGCAGCTCGTCACGAACGTCGACGTGGCGAGGCGCGTAGCCAGGGGCCTGGGCCTCTCCGACTCCCCGAGCGAGTTGCTGGAGCGGGTCGCGGTGGAGCCGGTCGCGCAGAGCAACGTCGTGACCATCACCGCGGAGGCCGACAGCCCCGAGCGCGCGGCTGCGTTGGCCAACGGCTTCGCGAGCGCGACGGTGGCCGACCGCACCGAGCAGCTGCGCGGACAGCTCGACTCGAGCATCGCCCGACTGCGCCGCACGGTTCGCGACCTCCCACGTGGGCAGACGACCACCGACCAATCGCCGGCCAGTCAGCTCGCCGCGCTCGAAGCCCTCCGAGGGGGGGACGACCCGACGATCAGCGTCGAGACGGCGGCGGAGGCGCCGACGGAGCCCGTGCGTCCCAAGCCGCTGCTGAGCATCGCCGCGGGCGTGCTCGCGGGGCTGGTGCTCGGCCTGGGAGCAGCGTTCGGCCTCCAGGTGCTCGACCCCCGCTTGCGCCGCGAGAAGCAGCTGCGCGACCTCTACAACCTGCCGATCCTGGCCCGCGTTCCGAATGCGGCCGGGCCGGTGCAGGAGTCGGGCTCGCTGACCCTCCAGCGTCTGGGGCCGTCGGGGGGCGAGGCGTACCGCGCGGTGCGCGCGACGATGGCCGCGTCGCGGGCCGGTC
>Ga0136610_1000359_pt1 | contig 13148 bp, 15 predicted proteins | sample AntDrymUQ1342206_2_FD_104804 | JGI IMG/M metagenome (GOLD analysis project Ga0136610, IMG submission 104804) | Polar desert sand microbial communities from Dry Valleys, Antarctica - metaG UQ134 (22.06) | ecosystem: Environmental > Terrestrial > Soil > Desert | place: Antarctica: Dry Valley...
GACCTTCGTGCGCAGGGTTTGCCCGATAGGTCCGTTGTGGCATGGTCATGCGGTGTCCCTCGCCTCGGGCGCCCCGCGGGCCCCATGGTGATGTGCGGAGTTGTGCAGGGCGGTCTCCTCGGCAGGCGGCAGCTGGGACGTTTCGGCCATGTCCGCCTCGACCTCGTCGATCCATTCCAGCCGGGCCTGGGCCGTGCGTAGTCCGTGGCGTGCCGAGCGGCGCCCCTGGCGCCCGTCCGGTACCCCGGCCAGGTGCTCGATGAGGGCCGTGAGGTCGGCGCGGGTTGCCTCGAGGATTTCCCGGTAGTCGTCGAGTAGTCGGCGCATCGACTCTGGCGACATCCGGTCGCCGAAGAAGAACTTCACCAGAAAGCCGTTCCGGTCAGCACCGCCGGGCACCGCAGGCTGGGCCAACCAGCCGGTCAATGCGACGCGGCCCCCCTCGGTGCTCGACCAGACACGCTTGTCGGGCAGCCGGTCCTGAGGCACCGGTTCGCTCTCCACCCATCCGAGCGACTCGAGGCGCCCCAACTCGCGATACACCAACGTCCGCGAAATCGGCCAGAAGGAGCCCAGAGTCCGTTCTGCGAAGGCCGCCAGGTCGTAGCCGGACGCCGGCTTCATGTCAAGCAGCCCCAGCACCGCGTACGTCGTCTCCGGCAGATCAGGTGGCACCAGGCGACCATAGGCTGTCCACTGTGGTCTAGTCAACTGTGTTATAGCTCTGTCTGCTGCGCCGTCGGGGCGGGTGACCGTGGGGCTGTTGCTGTTGGGCTGCGCGGTACGTGCGGCTGCCAAGGATTCGGGGTGGTGGTCTTGATCTGCGCGGGCCCCACGCCGCAAACTCGCCTACCCGAGACGAGAGGCCGACTGCCATGGCAAACGTTCAGAGACTGATGATGCGTGCCGCCAGAGGGCTGAACATCCGGCTGTATCGAGCCTCCGGTGGGCGGCATGGGCAAGATCCGAGGGGTACCGGTGCTCCTGCTCACGGTCGCGGGTCGCAAATCCGGAGTCGAGCACACCACTCCCGTGTCTTACTTGGGCCGAGGATGGCCGGTACATCGTCACCGGATCCGCGGGCGGGGCGGCTGCCGAGCCGCAGTGGTTTCGTAATCTGCGGCGCGCCGGTCACGCGGTCATCGAGGTGGGATCGCAGCGGATGGAGGTCACCGTCGCCATCGCTACAGATGAGGAACGGCAAGTCCTTTGGGAGCGGTTAGTCGCCCGCGCACCGTTCTTCGCCAAATACCAGGCGAAGATGGTGGCGGCTCGCATCAGAGTCGTCCCTTGCGAGGGCAGCAGTGCCGGCCAGGTGGCCGGCGCGGAGTCAACCAGTGACAGTTGGTTGTGGGGAGCGCTGAGCACGCCGGTGAACGCCGTGGCAGCGCTGCCCGGCGGCCGGCAGAGCGTCGGCCGTTGGGCATAGGGTCAGCAAGGACTGGAGTCGAGTCAGGCGGGAGCGACCTGGATGACTGACGTTGCGGTGGATCGAACCCCCCATCAAGGCGCGGACGCGGAGCACCTGGAGCAGCATCGGGGCGAGCTGACCGGCTACTGCTACCGGATGCTCGGGTCGCCGTTCGAGGCCGAAGACGCCGTACAGGACACGATGGTGCGGGCATGGCGGGGGTTGGATCGCTTCGACGGCCGCTCCACGCTGCGGTCGTGGCTCTACCGCATCGCCACCAACGTGTGCCTCGACATGCTGAACGGGAGAAAGCGGCGTGCGCTGCCGATGGACATGGTGTCCTCCTCGCCGCCGGTTCTTGAATCCCTGGGTAATCCCCTGCCGGACAGTGAGTGGATCGAACCGATTCCCGACGGCCGGGTTGCCACGCCGGATGACCCGGCCGAGGTGGCGGTCTCCCGCGAGTCGATCCGGCTCGCATTCGTGGCCGCGTTGCAGCAGCTGCCGCCGCGGCAGCGCGCCGTCTTGATCCTCCGTGAGGTCTTGCGGTGGAAGGCCGACGAAGTCGCCGAGTTGCTCGATGCCACCGTCGCGTCGGTGAACAGCGCCCTCCAGCGGGCCCGCGCGACGTTGGCTGAGCGGGACCTGACAGCTCCCGAGCCCATGGACGACGCCCAACAGCAACTCCTGGCCCGGTACGTCGACGCCTTTCAGCGCTACGACATCGACGCCCTCGTGGCGCTGCTGCACGAGGATGCCACCTTGACAATGCCGCCGTACCCGCTGTGGCTACGGGGTCGTGCCGATATCGCAGCGTGGATGTTGGGACCGGGGAGCGACTGCCGAGGCTCGCACTGGGTCCAGGTCATGGCCAACGGCTCGCCGGCGTTCGGGCAGTACCGGCCCAGCGGCCCCGACGGCGCGCACGAGCCGTGGGCCCTGCATGTGGTCGAGGTCTCAGGGGATCGGATCAGTGGGATGATCACCTTCCTCGACACCGAACGGCTGTTCCCGCTCTTCGGCCTGCCTGCCAACCCGGCCGGGTAACCCCGGGCACAGCGGCAGTACGTCGGACAGACCGGTCAAGGCCAGCAGCTCCCGTAGCTCCTGGCTGGTATTGAGAAGGTGAAGCCGCACTCCGTCACGCCGAGCGATGAGCTGCAGCCGGGCCAAGGCATCGATCGTTCCGGCGTCCGGGTGGGTCACCGGACCCATGTCGCAGACGACCACAGTCGACGCCTCGTCGGGGTCACCCACGTCCGACCTCCCGTCGCGACGCCCACCAGTACAGACCGCTCGAGTGCAGGGAACTGGTCGCTGCCCGGGCGATGACTTCCGGACAGCGGTGCGGTGTACCCCAAGCGACCGGAAGGAGGGGGACCATCCGGCGACCGGCGTTACCGTAGCGACAACGAGAGGAACCAGCATGTTCACGAACACGAAAGCATTCAGCGGTTTCGCGGTGGACGATCTCGCCAAGGCCAGGGAGTTCTACGGCGACACGCTCGGGCTACGGGTGTCCGATGTCAACGAGGAGTTTGGCATCCTGACGCTGAACATCGCCGGTAACCGGGACACCATCGTCTACGCAAAGCCGGACTACACGCCCGCGTCGTACACGATCCTGAACTTTCCGGTGGACGACATCGAAGCGGCCGTCGATGAGCTGACCGGACGAGGGGTGACCTTCGAGCGGTACGACGACGACACCATGGACGAGAAGGGAATCCACCGCGGCGGGGGGCCGCTCATCGCCTGGTTCACCGACCCCGCCGGCAACATCCTGTCCGTCCTGCAAGACCAGTAGCCGCAGCGGCTCAGCCGCTGGAGCCGCTGCCGGAATTGTCGTCGGTGGGCTCGGCGTCGCCGCCGCCAGAACCGCTGGAGCCGCTCCCGGAGTTGTCATCTGTCGGGTCAGAGTCCCCACCGCCGGAACCGCCGGAGCCGCTGCCGGAGTTGTCGTCGCTGGGTTCGGCTTCATCGCTACCGGAGCCGCCGGGGTTGTCGTCGCCCTGGTCGGAATCTCCGCCGCCGGAACCGCTGCCGGAGTTGTCCTCCGGGGGCGGTGAATCGTCGCCGCCGGACCCGCCGGTTCCGTCCGAGCCGCTGCCGGAGTTGTCGTCGTCCGGCCCCGTCGTGTCGCTCGCGCCGCCCTTCTCATCGTCATCGTCGTCTCGATCGCTCGACCGCGACCCGGATTCGCTCGCCGCCGGGCCGGTGGTGACGTCGACCGGCGCGATCACCCGCTGCGGGGGCGGGGCGGTGCTGACCGACTGTGCCGCGGCGTACGCCGCCGTGCCCAACACGGCCACCGACAACGCAGCCGCGGCGATCGTGAGCGGCGGCCCGGGCATGCGAAACGTCCTCTCGATCGAGTGGCGACATCGACCATCCTCGGCGTGATCGGTCAGCGGTGCCAGTGCCCAATGGTCTTAGTACGCCGGCGTTCCGGGTCAGGCCGGGTCGGCGTCGGGCAGGTTCGCCCGAGCCCACAGTGCGGCCTGGGTCCGGTCGGCCACGCCGAGCTGCTGGAAGATCCGGGTCAGGTGCGCCTTGACGGTGCGCTCGGTAATGCCCAGGCGGCGGGCGATCCGCTTGTTGGGCAACCCCTCGACCACCAGCCGCAGGACTTCCTCCTCGCGAGCACTCAGCTGTCGCCCGGACTTCTCCTCCCGGCGGGCGTCGAGCAGCACGCGGGCCGCCTTGGGGTGCAGTGGTGAACCTCCCGTCGCCGCCGCCTGCACCGCGGCGACGAGCTCGTCCGGGTCGGCGTCCTTGAGGATGTAACCTGCGGCGCCGGCCGCCAGCGCGTCGAGGATCCGGCGCTGGTCGGCGAAGGAGGTCAAGACCACGACGTGCACGTCAGGAGTGGCCTCGGTGATCCGTTTGGTCGCCTGTACGCCGTCGAGCACCGGCATCGACAGGTCCATCAGAATGACGTCGGGCAGCAGGTCGGCGGCCAGGCTGATCGCCTGCTCGCCGTCGGCGGCGGAGCCGACAACGGTCATGCCAGGATGGCTGTCGAGCAGTTGCTCGAGACCTCGGCGTACGACGCTGTGATCGTCGACTACCAGGATGCGGATCATCGCAGGGGGAGCTTCAGGCTGATGGCGGTTCCCTCGCCCGGAGCGGATTGGACGGTCAACGAGCCGCCACCGTCACTGGCCAACGAGGCTAGACCGCGCAATCCGAAGTGCGGATCGCCAGGAGGGCGAGCGCTGGAGTCGAAGCCGATGCCGTCGTCACTGACCTCCAGCAGCACATGGTGGTCCTCGTTGGCCAACCATACGTCCACCGTGCTCGCCCGAGCGTGAGCGACGACGTTGCGCAGCGCCTCCTGGGTGGTGCGGTAGACCAGGCCAGCTACCGCCTCCGGAATCGGACGGGTGAGCCGTGAGGCGTCCAGAGAGGCCGTTATTCCTTGGGTCTCGGCCCGGCTGAGCAGGTCCGTGAGTACGGGGACAATTCCTTCCTCGGCGAGGTTCGGCGGATAGATCTGCACGAGCAGCGAGCGCAGCGCGGTGATGCTGCTGCGGACGTCAGCGGCGGATTCGCTGAGCAGGTTCGCAGTTGCTCCGTCACGGTCACCCGTGCGGGCCGCGCCCGCCAGCGAGTAGGCCACGCCGGCGAGGTCTTGGACGACGCCGTCGTGCAGGTCGGCAGCGATCCTTCGGCGTTCGATGTCCGAGGCCTCCAGCGCCTGGCGGAGCAGCCCCTCCCGCTCCCGCTGCCGCTGCCGGAGCCGGCTCGCCAGCGACCACGCAATCGGGACCTGGACGATCTGCAACGCGATCAGCGCGCCGACCGCGATCGTGCCGAAGACGAACCACGTCTCCTCGGCGGTCTCGAGCACGCTGTCGTACCTGAAGTAGGCCTCGAAGAGCAGCCGCTCGCCGCTGGGCGTCCGCACCGGCAGGTAGACCTCCAGCAGCCTTCCCTGGGCGCGCTCGAACTCGTTCTCCGGCTCGGACAGGTCACTGACCGCCGCCTGCATGAGCCCGTCGGCGATGGCCTCCTGCTCGTCGCGACCCAGCGCGAAGCGGCGACCCTCCAGGCGTTGCTCGTCGGAGTAGACGATCAGCCCGTCGGCGGTCCAGATCTTGACCCGGATCAGATCTCGCCCGATGACGTCGCTTTCGATCACCGCCGCGACCGCGGCTACGGCCTCGGGTTCGGCGGTCAGCAGGCCGTCGGTGATCACCGGCTCGACCAGGCTCTGCGCCTTGATCAGTGCCTCGGTGCTGCGGTCGGCAATGGCCGCGCTCTCACCGGCCCGGCGACTGGCCTCCGCGGTGGCCACCCCCACCAGCACGACGGCGAGCACGGCCAGCGCGACGAATTGGCCGACCTGACGCGCGACGAGCCAGCGGTGGCGCTCCCCTCGAGGGCGCTCGTCGGCCCAGTTCGTCGCCTCACCACCGCTCCGGCGCAGCCCCACGATGATCGAGGGTAATGGCGCATCCGCCGTTGGCGGCGGCGATCGGCGCCGCCGGTCAGCCGATCAGGTGCAGCGCGGTCTGCCTGCGGTCCAGGTACTCCACCTTCCCGCCGGTCACCGCGATGCCCTGCTCCAACGCCATCCGCACCCGCTGGTCCCCCCACTCCGGGACAGGGCTGTACGTACACAGCTCCAGGGCATAGATCGTGTCGTCGTACACCGGGTAGTCGCCGCTGCCGGGGACCGAGACCTGGTTGTCCCACAGCCCTATCGTCGGTCCGGCGGCATGGCCGTGCAGCCCGACCGGATGCGAATAGAGGTCTGCCTCGATGCCCGCCCCGGCGGCGGCCGCTCGGGCACGGAGCAGGATGTCGTTGCCGGTTCCGCCCCGGTCGAACTCCGCGACCGTCAGATCCTGCATCCGATTGCCGACCGCGATCGCCTCGACCAGGCCGTCCGGCGGGCCGGACTCGCCGTCCCTGAGCACGTACGCGTTCTGCTGGGTGTCAGTGTGCAGCCGAACCGAGGTCAACCCGACGTCGCAGTGCAGCAGGTCACCGGGTTCGATCACCGCCTCGTCGGGCACGTCCCCCAATTGGGTGCCGCAGCGCTGGATGTCGACTGTGGACAGGAACCACGGCGGTACGCCGAGGTCGTGGAACCGCTGCTGAATCCACCACGCGACGTCCAACCCGGTCGCTTGCCCAGGTTTGACGACGTCCGCCGAAAAGGCCTCCGCGATCACCTGATGGGCCAGGGCGTTCAGTTCGTGCGCGGTCGCGATCTCCTCCGTCAGGCGCGTCTCCAGCAGGCCGATCGCGACCGCCTCGGCCGGAACCACCCGGTCGGCGAACTCACCCATCGCTTCGAGGGTCAGCCGGTGCTCGGTCGCCGACATGCCGTCGGCCAGCGCGAACGTCTGGGAGACGTTGACGCCGATCCGGGTCGGGTCGCGCTCCGCAACGGTCCGGTGCAGCGCCGCCCACTGCGACTCCTCGCTCGGGTCCCACACCGACGTGTACGGACCGCCACGGCCCGCGGCCGAGTGAGGCTGACGACAGTCAGCCGTCGGGGCGTTGATCGCGGGGGCTGGGGCCGTACCGACCGGGTACGGCGCGACGGCCAGGCACTGCACGCCTGGCGAGCTGCGGTGGAACACCAGGATCGTCCGCCGCCGAGCGCTCAGCCAGCTGCCCGGAAGCAGCGCACGGAAGACCGGATCCTCGTTGTACTCGCGGGCGACGACGATCCAGGTGTCCACGCCGGCGCGGTCCATCAACCGGGGCAGCACGGTATCCAGACGCTGGCTCAGCCAGCGGTCGAGCAGCTCGGCCTGAGCCCGGAGCGGCAGCGGATGCGTGTTCATGGCGAGCCCGCCTCCGTCCGGGAGCACACAGCAGGAGCGGACTGGGCGGAGGTGGGCGGGGTCACAGTCTGGCAGTCTCACACTGTGGCCGACAACTGGTGGTACTGCCTCACCCACAAGACCGTCGAGCCGAACGACGGCTGCCCGAACAAGAACCGGCTCGGCCCCTACCCCGACGAGGCCACCGCAGGTCGCGCCCTGGAGATCGTGCGCGAGCGCAACGAGCAGTGGGACGCCGAGGATCGGGAGTGGGAGCAAGGGACGCCCGGGTAGGTTCGCCAGGTGTCGACCAGCCGGATCCGGGTGCCGCAGCTGGGGTTTGACGCCGTACGGCGCGAGTTCGAGGTGCCGCAAGAGTTCCCGGTCGCGGCGCTGCGCAAGGCAGCGGAGGCGGCGGCTGCGCGGAAGCTGCCGAAGGACGACGCAACGCACATTCCGCTGGTGACCCTGGATCCGCAGGGAAGCCGCGATCTGGACCAGGCGATGCATCTGGCCCGGCACGACGGCGGCTACCGGGTGAGCTACGCCATCGCGGACGTGGCCGCCTTTGTGGAACCCGGCGGTGCCTTGGACGTCGAGACCTGGGACCGCGGCGTGACGATCTACTGCCCCGACCTGCGGGTGCCGCTGCATCCCGAGGTGATCTGCGAGGGCGCCGGCAGCCTGCTGCCCGGCCAAGTGCGACCGGCGGTGCTCTGGCAGATCGACCTCGACGGTTCGGGCGAGGTGGTCGACGTCGCCGTTCGCCGGGCACGGGTGCAGAGCACGGCGCAGCTGGACTATCCCAGCGTCCAATCCACTGTGGACAGTGGTGCCCCGCATCCGTCGTTGGCGCTGCTGCCCGAGATCGGCGCGCTGCGGCTGCAGTTGGCCGAGCGACGACACGCCATCGAGCTGAATCTCCCGGACCAGGAGGTGGTGCCTGACTCCTCCGGCGGGTGGACGCTGGCGTTCAGGGCACAGCTGCCGGTCGAGATCTGGAACGCGCAGATCTCGCTGCTCACCGGCATGTGTGCGGCAGACATCATGCTCAGCGCCGGGATCGGCGTTCTCCGCACCTTGCCACCGGCGACGCAGGGAGACGTCGATCGGCTCAGAGCGCTGGCGCCGGCGCTGGACGTCGACTGGCCGGCCGACACTCCGGTGGGAGACGTCCTTGCGGTCCTGAACCCGAACAACCCGAAGCACGCGGCGTTCCTGGACGAGGCGGGGACACTGTTGCGTGGCGCCGGCTACACGGACTTCGACGGCGTCCCGCCGGAGCAGCCACTGCACGCGGGGGTTGCCGCGGCGTACGCCCACGTCACAGCTCCACTGCGCCGACTGGTGGACCGCTTCGGCAGCGAGATCTGCCTGGCGCACGCCGCCGGCGAGCCGACACCCGGGTGGGTGCGCGACGCGCTTGCCAGGTTGCCGAAGGCGATGGCCGCGGCCGACCGCCGGGCCGCCGCCGTGGAACGCGCCGTCGTGGAGGCGACCGAAGCACACGTGCTCGCCGGGCGGGTCGGTGACGAGTTCGACGCAGTGGTGGCCGAAACCGGTCCCGAGCACGGCACGGTGACCCTCGCCGTCCCGGCCGTTCGCGCCACCTGCGACACACCCGACCTGCCGCTCGGCCAAGCGGTGCGGGTGCGGCTCACCGTCGCCGAGCCCGCCGAGCGCCGCGTGCGGTTCGTCCGGGTGTCCGACGGTGACCAGCGTTGAGGCATGTCGACGACCTGGGTACGCCGTACGACCCGGGGAGCCCGCCACAGCGGGTAGTGTCCCTCGTCCCGTCGTTGACCGAATCCGTTGCGCTGAGTGCGCCGGGACTGCTCGTCGGGGCCACGGAGTGGTGCACCCACCCCGCGGACCTGGAGGTGGCCAGGGTCAAGGGCACGAAGTGGCCCGACGTCGAGGCCATCCGCGCCCTCGCGCCCGACCTGGTGCTGGCCAACGCGGAGGAAAACCGGGTGGAGGACATCGCGGCGCTGCGAGCGGCCGGTGTCCCGGTCTGGGTGACCGCGGCTGCGACAGTGCCGCAGGCATTGGACAGTTTGCAGCGCATGCTGGCTGCCCTCGAGGTCGCCGGCCCGTCATGGCTGGCGCAGGCGCGGGACGTGTGGTCGGGACCCGGGGCCGAGCCGTCTCGGCCGGTGCTGGTGCCGATCTGGCGACGGCCGTGGATGGTGTTGGGCCGCGACACGTTCGCCGGCGACCTGCTGAGCCGGCTCGGGTACGCGAACCTGTACACCGGGCATGCAGACCGCTACCCGAAGATCCCCATCGAGCAGCTGCGAGCGTCCGGCCCTAGCCTCGTGGTGCTTCCGGACGAGCCGTACCTGTTCACCGCCGACGACGGTCCGGAGGCGTTCCCGGGACTGTCCTGCGCCCTCGTCAGCGGCCGGCACCTCACCTGGTACGGCCCGTCCATGGTCGAAGCCCGAACGATCCTCGCCGACCAGCTCGAGGCGGGCCGGCGAGGATCGGTGCGGAGCTAGTTCAACAGGTTCGCGAACGCGTGGTCGGCGACCTGGGTGCCGGCCGTGTTGCCCATGTCCGCGTCCCACTGGTAGTGCACCCCGAGGTAGACCCGGCTGCGTGCGTTCTCCACCGCCGCGGCGGAGAACGACGTGTACTGCCGGGGCGTCCCGATCGCGAACGGATCCTCGGTGGTCACCGTGAAGGTCCTCGTGTCGGTGCCGAAGTAGTTCGCCATCATCCGACCGTGGGCGGCGGCGAACGTCGCGTGACCGGACACATAGGCCGGGAACGGCGGGCTGAACCGCGCACCGCCGTATGTCACGGACAGCGGCAGCCAGTACGGGTCGGCCTCGGTGTCCTTGTTGTCGTCAAGGAACGCCTGCTGGATGGCGTTGTCCGGCCGCCACAGGTCCAGCTCGGTGTTGTACTTGGAATCCCAGGCGACCACGGCCGCGTCCGCCATCGCCACAGCGACCAGCGCGAACAGCCGTGCCGTCCTCGGCACGCTCAGCGCCGCGTCGACAGCCACCGTCTTGGCCATCGCGAACAGCTGTCCCGGCGGCTTGGAGGTGCCGTCCAGGTCATTGGCCCAGAAGTGCGCGATCTCGGTCTGATCGGGGCTGCGGGTCCCCGAGTTGTCGCGACCGAGGGACTTCACCTCGTTGAACTGATCGGTGTACGCCGCCGAGCGCAGCAGGTCCGGCACGTTGGTGGCGCCGGCCGGCAGCGGGGGGCGGAACGTTGCCCGCCAAGCCGCCGGGGACAGGCCGCCCAGCGAGAACGGCGTCACGTTACCCCAGTTTGGCGTGGCCGCGGTGGCCCCCGGGGCGGGGCGCCACGAGCCAGGCCGCATGTTCGCGACGTACGGCGTGTTGTCGGCGGACCCGTCGTTGGTCCGGTGCGCGATCATCGCCGCCGCGGAGGCGTCGCCAAGGGCCCGCCCGGCCAACTGCGCCGCAGTGGCTGGGATGCTGTTCTCGACCGTAGCGAGCACTGCGTCGAAGATGTCCTGCTGTGCGGGGTAGAGATGCCCCAGCACCCCGTGCGCCGCATGCCGTACGGCGGCCTGCACGTTCTCGGTTCCCGAGGCGGTGAGCCCGGGCAGGTACGGGTCGTGGCCGGGGACGATCGCGACCACGGCGTCGTGCATGGCCAGGTGCATCATGGCCGCGCCGCGGGCGATCGGGCCCGGGGCTCCGCCATGGACCCGCACCGCCTGCAGGAACACCTCGTTCGCGTTGGTGACGACATTCACTGGCGTGCCTTTCCACTGTTCAGGTTTCCCAGGCCCGATGCCTGGAAGTGCCTTCAGGGGACAGAGCAGTGCGTGGTCGGTTTGATACCTGCGGCGGGTGCCAATCCGCTCGACACTCGTTTGGCTACGCTGCGCGTCGCCGCGGCTGGAGTGTTCGGCCAGGCAACCGCAGGGCAGGCCGCTCCGCGGACGATCGCCTGCTGGGGGGACAGCCTGACGGCTGGTGCCGGCTCCGGCAACATCCTGACCTCGTCCTATCCGGCGCGGCTCGGCGTGTACGCCGATCGCACGGTGTACAACGGCGGACGCGAAGGGGAGCGCAGCGGTGGGATCGCGGCGCGGCAGCAGGGCGTCCCTGCGCGGACTGCCGTGGAGCGGGTCACCATCCCGGCCTCTGGATTCGTCGATGTGCAGTTCAGTGATGAGGTCTTCTTCCGAACCGGCCCGAGGTCCCTCGTCGCCGGGACGTTGAAGGGCGTCGCGGGCGAGATGGCGCGCTTGGGGGAGACCGGCACCACCCACCGGTTCACCCGGACATCACCCGGAGCCGCAACGGACGTCCCCATCAATACCGCGTTCTACCCGGCCGCCGGCCCGGAATACCGGGGCGCGGACGTCATCATCTGGGCCGGGCACAACGACGCCGAAGGGCCGGGAGGACTAGCCGACGACATCACACCGTCGTCGTTGCGGGCTCCCGGCTCCGACGGGCATCTCAATGCGACCGGTTACGATGTCCTGGCGCAGTACATCTACGACGCGTACGTCAGCCAGCGCTGGTAGGCAGAGCGGGACCCGTCAGGAGTAGGTGTGCTCGGGGCCGGGGTAGCCGCCGGTGCGGACTTCCTCGGCGTACCGGCGAGTGGCGTCGGCGAGCACGTTTCCGACGTCGGCGTACTGCTTGACGAACTTCGCGGGCTTCTTGCCCATCCGCAGGCCGGCCATGTCGTGCCAGACCATGACCTGGGCGTCGCATTCCGGGCCGGCACCGATGCCGATGACCGGGATCGACAGTTCCTTGGTGACCTGCGCGGCGAGTTCGGCCGGCACCACTTCGAGCACGAGGGCGAAGACGCCGGCCCGCTCCAGCGCGTGGGCGTCGGCGAGTAATTCCTCACCCGAGTCCCCGCGGCCCTGGACGCGGTAGCCGCCCATCGTGTTGATGCTCTGCGGAGTCAGTCCGAGATGCGCCATCACCGGTACGCCGGACTGCACGAGCAGCTCGACCTGCGGGGTCACGGAGCGTCCGCCTTCGAGCTTGACCGCCTGCGCACCGCCGTTCTTCAGGAACACCGCGGCGGTCTCCAGCGCCTGCGCCGGGCTGCTCTGATACGAGCCGAACGGCATGTCCGCGACGACCATCGCGCGTTTCGTCCCACGCACCACGGCACGGACGAGGGGGAGCAGCTCCTGCACGGTGACGGGGACGGTGGTGTCGTAGCCGAAGACGACGTTGGCGGCCGAGTCGCCGACGAGCAGCACCGGGATGCCCGCCTCGTCGAAGATCCTGGCGGTGGGGTAGTCGTAGGCGGTCAGCATCGGCCAGACTTCGCGGCGTTCCTTGGCCGCGGCCAGGTCCCGGACCGTGACCCGCCGGTTGGTGACTCCGCCGTACAAAGGGTTCTCAGACATCGACGTTCCTTCCTCGAAGCGCCTGTACGGCGTCCCCGGGCGTTGGAAAAATCGTGTCACGTCCTGGGCGGGGCGGCTTCTCTCCAGCGGGAGGTAATCGGGAGACGTCGGTCACGCCCGAACGCCTTGAGCGAGATTTTCGGACCTGGTGGGAACTGCCGGCGTTTGTACTCCGCGCGGTCGACCAGCCGCACGACGTCCTCGATGGTGCCTGGATCGTGACCTCGCTCGACGAGGTCCTCCCATCCGAGGTCGCGGTCGATGTAGTCCTCGAGAATCGCGTCCAGCTCGTCGTACGGCGGCAGTGAGTCGCTGTCCTGCTGCCCGGGCCGCAACTCCGCCGAGGGTGGCTTGGTGATGCTGTTGACCGGGATCGGCGGCGTCTGGCCCAGCTTCTCCGCGTATGCGTTGCGCCACCGGGCCAGCTGCCAGACCAACGTCTTCGGGACGTCCTTTATCGGGGCGAACCCGCCGACGGAGTCGCCGTACAGCGTGGAGTAGCCGACGGCGAGCTCGGTCTTGTTGCCGGTGGCGAGCACGAGGTGACCGTGCTGGTTGGACAACCCCATGAGCAGCGTTCCGC
>Ga0136610_1000360_pt1 | contig 13122 bp, 17 predicted proteins | sample AntDrymUQ1342206_2_FD_104804 | JGI IMG/M metagenome (GOLD analysis project Ga0136610, IMG submission 104804) | Polar desert sand microbial communities from Dry Valleys, Antarctica - metaG UQ134 (22.06) | ecosystem: Environmental > Terrestrial > Soil > Desert | place: Antarctica: Dry Valley...
AACAATAGAAGCGTGCGCCCCCCCGGGTCCTCGGTGTCTCATGCGAGGTGTGGTCGTTTGTGGGTGTCTGGTACCCACAATCGACCGCGGTACGGGCCGGTTCACTGGTAGGTCGGCATGCCTCTGCTCGTGATCGTCTTGGGTCCCGAGGAGTTGGGGCTCTTGACCTTGCGGGAGTGGGACGCGCTCCTCGGGTGCGAGCGCGTGCTGTTCGAAAGGGCCGATCACCCCCTGATGGAGCGGCTGGCAGCGGCCGGAATCGAAGTCGCCCCGCTCGGAGACCCCGAGCCCGATGCAGGGCGCTCGGGTTGGGGGCTGGTGGTCGAGCCGGGGTCGGCGCGCTCCGTCGAGCTTGCCCGCGCGGGGGCCAGGATCTCGGCGGGATCGGCGGAGACGCCGGATGACCTCACGGCCGCCTATGGGGCACCGATCGTGCGGCGCGCGGCTGCCGCACTCGGCTCGCTCGTTGCGGTTATGGCGCGCCTCCGCGGCCCCGAGGGCTGTCCCTGGGACCGGGAGCAGGACCATCGCTCGCTCGAGATCCACCTCATCGAGGAGGCCCACGAGGTCCTCGAAGCCATCGACGAGGGTCTGCTCGGCGCCGAGCTCGAGGAGGAGCTTGGCGACGTCTTGCTTCAGGTCGCATTCCACGCACAGATGGCGGCAGACGACGGCCGCTTCGACATGGCGGGCGTGGCAGAGGCGATCACGGCAAAGCTGATCCACCGCCATCCGCACGTCTTCGGCGACACTCCCGTGGCCGGCGCAGGTGAGGTGCTCGCGAACTGGGAGAGTCTCAAGGCCGAGGAGAGGAAGATTGCCGGGGTGGCCGGAGGGCCGTGGGACGGCATCCCGGCTGGTCTGCCTGCGCTCCTTGCCGCTTACAAGACACAGAAGCGGGCGGCCGGGCTCGGATGGTCGCCGACGGCCGAGGACGCGCGCAAGCATCTCGAACAAGCGCTTGCCGATCCCGATGGGTCCACTATAGGAGAGGCCCTGTTCTGGCAGGTCGCCCTGGCCCGCAGCCACCACATCGACCCGGAAGGGGCGCTACGCCGGGCAACCTCCGACTTCAGAAGCTCGTGGCCACAGCTCGAGGCTGGTGAGTAGATTTCGCCGTCGCCGGTAGAACCACGGTTATACTAAGGACAGTGAAGACGGCCGTCTCGATTCCAGACCCGACCTTTACGGCGGCGGAGGGACTCGCAGGGCGCCTGGGGGTTTCCAGAAGTGAGCTCTATGCCAGGGCCTTGAGGGAGTTCATCGCGGCCCATCAAGGGGAAGGCATCACGGAGGCCCTCGACCACATCTACGCCCAGAACGAGTCCGGGATTGACCCTCGCCTGGAGCGTCTTCAAGCCGAATCGCTGTCGCGAGAGGAATGGTGATCCACCGGGGCGACGTTCGTTGGGCTTCCCTTCCCGAGCCACGGGCGTCGGAGCCGGGGTACCGGCGCCCCGTGCTGGTCGTCCAGGCCGACGAGTTCAACAGAAGTCGGATCAACACAGTCATGGTGGTGCCACTTACCGGCAATGTCAGATTGGCCGTCGCGCCTGGCAACGTTCTCCTCGACCGGAGGCTGAGCGGCTTGCCCCGAGACTCAGTCGTGAATGTCTCGCAAGTGTTTACGATTGACAAGTCCTTTCTCCTCGATCGAATCCGGGAGTTGCCGGCTAGCCTCCTCGCCGAGGTTGATGCTGGATTGAGGCTGGCCCTTGCCCTCTGAGATCATCCGTCTACGCGGCGCGGGCATCCTTTAGAGTCGTGTCATCGAACAAAGGAGTTGTGCGTGAGTGCCATTGTCGCTGTGAGCGCGCGCGAGATTCTTGATTCGCGCGGGAACCCCACCGTTGAGGCAGAGGTTGTGCTCGACTCCGGCGCGTTCGGGCGTGCGGCGGTCCCGTCCGGGGCCTCGACCGGAGCGGGCGAGGCCGTCGAGCTGCGCGACGGTGGCACTCGCTACGGCGGCAAGGGCGTGACCAAGGCTCTGGCCAACGTCTCAGACGTCATCGCCCCTGCCTTGCTTGATCTCGATGCACTCGAGCAGCGCGCCGTCGACACGTTGCTCGTTGATCTCGACGGCACCGACAACAAGTCCATGCTCGGCGCCAACGCGATCCTCGGAGTCTCCCTGGCGGTTGCGCATGCGAGCGCGGCGGAGCTTGGGCTCCCGCTGTGGCGCTACCTCGGCGGCCCCGACGCGCATGTGCTCCCGGTCCCCCTCATGAACGTCCTGAACGGCGGAGCGCACGCCGACAACTCGCTCGATTTCCAGGAGTTCATGATCGCGCCCGTCGGCGCCGTTTCGTTTGCTGAGGCGCTCGAGTGGGGCGCGGCTTGCTACCACTCCCTTGCGTCGGTGCTCAAGGAGCGCGGCCTGTCGACGGGGGTGGGTGACGAGGGCGGGTTCGCGCCCAACCTCGAAACGAACTCGGCGGCGATGGACCTGTTAATCGATGCAATCGGTGCCGCCGGATACGAGCCGGGGCGCGACATCGCGATTGCGCTCGATCCTGCGACTTCGGAGATCCGGGAAGGCGACGGCTATGTGCTCGCCTCAGAGGACCGAAAGCTGTCCAGCGAAGACATGGTTGATTTTTGGGCTGATTGGATCGAGAGGTACCCGATCGTGTCGATCGAGGATGGCATGGGAGAAGATGACTGGGACGGATGGGCCGCCCTCACGCAGCGCCTTGGCGAGCGCGTCCAGCTCGTCGGCGACGACCTCTTCGTCACCAATCTCGAGATCCTGGAGCGCGGCATAAGTGAGGGGGCGGCCAACTCGATTCTGGTGAAGCCGAACCAGATCGGAACACTCACAGAAACACTCGGGTGCGTTCGGACGGCGCAGCGCGCCGGCTACTCGACGATCATCTCGCATCGCTCCGGCGAAACGGAAGACTCGAGTGTCGCCGACATCGCGGTCGCGACGAACGCAGGACAGATAAAGTCGGGCGCGCCTGCGCGCGGGGAGAGGACCGCGAAGTACAACCAGTTGCGGCGGATCGAGGACGCCCTCGGTGACACCGCCCGTTACCCGGGCGGGCGCGTCTTTCCGAGAGCGGCCTCGCAATCCGGGGCCGGCCAAGCAGAGGTTCGGCAATCATGAGCTGGAGGGGAGCGCGGGCCGACTCGCTGTGGGTGGGGCCGCAGATATTCGCGGGAGTGCTCGTGCTTGCACTCGTGGGCGCGCTTGCCATCGGGCCGACGCGCCAGCTCATCGAGCAGCGCCGGCGCGTGGCCGAGACCGCCCAAGCCCTGCAACACGCCCGGACCCAAACCAAGCGTCTCGATACGCGCATCGAGAGGCTGAACGACCCCGACTTCCTCGAGCAACGCGCTCGTGAATCGCTCGGCCTTGTCCGTCCCGGCGAGCAGGCCTACATCGTCATGCCGCGCTCCAAGGCAAGCGAGCGCGGGGAGGGGCGAAAGGCCCCCCAGAAAGCCCACCGGACGGAGACCCGCCGCCCGCTCGACCAACCTAGCCTGCTCGGCGAATTCCTGACCTTTATCGGGGTCTCCTGACCGCCGCGAGAATCTGGCGGCCCTTAATCTTGCGCCTCTCGGCGCGACGGCTACGATCGGCTAGTGGCCGACCTCGTTCATTCCGATGAGGATGAGCGCACGGTGGAGGCGCAGCTCGGGCGTCCTGTGCGCGGGAGCTGGCGCGTGGCCAGGCGCTGCCATCTCGGCGTGCCCATGGTCATCGAGAATCATCCCCGCCTCCCGGACGGAGCGCCGTTCCCGACCCTGTTCTGGCTGACCTGTCCAGTGCTCACCAAACGTCTCAGCCGGCTCGAGGCCGGGGGGTTCATGGCGGACCTCAACGACAAGTTGAGGGGGGACGAAGCGATGCGGGCCAGGCAGGCTCGCTCCATCGCCCGCTACCTGGCGCGCCGCGACGGCTGCGAGCCGATCGAGGACTCGGGCTCGCCCCCAGGGGGGGACCCCGACCGCGTCAAGTGCCTCCACGCGGTAGTCGCCCACGAGCTTGCCGACCCGCCCAACACCGCGGGAGCGCTCGCCATGAGCGCCGCCGGCCACCCGGACTGCAGGGCCGAGTGCGTGGCGACGCCTTGAGGGTTGCCGCGATCGACGTCGGCACCAACTCAACCAGGCTCCTGGTCGCCGAGGAGCAACCGGATGGCTTCCGGCCCCTCGAAAGGCGCATGGTCATCACCCGACTCGGCCAGGGCGTCGACCGGCGCCGGCTGCTCGATCCCGAAGCGCTCAGACGGACGCTCCTAACCGTGGCCGACTATGCGGCCACCTGCGGCGAGCTTGGAGTCGAGCGCCTCAGGGTCACAGGGACCTCGGCCGTGCGCGATGCCCGCAACCGGGCGGAGTTCTTCGCCGGAGTCAAGCGGTTGACGGGCCAGGAACCGGAGCTCCTTTCCGGCGAATCCGAGGCGCGCGCCACCTTTCTTGGAGCGCTTTCCGATCTCGATTCCTCCGAGCCCATGCTCGTGGTGGACATCGGCGGGGGCTCAACCGAACTGATTTTCGGGGTCGGCGTGCCGAAGCGACTGGTCTCGCTCGATGTGGGCTGCGTTCGCATGTTCGAGAAGCATCTCGTCTCCGACCCCCCCGCGCGCCATGAGCTCAACGCGCTCCGCACCGAGGTAACCGAAGCGCTCGCAGGCGCGAAGGACCGCCTCGAGGTGCCGGGGGGTACACGCCTCGTGGGCGTGGCCGGGACCGTTACTCAGCTCGCCGCGCTCAAGGCCGGGATTCCCGTGCACGACTCTGACGTGACCCACCACGCCGTTCTCAGCCACGGCGACGTGCGCCGCCTCGCAAGACGGCTCGCCATTCTGCCGTACGACAAGCGCAAGCAGGTGAAGGGGCTCGAGCCTGGTCGGGTCGACGTCATTGTCGCCGGCGCCGAGATCCTGCTTGCCGTCATGGAGGTCTTCGACGCCGCCGAGGTCCTGACCTCGGAGAAAGACATCCTCGACGGGCTGGTGCTCGAGCTCCTCGAGGGGGCCGCGGCGCGGCGTGAGGCGTGACCGCGCGATAGCGTCAACTCATGACTGAGTACGTCTGGGAACCCACCTCCGATTACATCGAGAACGCCAACGTCACCCGCTTCATGCGCTCGCTCGGAATCACCGACTACGGCGAGCTCGCCCGGCGTTCACAGGAGGACATCGAGTGGTTCTGGGAGGCGGCGCTTAACGACACGGGAATCGAGTTCTTCGAGCCGCATACGCAGATTCTCGACGCCGGCCGGGGCGTGCCCTGGACGAGGTGGTTCGTCGACGGCGTGGTCAACCTTGCCTACAACTGCGTCGACCGGCACGCCCTGTCATCGATTTCCGGCGCCCCGGCCCTCAAATGGGAAGGGGAGGACGGCGACACGCGCACTCTCACATACGCCGAGCTGGCTGAAGAAGTCGCGAGGGTCGCGTCGGGGCTCGAGCATCTCGGGATCGGCGAGGGCGACGCGGTCGGCGTTTACATGCCGATGGTTCCAGAAGCCGTGATCGCAGCCTACGCCTGCATCAAGATCGGGGCCATCTACATGCCGATCTTCTCCGGGTTCGGAGCGCCGGCTGTGGCGACAAGATTGAACGACGCCAAGGCCAAGCTGCTGTTCACCGCTGATGGTTTTCTGCGCCGCGGCTCACGCGTGCCGATGAAGGCAGTTGCAGATGAGGCCTGCGCGCGGTCTCCCTCCGTCGAAAGGGTCGTGGTTTACGAGCGCTTCGGCGACGGCGACTGGCCGCGCACCGAACGCGACATGACCTGGACCGAGGCATTCGCCGGGGGCCCGAGCGAGCACCCCGCTGCGCGCCTCGATTCCGAGGCGCCGTTCATGATCGCTTACACCTCGGGCACAACCGGGACCCCGAAGGGCTCGGTCCACGTGCACGGGGGTTTTCTCGTCAAGGTCGCACAGGAGGCTTCCCATCAAGCCGACATGCGCCCCGGTCAGGTCCTCTATTGGGTCACCGACATGGGCTGGATTATGGGGCCGTGGGAGATGGTCGGCGGCCACTCCAACGGCGCTTGCGTGCTGATGTATGAGGGCGCGCCGAACTACCCGGGCCCCGACAGAGTGTGGTCGATGTGCGAACGCCACGGCGTCACGGTGGTGGGAGTATCTCCGACGCTCGTGCGGGCGCTGATGCCGTCGGGCGACGAACCTGTGCGAAGCCACGATCTCAGCTCCTTGCGGATGATGGCCTCCACCGGCGAGCCGTGGAACCCCGAGCCGTACCGGTGGCTTTCTGAGGTCGTTGGCGGCGGCCGGCTGCCGATCCTCAACCTGTCGGGCGGGACTGAGGTCGGCGTGTGTTTTCTCGGAGGGTCGCCGGTGCTGCCGACGAAGTCGTGTTCCCTGACGTTGCCTTCACTCGGCATGGCCATGGACGTCTTTGGGCCCGACGGCAAACCGGTGCGCGGCGAGGTCGGCGAGCTTGTATGCACCAAGCCGTGGCCGGGCATGACGCGCGGCTTCTGGGGGAGCCGCGATCGATACCTTGGCGCCTACTGGACGCGCTGGCCCGACGTGTGGGTGCACGGCGACTGGGCTTCGATCGACGACGATGGCTATTGGTTCTTGCATGGGCGCTCGGACGACACGCTCAACATCGCCGGCAAACGCATAGGACCGGCCGAGTTCGAGTCGGCGGCTGTCGACCACCCAGCCGTCGCTGAATGTGCTGCGGTCGGTGTGCCCGACGAGCTCAAGGGCACAGCGGTGTGGTGTTTCTGCATACTCAATCCGAATGTGACTCCCGGCGATGAGCTTGCCGACGAGATCAAGGCGGCCATCGCGACTCAGCTGGGGAAGGCGTTTAAACCAGCAGAGGTCAGATTTGTGGAAGAGCTTCCCAAGACTCGCTCGGCCAAGATTCTTCGGCGCGTCATCAAGGCCAAGGTCACGGGGGAGGATCCCGGGGATATCTCTTCTCTCGAGAACCCAAGCGCTGTAGAAGCAATCGAGAAGTCGCTCGCATGACGACGTTCGTGTTCGTCAGGCACGGCGTCACCGCGCACACGAACAAGAAGCTTTCGGGGTGGATGCCGAAACTTCATCTCACCGATGAGGGCAAGGCACAGGCGGCCGCGGCTGGAGAGCGGCTTGCCGGCTTCAAGCTGGACGCAATCTATTCCAGCCCGATACTCAGAACGGTTGAGACTGCCCGTGCGATTGCGGCGCACCATGATCTTGATGTTGTGATTCGGCGCGGGATCGGCGAGGTTCACTACGGAGGATGGGAGGACCGTTCGCTCAAGTCGCTTGCGCGCACCAAGCTATGGGTGACGGTGCAGCGCTTTCCTTCCGCAGCTCGCTTTCCCGACGGAGAGAGTCTGCGCGAGGTCCAGGCGAGGGCGCTCGAGGAGATCGACCGCATTCGAGAGGAGCATCCGAAGGGAACGGTCTGTTGTGTCTCGCACGGAGACGTCATACGGCTTGTGGCAGCCCACTACCTCGGAGTGCACATCGACCTCTTTCAGCGCATCATGATCGGCCCGGCGTCCATCAGCGTCATAGCGGTCGGTCAACAAGGGCCCGTCGTGCTGTCCTTGAACGCGGCGCCTCCCCCCAGTGACGCTCGCACGCTTGCAGGCGCACAGAAGAGGAGAGCATGAGCGAGATGGACATGACACCGGAGATCTTCACCGCCGACTATACGGGGGGGCCGGGAGAGAGAACCTTCTTCGTTCAGGCTCGCGGCTCTTCTGGAACGCTGTCTTACCTTGTAGAGAAGCAGCAAGTGGTCGTGCTTGGGGAGAAGCTTAGGGACCTGCTGATGTTGGTCGACACGGTCGATCCCGTGCTCGAGGCAACCCCGGCGCGCGATCCAGCTTTGCGCCTGGAAACTCCGATCGAGCCAGAATGGCGGATCGGCACGATCGGGCTTGCTTACGAAGAGGACCAGGATCTCGTCGTCGTCCAAGTGCAGCCGGTCGAGCCTGATGAGGACTCCGGCGCCGAGCCCGATCCGGTGCTCGAAGCGGCACAGTCCGGCGCCCGCTTCCTCCTGCGGCGAGACCAGGTGCGCTCGTTCGTGCTTCACGCGCTTGCGGTCGCGAGCGAGGGCAGAGACACGTGCCCGCTGTGTGGGCTGCCGATGGATCCCGGCGGGCACAGGTGCCCGGCCTCCAACGGGCACCACCTCACGGTGTGAAGGACCCAGGCTCGCGCATGACCACCGTCTCGGATACATGCGCCCTGTTACAGAAGGGTGATGTCGAGGTTCTCGGGCAGCTCCCCTATTCGTCGAACTACGTCTTTCTGGCGCGCGTTTGCGGCAGCGGCCTCGACGCGCTTGTCGTGTACAAGCCAACGCGCGGCGAGCGTCCGTTGTGGGACTTTCGCACCGGGTCCCTCGCGGCGCGCGAGCGCGCCGCCTTTCTCGTAAGCGAGGCGGTTGGTTGGGGGTTTGTGCCACCAACCGTGCTGCGACGCAATGCCCCGATGGGTGAAGGCTCTTTGCAGCTCTTCGTCGAGCATGATCCCGAACGCCACTACCTCGTGCTGATGCAGGAACGCATCGAGGACTTCGCCTCCTTCGCGGCTTTCGACGTCGTGATCAACAACGCCGACAGAAAGAGCGGGCACATCCTCGAAGACGCGCAGGGACGGCTGTGGGGAGTTGACCACGGCGTGTGCTTCAACGCGCACCCGAAGCTACGCACGGTCATCTGGGCGTTTGCCGACCAGCGACTGAAAGCTCCCGAGCGCGACAAGCTCGCAGCTCTCGAGGAGCAACTGTCGCAGAGCGATGGGCTCGGAGGAGAGCTCGCGCGCCTGTTGTCGGCGCGCGAGTCTGCTGCAACCCTGGCGCGCGCGAGGTCGCTTCTCGAGGAGGGCCGCTTCCCCCTGCCCGGCGACGACCGCCCCCTGCCGTGGCCGCTGGTCTGACTTGATTCGATGAAGGGGGCCATGGACTTCCGCATGCTTCGCCGTCGACGCTGGTGGGTTCCGCTCGCTCGGCTTTCGAGAGCGGGCGGGTTCAAGACCGCCGACCTCAACGCCGCGGGTTGGGGTGCTCTGGTCGGGACGGGCCTCGTCCTCGGGGCGATACCCGTGTTCGCCATCGGCGCCCGTGCGCGGGTTGCGCCCCCCACCGGGGTGGTCGTGACTTGGTTGGCGTTGCTCGCCCTCGATCGCCGGCGCTGGCGAAACGCGACGACGAACCTAGGGCGGGGGAACATGGACCGCGCCGCAGTCGAAGCGGCCGTCGCCGAGTTGCAAGCCAAAGGAATTGCCGCGACCTACTGGGAAGAACGCTGGGAGGAAGATGAAGTTCCACCCGGCGAGCCGACCTTGCACAGAGGCATCACCTGCCGTCAAGCCGACGTCAAGATAGCCACCAAGGGCCTCGATGATCAACTCCGGGCCACGTGACCGACAGAGATGTCTTTCGCGCCCGGCCGGCGTACTGACGTCTGTGACTGTCGTATAGCGACGGCAGATGACGAAGGTTGCTGGTCCACACAGCGCGATTGCGCTACCGGACGGAGCCGGCTAAACGTAGAAAGGATTCCATGGACGGCAGAGGGACCGGTGGGGCTGCTCGTATCGAGGTGCTTGGACCCCCACAGATAGAAGCAGCCGCAGCCGCCCTCGTTAGGAGCCACGCCGACTACCCTGCCTTTCGCCATGTGTTTCCCGATCCGGCCACGCGGGAGCGTGCGCTTCACCCTTTCTTCGCCGCCACAGTGCGCGACGCATTGCCGTTCGGCGAGGTGCTTGGCGCACTGGATGGGACGACGGTTCTCGCCGTCGCGGTGTGGTTGCCTCCCGCTGCCTTTCCCTGGTCGGTCGGTCGCAAGCTGCGCTCCCTCCCGGCCTTTATGCGGGTTCTCGCCGCCGACCCCCGGTCTTTCCGGACGTTCATGGGCTATGGCGCCAACGCCGAGCACGCGCATCCCGAAGATCCCACTGGTATCTCGTCGTGCTCGGGGTTCGCCCCGACGCGCAGCGCCGCGGGCTTGGTTCCAAGCTGATCGAACCCGTTCTCCGCCGGGCCGATCGCGATGGTGTGGCGTGCTACCTGGAGACTTCGGATCGCGCCAACGTCGCCTACTACGAACGCTTCGGGTTCAAAGTCGTCGACGACGCCCTGGCCCTCGTGCCCAATGGGCCGACCCACGTAGCGATGCGTCGGTCTATCCATGATGAGCCGACCATGCCCAAACCCCGGCGCGAATAGGAAGTCCGAACGCTGAGACTTGACATCTCACTCCGGAGCGCCATATGTACCAGATGGTTATTTAACGAGGGGGTTTAGTTGGCAAGTGGAGACCGAACGGCTGGACCACACGTTTACGGCACTCGCAGATCCAACCCGGCGGGCGATCCTGTCACGGTTGGCGGCGGGGGAGGCGTCGGTCACCGAGCTGGCCGCGCCGTTTGAGATGAGCCTGCCGGCGGTCTCCAAGCACCTGAAGGTGCTCGAGCGGGCGGGGCTCATCGCACGGGGTCGAGACCGGCAAAGGCGGCCCGCCCGGCTCGAGGCGGAGCCCTTAAGGGAGGTCGCCGAGTGGACCGAGCCCTACCGGCGCTTCTGGGAAGAGAGCTACGAGCGGTTGGACGAGTACCTGGACGAGCTCCAGGGACGAGGAAAGGAGCAGGGTGATGGGCGGAAGCGGTAGCAGGCTCACGGTGACGACGCCTTCGGACCGGGAGATCGTGATGACTCGGGTGTTCGACGCACCGCGCGATCTGGTGTTCGAGGCACACAGCTCGTGCGAGCACATGACCAACTGGTGGGGCCCGAGGCGCTACGAGATTACCGGCTGTGAACTGGACTTCCGTCCTGGAGGAATGTGGCGGATCGTGCACCGGGGCTCGGATGACGAGGAGTACGTCTTCCACGGCGAGTATCGCGAGATCGTCCCGCCGGAACGGATCGTCTGGACGTTCGAGTTCGAGGGGATGCCGGGTCACGTCTCGGTCGAGACCCTGACATTTGAGGAGCACGACGGCAAGACGACGTTCACGGGCACCTCTGTTTTCGACTCGGTCGAGGAGCGCAACGGGATGCTCGAGTCCGGGATGGAGTCCGGCGCCGCCGAGAGCATGGACCGGCTCGACGAGTACCTCGAGGTTCTCAGGGAGCGCGCGGCCGGCTGACAAACCGACCTTTTGCTAGTCTGAGAGGGCGATGTGAATGACGGGACGTGGGGAGTAAGTGACGGCAGGTGCCCGTCGGAACCAGGAGGAGGAGGAGGAGGATGGCTCTCTATCTCATGCGTTTCAGTTACACGCCCGAGACCTGGGCGAAGCTCATCCAGAACCCGGAGGATCGGCGCGATGCGGCGCGCTCCTATGCCGAGCAGGTAGGAGGTTCCCTCCACGGATTCTGGTACGGCTTCGGCGAACACGATGGCTACGCGATCTTTGAAGCGCCCGACAACGTCTCCATGGCCGGTGCTGTGGTCGCAATCGCCGCCGGCGGTGCCCTGGCCGAAGTTGAGACAACAGTTCTGATGACCGTCGAAGACACACTCGAGGCAGTCGCCAAAGCCAAGGAGGTTCACTACCGTCGGCCTGGAGAGTCAACCAGCTGAGGTGCCCGGGCCGCGGCCGCTCGCGGTCCAACTAGATCTCATTTCCTAGGAACCTTCAGCCTGAGCCCGTGGGCGAGCAACCCCGTGCATTCGTTGGAGCACTCCAAGCAGCGATAGAAAACTGATGAGCCAGTTGCCCGACTCAGTTTTCCTGCCCGCACAGATGTAGGCAATGCCTACTCGGGCCCTAACTGGACGCTATCCGAACCCCGTCTGAACTGAGATCTTTGCTGACAGGCTCATCTCCGTGAGATCAGCCTCCTGCAAACATCAATCCCTCCAAGAGCAGCTCGCATCCGGTCTTCAGTGCTCTCGGCCTGGCGAGCCATTGTTGCGTCGTGCCCATTTGTTTGGGCTGAGTGACGCCAACGGGCTCTATTTGCGTCGCGTCCATTTAATTGCGGGTCGTGACGCAAATAGGCTACTCTTTCACCATGGTCACGAGACCGTTCCGAGGTCGCCGTTCGCGGCAAGCGATCTACGACCAGCTGGCCGAGGGGGTCGAAGAGCTGCGTACCCGCTTCGGCGGTCTGCCCTCACCGGTCGAGGCGGAGGATATCTGGGGCGATATCTGGCACCAGGAGGCACACAACTCGACTGCGATCGAGGGAAATACGCTCGTGCTCAGGGAGGTCGAACTCCTCCTGAGCGAAGGCCGGGCCGTGGGCAACAAGCAGCTCGCCGAGTATCTCGAGGTACGTGGCTATGCGGACGCCGCCCAATGGGTGTACAAGCATGGCCTCGAGCCGGGCGAGTGGACCACGGGCGAGCTGATCACCATGACCGAACTGCGCTACGTCCATCGCCTCGCGATCGCGAAGGTGTGGGAGGTAGCACCCCACTCCGATGCGACGGAGCAGGAAGGCCCGGGTTCCTTCCGCCGCCACGGAAACAAACCGTTCGGAGCTGGTATGCAACCGCCGGTCTGGACAGAGGTGCCGGCACTGATGAATGACTGGGTGAAGCATGCGTGCGCCCTCCCCAGCGCCGATGAACCGCTTCCAGAGGCGGTGGCGGAGATGCACGCCGAGTTCGAGCGTATCCACCCATTTCTCGACGGCAACGGCCGGGTAGGCCGCCTCGTGACGAACTTGCTTCTCATCCGGCTCGGTTACCCGCCCGCCATCATCCGCAAGGGCGAGCGAGCGCGCTACCTGCAGAACCTGCGTCGAGCCGACGCCGGCGACTCAGGTCCACTCGGAGAGTTTCTGGCGAGAGCGGTGACAGACACTCTCATGCGCTTCATCGTTCCCGCGGTGGCGGGCCCGGCGCGGTTGGTGCCCCTGGCCGCGCTCGCCGATCATCGGCTGAGCGTCCGTGCTCTCCGCACGGCGGCCGAGCGGGGGCGGCTGCGCGCACAACGCGATGAGCGAGGCCGGTGGCGAAGCTCCGGCCTCTGGGTCGAGGAGTATCGGGCAAGCCGCTATCGGCGCCGTCGCTGATGCTGCGCCCTAGCTCGAATGACCGTCGTCCGAACATCCATCGGCGCGCGCATCCCTGATCGAATCAGTGGTGTCCCTTCGAACCGCGAGCCTCTCGCACACGCGGGGCTGGGTGCCCCCGGCAGGGGGTGTGCGATTTCACAACATA
>Ga0136610_1000363_pt1 | contig 13074 bp, 13 predicted proteins | sample AntDrymUQ1342206_2_FD_104804 | JGI IMG/M metagenome (GOLD analysis project Ga0136610, IMG submission 104804) | Polar desert sand microbial communities from Dry Valleys, Antarctica - metaG UQ134 (22.06) | ecosystem: Environmental > Terrestrial > Soil > Desert | place: Antarctica: Dry Valley...
CTGGACGGCGGAGTTCCTGGCCTACTTCACCACCGGCGGCATCAGCAACGGCCCCACCGAAGCGATGAACCTGCTGATCAAAAAGATCAAGCGAGTCGGCCACGGGTTCCGGAACTTCGACAACTACCGGCTACGGCTCCTGCTGCACTGCGGCGTGGACTGGCAGACTCACCAGACGACACCACTCCGAGCCCGGCTACCACGCTTGGCTGCGTAGAGCCCGTTAACCGACATTTTCGTCAAGATCACAGAGGTCAGGATGAGGGTCGCCGCCTTCTTGGGTAACCGAATGTTAGTGGCTAACATGAACCTGTGGACGATCGACGGACTCGCACCCGGAAGCGACTGAGCGCCTCTGCCCTCAAGCTGTTCGCTGAGCATGGCTACGAGGCGACGACGGTGGCCCAGATCGCAGCTGACGCCGGCGTGACGGAGATGACCTTCTTCCGCCACTTCAGCTCGAAGGCTGACGTGCTGCTCGACGACCCGTACGACCCACTTGTTGCCGCGGCCGTGGCGAGGGAACCGGTGGGGCTCGACCCGGTCACGCGTGTCGTCCGGGGGGTCCAGGCCACGTGGCGAACGATTCCTGAGGGCGGCGGCGAGGAGATCAAGAAGCGCGTACGGATCGCCGCGCAAACCCCGTCGTTGCGTGCCGCGATGTGGCAGAACACCGAACAGACGCAACGCGTGCTCGTTGATCAGCTGATCGGCGACGGCGTGGACCGGCTTGCTGCCAAGGTGGCCGTGGCAGCGGTGCTGGCCGGCGTCACGGCGGCGCTGCTCGAGTGGGCGGGTTCCGAGGCCGAGGACCTTCGCCCGGCGATGCAGACCGCGTTCGACGTGCTCGAGGCCGCCCATGCCTGAGGCTGGTTTGGCTGCCGTGGGCGTCTCTCGCCGGTTCCGGAGCGGGGCCGGCGTTCACGGAATCGACCTGAGCATCGCGCCAGGCGAGGTCCACGCCCTCGTCGGTCTCAACGGTGCCGGCAAATCGACATTCATCAAGCTGCTGCTCGGCATGCTGCGACCCGATGCCGGGACCGTCGCGATCAACGGAGTTGATATTCGCGACGCCCCTGCGATGATCTGGGCCAAGGTCGGGCACCTCGTGGAGCACCCGCTCGCCTACCCGGAGCTCACGGCCCGCGCCAATCTCGGTCTCGGGGCGCGCCTGCATGCGATCCAGCCGACGGAGATCCCGAGGCTCGTCGAGAACATTCTCGACGAGTTGGCGCTCCGGCCCTATGCGAACGTACGAGCCGGAGTCCTGTCCAGCGGCAATAGGCAACGGCTCGGCCTTGCCTCCGCGTTGCAGCACAACCCGTCCTTGATCGTGCTCGACGAGCCGACCAACACATTGGATCCCTCCGGAGTAATCCTGTTGCGCGAGGCGCTGTTGCGACGCGCCCGAGGGGACGGCGCCGCGGTGCTCGTGTCGAGCCACCACCTGGACGAGGTCGCGCGCATCGCCGATCGCATCTGCGTCCTCAACGGGGGACGGATCATCGGCGGCCTCGACCCCCGGGGCATCGACATCGAGCGGTCGTTCTTCGACCTCATCCACGCAGACACGAGGGAATCGGCATGACCGGATTACGGCTGCTCGTCGCCGCGATCTCGACCGAGGCCCGCAAGATCCGTAGCGCACGAGTGGGGGTCGCGACCCTGATCATGCTCGACGTAGGTATCGCACTCGTCTGCATTGCGGCCGTGCTCGGCGCACGTAGCGATGACACCGTGCTGGCCTCGAAGCTGGGTCCGCTCGTCGCCGAGGGTGGCTGGGACGGCTACCTGTCAGCGAGCACGCAGGTCACGGCGGTGGCCGGCCTGCTCGGGTTCGGAGTAGTCCTTGCCTGGCAGTTCGGCCGCGAGTTCAGCGATGGGACCGTCACCGGCCTGTTTGCGATTCCAGTGCCGCGACGGACGCTCGCCGCGGCCAAGCTCCTGGTCTTCCTCTGCTGGGCGTTCGTGGTCAGCAGCGGGTTGATCCTGGCCTTGCTAATCGTCGGCGCCAGCTTCGGGCTAGGCGTGCCCGGAAGTGAGATCGGGCCGCTTCTTGCGCGGGAGTACGGTCTGGCGCTGCTGACCGCCGGGCTCGCGGTACCTGCAGCGTGGGCCGCAACGCTGGGTCGTGGGCTCCTGGCCGGGATCGCAACGATCATTGCCGTGATCGTGCTCGCACAGATCGCGGTTTTCACTGGGATGGGTGGCTGGTTTCCGTTCTCTGCTCCAGGTCTCTGGGCCGCAACCAGCGGCGCGGGTGCGCATTCGGTGGTCACAGCCGGGCAGCTAGCCCTCGTCGCGCCCGTGGCTGCCGCCTTTGGCGGGCTGACCCTGCGCGCGTGGCATCGCCTGCAACTGGATCGGTGACTCACCAGCGACAGAGCGCAGCACGCCGCAGCACGGGGAACATTCTGAGTCGGTGACTCGTTATTCTGGCAAGAAAGTTGAGCGAACCCGGCGCAAGCTGGGACCTGTCCATGCACAACAGAGAGAAGGGCACCACCCATGGCACGAGCGGTCGGCATCGACCTCGGTACCACCAACTCCGTCGTGGCCGTCCTGGAGGGCGGCGAACCGACAGTCATCGCCAACGCCGAAGGGTCGCGGACAACTCCCTCGGTCGTCGCGTTCGCCAAGAACGGTGAAGTCATCGTCGGTCAGGCCGCCAAGAACCAGGCGGTCACGAACGTCGATCGCACCATCCGTTCGGTCAAGCGCGAGATGGGCACGAACTGGTCGGTCGACATCGACGGCAAGGCCTACACCCCACAGGAGATCTCCGCGCGCATCCTGCAGAAGTTGAAGCGCGACGCGGAGACCTACCTCGGCGAGACCATCACCGACGCGGTGATCACCGTTCCCGCGTACTTCGAGGACGCGCAGCGTCAGGCCACCAAGGAAGCCGGCGAAGTGGCCGGGCTCAACGTGCTGCGGATCGTGAACGAGCCGACAGCGGCGGCCCTCGCCTACGGTCTGGACAAGGGCGAGACCGAGCAGACCATTCTGGTCTTCGACCTCGGTGGGGGCACCTTCGACGTGTCGCTACTGGAGATCGGTGAAGGCGTCATCGAGGTCAAGGCCACCGCCGGTGACAATCACCTCGGCGGTGACGACTGGGACCAGAAGGTCGTCGAACACCTGGTCAAGCAGTTCAACGTGGCAAACGGCATCGACCTGTCCAAGGACAAGCTCGCCATGCAGCGCCTTCGTGAAGCTGCCGAGAAGGCCAAGATCGAGCTGTCCGGAGCACAGTCGACCAACGTCAACCTGCCCTACATCACCGCCGGCGCCGATGGCCCCTTGCACCTCGACGTGACCATCACCCGCGCGGAGTTCCAGCGGATGACCCAGGATCTGCTCAACCGTACGAAGGCGCCGTTCAACCAGGCGATCCGTGACGCCGGCATCAATCTCTCGGCGATCGACCACGTGGTCATGGTCGGCGGTTCCACCCGGATGCCAGCGGTCACCGACGTGGTCCGCGAGCTGACCGGCGGCAAGGAGCCCAACAAGGGCGTCAACCCCGACGAGGTCGTTGCGGTCGGCGCGGCTCTGCAGGCCGGTGTGCTCAAGGGTGAGGTCAAGGACGTCCTGCTGCTCGATGTCACTCCGCTGTCGCTGGGCATCGAGACCAAGGGCGGCATCATGACCAGGCTGATCGAGCGCAACACCACCATCCCGACCAAGCGCTCGGAGATCTTCACCACGGCCGATGACAACCAGCCGTCGGTCCAGATCCAGGTCTATCAGGGCGAGCGCGAGATGGCCTCGTACAACAAGAAGCTCGGCATGTTCGAGCTTTCCGACCTGCCACCGGCACCGCGTGGTGTCCCGCAGATCGAGGTCGCCTTCGACATCGACGCCAACGGCATCGTGCACGTCCACGCGAAAGACCTTGGTACGGGCAAGGAGCAGTCGATGACGATCACCGGCGGCTCGGCCCTGCCCAAGGACGACATCGCCCGGATGATGGCCGACGCCGAGGCGCACGCCGAGGAGGACAAGGCCCGCCGCGACGAGGCCGAGACCCGCAACCTGTCGGAGTCGATGATCTACCAGACCGAGAAGTTCCTGGCCGAGAATGGCGACAAGCTGCCCGAGGACAAGCGAACTGAGCTCGGCGAGGCACTGAGCGACCTCAAGTCGGTGCTCGGCGGTTCTGACGCCGCAGCGATCAAGGCATCGTCGGAGAAACTGTCCCGGCTCTCCCAGGAGGCCGGCGCCGCTCTGTACGCCGAGCAGCAGGCCGCGGGTGCGGGCGCCGGTGGCGCTGCCGGTGGCTCGGCTGCCGGTGCTGCTGGAGCCGCCGACGGTCCCGGTGCGCCCGATGGGGCGGCGTCGGATGACGCCGACGTAGTCGACGCCGAGATCGTGGACGACGACAGCGAGCAGAAGTGACGGCCTCATCAGGGTCAGGGCCAGGGCCGTCCGGGAGGGGGTCGGAGTCGGACACGTCCGGTCTGTACGGCGATCGCGGCCGATCCGGCGACCCCGACGAGGAACAGCCTCGGGTGGTCATCCGGGACAAGCGCCGGATCGATCCGGAGACCGGGGCGGTGCGGGAGGTTCCCGCACCGCCCGCCAGCCCGGTACCGCCATCGGCCGCCACTGGCGTGACCGACCCGGGGGAAGCTGTTGCGGCAGAGGAGCATGCGAGCAACGTGGCCGATGTGGCCAAGGAACTGGCTGAGCGGACCGAAGATCTACAGCGGGTGTCGGCCGAGTACGCCAACTACCGGCGGCGGGTCGACCGAGACCGGGTGCTGATCGGTGAACTCGCCCAGGAGCGGTTGATTCTCGACCTGCTTGCGGTGCTGGACGACATCGACCGGGCACGCGACCACGGCGATCTGACGGGGGCGTTCAAGAGCACCGCGGAGCAACTCGGAACGGTGCTCGACCGCGCTGGCGTTTCGGCCTTCGGCGAGGTCGGCGATCCGTTCGCTCCCGCTCTGCACGAAGCAGTGCTGCATGCCGAGAGTCCAGATGTTGACGTACCGACCTGCACCCACGTCATGCGCCGGGGCTACCGGCGCGGTGAGCGAGTGCTGCGAGCGGCGATGGTAGGAGTGGCCGATCCGGCTGGCCCGACCGAGCCTGTTCCGTCCCAGGCAAGCGAGCACCCAGCGCGGAAGTCCACTGTGGACGTGGAAGCACCCGAGTAGAGAAGGGGGCGCCCGGACATGAGCACGAAGGACTTCATCGAGAAGGACTACTACGCAGCCTTGGGCGTCGCCAAGGATGCCAGCGCAGCTGAGATCAAGAAGGCCTACCGGGCGCTGGCCCGCAATCTGCACCCGGACAAGAATCCCAACAACGCCGGGGCCGAGGCGAAGTTCAAGGAGGTCTCCGAGGCCTACGACGTGCTGTCCGACGTCAAGCGACGGGCTGAGTACGACGAGGCCCGGCGACTGTTCGGCTCCGGCGGGTTCCGGCCGGGCGGCTTCGGCGGGACCGGCGGCGGTGGCCCCGGACAGACCTTCGACGTCAACGACTTGTTCGGAGCGGCCGGGGGCGGTGCCGGCGCGGGTGGGCTGGGCGACCTGTTCGGTGGCCTGTTCGGCGGCGGCATGGGGGGTGGCACCCAGACCCGAACACGGCCGGCGAGGGGCCGCGATGTGGAAACCGAAGCCACCCTGTCCTTCGACGAGGCAGTACGCGGCGTCACGGTTCCGCTGCGGATGCAGAGCCCGGGGACCTGTCGCAACTGTTTCGGGACCGGCGCCAAGCCGGGGACCTCGCCGCGTACCTGCCCGACCTGTCACGGCGCGGGGGTGACGACTCGTAATCAGGGCTCGTTCGCCTTCTCCGAGCCGTGCCGGGACTGCCGGGGCAGTGGAACCGTGGTCGATGATCCCTGCCCGGAATGCCGGGGCAGCGGAGTGACCAGCCAGACTCGTACGATCACCGTCCGAATCCCGCCAGGGGTCAAGGACGGGCAGCGAATTCGGCTCGCGGGCAAGGGTTCTCCGGGTCAGCGAGGCGCACCCGCCGGTGATCTCTACGTGGTCGTACATGTCGGCGGCCATGACCTGTTCACCCGGTCAGGCAACAACCTCGCCCTCACCGTCCCGATCTCCTACACCGAGGCCGCGCTGGGTACGGCGGTCCGGGTGCCCACCCTGGACGGTGCGGTGACATTGAAGGTGCCGGCTGGCACCGCATCCGGGCAGACGTTCCGCATCAGGGGCAAAGGGGTACCGGCGGTGAAGCAGAGCGGTGATCTGATGGTGACCGTCGAGGTCGCCGTACCCAAGCAACTTTCTGAAGAGGCGCGTTCGGCGTTGCAGGCCTACGCCGATGCCGCGGCCGAGGATCCTCGGCCAATGATCACCGAGGCGGTGCGTAGCCGTGGCTGAACTGTCCGAGGAGACACCGGTATTCGTGATCTCGGTAGCGGCCCAACTGGCGGGAATGCACGCACAGACGCTGCGGCAGTACGACCGGTTGGGACTCGTCTCGCCGGGTCGCACTCCCGGCGGCGGGCGGCGCTACAGCGCCCGCGACATCGCCCGGCTGCAGGCGGTGGCCCGGCTGTCGCACGAGGAGGGGATCAACCTCGCCGGTATCAAACGGATCATCGAGTTGGAATCCGCGGTCGTGCAGTTGCGACGCCGGTTGGACGAATTGGCCGACGAGCTCGAACTCTCCGAACAACGTCGGCTCTCGGCCGAGGCCGCGGTGCACGCGTCCTACCGGCGCGATCTCGTACCGTTCAGACCGGCGGATCAGCAATCGATGCTGGTCTACCGCCCCCGCAAGCCTGGCCCGCACGGCTGAGCCCAATTGCCGTCAGTCCAGCCAGTCCGCCGTTATGCGCACAACGGCGAAGAGGAACGGTGAGCCGGGTCAGTCGAGTGCGGCGTCCAAGGTGATCTCGACGCCGGTCAGCGCCTTGCTCACCGGGCAGCCCTTCTTGGCGGATTCCGCGGCCTTGGCGAAGCCTTCGTCGTCCAGCCCGTCGACTTCGCCGCGAACGGTGAGCAGAATTCCGGTCAGGCGTAGTCCGCCCGCCGGATCGCGGCCGACCGAGACGTCGGCGGTGATCTCCAAGCTTTGCGGAGTTCCCCCGGCTCGCTCGATCAGCCCGGACAGGGACATGGCGTAACAGGAGGAGTGGGCGGCCGCGATCAGCTCCTCCGGGCTGGTGGTTCCGTCGGCGTCCTCAGCCGCGCGCTTGGGAAAGGTCACGTCGTAGGTGCCGACCTTGGAGCTGGACAGCTCGACCTGGCCGGAACCTTCCAGCACCGTTCCGGTCCAGGCGGTTCGTGCCGTACGGGTGGGCATGGCTCTCCTCGGTGTGGCAGAAATCCCGTGATCTTGACGTAATTGTCGGTTCGGACCGCTCAATAGGCCCGGGAACCGACAATAACGTCAAGATCACGGGGGTTGAGGTCGGAACCCGGGGTTGAGCGGAACACGCTCAATTTCGCGGTCGTTGAGTAGGTGAATACTGCAATCACGAGGCAGGAGAGGCCGCACCACACTATGGAATCCAAGCTCACCACTCGCGCGCAGGAGGCGGTCACCGCCGCTCAGCGGCTGGCCGTTTCCGGCGGTCATCCGGCCCTGGAGTCGGTCCATCTCCTTCGGGCGCTGCTGGAGCAGTCCGATGGCATCGCCGTACCCCTTCTGCAAGCCGCGGGAGCCGATCCGGCGGCCGTACGTACGGCCGCAAGGGCCGCAGTGGACCGGCTGCCCAGCGCCAGCGGGTCCACCGTCTCCGCACCGGCGCCCTCCCGAGATCTGCTCCGGGTGCTGAACGCCGCAGGGGAACAGGCGACCGCATTGGGCGATGAATACGTCTCGACCGAGCACCTGCTGGTCGGGCTCGCTTCGGTCGGCGGCGAGGCCGCCAAGGTGCTGGCCAACGCCGGTGCCACGGCTGACACGCTGACCGCCGCCTTCCGCACCGTCCGCGGCAACCGGCGGGTCACAAGTCCCGATCCGGAAGCGACGTACAAGTCCCTGGAGAAGTACGCCGTCGACCTGACCGAGCGGGCTCGCGACGGCAAGCTCGACCCGGTCATCGGCCGGGACACCGAGATTCGCCGCGTGGTCCAGGTGCTGTCCCGCCGGACAAAGAACAACCCGGTCCTGATCGGCGAGCCCGGCGTCGGAAAGACCGCCATCGTCGAGGGACTGGCCCAGCGGATCATCGCCGGTGACGTACCGGAAAGTCTCAAGGGCAAGCGCCTGATGTCCTTGGATCTGTCCGCGATGGTTGCCGGGGCCAAGTACCGCGGTGAGTTCGAGGAGCGACTCAAGGCGGTCCTGTCCGAGATCACCGACTCGGCCGGCGAAATCGTCACCTTCATCGACGAGTTGCACACGATCGTCGGCGCCGGCGCGACCGGTGACTCCGCCATGGACGCCGGCAACATGATCAAGCCGATGCTCGCTCGCGGTGAACTCCGGATGGTCGGCGCCACCACGCTGGACGAGTACCGCGAGCACATCGAGAAGGACGCTGCCCTGGAGCGCCGGTTCCAGCCGGTGCTGGTAGGAGAACCCACCGTCGAGGACACCATCGGCATCCTGCGTGGACTCAAGGAACGCTATGAAGTCCACCACGGCGTACGGATCACCGATGCCGCGATCGTCGCCGCAGCAACGCTTTCCGACCGGTACGTCACCGCCCGCTTCCTCCCGGACAAGGCCATCGACCTGGTCGACGAGGCTGCCAGCCGGCTGCGGATGGAGATCGACTCGCGCCCGGTCGAGGTCGACGAGGTCGAGCGGGTCGTACGTCGGCTCGAGATCGAGCAGATGGCACTGTCCAAAGAGGACGATCCAGCTTCGATGCAGCGATTGGCCGCGCTGCGCGAGGACCTCGCCGATCGACGCGAGAAGCTGGCCGAGCTCACCGCTCGCTGGCAGCAGGACAAGACGGCGATCGACCGGATCCGCCTGGTCAAGGAGGAGTTGGAAGCGGTCCGCTCGGAGTCCGACCGGGCCGAACGCGACGGCGACCTCGCTCGAGTCGCTGAGCTGCGATACGGCCGCATCCCTGCCCTGGAACGCCAACTGGCCGACGCCGAAGAGTCAGTCCACAGTGGCACTTCCATGCTCACCGAAGAGGTGTCCGAGCAGGACATCGCCGATGTCGTCGCCGCGTGGACGGGCATCCCGGCCGGGCGCCTGATGGAGGGCGAGACAGCGAAGCTGCTCCGCATGGAGCAGGTTCTGGCGACCAGGGTCGTCGGTCAGGACGCAGCCGTGCAAGTGGTCTCCGACGCCGTACGCCGCGCTCGGGCCGGTGTCGCCGATCCCGACCGGCCGACCGGGTCGTTCCTGTTCCTCGGGCCGACCGGGGTCGGTAAGACCGAACTGGCGAAGGCATTGGCGGAGTTCCTCTTCGACGACGAACGGGCGATGGTCCGCATCGACATGAGCGAGTACGGAGAGAAGCACTCCGTTGCCCGGCTGGTCGGCGCCCCGCCCGGGTACGTCGGATACGAGGCGGGTGGGCAGCTCACCGAGGCCGTACGGCGCCGCCCATACACAGTTGTGTTGCTCGACGAGGTGGACAAGGCCCACTCGGACGCTTTCGACATTCTGCTGCAGGTCCTCGATGACGGTCGGCTGACCGACGGTCAGGGACGCACCGTGGACTTCCGTAACACCTTGCTGGTCCTTACTTCCAACCTCGGCTCCGCGCTGATCGCCGACCAGGCGCTTCTCGAGAGAGATCGTCGAGATGCCGTGATGGAAGTCGTCCGCCGACACTTCAAACCTGAGTTCCTCAACCGGCTCGACGACATCGTCATGTTCAACTCCCTTGGGGCAGAGGAGTTGGCCCACATCGTCGACATACAGGTCGACCAGTTGGCTCGCCGGCTGTCGGCTCGCCGTCTGGTCCTCGACGTCAGCCCCGCGGCTCGGGAATGGCTGTCGCTGGGTGGTTTCGACCCGGTGTACGGTGCGCGTCCACTGCGGCGTCTGGTCCAGTCCGCCATCGGGGACTCGTTGGCCCGGGCACTGTTGGCCGGTGAGATCCGAGACGGGGACACGGTAGTTGTCGACGTCGTACCCGGCGAGGACCGGCTAAGCGTGGGCACGGGTCGCTGACGCGGAAAGGGCCGCCCAGAGGCCCGCTAGCCGCCGACGCTGTCCTCGATGCAGCTCTGCAGTTGCTCTTCGGTGATGTCCGCGCCGAACTGCTCCTGACAGTCCGAGGCGATTCGGACCGCGACGATCACCAGCACGGTGCCGACAACGGCGGCCAGGACGCCGGTGATCATGCCGGCGATGGCCATCCCTTTGTTGCTGACCCGGTCGGTCCGCGCCCGGGCCAGCCCGATGCCGCCGAAGATGACCGCCAGGATGCCCAGGATGATGCCGGGCAAGGCCAGCCAGCAGGTGGCCAGGGCCAAGATGCCGAGCACGAGCGAGGTGATGGCCAGTCCGTTGCGCGCCGGGCGGCGGCCGTGCGGGTCGCCGTAGCCCGGGTGCTGTCCGGGGAAGTGCTGCGGCGGATAGCCGTATCCGTACGGCGACTGCCCCGGTGGCGGCCCTGAGGGCGGAGACGGCTCTGAGGGCGTAGGCGAGGACATCGGGCCACCGTAGGCGAATCAATAATCACGCCGTCACCGGCGCGGGAGCGTCATCGAGGACAGGTCTCACGTCCGCGTGCGCCGGCCCTGGCAAGCTGCCGTCATGCCTGACATCGCCAAGGGGCCGACTCCGGCGCCCACCGACCGGATGCCCACGCCGGCCAAGGTCGCTGCCATCCTGCTCGGCTTTCTGGCCGCATTGCTGTTGGTCAACGCCGTTCTCGGGTTTCTCGGAATGTCCGGAATCCTCGATGAGTTCGCCGAGGTTGCCAGAGACCGCGATGTGGCATTCGACCGGAGTGCAGCCAGCACGCAGCTGACGGCGCTCTTCACGGCAAGCGCCGTCCTCGGGCTGGCCGCTGCGGTGTCGTGCTTTCTCCTGGCGCGGCGGCGCAGGGCCGGCCGCCTGCTCGGGATCGGCTGCGCCGGAATCCAGTTGTCCCTGGCCGCGTTCAACGCGATCGGAGTTGGCGGCTTCCTGAACTACACATTGCTGCTCATCGTGCTGACCACGGCGATCCTGGTGATGCTCTTCCGCAACCAGACAGTCGACTGGCTGCGTAAGGAGCCCACCTCGTGAGCGGCAATCGGAACGGCTCGATGTTTGACCCCAGCCAAGGCGCGTCCCCGGCTTCGCCTGGCCGCTCGTCGTCCCACCCCGGCCAGGGCCCGTCCCCGGCTTCGCCTGGCCGCTCGTCTGTCGCGTTGGTCACCGGCGCTACGGCCGGCATCGGTGCCGCCTTCGCCGCTCAACTGGCCCGTGAGGGAAGCGATCTCGTCCTCGTTGCGCGTACCGAGGCCCGGCTCACCCAGCAGGCCGCGGAAATGCAGCAGCGGTACGGCATCGCCGTAGAGACGATCCCCGCGGACCTGTCCACGGACGGCGGCCTGCGCCGGGTCGAGCAGCGGGTCACTGACCGATCCGCACCGGTCGACCTGCTGATCAACAACGCCGGCTTCGGGCTGCAAGCCGATTTCCTGGATTCCGACATTTCCGAGGAAGAGGGGATGCTGGCAGTCAACGTGCGGGCGGTGATGCGACTGACGCACGCCGCGCTGCCGGGGATGATCGAACGCGGCTCCGGGGGCATTCTGAATGTTTCGTCGGTCGCCGGTTCGGTGCCGACCGCCACCGGTGCGACGTACGCCGCCAGCAAGGCATGGGTGACCTCGTTCACCGAGTCGCTGTCCATGCTGTTGGCCGACAAAGGCGTTCAGCTCACCGTGTTGTGCCCTGGGTTCACCCGCACCGACTTCCATGACCGGGTCGGCGTTTCCCGCGGCGGGGTACCCGAGCGACTGTGGCTCGACGCGGCGGATGTTGCGGCGACTGGCCTTCGTGATCATCGACGCGGCGCGGTGATCAGCATTCCCGGGATCCAGTACAAGGTGTCGGTGATCGGGTCCCGGCTGGTCCCACGTAGCCTCCTGCGCTGGGTGAGCACCCGGGTAACGGCGGCAACCTAGTGGGCGAGCACGTCCGCGGCAGACCGGCTGTGAACCGACAGGTCGGCCGGGACGAATGCTCAAGGTGAGCACCCAGACGGACCAGACGGATCAGAGCGCCGGTATCGAAGCCAAGCCTTGGGTACGGCGAGGGCTGTGCGCGTTGGCGGGCCTCATCTCGGCCGCTGTCGCGCTTGGAATCGGTGAGCTGCTCGCCGGATTGGTCGGCCCGAACAGCTCACCGGTGATCGCCATCGGGGGCGCCGTCATCGACGCCACCCCCCGGCCGCTCAAGGACTTCGCGATCACCACCTTCGGTGAAAGCGACAAGATCGCCCTGGTCGTGGGGACCCTCGTCCTGCTCGCGGTCTTCGCCATGGTGCTCGGCCTGCTTGCCTGGACTCGACTCAAGCTGGCCGCTGCCGGGGTGCTGCTCTTCGGCCTGCTCGGGGCGGCAGCCGCGATCACCCGCCCGACCGGAACGGTGCTGGACACCGTGCCCTCGATCCTGGGCGCGCTCACTGGAGCCATTGCGCTGGTCTATCTGATCAACGCCCTCGGTCAGCGCACATCGCCCGCACCGGCACCGGCATCGGCATCGAGAGCGGCATCGGCCGGGCCGGGGACAGCCGACAAGCCGATCGCCTCGGACAGGGCAAGGCGGGCGGCCGGGGACCGGGCCGCCGATGCTGAGGCCGATGCCAAGCGCCAGCACGCGGACGAGACCCTCGTGGCCAAGCTCCGCGACCGGCTGGCTGGGGTAGATCGGAGCACCAACTCGCTCAATCGCCGGGGATTCTTCGTCGCCGGTGGCCTGGCCGCCGGCGCGGCGGTCGTGGCCGGAGGGGCGGGGAACCTGTTGCAGCGCCGCTTCGCCGTCTCCGGAGCACGGGCCGACATCACCCTGCCCACCCCGGCCAGCCCGGCGCCAGCGTTGCCAGCCGGAGCTGATCTGGCGGAGTCGGTCGAAGGTCTGACCCCGCTGTTCACCGACAACGAAGACTTCTACCGGGTGGACACCGCCATCACGCCTCCGCAGGTCTCGCCGTCGGAGTGGTCGCTGCGAATC
>Ga0136610_1000366_pt1 | contig 13044 bp, 12 predicted proteins | sample AntDrymUQ1342206_2_FD_104804 | JGI IMG/M metagenome (GOLD analysis project Ga0136610, IMG submission 104804) | Polar desert sand microbial communities from Dry Valleys, Antarctica - metaG UQ134 (22.06) | ecosystem: Environmental > Terrestrial > Soil > Desert | place: Antarctica: Dry Valley...
CACCTGACCTTCTTCGAGATGCTCGGCAACTTCTCGATCGGCGACTACTTCAAGGGGCGGGCGGTCGAGTACGCGCTCGAGCTCTCCACCGAGGGCTTCGGCTTCGCCGAGCGCGACATCTGGATCACGGTGTTCGGGGGCGACGACGAGCTCGGCCTCGGCCCGGACGAGGAGGCGATCGAGTGCTGGCGGGCGGTCGGCGTGCCCGACGAGCGGATCGTGATGCTCGGGCGCGGCGACAACTTCTGGCAGGCCGGCCCGACGGGTCCTTGCGGCCCATGCTCGGAGCTCTACCTCGACCGCGGGCTCGACTTCGGCGCCGCGGACGACCGCCCGGGCGACGACAGCGACCGCTTCCTCGAGTACTGGAACCTCGTCTTCATGCAGTACGAGCTGAAGGCAGACGGCTCGCTGCCGCCGCTGCCGATGCAGTCGATCGACACGGGCCTCGGGCTCGACCGCATGGCCGCGATCGTCCAGGACGTGCCCTCGGTCTTCGACACCGACCACATGCGCCCGCTGATCGACCTCGGCGAGGAGCTCTCGGGGCGCTCCTACGGCGCCGCCTTTCAGACGACGCGGGCGATGCGCATCCTGGCGGACCACGGGCGCGGGATGACGTTCCTGATCGCCGACGGCGTCGTGCCCTCGAACGAGGACCGCGGCTACGTGCTGCGGCGGATCATGCGCCGGGCGATCCAGCAGGGGCGAAGGCTCGGGATCGAAGGGCCGTTCCTCCCGGCGCTGTGCGAGCGCGTGAGCGAGGTCGCAGGCGACGCCTACCCGGAGCTTCGCACCGAGCTCGAGACGATCGTCGGATGGGCAGCAGCCGAGGAGGAGGGCTTCGCCCGCACACTCGCCCAGGGCGAGCGGCTGCTCGCCGATCTCGTCCGACGGACCAAGGACGCCGGCAGCTCGTGGGTCGAGCCCGACGAGGCCTTCCGCCTGCACGACACCTACGGCTTCCCGTACGAGCTGACCAAGGAGCTGCTCGCAGAGGAGGGCCTGGCCGTCGACGACGGCGGCTTCGACGAGCTGATGGACCGCGCGCGCGAGGTCGCGCGCGGTGGCTGGAGTCGCAGCGGTGGCAGCGGACACGAGCGCGTGATCGCCTTCGCCCGCGCGGCCGGCTTCGAGAGCCGCTTCGTCGGCTACGAGACGACCGAGGCGCAGACCGTGATCGGGGCGATCGAGCGCGACGACGGGCTGTTGCTCGCGAAGCTGCCCGAGAGCCCCTTCTACGCGGAGGGCGGCGGGCAGGTCTCCGACCTCGGCCGCGTCGAGAGCGAGTCGGGGAGCGCGCGCGTTGCGAGCGTCTATCGCGTCGGATCGGACCAGGCGCTCGCGCTCGAGCTCGAGCAGGGCGAGCTCGAGCCGGGAGAGCCGGCCCACGCGGTCGTCGACCGGCTCGCGCGGCTCGCGACCGAGCGCAACCACACCGCCACGCACCTGCTCCACGCGGCCCTGCGCGAGCGCCTCGGCACCCACGTGCGCCAGGCGGGGTCCTACGTCGGGCCCGACAAGCTGCGCTTCGACTTCACCCACGGCGAGCGCCTGTCGGACGCCGACGTCGCGGCCGTCGAGGAGCGCGTCTGTCAGTGGATCGTCGAGAGCCACCCGGTGCGCGCGGTCGAGACCACGCGCGCGGAGGCAGAGGCGCTCGGCGCGATGGCGTTGTTCGGCGAGAAGTACGGCGACTGGGTGCGAATGGTCGAGGTCGAGGGCGTCTCGCGCGAGCTCTGCGGCGGCACCCATGTGCCCGCGACGGCCGCGATCGGGCTCTTCCACCTCACGACCGAGACCTCGAGCGCGTCGAACGTGCGCCGGATCGAGGCGGTCACGGGCCCCGCGGGCATCGAGGCCTTCCGCGCGCGCACCGAGGAGCTGCGCGAGATCGCGGGCATCCTGCGCGTGCCGGAGCGCGAGGCGGTGGGGGCCGTGCGCAAGCTGGCGGACAGGGCGCGCGAGCTCGCGCGCCGCCCGAGCGGGTCGAGCCGCGAAGAGGCCGAGGGCCTGACCGCGCGCGCGGTGGACGTCGCCGGCCTGAAGGTGGTGGCCGAGGTGGTCGAGGCGCCCGGCGCCGGCGAGCTGCTCGAGCTCTCGGATCGCGTCAAGCAGACGCTCGGCGATGCCGTCGTGGTGCTCGGCTGCGCGGTCGAGGGGCGCGCGCACCTCGTCGCCAACGTCTCGCCCGCGGCTGTCGAGCGTGGGGTGAAGGCCGGAGAGATCGTGCGCGCGGCGGCGAAGGTCGTGGGCGGCGGCGGCGGCGGCCGCGACACGATGGCCCAGGCCGGCGGTCGCGACCCGGACAAGCTTCCTGAGGCGATCGCAAGCGCGCGCCTCATCGTCGAGGGAGCGCTCACATGAGCCGCGTGCTCGCGCTCGACTACGGGAGCGCGCGCTGCGGCGTGGCGCTCTCCGATCCGACCGGCACGCTGGCCACGCCGCTCGCGGCGGTCGAGCGCCCGGGCACCCGGCGCGGGATCGCGCGTGTCGCCGCGCTCGCGCGCGAGCGCGAGGCCGGGCGCGTGGTCGTCGGGCTCCCGCTGACGCTTGCGGGCGTAGAGGGCGCGCAGGCAGCGGAGTCGCGTGCCTTTGCGGCGCGGCTGGCCGAGGTCGTGCCGGTGCCCGTCGAGCTGCACGACGAGCGCCTGACGACGCGCCAGGCGGCGCGCTCCGGGGGGCGCGCCGACGCGGACTCGCGGGCGGCCGCCCACCTGCTCGAGTCCTACCTCGCGACCGCGGCGGGGGCCGGCCGGTGAGCGCAGAGAACGGCCCACCGCAGGTGCCCGGGCGGCGGACGTCCGAGCAGCGCGAGCAGGCGCGCCGCGAGCGTGAGGCGCGCCGGGCGGCGCGAACGAGTCGAGGCTCCGCGCTTCCTGCGGCGCAGGACGCGCCCGAGCCGCCTAGCGCGCGGCCCCTGTCGGAGAAGAACGCGGTGGGCGAGCCGCCGGCCCGACCGGACGGCGAGCTCGCGACCGAGGCGGGTCACCGCTCCGGCGGCGACACGGAGCCGGAGGCGCAGACGAGCGCGCAGCCGGGGCTTGCGACAGAGGTGCAACCAGCCGAGGACGGCCAGGAGCTGCTGCCCCCCGTCCGTCGACGGCGCACGCAGCCACGCGGGGCGATCGCGCCGCCCGACTCGCCCAACCGCCGCGCGGGGGCCGGCGGCAGCGGCGACGCCGCGAACGGCCCCGAGCCGCGCCGGCGCCGGCTCGGGGTGCGCGTGCTGCTCGCGCTCGCGCTGCTGCTGGCGCTCGGCGCTGTCGCGGCGCTCGCGATCACGCTGTTGCGCTCGGATACGGCCGGGGCGAGCGTGCGCGTCGACATCCCGCTCGGCGCGGGCGTCTCCGACATCGGCGACCTGCTCGAGCGGCGCGGCGTCATCTCGAGCGGCGCGCTGTTCGAGCTGCGCGCGACGCTCGCGGGCCAGCGCGGCGAGCTGCGACCCGGCTCCTACCAGCTCAGGCGCGACATGGGCTATGGCAGCGCGATCGACGCTCTCGGCGCTGGGCCGCCGGTCAGGCGTACGCCGGTCATCGACGTGACGATCCCCGAGGGCCGCTCGCGGCGGGAGATCTCGCCGCTGGTGCGCAGGGCTGGGCTGCGCGGCTCGTACAGCAGGGCGTCCGTGCGCTCTCCCGAGCTGCGACCGCGGCGCTACGGCGCCGTGCGTGCGCGCGACCTCGAGGGCTTCCTCTTTCCCGCCACCTACGAGCTGCGCCGGTCGGCGCGCGCGAGCGACCTCGTCGAGAAGCAGCTCCAGGCGTTCAGGCGCGAGTTCGGCGGCATCGACCTGCGCGCCGCGCGACGGCGCAACCTGACGCCCTACGACGTGGTCACGATCGCCTCGATGGTCGAGCGCGAGGCCCAGGTGCCGCGCGAGCGGCCGCTGATCGCGGCGGTGATCTACAACCGGCTGCGGCAGGGGATCCCGCTCTTCATCGACGCCACGACCCGCTACGAGACGAACAACTGGACGCGTCCGCTGCGCGAGAGCGTGCTCCAGAGCGACACGCCGTACAACACGCGCACGAACCCCGGGCTGCCTCCGACGCCGATCGGCAATCCGGGCATCGCCTCGCTGCGCGCGGCCGCCAGGCCGGCGCGCTCCGACGCCCTCTACTACGTCGTCAAGCCGGGCACCTGTGGCGAGCACGTCTTCTCGGAGACCGGCGCCGAGTTCGAGCGCGACGTCGCGCGCTACAACGCTGCCCGCGCGCGGCGTGGTGGCAAGTCCCCGACGAACTGCTAGCGAGACCGTGACCCCGACGCTCGCCGGCGTGCTCGGCTGGCCGGTCGCGCATTCGCGCTCTCCCGCCATGCACAACGCCGCCTTCCGGGCGCTTGGGCTCGACTGGCGCTACGTCAAGCTGCCGGTGTCGCCCGAGCTGTTCGCCGAGACCGTGCGCGCGTTGCCCGGCTCGGGCTACGGCGGGGTCAACGTCACGATCCCCCACAAGCAGGCCGCGCTGCGCCTGGCGGACGTTGCCTCGCCCGCGGCGGCGGCGATCGGCGCCGCCAACACGCTGTCCTTCGACACGGGCTCGATCACGGCCGACAACACCGATGCCCCGGGCTTCCTGGCGGCGCTCGGCCGCTCGCCGCGCGGTGAGCGCGCGCTCGTGCTGGGCGCCGGCGGGTCGGGACGGGCGATGGCTTGGGCGCTGCGCGACGCCGGGGCGGCCGAGGTGATGGTCTGGAATCGAACGCCCGGGCGCGCCGCGCGGCTCGCGGCCGAGCTCGGCGTGAGCCACGTCGAGCGACCGTCTGCCGCGGACCTCGTCGTCAACGCGACCTCGGTCGGGCTCGGGTCGCGCTGGTCCGAGGATGACGCGCTGGCGGCGCTCGGACTCAACGGGCGCGAGGCCCCGGCCACGCTCGTCGACCTCGTCTACGCGGAGCGCGAGACGGCCCTCTGTCGCTGGGCGAGGGAGGCCTCGGCACAGGTCGTCGATGGGCTCGAGGTGCTGGTGCGACAGGGGGCGCTCTCGTTCGAGCGCTGGACCGGGCGTCCCGCCCCGCTCGAGGTGATGCGCGCCGCCGCGCGCGCAGGTGTCGCCTAGGCGCGGGAGCGGATCGGCGCCGGCTCGGGCGGCTGAGGGGAGGGCTCCGACTTCACCGACGAGAGCGCGCGCGTGCCGGCCAGCTCGGTGCGACCGCGGCCGTTGCGCTTCGCCTCGTAGAGCGCCGCGTCTGCGCGCGCCGTGAGCTCCTCGAAGTCCTCGTCGGCGTCCCACGAGGCGATGCCGATCGAGCAAGTCTGGCCCTTCGGCGTCGCGGCGTCCATGCGCTGGATCACCTCGCTGGCGCGACCCGTGTCGCACTCGTGCAAGATGACGGCGAACTCGTCGCCCCCGGTGCGCGCGAGCAGGTCGACGTCGCGCAGCTCGGCGCGCCACGCCGAGGCCGCCTCCGTGAGCATGCGATTGCCGGCTGGGTGGCCGTAGGTGTCGTTGTACTCCTTGAAGAAGTCGAGGTCCACGAGCGCGATCGAGAGCGGCTTGCCGGCGCGCTTCGAGCGCGAGATCTCGCGCGGCAGCTCGCTGTTCCAGCGGCGCAGGTTGGGGAGCCCGGTGAGCGAGTCGGTCTGTGCCTGCTCCTCGAGCCGTTCGAGCAGATCTGCGCGCTCGATCGCAACCGCCGCTTCCCAGCCCATCAGCGCGACGGCGGCCGCGACGCGGTCGGACAGGCGCGCCTGATAGTCGGTCCAGAATACCCCGATCACGCCGACGGCCTCGCTGCCCTGCATCACCGGCTGGAAGTACGCGGAGCGGGCGTGGATGGCGCGCACGAATTCGGTCGCGACGGCCGGATTGTCGTGGACGTCCGGAAAGAAGAACGCCTCCTGAGCCGCCATCGCGATCACTGCCCCCGAGGGCTCTCGGCCGATCCGAAGCGTCAGCTTCGCGTGATCCATGCCGCTCATGGCCGTCGACACGAGGTTGCCGCGGCCGTCTGGCTCGAGCAGGAGCGCCTTGGGGGCGCCGCTCAGCTCGCAGACGGCGTCGCAGACCTTTTGGCGCGCGTCGTGGCTCGTCGGAAGCTGCCGGACGATGCGTGCGACCGCGGCTTGCGTCGCTGCGCGCTCGCGGATGTCCACGACCAGTCGCTGCACGGTGCCGCCGAGGACGGCGGAGGCCACGGTCCAGATCAGCACGCGCCGCCACTCGCCGATCGGGTAGGGGGGCTCGCCGACGACGAGGATCGGAGCCGCGAAGACGGTGGCGACGAGGAAGACGGACGCGACCAGCTCGCGGCGCGTTCCGTAGAGCGCGAGCCAGATCACGGGCAGCAGCACGAGCGGGCTGAAGCTCGAGACCGCGCCGCCGTCGGCGTCGCGCATCAGCGCGACGACGGCGAAGTAGCTGAGCGCCGGCAGCGCTCGGACCTCTTCGGGCAAGCTGCGCCACGGCGTGAACAGGAACGAAGCGATGAGGCACAGCGTCGCCGCCAGCGCGATCGTGACCCTGGGGTCGCTCTCGGGGTGCAGGATGGGCAGCGGCACGCTCGCGAACGCGATCAGGGCGAGCGCCGCGAACGGAGCCACGCGCGTGGCTGCTCCCGGCCTGGCGAGCGGACGAAGGCGCTTCGTCATCGGGGTCATTGTCGGTTCGTGTCGTCTCGCACTTGAGCCTGCGGGCCAGGAGATCCTCAACATCGTCAGCCCGGGTGCCGATTACCGCGGAGATGACCCTTCCGCGGCCTGCCCTGCTCGCGCTGCTCGGGCTCGCCCTCGTGGCCGCTGCCTTCCTGGCCCTGCGCGCCTCGGCGGGCGGGGGCGAGGCGCCGCCGCCCGCGAGCACGTCGAAAGCTCCTCCCGCGCCCGCCAGGCCGCAGAGCGCAGCGCCCGCCTCGCCCGCGGCAAGCCGCGGCGCCTCCGCGACCACGCTTCCGCGGCCGGTGGCGCGCGCGCTCGCGCGCCGGCGGCCGATCGTGCTCTTCCTCTCGCAGGCAGGCGGCGCCGACGACGCCGCCACCCGGCGGTCGGTCCGAACGCTTCGGGCGCGTCCGCACGGCGCCGCGGTGTTCAGCGACCGGATCGAGAACGTCGCTCGCTACCGCCGGATCGTCGGCAACCTCGACGTCTCGCAGGCTCCGTCGGTCGTGATCGTGCCGCCCCGCCGCTCGCAGGCGCGCCTGCTTGAGGGCTTCGTCGACGAGGGCTCGCTGCGCCAGCAGCTCCTGGACGCGCTGCGATGAGAGATCCCGCCGCCGCGCTCGAGGGCCAGGGCACGGCCGGGGTTGCGGGTCTCACCCCGCCGAGCCGCCGCGGCGGAGCGCGGCCACTGGCCGACGCGATCGTCGCCCTCGGGCTGCTCCCCGCGGAGCAGGCACACGCGGCGATCGAGAATGCGCGCGCCGCACGCCTCCGCCCCGAGCAGGCGCTGCTCGAGACCCAGGTCCTGAGCGCCGACCAGCTCGCCCGCGCGACGGCCGAGCGCTTCGGGCTCGACCACGTCGACCTGTCGGTCTTCCAGCCGGACCTCGCAGCCGCCAACCTCGTCAGCGCGCAGGTAGCGCGACGCTACAGCGCCGCGCCGATCGGCCACGACGCCGGCGGGGCGCTGCTCGTCGCGATGGTCGACCCGGCGAACATCCACGCGCTCGACGACCTCAGGATGATCACGGGCCAGGAGGTGCGAGCGGTCGTCGCCTCGGCCGAGGACCTCTCGGGGCTGATCGCGCGGCTCAGCCGGCTCGACGCCGCGGTCGCCGAGGCGATCGAGGAGGAGGAGCTCGAGAACCCGGCGCTCGTGACAGAGATCCGCGAGTCGGCCGACGACGCGCCGGTGATCAAGCTCGTCAACTCGGTCATCGCCCAGGCGGTCGAGGACGGCGCATCGGACATCCATTTCGAGCCCGACGGTCGCGACATGCGCGTGCGCTTCCGGATCGACGGCGTGCTGTCCGCGATCACGACGATCCCGCGCCGGATGGTGCGCGGGGTCGTCTCGCGGGTGAAGATCATGGGCGACCTCGACATCGCCGAGCGGCGGCTCCCCCAGGACGGGCGCATCGGGCTGAGCGTCGAGGGCCACGCGCTCGACATCCGCATCGTCACGCTTCCGGCCGTGCACGGCGAGGGGATCGTGATGCGGATCCTCGACAAGGAGCAGGTCCTGCATACGCTCGACACGCTCGGCATGCAGGGCCTCAACCGCGACCGCTTCGAGACGTCCTTTCGCCGCAGCCACGGCGCGGTGCTCGTGACCGGTCCGACGGGCTCCGGCAAGTCGACGACGCTCTACGCGGCGCTCAACGAGATCAACACGATCGAGCGCAACATCATCACGATCGAGGACCCGGTCGAGTACCAGCTCCCCGGCATCAACCAGGTGCAGGTGAACCACCGGGCCGGCCTCAGCTTCGCCGCGGGCCTGCGGTCGATGCTGCGCGCCGACCCCGACGTGATCATGGTCGGCGAGATCCGCGACGGCGACACCGCGCGGATCGCTGTCGAGTCGGCGCTGACGGGCCACCTCGTGCTCTCGACCCTGCACACCAACGACGCGGCGTCGGCGATCACGCGGCTCACCGAGATGGGGATCGAGCCCTTCCTGACCGCCTCTGCGCTCGACTGCGTCGTCGCGCAGCGCCTCGCACGGAAGCTGTGCCTGCACTGCCGCCGTCCCATGGTGCTCACGACCGATGTGCTGGCGGCCGCCGGTTTCCCGGAGATGGACGAGCTCGAGGCCTACGAGCCGCTCGGCTGCCCGCGCTGCAAGGACACGGGCTACCGCGGGCGCACCGGGCTCTACGAGGCGATGACGATGACCGAGGAGCTGCGCGCCCTGACGATCGAGCGCGCCTCGGCCGACGTCATCCGCGATCGCGCCGTCGAGCAGGGGATGCGCCTGCTCGGTGACGACGGGCTCGACAAGGTGCGCGCCGGGGTGACCTCGATCGCCGAGGTCACGCGGGTGTCGTGAGCGCCCCGCGATGCCGATAGAGGACGCATGAACTTCGACTTCGCAGACCTGCTGCTCGACGTGATCCGCCTCAAGGCATCCGACCTGCACCTGACCGCCGGCGCGCCGCCGATGGTCCGCAAGCGCGGCGCCCTGAGCCCGCTCGACTACCCGGCGCTCGGGCCCCAGGACACGCGCGAGATCATCTACTCGATCCTCACCAACGACCAGCGCCAGCGGCTAGAGACCGACTGGCAGATCGACTTCGCCTACTCGATCCCCGGGCACGCCCGCTTCCGCGTCAACGCCTACTTCCAGCGCGCCTCGCTCGGGGCGGCGTTCCGGATGATCCCGAGCGAGATGCCGGCGCTCGAACAGCTCGGACTGCCGCCGGTGGTGGCCGAGTTCACGAAGAAGCCGCGCGGATTCGTGCTGGTCACCGGCCCGACCGGCTCGGGCAAGTCGACGACGCTCGCGGCCATGATCGACCGCATCAACCGCGAGCGCCACGAGCACATCATGACCGTCGAGGACCCGATCGAGTTCCTGCACTCGCACAAGTCGTGCATCGTCAACCAGCGGGAGCTCGGCGGCGACACGCCGTCCTTCGGCCTCGCCCTGAAGGGCGCCCTGCGCCAGGATCCCGACGTCATCTTGGTCGGCGAGATGCGCGATCTCGAGACGATCTCGACCGCGCTCACGGCCGCCGAGACGGGCCATCTCGTGTTCGCGACGCTGCACACGCAGGACACGGCTCAGACGGTTGACCGCGTCGTCGACGTCTTCCCGCCCGAGCAGCAGCACCAGGTGCGCGTGCAGCTCTCGATCGCCCTCCAGGGCATCGTCAGCCAGACGCTGCTTCCGACCGCCGACGGCCAGGGCAGGGCAGTGGCCGCGGAGATCCTCGTGCCGACGCCGGCGATCAGGAACCTGATCCGGGAGGGCAAGACCCATCAGATCTACTCGGCGCTCCAGACCGGCGGCGCCGTCGGCATGCAGACGATGGACGCAGCGCTCGCAGCGCTGGTGCGAGCGGGCAAGATCTCGCGCGAGCTCGCAGAGGCCCGCTCCTCGACGCCCGAGGAGCTGCGCCGCCTGATGGGCACCGTCCAGGCGGCATAGGCGGATGGCGAGCTTCGCCTTCAAGGCGCTCGAGCTGGGCGGCGCGCGGACCGGCGGGGAGGTCGACGGCGAGGATCGCCAGGCGGTCGCGCAGCAGCTGCGGGCGAAGGGCCTGATCGTGCTCGAGATCGAGGAGAAGAAGGCCTCCGCCGACTTCGGCGAGCTGACCGCGCGCTTCAAGAAGGTGAAGTCGTATGACTTGACCGTCGCGACCCGCCAGCTCTCGACGATGATCTCCTCGGGCATGTCGATGCTGCGGGCGCTCCACGTGCTCGAGGAGCAGTCGTCGAACCCGAAGCTCCGCGACGCCCTCGTGCAGGTGCGAAAGGACGTCGAGTCGGGGGTCTCGCTGTCGGACTCACTCGCGAGGCACCCCGACATCTTCAACGATCTATACCGCGCGATGATCTCGGCCGGCGAGACCGGCGGCATCCTCGACGAGACGCTCAAGCGAGTGGCCGATCAGCTCGAGAAGGACGAGTCGTTGAAGCGCCAGGTCAAGTCGGCGATGATGTACCCGTCGGTGATCGGCGGCTTCGCGCTGATCGTGCTGCTCGCGCTCGTGGCCTTTCTCGTGCCCGTGTTCGAGGGCATCTTCAAGGACTTCGGCGGCGAGCTGCCCGCGATCACGAAGTTCACGGTCTTCCTGTCCGACCTCGTCATCCAGCGCTGGTACATCGGCCTGGGGGGGACGCTGCTCGCGGTGTTCGCCTTTCGCCGCTGGAAGCGCTCCGAGCGCGGGCGGATGCAGTGGGACCGCTTCAAGCTGGGGATCCCGTGGAAGATCGGCGACATCGTCCAGAAGGTCGCCCTCGCCCGCTTCTCGCGGACCTTCTCGGCGATGATCGCCGCGGGCGTGCCGATCCTCGAGGCGATCGACATCACCGGCCGGACGTCGGGCAACAGGGTCGTCGAGAAGGCGATGGGCGCGGTGCGCGACTCGGTCAAGAGCGGCGGAACGATCGCCGCGCCGATGCGCGAGGAGCGCGCGGCGTTCCCGAACATGGTCGTGCAGATGATCGGCGTGGGGGAGGAGACCGGCGCGCTCGACTCGATGATGTCGAAGATCGCCGACTTCTACGAGGACGAGGTCGCGGCTTCGGTCAAGGCGCTGACCTCGATCATCGAGCCGTTGATGATCGTCGTCGTGGGCGCGATCGTCGGCTTCATCGTGATCGCGATGTACCTGCCGATGTTCTCTGTCTACGACCAGATCCGGTAGGGCGCGCCGCCCGGGGTTTCCCCGGCGTCTAGATCCGCGCAGTGGAGCCGTCGAAGCGCCGTCGCCGCTCGCGACGCGCCTGGCGGGCCCCGACCTTCGCGGGGTCCGGCGCCGGCAAGAGCTGGCGAGTGGAGGCGATCGCCTCGTGCGCCACCTCCCGCACCGTGCGCGAGCCCCAGGCCAGCAGTAGCACGGAGAAGAGAGCCATCGCGGCGAGCATGCTGTGCTCTCATTCGGCACGTGGCGACCGGGCCTTTAGCGGGGCTGACAGCTGTAACGTGCGCGCCCCGCCTCCGCGAACGGCAGTTCGCCGGAGGACAGCCCCGCGATGCTGTTCGGCGGCGAGCACCTCGAGCGGGCGCTCGTGCGGTTGGGGGGAGCGGACCCGGCGACGGTCGCGCGCGGGCTGCACGCGGCAGCGGAGGAGTTCTCGGGCGGGACGCTCGCCGACGACCTCTGCCTCGTCGCCGCGCGCGCTCGAGGCGCCTAGCCAGTCGCCACGACTAGCGAGCCGATGTCTCGCGCGGCGCCTCCGACGGGCGTGAAGAGCACCGGGTAGCGGCCGGGACGGCCCGGCAGCAGGTCGAACACGGCAGGTGCCTCGGGCGATGCCGAGGTGATCAGGTCGAGCCCCTCGATCGCCACCTCTCCCGGCTCGTCGACCTCCACCGTCAGGACGACGTGCGCGCCGGCCCGGACGCGCCGCTGCGTGCGCTCGCGCCCGTCGAGGCGCACCTGGAAGGCCTTTGCCTCGGAGGCGGGTGGTGCAGGAGCGGCGGCCGGTATCTGAGCCGGTGGTGAGGGGGTGCGCAGCGGCCGCGGGTCGGCCCAGGCGGCTAACCCCGAGATGAGCAGGAAGATCGTCACCACGACCACGGCTCGCCGGGTGCTCACCCCGCCGATCGTAGTCGCACCGGGTTGGACAGATGGACGATCTCGGCCGGTGGGTGGCGAGTCGATACAGGGGGGATAGCCAGACCCGCGATACCTGCCGCTGGGGCTCAGCCCGCGGGAGGGAGGCCAGGGAGGCCGACGCGACGGACTGGCTGGCCAAAGCACACCCATCAAAGGCTCAAAGGAGGAGTACATGCTGCACAAGCTCCGCAGTCGCATCTCCGAGGAGAAGGGCTTCACGCTGATCGAGCTGCTCGTAGTCATCCTGATCATCGGCATCCTGGCCGCGATCGCCCTGCCGGCGTTCCTCGGCCAGCGCGCCAAGGGCCAGGACGGCGAGGGGAAGTCGAATGCTCGCAACATGGTCTCCCAGGTCGAGTCGTGCGCGACCGGCAACAACGGCAGCTACACGAACTGCACGACGTCGGCCGGCCTCGGAACCACCGGCCTCACGCTCGGCACGTCCGCGGGCCAGGTCGCTGTAACGGCGACTGGCAGCGGCGCCGGGTACACAGTCGTGGGCTACTCGCAGTCTGGGAACACGTTCACCATCGCCAAGGACGGCAGCACCGGGGCGACCACTCGCTCGTGCAGCAACGCGGGGGCGGCAAACGGTGGCTGTACCACCAACGGTGGCTCCTGGTAGCAGGCAGTCGTTCAGTAGTCGATGCCGAGAGGGCGGGCCGTGTGGTCCGCCCTCTCGGCTTTCATGGCCGGCCGGCGCGCGTGCCGGCCGAAGCGCCCGGACAACCGCTCGCGCGACCGCGGAGCGAGCACGAGCACCGTCAAGAGGCCGGCCAGCGGCAAGCTCCACGCCATGTAGACGCCCCACGTCAGCCACTCGTCGCGCAGCTCCTGGACGTGCGCGAACGTGATCCACAGCGCGGTCGCCGC
>Ga0136610_1000367_pt1 | contig 13024 bp, 14 predicted proteins | sample AntDrymUQ1342206_2_FD_104804 | JGI IMG/M metagenome (GOLD analysis project Ga0136610, IMG submission 104804) | Polar desert sand microbial communities from Dry Valleys, Antarctica - metaG UQ134 (22.06) | ecosystem: Environmental > Terrestrial > Soil > Desert | place: Antarctica: Dry Valley...
CGGCCGCTGGCTCCGCTGATGACCCAGAACATGGGCTGATCACCGATGATCGGCTACTACGCACACCACGTCGGGTCCGGACATCTTCATCGCGCCGCCGCGGTAGCCGCCCAGATCGGACCCGCGATGACGCTGCTCAGCTCGGCTGAGTCTCCGGGTGCGGTCAACCAACTCCGTCTCGCCCGAGATGACGAGCCGCCGGTGCACGGAGACGTCACGGCAGCACAGGGTCTGCACTGGGTTCCCCTAGGACACACTGGATTACGCGAACGTACGGCCCAGATCGTACGGTGGGCCGAGCAGCAGCGTTGCTCGGTGCTGGTCAGCGACGTGTCGGTGGAGGTGTTGCTACTGGCCCGGCTGCTCTCGATCCCACCGGTCGCGGTGGCCCTGCGCGGCAAACGGATGGATCGTGCGCACACACTTGGCTACGACGTCGCCGCCACGATCATCGCGCCCTGGCCGCGGGTGACCCATGGCCGATGGCCGCAACGCTGGCTCGACAAGACGGTGTGGGTGGGACCGGTGTCGCGCTTCGACGGCCGTGCCCGAGCCCGGGGTCGATGTGGGCTGGCGGGTCGCTGCGTCGTACTGATGCTCGGTCGTGGCGGGGACTCGATGACCGAGGCTGTGCTGCGTGAGGCAGCGGCCGTACCCGATACGCACTGGCATCTGTTGGGCACCTGCGCAGATAGGGAGCCGGTCCGTTCTGCGGGCCGAATCGGCGCCGCGCCTGAGAGTGCAGGAATCGTCGAACGTCTTGGCTGGCTGGCCGATCCGTGGCCGATGCTCTGCCGAGCCGACGTCGTGGTCGCCGCCCCGGGTGACGCGGCTATCGCGGACGTCGCGGCCGCCGGCCGGCCCCTGATCGCCGTACCCCAGCACCGACCCTTCGGCGAGCAGGAGGCCCAGGCAGCGGCTCTGGTCCGGCACCGGCTGTGCCTTTCGGTGCCGACCTGGCCCGACCGGCAGAGCTGGCCGCGACTGCTCGACCGGGCGCAGTCCCTAGGCGGGACAGGCTGGTCGGCGTACTACGACGGTCGCGGCTCGGCCAGGATGGCCGCGGCCATGCTCGAGGTAGCCGGGGCTGGGCGCGGTGGAACGCGACATGCCGACCCGTCCGCCGTACATGATCTGGAGCCGGCAGCCCCGGCCGTAGGCGGCGCTCAAGCCGGTGCATCCGCTGTACCCGGCGGCAGACAAGTCGCGCCGTCTCCGCGGCTGCCGGTGGGCTGACCCGTGACCGAGATAGCCGTGATCACCACTGTTCGTGACCGGATCGCGCACCTGGCGCGGATGCGTCGCGGTCTGGCCGTACAGCGGCTGATTCGCGGCCCAGGTGAGGTCGAGCATGTGATCGTCCGGATGGGCGGTGCTGATCCGTGGCGGGACATGCCGGAGGGTCCCCCGGTCGTGCAGGTGGAGATGGTCCAGCGGTCGGGCGTTGACCGCGATCGCCTACCGCTGGCTGCGGCGCGGAATGCCGGCGCGGCTGCGACCTCGGCCGACCTCCTGATCTTTCTCGACGTCGACTGCATCCCGTGCCCTGAGTTGGTCGAGCGCTACCGCTGGGTGGCTCAGCAGTCCGGCGGGCTGCTGTCCGGACCCGTCGGCTACCTGCCCGCGGCGATCGGCGGGCGTGGCGCCGATGCCGATCCCGACGAGCTCGCTCGACGTGCGGTACCGCACCCCGCGCGCCCGGTGCCCGATGATGGCGTCCTCGTTCCGGAATGCCGGTACGAACTGTTCTGGTCGCTATCCTTCGCGATCCGCCGGAACGACTATGCCGAGCTCGGCGGATTCTGCGAGGACTACGTCGGTTACGGCGGCGAGGACACCGACCTGGCCTTCACCGCGCGCAAGTTGGGCATGCAGTTCTCCTGGGTCGGAGGCGCCTGGGCCTGGCACCAGCACCACCCGATCGAGGACCCGCCACGCAGTCATCTGGCAGACATCGTGCAGAACGCGCAGGTCTTCCGCCGGCGATGGGGAACGTGGCCGATGGAGGGCTGGCTGCGCGCTTTCGCCGACGAGGGCCTGATCGAGTGGGACAGCCGCGGCGACACCCTCGTGCTGCTCTCCACCGCCGACAACGCAAGTTGATCATCGGAAGGTTGGTCTTTTCTGAGCCTGATGAGCGGCGAAACCCCCCAACATGCCGATCATCAACTCGGGGCGGCGTCGGGGTGTGCCCCCGGTCAGTAGTAGCGGGGGTACGGGCTGAAGTCCGGATCGCGTTTTTCGAGGAAGGCGTCTCGGCCCTCGACTGCCTCGTCGGTCAGGTACGCCAACCGGGTCGTCTCGCCGGCGAAGAGCTGCTGGCCGATCAGGCCGTCGTCGATCATGTTGAACGCGTACTTCAGCATCCGTTGCGCCGTGGGCGACTTCGCGTTGATCTCGGCCGCCCACTGCAGGGCGGTCCGCTCCAGCTCCGCGTGCGGGACGACCTCGTTGACCGCGCCCATCCGGTGCATGTCTTCGGCGGTGTAGGTCCGGCCCAGCGCGAAGATCTCCCGGGCGAACTTCTGACCGACCTGCCGGGCCAGGTAGGCCGACCCGAACCCGCCGTCGAAGGACCCCACGTCAGCGTCGGTCTGCTTGAACCGCGCGTGCTCCTCGCTGGCCAGCGTCAGGTCACAGGTCACGTGCAGCGAGTGCCCGCCCCCGGCCGCCCAACCTGGCACGACGGCGATCACGAGTTTGGGCATGAACCGGATCAGCCGCTGCACCTCGAGGATGTGCAGCCGCCCGGCCCGCGCGGGGTCGACGGTCTCGGCGGTCTCCCCGCTGGCGTACTGATATCCCGTACGCCCGCGGATCCGCTGGTCGCCACCGGAACAGAACGCCCACCCACCGTCCCGTACGGACGGCCCGTTGCCGGTGAGCAGGATGCAGCCGACGTCGGAGGTCATCCGCGCGTGGTCCAGGGCACGGTAGAGCTCATCGACCGTCCCCGGCCGGAAGGCGTTGCGTACCTCCGGCCGGTCGAAGGCGACCCGGACGACCGGCTGGTCGGTACCGTCGAGGACCTGCCGGTGGTAGGTGATGTCGGTGAAGTCGAACCCGTCCACATTGCGCCACATCGACGGGTCGAACAGCTCCGAGACGATCCGCTCAGCCACGACTGCCTGGCTCTCCGTGCTTGGGCCTGCGTTGCCCGGCAGCGGCGAGCGTGTCCGTGCTGTCACCGAGTGACTCCAGGAGATTCCGGAGTGCGTCGGCGAGCCCATCGCGCTGGCGCCTTGTGAGGGCACTGAGCAAGCGCTGCTCGGTCTCGACGTGGGCAGGCAGGGCCCGGTCGATCAGCGCCCGGCCCTCGTCGGTGAGCGTGATGTACAGGACGCGGCCGTCGGACTCGCTCGGGGTACGGGTCACCAGGCCGCGGGCCTGGAGGCGGTCGAGGCGCTGGGTGATGGCCCCGGAGGTGACCATGGCCGTGCGCATCAGTTCTGCCGGGGTCAGCCGGTGGACAGGCCCGCTTCGGCGCAGGGTGGCGAGCACGTCGAAGGAGGCGGGGTCGAGCCCGTGCTCGCCGAATGTGCGTCGCAACTCCGCGCCGATCAGCAGCGAGAGTCTCGACAGGCGCCCGATCACAGCCATCGGGGACACGTCCAGGTCAGGACGCTGTTCGGCCCACTGCTCGAGCACTCGGTCGACGTGGTCTGGCACGTCCTCAGCCTAGAGGTCCCTTAGCGGTGAGGCAGGTCACTCAGGCGGATCCCTTAGCGATGAACTGTATTGACTTAGTGCTAAACAATCGATTCGGGATCGCCGCGCTCACCGCGCTCGCACCGGCCATCTGGGGATCCACCTACCTCGTCACGACCGAACTGCTTCCGCCGGACCGCCCGCTGCTGGCCGCAGTGCTGCGCGCACTTCCCGCTGGCCTGCTGCTCCTGGTCCTCACCCGGCGGATACCGCAGGGCTCATGGTGGTGGCGGGCTCTGCTGCTCGGCGCCCTGAACATCGGAGCGTTCTTCGCGCTGCTGTTCGTGGCCGCCTACCGGCTGCCCGGCGGGGTCGCCGCGATCATCCTTGCCTCGCAACCCCTGCTGGTCGCCGGTCTTGCCTCGCGCCTGCTCGGTGAGCGGCTGACGCTGCGTACGACGATCGCCGCCGCCGCCGGTCTGGCCGGGGTGGCCCTGCTCGTTCTCCGTGCCGACTCACGACTGGATGGCCTTGGCGTCATTGCCGCATGTGGCGGCGCGGCCGTCATGGCCACCGGGGTCGTCCTCAGCAAACGGTGGGTCTCACCGGCTCCGCTGCTCGCGACCACCGCCTGGCAACTCGTCGCCGGCGGCCTCCTGCTCGTTCCCGTCGCGCTCCTGGTCGAGGGCCCACTGCCCGCCACGCTGAGCACCTCGAACCTGGTTGGCTACGGCTATCTGACGATCATCGGGGCCGCACTGGCCTATCCGCTCTTCTTCATGGGGCTCCGCGCCCTGTCCGCCACCAGCGTGACATTCCTCGGCTTGCTCAGCCCGGTGGTCGCCACTGCACTGGGCTGGCTCGTTCTCGACCAGGAGCTCACTGCGGCACAGGCGCTGGGCGGCCTGGTCGTACTCGCCGCCATCGTCGCGGCGCAGACCCGGGCCCCGCGAATCGCTCGACCGACTCGGCAGAAAACGATGCGGATCACCGTGTTCGGAGCGGCCGGAAACGTGGGGAGCCGAGTGGTGAGCGAGGCAGTGGCCCGTGGCCACGACGTCACCGCCGTAGTGCGCAAGTCGTCCCGGTTCGGCGAACTGCACCCGTCCGTCACCGCCCGTACCGGTGACGCTGGCAACGTCGCGGACGTCGCCGCGTTGAGCGCCGGCCAGGACGTCGTGATTGCTGCGACCCGCCCGGCGCCCGGGCGGGAGAGTGAGTTCGTCATCACCACCAAGGCGTTACTGACCGGGCTCGCCGATACCGGCGTTCGGCTGTTGGTCGTGGGCGGTGCGGGCAGCTTGACCGTGCCGGGGTCGGGCGGCAGGACGTTGCGCGAGGCACCGGATTTCCTGGCCGAACTGTCCGACATCGCGCTGGCCGGCGCCGAGCAGCTCGCTGCCTATCGGGCCGAGTCCGGGGTGGACTGGGCATACTTGAGCCCGGCCGCCCTGATGGAACCAGGAGAACGCACCGGCAGGTACCGGCTGGGTACCGACGAACTGCTGGTCGATGCCGAGGGAAACTCAAAGATCGCCGTGGAGGACCTCGCGGTGGCGCTGCTGGATGAGGCCGAGCGACCGGCGCATCACCGGACCAGGTTCACCGCCGCGTACTGACCTCGTTGCGGCTGCGAGCCGTCGGTACCCTGCGGGAATGCGGGTGCTCGAGGTCTGGCGCTATCCGGTGAAGTCGCTGCGCGGCGAGCAGCTAGACGAGGCCCGAATCGGCCTGGAAGGCGTCGAGGGTGACCGGCGGTACGCGATCTTCGACGTCGGGACCGGGTTCGGCTTGACCGCTCGCAGGGCGCCGGAACTGCTGTTCGCCGCTGCCCGGATGCGCCCGGACGGCAACGCCGAGATCACTCTGCCTGACGGTTCGGTCGCGACCGACGATGCTGCACTTTCGGATTGGCTGGGCCGCGAGGTTGCGCTCCGCTCGACCGAGCAGGTGACCCAGCGGCGCTTCGAGAACCCGGAGGACTTCGAGAACGAGGCGACCGGCAGGTGGGAGCCGTTCGAGGGATCGAACGGCGCCTTCCAGGACTCCGGCAACGCGGCCGTCTCGCTGCTGTCGAGGGCGTCGATGCGCGACTGGGAACAACAGCGCTTCCGGGCCAACATCGTGCTCGACGGGGCCGGCGAAGATCAGCTCGCCGGGACGCGGATCGCGCTCGGCGAGGCAATTCTGGACGTACGCAAGCGGCTCTCGCGCTGCGTCATGGTCACCCGACCACAGTCCGGCGGCATCGAACGCGACCTCGACGTCCTACGCACGATCCACCGCGAGCTCGGCGGCTGCCTGGCCATCGGTGCGGTCGTGTCAGCGCCCGGCACGGTAGGTACTGGCGACGAACTGCTGCCGTACGCCGGCTGAGATTCGACTTGAGCAGCAAGATCATGAGCGCCGGGAGTGCAGTCGTGCTGCACCTGCTGGGCTCACGATCATGCAAAACGAGCCGGTCTCACGTACAGCCGAGGAGCCCGGTCCCTCAGGGCAGCGGTTTGCGCAGGTGCACCAGGGTCAGACCCGGCTTGAGCTCCTCGCGGCGCTCCTCGACGTACCCGTTCCGCTCGTACAACCGGAGATTCCCGGCACTGAGGTGGCCGGTGAACAGCGCTGCACTGGTCACCTCTGGGCCCGCGTCAGCCTCGGTAGCGGCCAATAGCGCCGTACCCAGTCCGCTGCCCTGCAGATCCGGCGCAACAGTCAGCCGGCCGATGTGCAGCGTCTCGCCGTCCATGACCGAGCGCACCGCGCCAACCAGCCGAGAACCGCGAAGAGCCTTGTGCCCCAGGCAATCGGACAGTTCAGCAACGAGCTCAGGAAGGGTCTGGACCAACGGAGGTAAAGCTGGGTCGCCGTAGATCTGCGCCTCGGAGACGTACGCGGCTCGCTGCAGGGTGAGCACCTCGCCGGCATCGGCGACGGACAAGCGCCCGATCACCGGTGCGTCCAGGAAGCCTTGCTGGTCCAGCTCCAGGTCGATGAAAGCCGCGATCATGGTGCGGTACGTGCGCTCGACCACGTCGGCGTCCGCACCCATGTCGGCGGCTATGTCGCGGACGCGGGACACGACCTGCTCCACCCGTTCGGGATCTCCTACGGCCGGGGCCATCGCCTTGAGCTTGCCCGCGGCACGCACCCAGATCTCACGTTCGGCGATCTCCTGGACGAGTTGCCGGTCGACCCGGTCGATCTCGGTACGGACCTCCTGCAGCGCGCTTTCGCTGGCGTTGTTCCTAGCCGCCTCCGCATCGTTCACGAGTAGCAGTATGGACACGTGACAACCCACAGGGCTGGCGCACCGCAGCGAGCGAGCCGTCAGACATGACTGAGTACGAGCTCGGCGTCGAGGAGCGGGCGATCGTCGAGACCGTACGAGACTTCGTGGACCGCCAGGTACGTCCCGTCGTCCGCGAACTCGAGCACGCCGACACCTATCCCGAAGATCTGATCGACCAGATGAAGCGGCTCGGAATCTTCGGCCTGGCGATCGGCCGGCCGTATGGCGAGGCCGAGGTGTCCACGTCCTGCTACGCGCTGGTGACCGAGGAGTTGGCCCGCGGCTGGATGAGTTTGGCCGGTGCCATGGGCGGGCACACAGTCGTCGCCAAGCTGATCCAGTCGTACGGGACCGACGAGCAGAAGGACCGCTACCTGGCCGCGATGGCCACCGGCCAGATCCGGGCGACGATGGCGCTGACCGAACCCGGCGGCGGCTCGGACCTACAGGCCATCCGAACGACCGCACGCGGAGACGGTGAGGACTACGTCGTCAACGGATCCAAGACCTGGATCACCAACGCCCGGCGTTCGGCACTGATCGCCCTGCTGTGCAAGACCGACCCAGCTGCCGAACCGGCGCACAGCGGCGTGAGCATCCTGCTGGTCGAGCACGGGCCCGATTTCACCATCTCGCGCGACCTGCCCAAGCTCGGCTACAAGGGCGTCGAGAGCTGTGAGCTCGCATTCGCCGACTTCAGGGTGCCGCGTACGGCGCTGCTCGGGTCAGCGGAGGGACTCGGATTCAGCCAGATGATGCGCGGCCTGGAAGTCGGTCGGATCCAGGTCGCCGCCCGAGCGGTCGGGGTCGGCCGCGCCGCCCTGGAGGACTCGATCCGGTACGCCCAAGAACGCGAGACCTTCGGCCAGCCGATCTGGAAGCACCAATCCATCGGCAACTATCTCGCGAACATGGTCACCAAGCTCACCGCCGCGCGCCAACTCGTGCTGCACGCCGCCCGCCGGTTCGACTCCGGCGAGCGTGCGGACATGGAGGCCGGGATGGCCAAGCTGTTCGCCTCCGAGACCGCCATGGAGATTGCCCTGGATGCGCTCCGGATCCACGGCGGGTACGGCTACTCGACCGAGTTCGATGTCGAGCGGTACTTCCGTGACGCGCCGCTGATGATCGTCGGTGAGGGTACGAACGAGATCCAACGCAACGTCATCGTCGGGCAACTGATCAACCGCAACCGGATTCGCTGAGCCCGCTGGTTCATGTGGTCTGGTCCTCAATGGTCAACGCTGGCCCGCTGGCTATCGTCGGAGGCCGGCAATCGAACCGACGAGCGCGGCTGCAGCCGCCGATGAGGCAGGTACGAGTGAAATCAGGCGTCACCATCGCAGATCGAGATCTCCAGCTACGTCCGCAAGACGACCTCTTCGGGTACGTCAACGGCTCCTGGGTCCGGCGCACCGAGATACCGGACGACCGGGCAACGTATGGCAGCATGACGCAGCTCCGCGACACCGCGGAGGCTGACGTACGCGTGATCGTGGAACAAGCAGCGGCCGGGAACGCGCCGGCTGGATCTGCTGCTCGCAAGGTGGGCGATCTGTTCGCGAGCTTCATGGATGTCGATCGCGCAAACGCGCTGGCAAGCGCACCGATCAGCGAAGAACTCGCCGACGTTCGTACGGTGCAGGACGTCTCGGCGCTGCTGGGCCTGGCCGGACGCCTGCACCGGACCGGCGTGAGCGATGCGGTCGGCCTGTGCGTGGATACCGATGCCCGGAACTCCTCCCGCTATCTCGTGCACCTCAGTCAGGGCGGCCTCGGGCTGCCCGACGAGTCCTACTACCGCGAGGACTCCTTCGCCGAGATCCGAGCGGCCTACGTCGCTCACATGGCGCGGATGCTGGAACTGTCCGGGTACGCCCCGTCCGCAGCGACCGCGACGGAGGCCGCCGGGCGAATTCTGGCGCTGGAGACACGGCTGGCCGCCGGGCACTGGGACGTCGTAGAAAGCCGGGATGCCGTTGCCACCTATACCCTTCTGGACCGTGCCAAGTTGGAAGCTCAAGTACCGCAAGTCGATTGGGCTGCCTGGCTGTCCGGTCTCGGCGCTCCCGGCAACGCTTTCGACGATGTTGTCGTACGCCAACCCAGCTATCTGAGCGCCTGATCCGAGGCGCTGGCCGAGCTGCCACTCGCGGACTGGAAGCACTGGCTTGCCTGGCAGGTCGTCAGCAGCCGGTCGCCGTACCTGTCGGCAGAGCTCAGTGCGCAACGATTCGACTTCTACGGCCGGACGCTGAGTGGAACCCCGCAGCAGCGGGTCCGTTGGAAGCGTGGCATCTCCCTCGTCGAGGGGGCGCTGGGTGAGGTGGTTGGTCAGCTGTACGTCGAGCGGCACTTCCCGCCACCTGCCAAGCAGCGCATGGTGCAGTTGGTCGACAACCTCGTGGAGGCCTACCGCCACAACATCGAGTCGCTGGACTGGATGGGCGCCGAGACCAAGCGCAAGGCGTTGGCGAAGCTGGAGATGTTCACCCCCAAGGTCGGCTACCCGGACAGTTGGCGCGACTACTCGGGACTGCGAATCGCACCGGACGACCTGGTCGGAAACGTACGCGCCGCCTCGGCTTTCGAGCTGGATCGCGACTTCGCGAAGATTGGCGAGCCGGTCGACCGAGGTGAATGGTTCATGACGCCGCAGACCGTCAATGCCTACTACAACCCCGGCATGAACGAGATCGTCTTCCCAGCCGCGATCCTGCAGCCGCCGCTCTTCGACCTCGACGCCGATGATGCCGCCATCTACGGAGGGATCGGGTCGGTGATCGGTCACGAGATCGGGCATGGGTTCGACGACCAGGGCTCGAAGTACGACGGGGCCGGCAACCTCCTGGACTGGTGGACCGATGCCGACCGGGTGAACTTCGATGAACGCGCGCAGGCCCTGATCGCCCAGTACTCGAGCTTCTCGCCGCGCGACCTGGACGACCAGCATCTGGTCAACGGCGCCTTCACAGTGGGCGAGAACATCGGGGACCTCGGCGGGCTGACGATCGCCTTCGCGGCGTACCTGATCTCCCTGCAGGGCAAGCAGCCGCCGGTGATCGACGGGCTGACCGGTGCTCAGCGATTCTTCGAGGGTTGGGCACAGTGCTGGAAGGCAAAGACCCGGGACGCCGAGGCCGTCCGCCGGTTGTCCGTGGACTCGCACTCGCCGCCGGAGTTCCGCGCCAACGTGGTCCGAAACCTCGAGGAGTTCTATGCCGCCTACGACGTGGTCGAAGGAGACGGGATGTGGCTGGCGCCAGCGAACCGGGTCCGCATCTGGTGACCGTTCTCGCGTAGCGCCGGTTCGCTGTACAACCGGCCCCGTTGCCGTGTTTGTGGGCCGTCCAGAAGGCGATCAGGCATCATTCCCGGCATGGCCGGGGAGAACGACGAGGAGAAGCGTCAGGACGAACAGGACGTCCCGCTGCACACCCGCATCGGCAAGCTGGCCATCGAGGTGGCCGAGACGGTCGTCTATGTGGGGATCGCGATCCTGCTCTCCATCACCGCGGTCGGGCTGCTCTTCCTGGCTGCCCGCAGCGTTTTTCCGCTGTTCGGCAAGGACGCCTCCAACGTTGCACTCGAGCTCCTCGACACACTCCTGCTGGTATTCATCGTGGTCGAACTGCTCTTCGCCGTCCGGGTCACCATCGCCAAGCGGGAGCTACTCGCCGAGCCCTTCCTGCTGGCCGGGATCATCGCCTCGATCAAGGAGATCATCGTGCTGTCGGTCAAGGCAGCCGAGCAGATCGGTAAGGGAGCGGTCTTTCGCGACCAGATGTGGGAGATCGGCGTCCTCGGCGTTCTCGTCCTGCTCCTCGGCCTGACCGCCTTTCTGCTGCGCCGCAAGGAACGCGAGCCCGGCGAGGGAGACAAGGGCAGTCCGTACTCCCCGGACACCGGAGAAGCACCCGAGCAGTGAGAGCGCGGTTGGTCATCGGCACAGTGCGGGACTAGCGGCCGGCGAACTCCGATGTCCTTTAACGGCCGACTCCGATGACCTCACGATCCGGCGCCTCCAGACGTCTTCCGAGGGTGAGCCGACACCCATTCGAGACGATCGTCGCGAACTACGGGCCAATGGTGCTGCGGGTCTGCCGTGCCGTGCTCGGCCCAGCCGACGCCGACGACGCCTGGTCGGAGACGTTCCTGTCGGCGATGAAGGCCTACCCCCATCTGCGACCAGGCAGCAACGTCGAGGCTTGGCTGGTCACGATCGCGCACCGCAAGGCCATCGATCAATGGCGCAGCCGGTCGCGGCGGGCCATCCCGGTCGCCGAACTACCCGAGCCGAAAGAATCGGCGAGCACCGACGGCGTACCCGGAACATGGGAATCAGACCTGTGGGCGGCCCTGAAGGCATTGCCGCCCAAGCAGCGCCAGACGGTGGCCTATCACTACCTCGGCGGTCTGCCCTATGCCGAGGTGGCAACCGTCCTCGGCGGGAGCACCGAGGCTGCTCGCCGAGCCGCCGCCGACGGAATCGCTGCCCTGCGCAGGACCTACCTCGAACCACAGCCCGTAGGAGAAGACCGATGATGAGCACAGCGCCTCCCCCGGGCAGGAACGAAGATTTGCTCGCGTCCCTGCCTCTGACCGACGAGGACACCCAGCGTCGGCTACACGCCCGGCTGGTGGCCGATGCCGCCGATGCCGGGATCCTCGATGTCGCGTACCGAATCATCGACTCCCCGGTCGGCCCGCTGCTGCTGGCCGCGACCGAGAACGGGCTGGTCAGGGTGGCCTATGCCGTCGAGAATCACGATGCGGTACTCGGAAAACTCGCCGACACGATCAGCCCACGCGTCCTGCGGGCCCCCGCGCGGCTGGACCCGGTTGCCCGAGAGATCGAGGAGTATTTCGCCGGGCAGCGCTCAGCGTTCGACCTGCCGCTGGATCTCCGTCTGTCGCAAGGCTTCCGGCGTACGGTGCTGTCGCACCTGCCCGAAATCGGGTACGGGATGACGGCCAGCTACGCGGCGATCGCTCTTGCCGCGGGGAACCCCAAGGCGGTTCGCGCGGTCGGGACCGCCTGCGCCACCAATCCGCTCCCGGTCGTGGTCCCCTGCCACCGGGTCGTTCGCAGCGACGGGACGATCGGTCAGTATGTCGGTGGGGCCGCGGCCAAGCGAGCGCTGTTGGCCTTGGAGTCCGCAGCGTGAGCGCCAGTCGTAGGAACCCGGGCGCCGGCTCCGACGTAGCCCCAGCTGTACGGGTGGGCCGTTTCGATTGGCCCGCGCTCACCGCTGAGGTCAACGACTTCGGCATGGCCCAGAGCGCGCCATTGTTGAACGCAGCGGAGTGCCGTTCGATCTCCGCGTTGTACGACGAGGCGCAGCTGTTCCGATCCACCATCGACATGGCCCGCTACCGCTTCGGATCCGGGCAGTATCGGTACTTCGACCGGCCCCTTCCCGCGCTGGTGGCCGAATTGCGCGAGGCGTTGTACCCGTACCTGTTGCCGATCGCCCGGGACTGGGCGGCCAAGCTTGGCAAGCCTGCACCGTGGCCGGACACCTTGGCGGAATGGCTGCAGATGTGCCATGCCGCCGGGCAGACGAAGCCAACCCCGATCCTCTTGCGCTACAAAGCAAATGACTGGAACGCCCTGCATCGCGACTTGTACGGCGACCTCGTGTTCCCCCTGCAGGTCGTAGTCGGCCTGGACGAGCCAGGTGTCGATCACACCGGCGGGGAGTTCCTCCTGGTCGAGCAGCGGCCGAGGGCTCAGTCGCGCGGCAGTTCGATCCTGCTGGGACAGGGACACGCGTTGATCTTCACCACCCGGGATCGGCCGGTGAAGTCGGCCCGCGGATGGTCGGCCGCACCGGTCCGGCATGGGGTCAGCACGGTTCGGTCCGGTGTCCGGCACACACTTGGCCTGGTCCTGCACGACGCCGCCTGAGCGGGTCCCAGTCCCAGAAAGTCGATCACCGGAACCCGCACAGTTTCGATGATGGCATCGGACCCGGAGTTGCAGTTCCCCGCCCGGGTCAGAAACCTCAAGAACCTCGCCCATGGGTTCATGCGGATGGGGTACCTCGCCCACGCCGAAGCCGCCCTCGACGAGGGCATCGCCATCGA
>Ga0136610_1000370_pt1 | contig 12993 bp, 10 predicted proteins | sample AntDrymUQ1342206_2_FD_104804 | JGI IMG/M metagenome (GOLD analysis project Ga0136610, IMG submission 104804) | Polar desert sand microbial communities from Dry Valleys, Antarctica - metaG UQ134 (22.06) | ecosystem: Environmental > Terrestrial > Soil > Desert | place: Antarctica: Dry Valley...
CATGAGGACCGTAGAGCAGGACGCCGACGCGATCGGCGAGCACGACCGCTTCGAGCAACTGCCCGAGCGGGTGCAGGAGGCGCTGGGCGAGCTGGCCGGCGCAGCCAAGGAAGGGCTGCTGGCGCTGTCGGTTGGTGTTGGGCTCGGCGTGCTGGCCGAGCTGATGGAGGCCGAGGTTGACGAGGTCGTCGGCCAAAAGGGCCGCCACGACTCGAGTCGCACCGCGGTCCGCCACGGCCACGAGGACGGCGAGGTCACCCTCGGCGGTCGACGCGTTTCGGTCGAGCGCCCGCGAGCCCGAAGGGCCGATGGGCAGAGCGAGGTCGCGCTTTCGACCTATGCGCACTTCGCCGACCGCGACCCGCTCGCCGGCGCGGCGCTCGAGCGGATGCTCGCCGGCGTCTCGACGCGCCGCTATGGGCGCGTGGCCGAGCCGGTCGGCGCCGATGTCGAGGCCAAGCAGCGCTCGAGCTCGAAGTCGGCGGTCAGCCGCCAGTTCGTCTCGCGCACGCGCGAGCACCTGATCGAGCTGATGTCGCGTCCGCTCGCCGACCTGCGCCTGGCGGTGCTGATGCTCGACGGGATCGAGCTCAAGGGCCGCTGCTGCGTCGTCGCGCTCGGGATCGACACCGACGGGCACAAGCATCCGCTCGGGCTGTGGGACGGCTCGACCGAGAATGCCCGGGTCGCCACGACGCTGCTGGCGAACCTCGCCGAGCGCGGCCTCGACGCCGAACAGGGCGTGCTGGTCGTACTCGACGGCGCCAAGGCGCTGCGCAAGGCGGTCGATGAGGTGCTCGGGCGCTCGACGCCGGTGCAGCGCTGCATCCGTCACAAGGAGCGAAACGTGGCAGAGCACCTGCCCGAGCGCGACCGCCCGGCGAGCGCCGGCTGCGGGCGGCGTGGGCGCTCGAGGACCACGCGGCGGGCCGCGAGCGGCTGCGCAGGCTGGCCGCCGAGCTCGAGCACTCCCACCCCGGTGCCGCAGCCTCGCTGCGCGAGGGCCTCGAGGAGACGCTGACCGTCACCCGCCTCGGCGTCCGCGGCGCGGTCAAGCGGACGCTGTCCTCGACGAACCCGTGCGAGTCGATGATCGCCACCGTCCGCCACGCGAGCCGCAACGTCAAGCATTGGCAGTCGGGCGACATGTGCCTGCGCTGGACCGCCGCCGGCATGCTCGAAGCCGAGCGTCAGTTCCGACGCGTGATCGGCCACCAGAGGCTCCCCGCGCTCGCCGTGGCCGTCGAGCGCGAGATCGCCCGCCACCACGTCCCCGACACCCCCGCGCCCGAGGTCGTCGCTACCCCCGTCTGAGACAATTCACATCAGGACCGTCGCCCGAAGTTCCACGGCGAACGGGGCATCCTCGGACGGAATGTGGCGAGCGCCGGTGGATTGAGGCTAAAGTCCCGCCTTCGGGCGGCCGAGCCACGGCTCGCCGAAACCACTCTCGGAAGACGAGCGACTCGGGGTCCGCGGCGTCACCTCCACGCCCAGGTGGAGTGCAAGCGACGAAACGGTGTGTTGAGGTTTAGAGCAATGCTCCCGGCCGAGGCCAGGCGATCGTGGCTGCCCGGCCCGAGCTCACTGCGCTTGTCCCCCTCAGCCCCAGTCGGCGTCGGCGTAGAAGCGCTGTGCGACGTCCTCGGTCAGCGCGCGCACGCGCGAGGACTCCTCGGGGGTGAGAACCTTCTTCCACTTGACCGTGTTGGCGCGGCTGTCGAGCGGACGGAACCCCGACTTCGACAGGCCCTGGGTCGAGAGGGACCAGCTGTGACTGCTATTGCCGTTGGCGCTGCCCGAGGAAGAGCGCTCGATGATGGTCCTCGCACCCTCGGTGAGGGGCAGGCCCAGGCTCGCATAAAGATCGGCGTAGGCGGCCACTGGGTCGAACGAGAGATCCTCGTTGCGAACGACGCGAATCGGCGGGCCGGGCCCGTCGCGCAGCTCTGCGACGACGTGGTGGACCATCCGCCACAGGAGGCTGCCCTCGGCGATCGGATCGGGCGACCTGACGATCTCCCGCATCTCGCTCTCGAACGGGTGCAGCCACTCCTCGAGCAACAGCGGCTGCCTCAGGAGGTGTCGGAAGTCAGTTCTCCATCCGAGCTCCTTGCGGCTCGCCGCGACCGCCGCCGGATGCCTGGTCACCACGACCGCCTCGCAGCCCAGGCGACGTGCGAACCAGCCGGTCGAGAAGACCGCGAAGGGGTCGTCGACGAGCGGGCGACGCCCCCGCACCCGACCGCGGGCGAAGCTGCTCGAGTACTTCGCCATGCGCATGAGGTCGCGCGGCGTCCGGTTTTCGCGAAGCTCGGCGCGGTGGTGGTAACGCAGCCGCAGGGTGTCCCTGAAGGGCTCGAGGAAGTGCGCCTCGTTCGCCTCGCTGATGTAGGGGAAGCGGTGGTGGACCGCAGCCCGGAGAACGCCGGGGGAGCGCCCCGGCGGGTGCTGATCGTTGAGCGGCTCGTTGATATACACGACGCGACCGCCGGCGTCGAGCATCTTCCCGACCCAGCTCGTGCCCGAGCGGGGAATTCCCGTCACCAGGATCGGTCGCTCGCCGTTTTGCTGCACCGACACTCGGCGATCGACGGCCTGCCGCCTCAGGCGCTGCGCGCGCCGGCGACGTAGGAGAAAGTTCGGAGGAGGATCTTGACATCCTTCCAGATCGACCAGCTGGCGCCGTAGAGATAGTCGATCTTGACCATTTCCTCGAGCGGCACACGGGTCGAACCGAGGATCTGCCAGTGCCCGGTCATGCCCGGCACGAGCGCGAGGCGCTCACGCTGCCATCCCTGGATCTGAGCGTCGTCCTCCGGCACGAGGGGCCGCGGACCCACGAGACTCATCTCGCCGCGGAGGACATTCCACAGCTGAGGAAGCTCGTCGAGCGAGCTCTTTCGTATGACATGCCCGACCGACGTGATCCGGGGGTCATCGGCGATCTTGAACAGGCCCTCGGTCTCGTTCTGACCGCGGAGCTCGTCCTTCTCGGCGTCCGCGCCGTCTCGCATCGACCGGAACTTGAGCATCTGAAACTCCGCGCCGCCTCGACCGATTCGCTTCTGCGGGAAGAACACCGGACCGGGCGAGGTGAGCTTGATGGCGAGCGCGATCGCGCCGAAGAGCGGGGCGAGCACGACGAGCCCGCCGGCCGCCGCGGTCACGTCCATGGCTCGCTTGAGCAGCAGGGAGGAACTCGACAGTCGTGAGCCATGTAGCCCGAGCAGCGTCATGCCGTCGACCTCGTCGAAGTCGACCGACGACCCGACGACCTCGAACATCCGCGGGCAGACGCTGACCCTGACACCAAGGGACTTGACGACCCTGATCGCCTCGAGCGTGGCCTCCGCCTCCGGGCTTCTGGGTATGACGATGACCCGGTGGACGTCGTGCTCGACGAGCGCGAGTCCCAGCGTCTCGACGGTTCCGAGCACGGGCGGACCGTCAACGATATGGGGCCCCGCCTTTCGCCGCCGCGCGCGGCGCTCGGGGTCGAGCGGCACGCGTCCGACCACGCTCGCGGAGAGCGAGAAGCTCACCTCGAACTTGTGTCTCATCGCGCGGGCGCTGTCCTCGTCCCCTAGGACGAGGCAGCGTTCCTCGGGCGCGAAGCGCCGGACGATGCTCCTCGCCGCCCCCCGACCAACCACCATGAAGGCGAGGCTGAGGATCCAGAGGCTCAGAACCTCGACACGGCCGAACGTTCCCTGCACGGCGAGGCCGTCGAGCAGCCAGACCGAGAAGGCGAACAGCGTCACCACGGAGAAGAGGGACGGAACCTCCTCGAGCGTCGACTTGCGCAGCAGCTTCTCGTCGCGGTCATAGAGACCGACGAGCTTGCCGATCAGCACGAGCAGCGGAACCACGATCAGTGAGCCGATCGTGGGTTGCGCGTGCCCGATCGCGACGACGGCGAGGAAGATTGCGAGGGTGGCGGCGGCGAGGTCCGCGGCGGCGAGCGAGCGCCGGTACATCGAGTCGCGCCGGATAACGTCCGTGCTCGGCGCGCCCTCCGGAATCGCACCGGCCGCACGAACGCCCCCGCGCGCCGGGATCGGCAGTCGCAGCAGGCGAGCGGCAGCGGAGTGGGCTGTGGGCACCGGAGCGCTAGGCGCCAAGGTCCGGCTGTCTCTGGGGGGAGGCGACATGCTCACACAGAACGCGCCGGGACCGGTGCTTCTTTCTCGCGCGGGCTTTGACGCGTCTCGGTCGCCCTGCGCCAGGGCGGCAGGGCCGGCGCCGGGAGGCTCGCCAGCCGCTCGCGCGCGACGCGCGCGAGAAAGAGGGGGTTGCCCACGATGTAGCGGCGCCAGAGCCGGCGGGGCTCCTGGGCGAGCCGGTAGACCCATTCGCAACCGAGCCGGTTGAGCACTGCCGGGGCGCGCGGCACGGCCCCCGCGGCGAAGTCGAGGAAGGCGCCAACCCCGATGCCGAGCCGGGCGCCTGTCCCGGGCAGGTGGCGGGCGAGCCAGAGTTCCTGGTGTGGGTTGCCCATCGCGACGAGCAGCACCCCGCAGCCGGACGCGCGCACGCGCTCGACCACTGCCCGAGTGTCGTCTTCCGCGAAGTACCCGTGCGAGCACCCGGCGACCTCGAGCCCCGGCACCCTCTCGACGAGGTGGAGGGCGGCTGCCTCGGCCACGCCGGGGCGGCCGCCGAGCAGGTAGACGGGCCAGCCGCCCTCCGCGGCCAGGGCGAGGATCTCGGGGGTGAAGTCGGACCCGTTCAGGTTCGTCTCGAAGCGACGCCCCTGCATCCGGGCGGCGATCGCCAGGCCGATGCCGTCGTTCAGCACCAGCGCTGCGCCGTTCAGCGCTTGGCGCAGGGCGTTCGAGCGGTGCGCGAGGTTCAACGTGTGGGCGTTGACGTAGGCAACGACCGCCGGCCCCGGAGTGTCGTACAGCCGCTCGACCGCGCGCAGGGCGGCGTCGCGGTGCATACGCGCGACGCGAACGCCCAGGATCGACGAGCTGGCACCGGGCGTGTCGAGGGGGCTCAGCACGGTCTAGGAACGTCGCCTGCCACGGCGTTCTTCCGCCACACACCGCCGAAGAGGGACGAAAAAAGCACGGGGTCGGTCGCGTTACTGGTCGATGCAACCGATGCGATCGGCAACCGCCAACACTCCAGCCTCCCAGCCTCCGGGGGTCACCGCGATCATCCCCTCGCGCGGGAGGCAGGACTTCCTGGAGCGGGCCGTGCGAAGCGTCGCGAGTCAGCGGTACGCCGGAGAGGTCGAGTGCCTGGTGGTCTTCGACGGCGGCGAGTGCGCGCTCCCGTCGATCGAGCTGCCGGCGCGGCGAACGCTGCGAGGGATAGGGAACGACCGCCGTCAGGGCGCGGCGCCGGCCAGGAACGCGGGCGCGCTTGCCGCGAGCTTCCGCGTTCTCGCGTTCCTGGACGATGACGACGAATGGCTTCCCGACAAGCTCGACAAACAGGTGAGGATGCTGACCGCCGCCCCCGCCGGGTCGGTTGTGTGCTCGGGGATCGAGGTCGTGCACGGTGACCGGGTCGTCTCCCGCGTGCTCGACAAGCAGGAGGTGACCTTCCGCGACCTGCTGCTCTCCCGGATCCCCGAGCTCCATACGAGCACGTTCGTGGTCAAGCGAAGCGACTTCTTCGGCGGCATCGGCCCGTTCGACGAGGACACCCCGGGCAGCTTCGCGGAGGACTACGACTGGCTGCTGCGCGCGGCCCGCAAGAAGCCGGTGCTCACGGTTGCCGGCGAGCCGCTGGCGCGGATCCACTGGCACGGGTCCTCGTTCTTCGTCGGCCGCTGGAAGACGATGATCGCCGGGCTCCAGTACCTGATCGGAAAGCACCCCGACTTCCGCCTCGAGCCGCGCGGGCTCGCGCGCATCTACGGTCAGGTGGCGTTCGCCTACGCCGCGGCCGGCAGCGGCCCGCTCAGCCGCAGCTGGGCGCGCCAGACGCTGAGGCACGACTGGCGCCAGCCGCGGGCATACCTCGCGCTGCTCGTCGGAGCCGGGCTGCTCTCCCCGGAGACGCTCGTGGGCACTCTTAACCGGTTCGGACGAGGAATTTAGCCTTGTCCGCGGTCGCAGTTCGTGCCGCTGCGCCCGCGCGCAGCTTCGGGTCGGTCTGGCCCCTATACGTGCTCTTCGTGGCGCTGCCGATCTGGTGGGCGCTTGGGGCGGCCTACTTCGTCTGGCCCTTCCTTACCTTCCCGCTGCTCCTCTCCCTGCTCCTGCGTCAGGAGGTCAGGCTTCCACCGCGGTTCGGGCTGTGGCTCCTCTTCCTCGCGTGGATGTTCCTTGCGAGCCACCAGCTCGACGACGCGATGAGCGTCGCCCTGTTCCTCTACCGCGCCTCGCTGTACATCTCAGCGACGCTGCTCTTCCTCTACATCTACAACGCGACCCGCGACCGCCTCCCCGACGGAGCGATCGTCAAGGCGATGGCCCTGTTCTGGGCTGCGGTCGTAGTCGGCGGGCTCCTCGGTGTGTTTCTGCCGTACGCGTCCTTCGGCACTCCGGTCGAGGCGCTGATGCCGGCCTCGGTGCTCCAGGACAAGACGGCGTACTACTTCGTCCACCCCGGTCTATCCGAGGTGATGACCTTCCTCGGCTATCCGGTCGGCCGACCGAAGACGCTGTTCGCCTTCAGCAACCAGTGGGGCGCGGCCATCGCGGTGCTGACCCCGTTCGCGCTCGCGGCCCTCTCCGAGACGAGGCGGCGCAGCTTCCCGCGCCGTGCGCTGATCCTCCTGCTCATTCTCTCGATCGTTCCGATAACCGTGTCGCTCAACCGCGGACTGTGGTTGAGTCTCGGGCTCGGTCTCGTGTACGTCGCCTTCCGGCTGACCAGGCAGGGGGACGTACGCGCGCTGCGGGCCGGCCTGATCGGGCTGGTCGCGGTCGTCCTGGTGATTTTCATCACTCCCCTCGGCGGACTCGTCGGGGACCGCTTCACCGCCCAGCGCAACAGCAACGATACCCGGCTGACCGTCTACCAGGCGACGTTCGAAGGCATAAAGCAGTCGCCGCTGTTCGGGTACGGCTCGCCCACAGGCGCTGAGTTCGACGCCAACCTGCCCGAGCTCGGCACCCAGGGCCAGATGTTCACGGTCGCCTTCTCGTACGGCATCCCGGCAGTGCTCCTGTTCGCCGGATGGTTCCTCTCGAGCTTCCTGAACTCGCGGCGGTCGGGCTCGTCCGCCCGCCTCTGGGCCAACGCTAGCGTCCTGATCCTGCTCCTCGAGCTCCCCTACTACAACTACATGCCCGCCACGCTCCACGTCGGAATGGTCGCGGCGGCACTTGCTTGGCGAGACGTGGCCGATCCCGCAGGTAGGCCCGCCCAGGGAGCGCTTCTCACCCGTCCCATCCCCGAGCCATCCCCGGCGTGAGCTCGACGAGCTCGCCCCGGGCCGGCGCCCCCGCCGACCGCTCGTCGTCCGGCGGCGACCGGCCGCAGCCTGAGATCGGCGTCCTCGCTCGCGGAGGAACGCTTGCGCTCGTGGGCGTCGTCGCGAGCGGGGCGCTCCAACTGTTGCTCGTGGTCGCCGTCACCAGGGGCCTCGGCGCTGCCGCGGCCGGCGTCTTCTTCGAGGCGGTGGCGCTGTTCATGGTGCTGAGCCGGGTCGGTGAGGCAGGCGCGAGCACGGGGCTGGTACGGACGGTCCCGCGGTTGCGCGCGCTCGGTCGTACAGTCGACGTCCGCCGAAGCCTGATCGTCGCTGCGTGGCCCGTGGTGATCATCTGCCTGCTCATGGGGATCCTCCTCTACGCGTTCGCCGGCGCGCTGTCGTCCGTGTTCTTCGACGAAGCGCACGAGGCCGAGGCGGCGCAGCTGATCCGGCTTCTCTCGCCGCTCCTGCCGCTCGCGTCGGCCACGACGGTGGGGCTGGCGGCAACGCGGGGATTCGGAAAGATGCTGCCGTACGTCCTCGTACAGAACGTCGGCCTGCCCGCGGCCCGGCTGGTGCTCGTCCTTGCCGCGATCTTCGCTGGGCTCGGGAGCGTCGCGACCGGCCTCGCCTGGGCCCTGCCGACCGGGGGCGCGGCCGTCCTCGCGGCGGTCTGGCTGATCGTGCTGCTGCGCCGCACCGAGGGACAGCCCTCGGACGCGCCGGCGCGTCCGGTCCGCGAGCTCGCGTCGAGCTTCTGGCGCTTCTCCGCCCCACGGGGTCTCGCCGGGATCCTCGGCATGTCGGTCACCTGGATGGACGTCCTGCTCGTCGGCGCCCTGCGATCCACACGCGAGGCGGCCATCTACGCGGCGGCGAGCCGCCTCGCGATCGTCGGTGCCTACGCCCTGCAGGCCATCGGCATGGCGATCGCTCCGCGGATCAGCGCGCTACTCGCCCGAGACGAGAGAGAGCAGGTCGAGGAGCTCTACCGAACCGCGACCTGGTGGGTCATGGCTCTTGTCTGGCCGCTGTACGCGGTGATGGCGGTGTTTGCGCCGTTCGTAATGGGCCTCTTCGGGCCCGAGTTCGTCGCCGGACAGACCGCGCTGGTTGTGCTGTGCCTGGCCATGCTCGTGAACCTGGCGACCGGCAATGTCACGACCGTGCTGCTGATGGGCGGCAAGAGCTCCTGGAACCTCTACAACGCCGCCGGCTCGCTGGCGCTGAACGTCGCCCTCAACCTGCTTCTGACTCCTAGCCTGGGCATCACCGGCGCCGCGATCGCCTGGGCGGCCAGCCTGGTCTTCGTCAACGTGGCCCCGGTCGTACAGGTCGGGCTGTTCCTCGGCATGCGCCCGCCGTTCGGCGCCGGGTTCGTGATTGTGGCCGCCTCGACGGCGGCCTGCTACGGCGGGGTAGGGTTCGCGATCCGCGAGGCCTTCGGGACGAGCCTCGCGACGTTTGCGGTGTTCGTCGCCGTGTCTACCGCAATTTACCTGGCCCTGCTGTGGCGCTTCCGCGAGACGTTCAAGGTCTCGGACCTGCTCCGCGGCCTCCGGCTGCGTGACCCCCGGCGGCGGCCGACGAGATTGAGGATGGCGGCTTCGCCCGCCGACTCGTGACAACAAGAGGAGAAACATGCTCAACGCCGTAACTCAGGATTCCATCGAGGCCGCGCCCCTCGGCGAGGCGTCGGCGGCTCCGCAACTGGAGGCCGTCGAGGCGCCTGCGGCGGCCGAGCACGAGGCCGTCGATGTCGCGCGCATCGTCGACTGCGGCCTACGGCGGCGCGCGCTGGTCCTCGGCAGCCTGCCCCCCGAGGGCGACGACCTCGACCTCGTCGTCCGCCGGCCCGAGCGAGTGGACGCCGCGTCGACTCTCGCCGCGCACGGGTTCCTGAAGCGCGGGCAACGGATGTCGCCGCGCCGCCGTTGGATCGAGCAGTGGGCGCGTTTCCGCGGAGCATCGGCCTTCTCGGTGGATCTCAACCCCGCCGAGCGGTGGAGCCTTCCCACTGTCGAGGTGGAAGCGCTGTTCGACGAGGGGTCTCCGATCGAAGGGATGTCCCACATCGTCCGACCTGCGCCCCATCACGTGCTCCTCCTCGCCGCCCGCCGGCTCGCGCGACATGGCGGACGGGTCGACTCGAAGCGGCGCAGGCGTATCACCGGTGCTCTCGCAGAGGACCCGGACGCGTGGCGGATCGCTCACGCCTGCGCGCCGATGTGGGGGCTCGAGCGGGCCATGGACCTGCTCGAGCCGGCGTACAGCACCGACGAGCCCGTGCCCGCGAGCCCGCGCGCGCGTGCCTTCGCCGAGCTCGTCTCGAGCGGGTTCGGTCGCTGGTGGGCCGAGGTGGTCGCACGGCGCGTGCGGTCGAAGATTCCGCGCCGGACGCGCGTCATCTCGATCTCCGGGCTCGACGGCGCCGGCAAAAGCTCCCAGGCGCGGGCGCTGCAAGAGACGTTCGACGGCCTCGGCGTAGACGTCGCCTGCGAGTGGATGCCTCTCGGCCACGCGCCTCGACACCGTGCGATTCGCACGCTCAGGAAGTCGGTCGAGTCGATCCTGCATCTGGTCGGCCGCCTTCGCGGGAAGTCAGGCACCAGGGGGCCGCAAGCGGCGGGCGAGGATGGAGCGTTCGCCCCGGCCCGACGGGCGGTCAGCCCGGCGAAGAGCCTCCGCGAGCAAAGCGAGCTCGTCACGCACGCATGGGCGATGGTCGTCGCGGTACACCAGGGGCTTCAGCACCGCGTGGCGGTCCTGCGGCACATCGGGAAGGGCAAGGTGGTCATCTTCGACCGCTACACGCTCGATGCCTCCTCGCAGCTCCGGTACTTCTACGGCTCGAACCACGAGTTCCGCTTCCAGAAGCGGCTCGTGCGCCTGATCTCCCCAAAGCCAGAGCGATCGTTCCTGCTCGTCGTCCCGCCCGAGGTCGTGATCGCTCGCAAGGACGACATGCAGTACACGGTCCAGGAGCTCGACGAGCAGTGCCGGCTGCTCTGGGAGGAGGCCTCTCGGCTGTCGATCCCGCGGCTCAGCGGAACCCGTCCAAAGCACGAGCTCTCCGAGGAAATCGCGCGTGAGGTCTGGAGCGCTGCGGGATGACGGAGCCGTCGACGAATGGCCATGCTCCGGTTTGGAGCCCTGAGCTCGACTGGGTTCTGAGCGCCCTATGGGGCGGTTGCGAAGAGGTCGAGGTGTCTCGGCCGGCGCGGCCCTCGCCAAGCCGGCGCGCGGTGGAGAGCTTCGGCGTCCTGCCGAACGCACGACACCCACGACTGCTCGTGCCGCTCGGCTCGAGCCGCGCGGCGGCGCGCGCCGTGCGCGACCACGCAACTCACAGGCTCGCCCTCCGCGCGGTGAAGCCGCTGCTCGCGGCCTCGGTGCGCTTGGGCCTCGGCCACCGCCTGATCAGGGACCGCGTGTCGGTCTCCATCCCGGAGGGGACGGTTGCCGAGGCCCTGCCTGGCCTGCTCATCAAGGAGCACCTTCAAAAGGTGCTCGGGCGGGATGCCCTCGAGATGGCCGTCAAGTTCGACGCGCCGCGACCGCACCGCAAGCCGACGCTCCAGATCCTGGGCACCGACGGGGAGGTGCTCGCCTACGTCAAGGTCGGGTGGAACGCCCTCACCCGGCAGCTCGTGCAGACGGAGGCTAAGGCCCTCGAGGGACTGATGGGGCTTCCCTCCCCACCGAGCTTCGAGGTTCCGCGTGTCATCCATGCCGACCGCTGGCGCAGTCTCCACCTGCTCGTTATCGCGCCGCTGGCGACAACGCCGCGAGAGCGCGGTGCGTCGCTGCTCAGGACACCGCCGATCGGGGCCACGCGCGAGCTGGCTCAGCTCGGGGCGACAAGGCGGGGGGCGCTCGAGCGCAGTTACTGGTGGGCACAAGTCCGGCGGCGGCTTGCGCGCGCCGAGGCGGCGCTCGGTACGCGGTCGGCTCTCTCCGACGCCGCCAGGCGACTCGAGCAACGCTACGGCGAGAGCGAGCTCTCGTTCGGCTTCTGGCACGGCGACTGGGTCCCCGCGAACATGTGCGCCGCGAAAGGGCGCCTCTCGGTGTGGGACTGGGAGCGCAGCGGACCGCTCGCACCGGTCGGGCTCGATGCGATCCACTTCGAATACCAGGCCGCCCTGAGCATCGAGGGCCTCTCACCCACCAACGCGGCGGAGCGCCTGCTCGACGGATCGAGCTCATCGCTCACCGATATCGGGGTGTCCGAGACGCTGCGGCCTGCCCTGCTGTCGCTGCATCTGATGGAGATGGCGCTTCGCTTCGAGGAGGCGCGCGCGGCGGGGGTCGACACGGTCGATCGCAAGTATCCGGCGCCACTCGAGGCGATGCTCTCGCGCCCGAGCGGCGCGGCCCGACCGGCGACTCACACAGCTCGGGCAGACACCTCTTCGCTCCGAGCAGCCTGAGCTGCCCGAGCTCAAGGCACGTAGGCAACGGCGCGCGGCGCCTCGACCGATGCCGTCTGCCGACCCCGGAAGAGCTACTCGGAGCGTCGAGCGGTTGTGCGGCTTCCCCCTCGACGAGCGAGCGACCGCACACGCGCCCGGCCGAACCATGGAGGCGTGGGCGCCACGAGAGCTCGGTCTCGACGGTGAAAGCCCCCTAGTGGTCGGTCCTGCAAGTCCTGTGGCACTTGCAGGAAGTCGTTTGTGTGCGGTTGAATCGCCTTGTCGTCCTGGTTGGGCGACGATGGAGGCGAACGTGGCGGCGCAAGCGAAGTGCATCGAGATCGCACCGGAGGACCGTCCGGTGCTGGAGAAGTGGGCGAACTCGCGGAGCGCCGAGCGGCGGCTGGTCGAGCGCGCGCAGATCGTGCTGCTGGCCGGGGAGGGCAAGCCGGCCAGCGAGATCGCCGAGCGGGTCGGTTGTGTTGCTGAGACCGCGCGGCGTCAGCGTGCGCGCTACGAGCGCGAGGGGCTCGACGGGCTGGGTGACCGGGCGAAGTCCGGGCGGCCGCTCACCCACGGTCACTGCCTTCGTCGCACGCGCCCTCACCTGGTTCGAGCAACAGGGCGCACGGCCGCGGCGCCTCATGACCGACGGATGAAAGTCAAGTGATCTCGACGGACTGGTCCCTTTCTGTCAGGCTCCGAGGCCGGGTGCGGGTGACCGACGAAGCGAAGAGCAGACCGTTGGGGCTCATTGAGCCTGCCGCGCGGCTTGCCGCTTTGACGGCCGAGAAGATGCGCGTCCCGGTGTCGCGCCCGCACCCTTCTTCTTCGGTCCGCTCGCGCGCCAGTCGCTGACCAAGCGTCGATAGGCGGCCTCGGCTTGGCCCGAGAGCTCGCGCTCTGCCTCGCGCACATGCCGGTTGGCGAAGTTGCCGGCGCCGCCTGCCTTGCCCTTGCGGGGCGGAGCACCCGCGAGCAGCTCGAGCTGGCGGATCTTCTTGCGGGTCATCGCCGGGCGCGCGAACGCATAGTCCTCTTCCCGCGTGAGCAGGTGCCAGAAGAGCACCACGAGCTTGCGCGCGGTCGCCGTGGCCGCGACCTGAGGACCGCGGCGCGAGCGGACGCGCTCGAAGAAGGCCCGCAACGGGCCGGGAGTCATCATCACCTTCCAGGCGACCTCGCCGAGCATGTGGCGCG
>Ga0136610_1000371_pt1 | contig 12990 bp, 10 predicted proteins | sample AntDrymUQ1342206_2_FD_104804 | JGI IMG/M metagenome (GOLD analysis project Ga0136610, IMG submission 104804) | Polar desert sand microbial communities from Dry Valleys, Antarctica - metaG UQ134 (22.06) | ecosystem: Environmental > Terrestrial > Soil > Desert | place: Antarctica: Dry Valley...
CACCGCGATGACGAAGCGCCTTCGCCGCCACTGCAGGTCCCGCAGGCTGATCAGCCACACAGCCGCGTTCTAGCGCCGGCGCGACCACCGGACAAGTCTCTTTCCGTGACCTCCGAGCCCGCACGGCGCAGAGGGTGCTGGCCGCAGGACCAGCCACCCTGTCCGTGTCTGCGGCTTCATCGGTCATGCGCGCGGTAGGCCAAGCAGCCCCTCCAAGATGTCGTCGACCAACTCGCCAGCGTCCGGCCAGTCAAAGTGCGGGCGGGCCTGTCGCAGGGTGGCGATGCCGTGCAGCGCGGCCCAGACGGGCACGGCGAGCCGGGTCGGGTCGCCGCTTCGCACTTCGCCGCCGGCCTGCGCCGCTGCGATCCCGTCGGCCAAAGAACGAAACGGCGCGCTCGTCTGGCTCTCCCGAAAGTCGCGGCCGAGGTCGGCGGCGGACCGCCCCCCGAACAGCACCCGGTAGGTCCCCGGGTCCTGGACCGCAAGATCGACGTAAGCCCGGCATCCCGCTCGGAGGCGCTGGCCCGGACCGCCAGCGGTCGCGGCGACGGCCGCGCCGATGGCCTGTCCTAGCAGGGCGAAGCGGCTGGCCAGAACGTCGGCGAGCAGCGCGTCCTTGTCGGCGAAGTGCAGATAGACCGCCGGCGAGCTGACCCCCGCGCGACGTGCGACCTCCCGCAACGACAGGCCGAGCTCGTCGCCGGTCTCGGCCAGGATGCCAGCCGCTGCCTCGATGAGATCGGCGCGCAACCGCCCGCCCTCGCCCTTGGCGTTGCGCCGCCGCCCGATTGTCCGCTGCGGTGCCATGGACAGGTAGGTTAGCAGGTGATAACTTATCATGCGCTAACCTATGGGAGGATCCAGCATGTGGCATGACGCCTTCATCACCGTCCACGCCATCGGCGGCACGCTGGCCTTGGCGGCGGGGGTGGCTGTCGTGGGGTGGGGCAAGTCGTTCGGGGTCTACTTCTGGTCGCTGATCGTCATGGCCGTGACCCTGGTCGGGGCGGTCGCCACCGGTTGGCCCCGCGAGCCAGTCGGCACCAACATCGTGTTCTCGGCCCTGGTGGTGCTGGCGGCGTTCATGGTCGGGCAGGCTGTCCGGGCCCGAAGCGTGTGGCGCGCGGCGCTGGGCCGCTCCTCGGTCCGCCTGCTCGACCCCGTCGGGTTCACCCTGATCTCGCTATTCGACGGCTTTGTGATCGTGGCGGTGCTGACTCGCGGCGGACCGGTCTGGCTCGCCGTCGGCGCCGGTGTCCTCGGCGTGGTCGTCGGTCGCGCCGCGATGCATCGGGCCACCGCTCGGGTCCCCGCCGCCTGACGGTCGGGCCAGCCGCTCATGCTCAGCGGGGCTGGGCCGGCGCAAACTGCAAGCAAGAGGCGATGGCTGTGCTAGGCGCCGGTCCCAGTGAGATGGACAACGGCTCGGGATGCCGCCAAACGCACCCGTTGCGTGGGGTCTTGCCGCAGATCCGCAACGATCGGCAAGGCATCACCAAGTCGGTGCCGGGCCACGACCTTGGCAGCCATCTCTCTTACGCGCCATGCGTCGTCACCGAGGGCAGACAGCACCGACGGCAGGGCCTTGTCGTCCCAAGCCCAAAGAAGGCCGCGGGCCGCCCACACGCGTAGCCAGTAAGGCGGACCTCCCCGCTCGCCGCTGACCGCCCAGTACGCGGGCGGCCCACCAAGTGCGACGATCAGCTCGGCGTCCGCCTCCCGGCCTTCGAGGAGCGCGATGCAGCCGGCCACGACCGCATCCTTGCCGCGGCGCGCGCACTTCGCCTCGATGCTCTGGCGGGGTGTCTGTCGCCATGTCGATCGTGTGTTCACCCCGGCAGTGTGCACCTGCTGCGCTCCGCGGAGGCCGACATGGGTGCTTACGCCGGACTCGGAAACGGGGTTTCCCGCACTGGACTGGCGAGTCGTCGGGCGATGTGATCAGGACCCTCTGGCCGGGCGAAGTGGTATCCCTGCCCGAGGCGGCAGCCCAGGTCGTCCATGGCGCGGCGCTGATGTTCGTGCTCGATGCCCTCGGCGATGGTGTCGAGTGCGAGGGACCGCGCGAGGTTGATGATGCCCTCGGCCAGCGCCTTGCCCTCTGCGGTGTCGAGTTGGTCCACGAACGACTTGTCGATCTTGATGCGGTCGATGGGGAACTGTTGCAGGTATCCGAGGGACGAATAGCCGGTGCCGAAGTCGTCGATGGCCAGTTGCACCCCAAGCGCTTTGAGCTCTCGGAGCCGCCGAATGGTGCCGGGTACGTCGCCGATCATCATGCTCTCGGTGATCTCAAGGATCAGCCGCTGCGGGGCGATGTCGTGGCGTGCCAAGGTGCTGGCGACGAGGGCGGGCAGGTTGTCGTCGTTGAGCTGACGGGCGGACAGGTTGACGCTGAGCTGTAGGTCGTCGGCGGCGCCGTCCTCCGCGGTGTCCTGCCAGTTCCGGAGTTGGCGGCAGGCCTCGTTCAGGGCCCAGGTGCCGAGGGTGATGATGAGGCCGCTGGTTTCGGCGATCGGGATGAACTCAAGGGGCGGGATGAACCCGCGAGTGGGGTGGTTCCAGCGCATGAGGGCTTCGACCGCCAGCAGCGGGTGCCCGTCGATGCCGTAGATGGGCTGGTAGTGGAGCAGGAGCTCGCCGCGGCCAAGGGCGCCGCGCAGCTCGCCGTCCAGGCGCAGCCGGTCCTCGGCGTCGTCGTGCATCGTGCGGTCGTAGACGCACAGGCCATCCTTGCCGTCGCGTTTGGCCCGATACATCGCCAGGTCCGCATCCCGCAGCAGGTCTTCGCCGGTGGACTCGTGATCTTCGCCGGTGGACTCGTGGTCTGGGGTGGCGAAGGCGACGCCGATGCTGGCGGTGACGAACAGTTCCGTGCCGGCATGCGTGAACGCCGGGCGCATCGAGCGCAGGATCCGCTCCCCCACCCCAAGAGCCTGCGCGGGAATGTCGGCCTCCACCAGCACCGCGAACTCGTCACCACCGAGGCGTGCGGCGGTGTCCTCGGGGCGCAGGCACAGTCGCAGCCGGTCGGCGGCCGAGCGCAGCACCTCGTCCCCGACGCTGTGACCGAGGCTGTCGTTGACCGCCTTGAAGCCATCCAGGTCAATGAGCAGCAAGGCGACCTGCTTGCGGTGCCGGGAGCTGCGGGCCAATGCCTGGGAGGTGCGGTCGCCGAGCAAGACCCGGTTCGGCAGCCCGGTCAACGCGTCATGCAGACCATGATGAGCGAGGTCGTCCCGGCTGCGTTCGAGGTCGCCCGCCATCACGTTGAACGCCTCGCCCAGCTCCCCGAACTCATCTCGGTGCGGCAGCGCGACCCGGTGGGACAACGTGCCCTCGCCCAGGCGGCTGGCGGCCTCGCGCAGCGACCGCAGCGGTCCCAGAACCGACCGCACGAGATGGATGCCTCCGGCGAAGGCGAGCACGAGCCCAGTGAGGACAACAGCGACGATGGTGGCGATCGCCCCACGCTGAATCTGCTGGGCGTCTTGGTACTCCTCGACGATGTCGACCTCCGAGAGCTGCTCGGCCTCGCGCAAGTCCCTGACGGCTGCCTCGGTGTGGCGTTGGCTTGCCACCATCCGCGACACGAAGGCCGGCGGCTCATCCACCGCTGGCGACCTGTTCAGGGTCTCGTTCAGGGCCTGCACGGCGCGGTCGGCGCTGCGGTGGGCCGATGCCACGAGGTCGCCCTCCTCGGTGAGGTCCTCCTCCTCGAGATCGGCGAACGCCTCCTGCAGCTGCGTCCGGGCGAGCTGATAGTCCTCACGGTCTGCGGAACCCAACGGTGTCGGGGCGGCGCTGAGGCCACTGCGCTCGACGCCAAGGACGAGCGTCTGCAGCCGCGCGAGGGGAAGCGCGTCCTCGAGCGCTTCGTCGGCGGTGTCGGCGAACCGGTCCAGGGTCCCGTCCAGGGCGAAGACGGCCGCCCCCGATACCGCCAGCAGCGGCAGCAGCATGGCAGCGACGCTGACCCCGACGCGGGCGCGCACGGTCAATGGCCGAGGCTTTGAAGGCTCTGGAGACTGTTTGACGCGCGATGAGCTCACTCTGATTCAATCGGCACCGGCTGGACTCAACCTGAACTCGCAGCAGCGGCGTCGGGTTGGGTGACACAGGCGGGCACCATGCGAGCCCCGCCTAGCGGAGGCCCGGAGCGGCGATCTGGTCGAGAAGGCCGGCCAAGGCCGCAGGCTGGCTCAGCATCGGCAGGTGCCCGCTGTGCAGGTCGTGGACTCGGGCGTGGGGAAGCGACCCGACCATCCGGTCCCGCACCGGGTCGGAGACGCTGCGGTCGTCGAGCAGCCGGACGTAGTGCAGTGGCACGTCGGACGGAAAGGTCGCCGTCGGTACCGGGTCGAGCAGATAACCAGGCGCCTCCGGGACCCGCCTTGCGACGAACCACGCCGTGGTCTCGGCGTCCAGGTCATTGCAGAGCGTCTTGCGGTTGTCGCCCTCGGGAGACAGCTGGCCTCCCGGCCGCAACTTGTACAAGCCGCGCAAGAACAGCCGCTGCGGCAACGGCAGCAGATCGAGCCAGGCCTTGCCGTCTTGCGGGACCGCGGCGCCGACCAGAACCACCGCGGCGACTCGTTCACCGAGGGACACAGCCAGCGCTGGAACCAGCACGCCGCTGAACGAGTGAGCCACCAGAACGACCCGTTCGACGTCCCATTGCCCAACGTCGTCGGCGACAGAACGGACGGCATCCTGCAGTCGCACCGCGCACCGGTCGGCCGGTCGTGATCCTCGGCCGGGTAGGTCGACTGGGAACGCCGGCGAACGGAGCTGGGCGACCACCCGCTCCCATACCCAGGCGCCGAGTTCTGAGCCATGGATCAAGACGCAGCCAGCGTGACTGTTCGACATCTGCGCCTCCGCACTGCGTTGCTTGATCAGGATGTCCGACCGTGGCTTCTGCTCGGCCGCATGCTAGAAAGATCCCCGTGTCTTGCGCGGAAGGAGTTCCGACATGGGCCACGGCAACGCAGATGCCGGCCATCTGACTCCGCGATCGACCTTCTACGACCAGGGCCGCTTCGGACGACTCTTCCCGGCGCTGCCACCTTTCGCGGCCGATACGCCGCTGATCCGCGACGCGCTCGCCGAGTTGGGGGCAGCGGGCGGTCCCATGGACGCGGGCGACGACCTGTCCGACCCGGTCACGCTCATCACCGACCCGGCGAAGAGCAGCAACAACCCCAACAATCCCGCGATGACCGCGGGGTTCACCTTCCTGGGCCAGTTCCTCGACCACGACATGACCTTCGACCCGACGTCGAGTCTGGCGCGCCGGCAGGATCCCGAGTCCATCCGCAACTTCCGGATTCCAGCGCTCGACCTCGACAGCGTCTACGGCGGCGGCCCCGGCGTCTCGCCGCACCTGTATGACCGCTCGGTCGATGGTGGCCGCACCACGTTGCTCACCGAACGGATACCGGGCTCTGCAGCCGTGTCGATTGACGGCGTCGCGCGTCGCGACCTGCCTCGCAACAGCCAGGCCGTCGCGCTCGTTGGCGATCCGCGCAACGACGAGAACCTGGTGGTCTCGCAACTTCATCTGGCGTTGCTGCGTTTCCACAACGCCGTCGCCGCCGATGTCAAGGCCGAGCTGAGTTCCGGCTACACCGTCGACGAGATCTTCGCCGAAGCGCAGCGCACGGTGCGCTGGCACTACCAATGGCTCATCCTGAACGAGTTCCTGCCCAAGACGGTCGGGCAGTCGACGATGGACGATGTGCTCGACCGGGGTCTGAAGCACTACAAGTGGCGTCACGCCCCCTACATCCCGGTGGAGTTCTCCGTGGCCGCGTACCGCTTCGGCCACTCCCAGGTTCGGCCCAGCTACCGGGCGAACTTCGGCACCAGCGCCAGCGATCCGTCGCAGCAGTTCTTCGCGATGCTCTTCGATCCCGCCGCAACCGACCCCGCCGACCCGGCTGACCTTCGCGGGGGACGACGCGCCCCGCGAAGGTTCATCGACTGGCAGACATTCTTCGACTTCGGCGACGGCAGGGCGCGACCCAACAAGAAGATCGACACCATCCTGTCGACGGCCCTCTTCGATCTCATGGGGCAGTCGCCGGCTGCGACGACCTCGCTGGCGACCCGCAACCTGCTACGCGGTCTCACCATGAATGTGCCCTCGGGCCAGCGCGTCGCGCGAGCGATGAAGCTGCCGCAACTCGCCTCCGGCGACCTCGACGATCTCAGGCACCTGCATCTGCACCAGCGAACGCCGCTGTGGTTCTACGTCCTGAGGGAAGCCGCGCTCGCTGCCGACGGCGAGCACCTCGGCCCCGTCGGTGGCCGGATCGTCGCCGAGGTGATCGTGGGGCTGATCAAGGGCGACCGACAGTCGTACCTGCGCCAAGACCCCGACTGGACACCTACGTATGGCCCGGGCGACGCCTTCACAGTGGTCGACCTGCTCAACACGGCACGGGTCGTGCCCACCATCGCCTGACCGCAAGTAGCGCGGAAACGCGCCCCGGCCTGCCGCAGCCGGGCAACGGTGGTGTCGAGGTCGTCAACCTCGACCCTGCTCTCGTGCCCGAGCTCGTCGACACCGTGCTCCACCCGCGTAGCCCGTAAGGGAGTGCTCTGGCTCTTGCGGCTGGTCGCAACACCGACGATGCGAGCGTGTCGCTGGATGGATGAGGGCTCAGCCCTTGGCGGTCAGCGCGAACCCTGTTGCCTTCGGCGTCCTCGAACATCGACCAGCGCCCGAAGGGCATGTCAACCGGTTCCTGAGGAAACGCAACACCGCGACTCACGAACTCCTGACAGGTCGCGTCCACGTCATCGCAGGCGAAGAAGACCGCGGTGTCTGGCTGGCCCGGTGACGACGTCTCCCATGGTGTAAGCCCAGAAGCGCTCGGCTCGGTCCTGGTCCACGGCGCCGACTCGCACCTTGGTGACCCCAGCAGCGCCACCCTTCCTCCTCCCGGTCAGTCTTCGCTGATGGTTGCCTACCGAGGAGGTCGCCTTGCAAGGACTGCCCGACCTGCTACCGCGCGACGGCGGTTGCCTGCGCCGGCGCGACGTCTTGGGGGCGTTTGACCGCCTTTGCTCGCCGAACTCGCTTGGCGGCGTACATCGCTGCGTCAGCCTCTCGGGCCGCGTCGGCGACGCGACCCCCGGGGTAGGCGGTGGCCATGCCGATGCTTGCGGCCACGGTGCGCTGGCAGCTCGTGGCACCGCCGAGCCAGTCGGACAGGGTGGCGAGCCGGCGCTCGGCGAAGGGACCCGCGTGGGGCATCAGCACGGCGAACTCGTCTCCGCCGAGGCGCACGCAGACGTCGTCATGGCGGCCGTGATCCCGGAGAACGTCGGCACAACGCTGCAGCAGCTTGTCCCCGGCCTCGTGGCCGCAGGTGTCGTTGACGTGCTTGAGTCCGTCGACGTCGAGGGTGAGCACCGTGACGCAGCGTCCCGCGTCGACCGCTTCCTGGGCGCTGACTAGGGACTCGTCCCAGGCGAGGCGGTTGCCGAGGCCGGTGAGCGGGTCGCAGCGGGCGGCACGTGCCTGCTCGTCCACGGCCGTCCGCAACTCCTCGCGCAGCGCCGCCGTGTGGGCGACCACGCCCGCGGCATCGGCGACCTGCCGGCCGAGCTGCTGGCACAGGGTGGTGAAGCCACGTGGCGCTGCGCTGGTGTGGGCCAGCACCAGGATCCCACCAACCGGCGCCGGGATGCTCAGCACGAGCAGGGATCGGACACCCTGCTCACGACCGAGCGGGGCGAGCAGGGACTCGGAGTCGGTGTCCTGGATGCACAGCGACCCACCGGCGGCGCGTTCCTCAAGGTTGTCCAGGGGTGCGCCGACCCGGGGGTCACCGACGTGGACGCCGGACCATGAACTGGTCACCACGGTGCGGCCGGCGCCGTCGCGGAGCAGCCCCACCTCACAGGACAGTGACTCCACGGCCATGTCGACGACATGCTGAAGGATGCCGACCAGGTCCTGCGCAGTCCCCGTGGTGATCGCTCGGACCGCGTGCAGCACCTCCAGCTCATCAGCCAGACGCTTGGAGGGGGCGACGTCCTCGACGCTGGCATCCAGCGCAGCGGTCAGCTGGCGTAGCGCGTCCTCGTAGGCGACCGGAGTGAGCGCCGACGTCGGGTTGCCCAACAAGACGACCACGTCGTGACTGACCCGCACCAAGGCGCCACCGACGGCGTAGTACGGGCCGACCACACGCCCGACCTCGGGGTAGGTGAAGCGGTGGACGCCTCCAGGATGCAGGGGGACCTGGGCGAGGAGCGGATCCTGCGCCTCGGTGAGATCGACGACCCCGGCCCATCCCCAACCGCGCCCGAAGCCACCGAGATGCGCCCACGTGGAGGTGGACAACCGGCGGAAGAACAGGGCGTCGACGACGCCCAACTCGGCCGCCAGATCCTGAACCGACGGCGTCTTCGTTGCGCTCACCGACATGTCCGTCTCGTCACCTCGCTCCGCGTGCCTGCATGCGTTGTCGGCATGCCCCGTCGCTTCTTGAAGGTCCGAGCGGCCAGGCACGAAACCAGCGCGCCGCTGAGCGTGACAAGTCGTCCGGTTCGTCCCCTTGACCGGCGCCCTTGGAGGTCTAGCGTTCCAAGCTGTCGACACCGGCGGGGTGTCGCGGTGGGAAGGATTCTTGCGATGACGATTGCCATGAGAAGCAGAATCACGGCGTTCGGCGCTGCGGTAGGTCTGATTGCCGTCGCCGTCTGGCTGGGGGTCGGTACGGCCACGGCAAGCGGTGCGCCAGCCAGGTCCTTGGACGGTTGGCCCGGGTCCCGGCCCGCGGCTTCCGCAGCCGAGGCCACGCAGATGGCCATGGCTGGGCACGGCGGCGAATCGAGGGGACAGTTGCTGATCGTGCGGACCCGAGCGGTCCGCGACGCGTTCGTTGACGTCGGGCAGCGTGGCGAGTCACCCGGCGACTTCATTCTCTTCGAGGAGACCGTCCGCGACCGCAACGGCGGCCGTGTAATCGGCCGCGACAGCGTCCGAGGCGAACTCGCGCTGCGGACCTTCACCATCGAGGGCACCATCAAGATCTTCCGCAAGGGGAAGATCCGCATCGCCAGCACCGTGTTCGGCCAGCGGGACAACGCCTATGCCGTGACCGGAGGCACCGGTGCGTACAAGGGTGTTGGGGGAGAACTGTCCGTCTTCGACCTGGCCGGCGGCGACACCCTGCTCGTCTTCGATCTGGTTCGCTAGCCCAGACTGGGGGCGCCGGCCGATGATGGCCGGCGCCCCATCAGGTCGACGGGCCACAACTGGGGAACTCGACGACGAGCAGTGACAGCGACGGCTGTTCTCGATGGCCTGATACCGACTGGACGCCAAGCTGGCTGGAGCGATGCGCTCCCTCTACGGCGGCGGACCCTCTGTAGTGGCGATCGCTGCTGTCTGGGGCGTTGCCACGGCGTGGCTAGGGCGCCGGCGGACGGACGTATTCGAAGTGGGCGGGATCGGGCACCAGCCAGCGCCCACCCCAGGTGAAGCCCCACCGCTCCATGGTCTCGACCAGTCGTGGATCCTGGGTCGAGGCCTGGCCGACGGGGTTGTCGGGATAGTTCAGGTCGATGGCGACTCCCCAGGCGTGCCGCGACACCTGGTCACGTGAGCTGGTCAGCCGCGGGTGGTGGCAGCCGGCGTAACCGGCCGGATCGACCACCGAGGTGAGGTTGTGCTGCCGCAGCTCACGCAGCGCCCCACGCAGCGCGGGTAGCAGGGCACGATGGCAACGGACCTGTCCGAGGATCGGCACTTGCGCCGAGACGATGTGCTCGGCGGTCCAGCGCGGTTCCTGGACCACGTCACGACCGGGGCCGGGCCGGTAGGCGAACTCGCCGAAGCGTGCCTTGATGGCCGCCTGGGGCAGCACGGCGTCGCCTTGCCGCAGGAACGGCGTCTCGCCGGGCCCTCGCAGCCGCACCGCGACGCCGTCCGGCAGCGCGTCGCGGATGCTGCGTTCCAACGCCAAGCGCTGCCCTCGGTAGGCGACCAGCAGGTAGCGCTGCCGGCTGGTGACCGCCGGTGTGGCGCCGCGCCTGGCCGACACGGCCACCTCTGCTCCGCCGATCAGGCTGTCGTCGACCACACCCACGACCTGCAGCACCAGCCCTCCGGCCAGGTGCAGGATGGCACCGCCTCGCACACCGCGCAGTGCCGCCGAGGTGGATCCCAGCAGCGCCTCATGGGAACGCAGGCGCTGGAACTGGTCCTCGGCCGACCTCGGCACGAAGGCGGTGTAGCTGCGATCGAACGCCATCACGTCCAGCGGCACCACGAACCCGTCCGGCGCCTTGTTGACCAGCTCTCCGGAAGCGTCGCGGGTGTGCCGCAGCTGCGCCAGGCCTCCGCGGACGGCGGTGACCCGCGACACGTTGCGCAGCTGGGCCACCCGCGCCGCGAAGCCGTGCGGCAGCCCACCTGGGGTCCAGGCCAGCAGCACGCGTGGCCCGGGAGCGGGCGGCGCTGGGGTGCGCGCCTCGGCCGCCCACTCGCTCGCGGCGGTGGTCGGGGGGGCCTGCGGCGATGGCGCCGGAGACGGCTCCGCTGGCGGCCCGCTCGGCTGCTGCAGGGACAAGGCCGTTCCCGCGCCAAGGCACAACCCGACAACGACTGCCGCCGCCAGCCACGCGGTCCTCATGCGGGTGCCAGGCTCTCCGCGATGCCGAGGAGTTCCGCCAGTGACAAGGTCTGGCTACGCAGGCTGACGACCGACCCCGAATCGACCCACTCCAGCTCGCCCAGCAGTGGGGTGTAGCGGCCGGCTACCCCCCGTACCCGCACGCCGCGGACGTCAGGCTCCAGCGGCGGGGACAGGCGAGGGCCGCGTACCTGGCTGAGCAGGAACCCGCGGGCACCGGCGCCGGTGTAGGCCAGCGAGACGGCCCCCCGGGAGCTGCGTATGGCTGGAGGGCCGAAGCCGTCAAGAGCGGTCGGCAGCAGCAGGCCGTCGACGCCCCGTCGGGCCTGAGCCAGCGTCGCGGTGCCAGCCTGGACCCAGTCGTTGGGGATCGGCCTGCCGTTCACCCCAAGGCTGGCCGCCACCCGCCGCAGTGCCCGCGCCGACAGGCTGCCGGTCACCTCGATGTCCACCGCGGTGCCATGCAGCGCGACCTGCCTGCCACCCTCGGCGAGGTAGGCCGTTCCCGAGCCGGGGAGCTCAACCGCGCGCACCAGTGGTCCCAGGTCCCCGAACAACCGGTCGCCGGACCAGTGCTCGGTGACGCGAACCTTGATCCAGGCACGGCCGTCGCTGTAGGTGGCGATGGCCACCTCGGTCCCGCCACCGGACACCGCGCCGGCCCGGTGAAGCCGCATCCCGGCGGGTAGCCACCGGGGTCGCGCGATGCCAGCTGCGGTCTCGGCGTCGTCGAAGCCGGCGTCACGCAGGTCGGCGCCAGGCGGCGCGGGGGGGAAGGCGCCGCCGCCGAGCGGCTCATTCACGGCCACGTCGCGAAGATCCACGGTCAGCAGCGTCGTGCCGGCGCCGTCGCGGTAGCCATGGCGGACGGCCCACCACTTGCGATCAGTGTCTGCGGCGGGACGGACACGCAGCGCCAGCGGAACCAGGGATGCGTCATCCAGCCACAGCTCCACCTGGTCGGCGGGATGCAGCAGCCGCCAATCTCCGGCGGAGCGCAGCCCGTCGAGCAGGGGCTGCACCTGCGCCACCGTCGTGCGCAGGCCCACGGCGGTGCGGCCACCAATCCGCCTGCTGCCGAGGAGCGGTGGGTTGGCCGCGAGCGTGAAGCTGCGTACCGGAAGGACCAGGTCGAGGGGCAGGGGTGCGGCCTCGTCGAACGGCTCACGGCCCCACACCGCGGCGACCCGCGGTCGTGGTGCGGCGCAGGCCGGCTGCAGCTGGGAGGGGCACGGGACCGGTCCGCGAGTCCACGCCCGGCCACCGTCTGCCACGACGGTCGCGTCGTTGCTCTGCCAACTGCCCCGGGGGTAGTCCGTGACGTCGCGCAGGTCCAGCGCCAGCGACTCCGGCGCGCTGTAGCGGAGCTGGCCGGTGTAGCGTCGCCGGGGCACGCGAGGATGCCAGCCGCGCTCGACCACGGTGACCGTGGCGGACAACGTCTGCAGACGGGTCTGGGCAGCCACGATCCGCTCCGGCAGCGTTGCCGCCGCGACGGTGACCGGCCGTTCGGGGTTGACCCCGATGAAGAGCGCGCCGGCGACCGCGGCGGCCACGAACGCGGCCGCGACGGGAGCCAACCGCCAGGCGGAGGCCTGCGGCCTGTGGTGTCGTTGTTCGGCGATGGTGGACAGGACCGCCGGGGCGACGTCCGGCACCTGCTCGACCACCTCATAGCGCAGCGTTCGCCGCAGCGTGGTGAGCTGCGCGGAGAAGGCGCTGCAGCGCTGGCAGCCCGAGGCATGGGCGGCTGCCGTCCGGGCGTCGACCGCGGCCTCGGCGGTGAGCAACTCGCCGTCGAAGGCCGCCGAGAGGTGGGACTGGGCCTGTTCACATCTCACCGGTGCGCTCCTCCCCGGCGGCCATCCAGGTGACCAGTCGTGCGCGGGCCGTGAAGACGCGGCTTTTGACCGTGCCCTGCGGAACTCCCAGCGTCTCGCCGGCCTCCCGGTAGGTCAGTCCGAAGACCTCCACGAGTACGAAAGCCTCGCGCAGCTTGCTGCTCAGGCTGGCCAAGGCGACGGTCACCTCCACCGCGGTGGAGCCGTCCGACACGGGCCTGGAAGCCGGCAGCTGGCGCAGCATCACGTCGCGTCGCTGCCGGGCGCGCAGCGCGTCGATGCCGGCGTTGCGGGCGATGCGGAACAGCCACGTCGAGAACTTGGAGCGGAAGCCGAAGGTGCGCAACGAGCGGTGCACCCGCAGGAACGTCTCTTGCGTGACGTCCTCGGCCAGTCGCTCGTCGCCGAGCAGGTGGCGCAGGAAGCGCCACACATGCGCCTGGTAGGCGCGCATCAGCTCCTCGAACGCGTCGAGGTCGCCCGCTGCGGCG
>Ga0136610_1000374_pt1 | contig 12968 bp, 13 predicted proteins | sample AntDrymUQ1342206_2_FD_104804 | JGI IMG/M metagenome (GOLD analysis project Ga0136610, IMG submission 104804) | Polar desert sand microbial communities from Dry Valleys, Antarctica - metaG UQ134 (22.06) | ecosystem: Environmental > Terrestrial > Soil > Desert | place: Antarctica: Dry Valley...
CGCTTCTGGGAGCTCTCCGGCGGCATCCTGCGCTGTGGCCTCTGCGAGCACACCACAGCCACGCGGAGCATCCGTAGCTCCGCTAAGCGCCGCGCCGGGACCTTCTACCACCACTATTACTACTGCCGCAACCACCACCATCACGGCGACGCCGAATGCACGAACCGGAAGAACCTCCGCGCGGTAGACCTTGAGGGGCGAGTCTGGGACCTCATCTCCGGACTACTCAAGGACCCGGAGCGGCTGCGCGAGGGCCTGAATGAGATGATAGAGGCCGAACGCGCCGGGATGCGCGGCGACCCGGAGGCGGAGGCCCTGACCTGGCTCGGCAGGATCGCCGCCCTCGATTCCAAGCGCTCCCGCTACCAGGACATGGCGGCGGAGGGCCTCGTTAGCTTCGAGGAGCTGGGCGCGAAGCTACGGGAGTTGGAGGCGGACCGCGCTACCGCAGAACGCGAGCTTGGGGACCTGAACGCTCGGCGGTCTAGGTTAGAAGACCTGGAGCGCGATAAGGAGACTCTGCTAAAGGATTACGCAAGCATGGTGCCCGATGCCCTGGATGAGCTGACGGGCGAGGAGCGCCACCAGGTCTACCGGATGCTCCGCCTACAGGTATTCGTTTCCCCGGACGGCGACCTCGACGTGCGAGGAGTGCTGCGGGAAGCCGTTTGTACACCGACGGATACGCGGTCGTCTACCCGAGGCGCAACAGGAGCCTCTTCGAGTCGGTCAGGCGGCACGGGGCACTGGTCTCCGAGTACTCCCTCGGCGAGGCGCCGCTGGCGTGGCGCTTCCCCGCCAGAAACCGCATCATCGCCGGACTCGCTGGAACCATCGTGGTCGTCGAGGCGCCCGAGCACAGCGGGGCACTCATAACAGCCCGCCACGCCATCGACGCCGGACGGGATGTATGGGCCGTGCCTGGCCCTCCAGGCGTGCGCGAGTGCCGGGGCTCGAACGGGCTGCTCTCCGACGGCGCGGGCGTTCTGTGGGACATCCCGGAGTTCGTCGAAACCGTGGCGCGGGAGAGTAGAGTTCCCGCGGCCGGAGGGGGTTCCGGAGATGCGATGCCCTTGCCCTCCGGTCTCGAGGATACGGAGGCTGCCGTGCTCGGTGGAGTTGGCTTCGAACCGAGGGGCGTGGACGCGGTCGCGAAGCGCAGCGGCGTCGAGATGCCTGAGGTGCTCACCGCGCTCGCCTTACTTGAGCTGAAAGGGTTCGTGAGCCGCGACGGTGTCGGATCGTACGTGAGGAGGGCCGTCCCGTGAAGCGGCGTACGCTCCGTTCGCTGTGGTCGCACTATTTCCGGGTCAGCAAGCGCCTGGCCGAAACAGATATGTCGGGTGAGGAGCGCCGGCAGGCCGAACGCGAAGCCAGGGGACTCAGAGATAGGCTCGTGGTCAACTACTCTCCGCTCGTGAAATACGTGGCCGGCAGGATCTCGGGTCGCATGGCCGGACCGTTGGATCAGGAGGACGTCGTCGCGGCCGGGCTCTTCGGGCTCCTGAACGCCGTCGAGACCTACGATCCGGACCGCCGCACCAAGTTCGAGTCTTACGCGATCTCCAAGATTCGGTGGTCCATCCTCGACGAGCTGAGGAAGTTGGATCCACTCTCCCGCCGCACCCGCCTGAGGGCGCACCAGACAGAGCGTACCAGGGATGGGCTCGTGCAGGAGCTGGGCCGCCCGCCGACGGAGTCTGAGTTGGTAGGACGCCTCGGTATCAGTGTCGCCGAGCACCGGTCGTTCCTCGATCAGTACGCGCGGGCGCAGGTGAGGTCGCTCGAAGCCCGCCTGGAATGCCAGGGGGCCCCTGGCGCCGGACTTCACGACCTCATCGGGGACCACGCGGCGACAGACCCGGCGTCCGCTGCGGAGGTGGCCGAGGTCCGTACGCGGCTGGTCAGGGCAATAGAGGGCCTCGGCGAGCAGGAACGGGTGGTTACCACCTTCTACTACTACGAAGGCCTTACCCTAAAGGAGATCGGCAGAGTCCTACACCTGACGGAAGGTCGCATCTCGCAGATACTCCACAGCGCGCTCGAGCGGCTCAGGCAAAGCCTGGCCGAGGAGAGCCGTCTCTCCGAGAGAACCTAGGAGAGCTAGAAGCTTAAACCCCCTTGTGCTAACATCTGCGAGTCGGACGAGGCGATGCTTTCGGGCCCCGTCCGCGATTACGCACGCCCGCCGCGGGGTCCTCAGGGCCCGGGTGGTGGTCCGCCGGGAGATCGAAAGGTGGATTGCGAGGCGCGGGCGGAGGATACCAACCACCTTAAAGAGAGGTAGAGATCTTGCAGAGCACAACCGAGCGTGTAGGAATTCGAGAACTGCTCGAGGCCGGCGTCCATTTCGGGCACCAGGCCAAGCGGTGGAACCCCAAGATGAAGCGCTACATCTTCGCCCAGCGGGCCGGGGTCCATATTATCGACCTGGATCAGACGCTTACGCTGTTGGAGCAGGCTTTGAGCTTTGTCCGCGGCGTCGCTGAGGCGAACCGCGAGGTCCTATTCGTAGGGACGAAGAAGCAGGCCCAGATCCCGCTGGCCGAGGAGGCCATCAGGAGTGGCCAGCCCTTCGTCGCGGAGCGCTACATCGGCGGCATGCTGACCAACTTCCAGACGATCCAGCCGCGCATCCAGTACTTCAAGGACCTGGCGGTGAGGGTCGATCAGACGCCCGAAGAGGATAGGACGGGCAAAGACTGGTTCGCCCTCAACAGGGAGTACCAGAAGCTCAGGCGCAACTTCGCCGGCATAACCGAGATGGAGCGCCTCCCGGGCGCGGTCTTCGTCGTAGACCCGAAGCGCGAAGAGCTTTTGGTCAAAGAGGCGAACAGGCTCAAGATCCCTGTCCTCGCCCTCACGGATACCAACTGTGACCCCGAGGTCGTCGACTACGTGATCCCTGGCAATGACGATGCAATACGGTCGATAAGCCTGATCTCCAGGCTCATAGCCGATGCGATCATCGCCGGAAGGGGCGAGGAAGTGCGGGCCGAGGAACGCCCTGTGCCGCCCGTGATAGAAGAGTCCCAGGTGGACGCCGAGATCCTGCAGACAGGGGCCCCCGACGGCTCAACCGAGACGCCGAACGGGATCAGCGCCGCGCCACCGGCGGCTGACGAGCCAGAAGTCCCGGCAGAACCCGAAGCAGCGCCTGAGGTCGATTCCGCGGACGAGCCCGCAGTCGTGGTCGAGTCCGAGGTCATAGCGGAGCCGGAGGCGACAGCGGAGGACGAGACTGAGATCGTGGATGCAGCGGCCATCGATGTGGAGGCCGTCGAACCCGAGGTGGCTGCAGAGCTCGAGGCAGAAGAACCCGATACAGAAGAGTCCGAGCTTGTCGAAGAGCAGGCGTCGGACGAGGAGAACGAAGAGACTGAGGAGAAGTAGGAACTTTGGCTAGTACGATAGAGAAGATCAAGCAGCTCCGGGAGGAGACTGCCGCTGGGATGATGGACGTAAAGCGGGCGCTCGAGGAGTCCGACGGGGACGTCGAGGGCGCCAGGAAGGTCCTGAGAGAGAGAGGCCAGGCCCTTGCCGCAAAGAAGAGCGGGCGGGCTGCGACCGAGGGCCTCATCGAGGCTTACGTGCACTTCAACGGGCGGGTAGGCGTGCTCGTCGAGGTCAACTGCGAGACGGACTTCGTGGCGCGCACGCCCGAGTTCAAGGAGTTCGCCCGCAACGTGGCCTTGCACGTGGCCTCCATGCGGCCGATGTGCGTCTCGCCTGAGGACATCCCCGCTGGGGCGCTCGAAGAAGAGCGGGAGGTTGTCGAGAGGCAGGTCGCCGAGATGGGTAAGCCCGAGAACATCTCACAGCAGATCGTCGAGGGCAGGATGAGAAAGTGGGTCGCCGATCAGGCCCTTACCACGCAACCCTACGTCAAGGAGACGGACAAGACGGTGGGGGACCTCCTCCAGGAGACGATCCAGAAGGTCGGCGAGAACGTCGTGATTCGGCGCTTCGTCCACTACGAGCTCTAGTTGCGGTCTTGGACGAGTCCACCAAACTTACGGGTGAGATCGAAGGGGCCGGGCTCTCGGAGCTTGGCCCCGTCAAGCGCGTCGTCTTGAAGCTCTCGGGGGAGAGCCTCGCTGGCGACGGCGGCTATGGGATCGACCCTGGCAGCCTCGATTCGACGGCGCAGGGTGTGCTCGAAGCGGTCGAAGCTGGGGCAGAGCTGGCCGTCGTCGTGGGTGGCGGCAATATCTTCCGGGGCTCGCAGGTCGCCGACGAGCTCGGCATAGAGGGCGCGACCGCCGACTACATGTCCATGCTAGGGACCGTCATCAACGCGATGGCGCTGCAGGCCGCCCTCGAAAGACGCGGCATCGAGACGCGGGTTCAGACGGCCATCGAGATCCAGGAGGTCGCCGAGCCCTACATCCGTCGGAGGGCCATACGCCACCTGGAGAAGGGCAGGGTCGTCATCTTCGGCGGCGGGACCGGCAACCCCTTCTTCACGACCGACACAGGCGGTGCTTTGCGGGCGCTCGAGATCGGGGCCGACGCCCTTCTTATGGCGAAGAACCGGGTCGACGGCGTCTACGACAAGGACCCGCTGAGGTACCCCGACGCGGTGCGCCTGCCGCGGCTCGACTATATGGACCTGCTCTCCAACAACCTCGCTGTCATGGATCATACGGCGGCCACGCTTTGTAGCGGCGAGAATTTGCCCATAGTCGTTTTCGATATACTCAAAGAAGGCAACCTGCGCCGCATCCTGCAGGGGGAAGAGGTGGGGTCGCTGGTGTGGGGAACGGCGAACGGAGGCGGAGGAGGCTGAGATGTCTGACGTTATAGATCTCACGGCGGCCGAGCGCAGGATGGGCGGGGCGGTCGAGTCGGTGAAGAGCAATTTCGCCACGATACGCACGGGCAGGGCGAACCCATCGCTCCTGGACAGGATCGAGGTCGATCTCTACGGGACGAGGATGGCCCTCAGGAGCGTCGCGAACATCGGCGCGCCCGAGGCGCGGCTCCTCACTGTCACCCCCTTCGACCCGAACTCCCTAAAGGACATCGAGCGGGCCATAAGGGACGCAGATATCGGCCTCAACCCGCAGAACGACGGCAAGATACTAAGGCTACCTATACCCGAACTGACGGAGGAGCGCCGCCGCGACCTGGTCCGTATGGCCCGTGGCATGGCCGAAGAGGGGAGGGTCTCCGTCAGGAACGTGCGTCGCGACGAGATGAGGGACCTGCACGAGTTGCGCAAGGAAGGCGAGATCTCCCAGGACGACGAGCACAGGGCCGAGGACGAGCTACAGAAGCTCACCGACGGCTATGTCGAGAGGGTCGAGGCTGCCCTCGCCGACAAGGAAGCAGAGCTCTCGGAGGTCTGACTGCTGGAACCCGCCGAGATACGACTCCCCACAGACTCTCCCGAGCAGCGCGTCCTCGACCCAGAGCGGACCCCGCGTCACGTCGCCATCATCATGGACGGCAACGGGCGCTGGGCGAAGAGACGCTGGCTCCCGCGCGCCGCCGGCCACAGGGCCGGTGTCTCGGTGCTTACGCCACTGCTGGAGACGGCGGGCCGCGCCGGGGTGAAGACGCTCACCCTCTATGCCTTCTCGACGGAGAACTGGGCGCGTCCTGAGAGAGAGGTAAAGACGCTCATGAAGCTCTTTCTGGACACGGCCCGCGAGAAGGTGCCCGAGTTGAACGAGCGCGGGGCCAGGCTCCGTTTTCTGGGCAGAAGACAACACCTGCCGGCCTCGGTGCTCGAAGCGCTGGAGGAGGCCGAAGACCTAACCTCGGGCAACGACACCCTCGACGTCTACATCGCGCTCGACTACGGGGGACGCGCGGAGATCGTGGACGCCACCCGCCGGATAATCGCAGACGGTCTCTCTCCCGAGGACATCGATGAGGTCACCTTCGCCCGCTACCTCTACGCCCCCGACGTACCCGAGGTCGACCTGGTGATCCGGACCAGCGGCGAGCTTCGCGTCTCGAACTTCTTGCTCTGGCAGATAGCCTACGCCGAGTTCTACGTGACGGAGACACTGTGGCCCGACTTCTCCCCCGAGGAGTTCTTGCGCGCCCTCGAGTCTTTCGGGTCCCGGTCCAGGCGCCGGGGCGGCGTCTAGGAACCCAATGCTCCTGTGGAGAGCAGCGACCGCCCTGGTGCTCGCGCCGATCGTGCTCGCCAGCATAGCCCTTGGCAAGTGGGCCATGATCTCCGTTCTCCTGGTAGTCATAGCAGGGGCTGCCTACGAGCTCTCTCGGGCCCTGGAGCCGCTGCCCTTCGTCGCGGCTCTTGGCGCCGGCGCGCTCCCGCTCCTCCTCTCGATCCCTTACCATCAGACGGGTGTGCTCGCGGGTGCGGTGGCCGGCCTTCCCTGGGCCCTGATGTGGCTCTCCGCAAGGCCTGAGACTAGAACCCTACGGGCGGTTCTGGCCGTCCTCCTCATGTCGCTGTGGGTCGGCGTCCCGCTGGCGCACCTGGGGCTGTTTCCTCGCTCCCAATACGGCGTCGTCCTCATCCTCATTGCCGTGGTTGGGCCATGGGTCTCCGACTCGGGGGCGTACTTCGCCGGCCGCCTCTTCGGGCATAACTTGTTGTTCCCTAGCCTGAGCCCGAACAAGACCGTCGAGGGTAGCGCTGGCGGGCTTCTATTGACCGTTGTGATCGTCGCTCCCCTCGCTCTGCAGTTCCTCGACTTTACCTTCGCCAAGGCTCTGGTCATAGGCGCCGGCGTCTCTGTCTCGAGCCAGTGCGGAGACCTCTTCGAATCGTCCCTGAAGCGTATCCTCGATGTGAAGGATCTCGGGAACTTCCTCCCAGGCCACGGCGGCGTCCTCGACAGGGTGGACAGCCTGCTGTTTACGGCCCCGACGGTATACTATATCTCCCTACTCGTATGAGATTGGACCCAACACCCTGATGAGACGCCGCCTCACGATCCTCGGCTCGACGGGCAGTATCGGCCGGCAGGCCCTCGACGTCGTCCGCAGATACCCCGACCGCTTCGAACTCGTCGGCCTCTCAGCGGGTAGCGACGCACGAGCACTCGCCCTCCAGGCGACAGAGTTCGGCCCTGAGTACGTAGCCCTGGAATCCGGGGACACAGGCCCACTCCAAGGCCTCACCGCCGCGGTGCTCGCCGGTCCCGGCTCCGCCGGGCGCCTTGCCGGCGCGCCATCGGACGTCGTCCTCAACGGCATAGTCGGCTTCGCCGGCCTCGCCGCCACCGTCGGCGCCCTGCAGGCCGGCAACCGAGTCGCCCTCGCGAACAAAGAGTCGCTCGTCGCAGGGGGTGAGTGGGTAATGGGTCTCGCCACGAGTAACCGCATAATACCGGTAGACTCCGAGCACTCGGCGATCTTCCAATGTCTGGAGGGGAGGCGGCGGGAGGAGATAGAGGGGATCTTGTTGACGGCGTCGGGAGGACCTTTCTACGCGTTCGAGAAGGCAAGGATCGTCGAGGCCGGGCCTGAGGATGCGCTCAGGCACCCCACGTGGCGGATGGGGAGGAAGATCACCATAGACTCGGCCACCATGATGAACAAGGGGCTCGAGGTTATAGAGGCGCACCACCTCTTCGGAGTTCTTTTCGACGACGTGCGGGTCGTCGTGCACCGCCAGTCGGTGGTTCATGGGGGCGCGCTCTTCGAGGATGGCTCGGTCGTGCTGCACGCGGCGTTGCCTGACATGAGGCTGCCCATAGCCTTCGGCCTCATCTACCCTGAGAGGATCGACGTTGGGGCCGATCCTGTGCCCTTCGACGGCGTCAGTTGGAGCTTCGAGGAGCCGCGCGACGACGTCTTCAGGTGCCTCCCGCTCGCCGTGGAAGCCGGTCGCGCAGGGGGCGCCTATCCCGTCGCGCTCAACGCGGCCAACGAGGTCGCCGTCGAGGCCTTCCTTGACGGCAGGATAAGATTCCTCCACATAGCGGATGTGATCGAGGAGGTCCTCGAGGTGGTGCCTGACTTCGGGAAGATGCAGAGCATGGAGGCTATAGTAGCCGTGGACGAATGGGCGCGTGATGAGGCCAGAAGGCGCGCGGACGGAGACTCGCGATGACCGTTATCGTCGCGCTGCTCGGCCTGATCTGCCTCATAGTCATCCACGAGCTCGGGCACATGCTCACGGCCAAAGCCCTTGGAGTAAGAGTACCCGAGTTCGCCGTCGGCTTCGGACCGGCGCTCGTGAAAAAGAGGATCGGCAAGACCGTCTATTCTTTCCGCATAATACTCCTGGGAGGGTTCGCCAGGATGGCAGGGATGGGAGACGGGGAGGAGGGAGAAGGCACATATTACTCCAAAGCGGCGTGGCGAAGGGCCCTCATCATAGTGGCAGGTCCAGTGGCCAACATCATTGCCGCCGTCATCATACTCGCTGGTATCTACATGTTCCAGGGTGTGATCACGGGCGTTAACCCTGTCGTAAGGGCTGTCGAACCAGGTTCGATGGCGCAGGAGGTCGGGATCAGGCCGGGCGACAGGATCGTCGGGCTCGGTGGCGAGAAGATAAAGGCCTGGGGCGGTTTCGAACGCCAGATGTCTGGCCGTGAGCCCGGTGAGAAGGTGAGCGTCACCGTGGTGCGCGACGGTTCACAGAAGACCTTCGAGGGGCGGTTGGGGGCAGATCCGCAGGACAGAGACCGGGCGCTCGTGGGTGTGCGGCCGGAGGTGGAAACGACCACGTACGGGCCGGTGAAATCCTTCGGCCTGGCTGCGAAGCGGTGCGGAGAGATCACACTGAAGCTAGGAACTTTCGTCGGGCAGCTGGTAACCGGCGAGAAGGATCTGTACCAGAACGTGACCGGTCCTGTCGGCATCGCCTCGGTCGGCAGTACCGCCGTCAACCAGGGGTTCTTCCTGCCGCTTCTGGCCCTGATCAGCCTGAACCTGGCATTGTTCAACCTGCTCCCGGTCCTACCTCTCGACGGCGGGCACCTCTTCTTTATAGCGGCGGAGAAGGTGCTCGGTAGGCCCGTCAGCGAGCAGACGATGGGCAAGATCGCTGCTTTCGGCATCGTTCTGGTCCTCGCCCTCTTCCTCTTCGCCACCTACGCCGACCTGAGTAAAATCTTCACTGGACAGCCGTTCATCCCGGATTAAGATAGGGTGTCCGAAACGTATGGGAGTGAGATGACAGAGGCAGCACTGCGCGAACGCCCGGTTACGAGCCGGCAGATAAAGGTCGGCGACGTGCCGATTGGCGGCGGCGCCCAGGTGGCTGTGCAGTCGATGACGAATACCATGACCTACGACGTCGAGTCGACGGTGCAGCAGGTATACGACCTCAACGCCGCCGGAGCAGACCTCGTGCGCGTCTCGGTCAACGGCTCCAAGGCTCTGAAAGGTTTCAGGGAAGTAGTCTGGCGTTCTCCGGTGCCCCTGATCGCCGACATCCACTTCGACTACAGGATGGCGCTCGGGGCCGCCGACGCGGGCGCCGCATGTGTTCGCATCAACCCGGGCAATGTTGGGAGCGACGACCGCTACCGCCACGTTATCGAGAAGTGCCAGGAGACGGGCGCGGCCATGCGCATCGGGGTCAATTCGGGGTCCGTAGAGAAGCGGTTCTGGGAGCTGCCCAAGGCCGAGGCGCTCGTGGCGAGCGCTTTGCACAAAGTCGAGATCGCCGAGGAGATGGACTTCTTCGACTTCAAGGTCTCGCTCAAGGCGAGCCACGTCCCCGAGATGGTCGAGGCCAACAAGAAGTTCCGCGAATACTCTGACGCGCCGCTCCATCTCGGCGTAACCGAGGCAGGGACAAAGCTGCCTGGCGCCATAAAGAGCGCGGCCGCCCTCGGGCAGCTCCTCCCCTACGGGATAGGGGACACCATCCGCATCTCGCTCGCCGAGGACCCCGTCGAGGAGATACCAGTGGCCTACAACATCCTCTCAGCACTCGACCTCAGGCACAGGGGTCCCAACGTCATAGCCTGTCCGAGTTGCGCGCGCACCCTTGGCTTCGACGTGATCGGGATGGCCGCGAAGGTAGAGGAAGGACTCAAGCATTTCGAGGACCACTTCACCGTGGCGGTCATGGGCTGCGTGGTCAACGGTCCTGGCGAGGCCCGCGACGCGGATTACGGTGTTGCGGGTGGCAAGGACGACGGCGTGATCTTCTCCAAGGGCCAGCCTCTTCGGAAGGTCGGCCGCGACGAGATCTACGATGCCCTTTTCGAAGAGATAGAGAAGGACGAAAGGAAGTAGTAGAGGCTTTCTGAGAAGCCTCACTACTCGGGGTCGCAGGCTCTTACCATTGCGCGATTCATTCTCTGGAGTTCGCTTGCCGCGGACGAAGATACGCAGTGATCCGAGATTCCCCCACGTTCGTAGACTCTACTGTATCGGGAACGACCCCGGTCCGTGGTAGAGAGGCGTTGAAATCCGCCCCGAACAATATGGGCGCCAGGGGGCGGACGGAGCCAGTGGCGCAACCGGCTACCAAAGAGGTTCTCGTTGGCCTCGGGCTGGCGGTTTTTCGTTGACACGCGATGCGGGAGGTGGGCTAGAGGTTAGGTCGAACGAGTGGCGATGCAGAGACGGGCCAGAGACCTGGCCTACCTACGAAAAAAGGAGAGTGAGTCCATGAGTGAGGGTGCATACCTCAACGAACATGAGGGAAGTTCACTGACTTCCCGGCGGAAGTTCCTGGCCGGCTCGGCGGCGGCGCTCGCCGGCGGCGCCCTGATGGCGGTACCCGGCGTGGCATCAGCCCACAATCCGGGGGAACCCCCGACAGACATCGACATGCTGAACTACGCGCTCCTGCTGGAGAGGCTGGAGGCCAATTTCTACAGGCGTGTGCTCGATAGGTTTAGCGAGAGAGAGTTCGAGAACGCCGACATCTTCGATGGTCTCGGTAACTACCTGCGCAGTCGTACTTACGAGAACTTCCAGCGTATCAGCGACCACGAGGACACCCACGTCAAGACGCTCGTTGAGGTGATCACGCAGCTTGGGGGCAGGCCCGTGCCAAGGAGCGAGTACAACTTCGGCATAACGAGCGTCGCGAGCGCGGTGCGCACTGCGAAGTTACTCGAGAACACGGGCGTCAAGGCCTACGACGGTGCGATCGCCCACATAGAGCGCGCATTGCTGCTGACCACGTCGGCCACGATAGCCACGGTAGAGGCGCGCCACGCCTCCTACCTCAACCTCCTCAACCGCGACGTACCTTTCCCCGCTACCTTCGACAAGGCCGTGGCGCCGAGGAGGATCTGCAAGACCGTGCAGGAGGCGTTCATTACCTCCTCACCCAAGCCATACGGTCCCTACGACAGCCTCACAGCTTTCTGCAACCGTCTGCCTAGGGTACCAACACCCTCCTAACGTCTACAGTCGAAGCGAGGATGCAGGGGCCGGGGCCACAGCCCCGGCCCCTTCGCCGGAGCCGGTGGAAAGGACCCTCTCCGTACATCTAATGGGGGATGCAGCGTGCAGTGTATGCGTCGAGACGGTTATCTGGCAGGTGCCTGGAGCCTTGTAACCTAGATACTCTAAGATATACTCGAGGGTGCTGTAAGTGAGCAAGGGGTCTTCGGGCCCGTTGCTTTTTTTATCGTTCGGAGAAGGTGAGAGAGACGGCGGGATTAGATAGGCTGACAGTGGTGGTCGAGGACGTGCTACCTGAGGGAACCGAGCTGGTAGCGGCCAGGTTCTCGGGGGGGCCTTTGCTTACCGTGCTCCTGGATCGGGAGGGCGGTCCCGTGGACCACGAGTTCTGCTCGCGGGTCGCCGCCGTCATCGCCCCTGTTGTCGAGGCCGAGGGCTACGATGGTCCCATCGAAGTCTCGTCAGCGGGCATCGAGCGCCCGCTGACGAGGCCCGAGCACTTTCGGCGTTTCGTGGGTCATGAGGCGAAGGTCCGGATCGGCGAACCCCTGGATGGGCGCAGGAACTTCACGGGCGTTATCGACAGGACGGGTGAAGACGTCTTCGTACTGAGACTCTCCGAGGGAGCGGAGGTGGAGCTGCCGTTCGGTTCCGTGACCCGCGCTAACCTCAAGGAGGACATATACAAATGAATACGGCATTGTTATCCGCGCTACACGAGATAGAGACGGACAAGAGCATTCCCTTCGAGACGGTGAAGGGCGTACTCGAGGAGTCGCTGCTCGCGGCCTACCAGGGCCGTGAAGGGGCGGACGAGGAGGCGAGGGTCGTCCTCGACGAGGAGACCGGCGACCTTAGGGTTATGAAGGACGGCGAGGACATAACGCCTCACGACTTCACGCGCATAGCGGCTCAGGTGATGCGCCAGACATTCTACCAACGCCTCAACGAGGTGCACAACGAGCAACTGCTGGAGGAATACGGCGAGCGTATGGGCGACGTCGTGACAGGCATCGTACAGCAGGCCCACAGGCGGATGACGCTCGTCGACCTCGGTAGGGTCGAGGCGATCCTGCCGGCCAGCGAGCAGGTGCCGAACGAGCGCTACGAGAACGGCCAGCGGCTCAAGGTGTACCTGCTGGAGATCAGGGAAGGAGGACGTGGCCCGAGCCTGACCGTGAGCCGGCGCCACGAGGGGCTGCTCAGGAACCTCTTCGAGCTGGAGGTGCCAGAGATCTACGACGGCCTGGTCGAGATAAGGGCCGTAGCCCGCGAGGCAGGGCTGCGCTCGAAGGTGGCCGTGTGGTCCAAGGAAGCCGGTGTTGATCCTGTCGGGGCCTGCGTTGGTCCGCGCGGCAGCCGCGTGAGGGCTGTCGTCTCCGAGCTCAGGAACGAGAAGATAGACATCATCCAGTGGGACCCCGAGCCCGCGCGCTTTATAGCGAAGGCCTTGAGCCCCGCGCGCGTTCGCGAGGTCTACCTGGACGAGGACGAGAAGCAGGCTGAGGTGATCGTACCCGACGACCAGCTCTCGCTGGCCATCGGCCGCGAGGGCCAGAACGCCCGCCTCGCCGTGAAGCTGACAGACTGGAAGATAGACATTAAGCCCGAGAGCCAGGCGACGGAATACGAGGAAGAGGAAGAGGACTGGGAGCCTGACG